>Ga0105045_10006347_pt1 | contig 10460 bp, 7 predicted proteins | sample MAT02_FD_78089 | JGI IMG/M metagenome (GOLD analysis project Ga0105045, IMG submission 78089) | Freshwater microbial communities from Lake Fryxell liftoff mats and glacier meltwater in Antarctica - MAT-02 (megahit assembly) | ecosystem: Environmental > Aquatic > Freshwater > Ice > Liftoff... | reverse complement strand
TTTACGTCTTCGAAGTTCGCGTTGGCGTTCTGTTCCTGCCATTGTCTCTACAATCCTATTACTGATGTTCTCAAAACCCCGACAAACACCGCTTGGCGAGATACCCGTTTCGGGATAAACCTTAAATCAATTCATACACTACCTTTACGAGTTCAAATCGTCAACGTGATCCACATCACGATTGACGGGATGGATGGTAATTTTCCAACTTTTTTAAACGCAAATGCTGTAATGGAAACCATTTTTACAAAGATTATCCGTAGAGAGATCCCGGCAAAAATAGTTTACGAAGACGATTTAAGCTTAGCTTTTTTGGATATCGCTCCCAAGGCACCCGTTCACGTTCTCATTATTCCCAAGAAATCAATTGAGTCGTTGGAGGATGTCCAACCCGAGGATTTACCGATTATTGCTCACCTATTTTCAGTGGTGAAAAAAGTTGCCGAAATCAAAGGAGTCGCTGAATCCGGCTACCGAATCGTAATCAATTGCGGCAAAGAAGGTGGGCAAGAAGTCCCCCATCTCCATCTGCATCTGTTAGGAGGAAAGCAACTCTAAATGATTCGAGCTTAAGACTGAAACTTAGAGCTTTTTGTCTAAAGCAAGCTGGTGAAAGAAGTGGGGCACCTTGTCTTGGTTCTTTAATAGCCAATCAATACTAGGTTCACCGCCCATGGCTTTTGCAATTGCCTTCGTGGTTGCTTCGCGATTGACTCGGAAGAGTAACTCGGGATCATATTCGCCGTCTACGATGGAGGGTTCAAGCCAGACACTGACGATGATCCCAAGCTCTTCGGCTTTGCTCTTCGGTATATGTCCTTGTCGTACAGCATCCAACACTCCGTGAGCGATGGCAGCTTGAACGGTTCCCATCAAGATATTGGTATACTTAGCACTGTTGACGGTTACTTTGCTTACCATCACCGTAGCAGGCTTGACCATCACATCACTATTTAGTATCGCAAAAACCTTCGTGTGCCCTTTGACTTGGTTGCCGATCAAGTTAGCAATTGCGTAACCAACTGGCCCGTCCAATTCACCGATAATCACTTCCGGTTCTGCAGCCGACCAAACTGGCGTGTCCTCGACAAGCGCTTCACCGCATCGAAGAAGAATTCTTCCGCTAGACTTGCTAGTTTTTTTTGCTGGAACAGCTTTCTTTTTTGCCATGAGTTCAGTTTCCCATTTGAGGTTTGGAGTCGCATACGAAAGACTAGGTTGGATGTAATTCCTGACGCAAGTAAATAAATGACTTACCTAGCCGTCCGCCGTAGTTGCCAGCGGAGACTCGCACCAATCCTTGCGTATCCCGACAAGCAGCGATGGCTGCATAAGTAGCTTGACGAACCGCATCGAGGTCCCCACCGTTAATAATAATCTCCATGATCGACACGACGTCATCTGGCACTTTGGAAGCGGATCCAAGCTTGGTCTTGAGCGTCGGACAAAATTCGGCGTAAGTACTAGCGATTAAGAACTTGTAACTGCTCCCAGCCTTGCTACCGCTGGATGCGACGCCCCCTGGAAAAGTCGTGATGACTCCAGGCGAGGCATCTGCTGCAGCTGCCGCTTTCTCAGCTGCCTCGATTGCAGCTTCTTCGGTAGCTCCCAAAAACCACAGGTTTCCACCCATTAATCCATCGGCAAAACCGAAACGCCGCGACAAGAAGAATTCGCCACCAAGCGTTGGAATAACCCAACCAGGTTGACCAAATCGAACATCTCGAAACTCGTGTCGATCACCAAAGAACGCAATTTTTCTGCCAAGTTTGAAGTACGGATCAGAATCTAATGCGTTGAAGCAACGCGTCGTCGGGCAAGTAAGGATATTCTGCGATATTCGAGCGAGCATGACTCGTTCCAGGTGCTCAACACGGTCCTTACGAAAGCGTGGGACGTGAAACTGCAGATATGCGCCAACACGCCCGTCGGGCGTCTTCTGATCTTCGCTCAATCCGTCAACGTACGATTCAATGCCTGCCTCACAGTCGCAGAGGATTGTGCTGCTAGCGTGTCCTGTCGCGGCGCAGATGGCCGCGTCCAACCACTTTCGATTGGTTGCCGTGACGAGAATACGACCATAGATACTTCGGAAAGCTTCCGCGTAAGTATCTTCAATCAGGTCTGTTTCCAACGAGGCTGGACTGCTCATGATGTACTTCGACCACGTCCGACGAAAGTATTTGATTCAGTAACGACCTTATCCATATAGATATCATGACTTTCTGCCGGTATTTCATCAAACAGTTGGCATTCGAAGCTCAACGCAATCAAAGGGGCATCTGGACGGGCATGTTGAAGTAATTTGTCATAGTAGCCCTTCCCGTGCCCCGTTCGACCACCGTTTCGATCGAATGCGACTCCGGGGACCATGACAAGGTCGAGATCTTTTGGAAGGAGATGTTTTTCTGATACTTCTCGTAGTTCATTTCTCGGTTCAAGGATTCGATACATTCCTAGCTCAAGTTCATCTATGGATTCTAAAAGAAACAACTCAAGCTCACCATCTTTGCAGTAAGGGATCACAATATGTTTTCCACCGGCCAGGGCCGCAGGCAGCGCTTGCCTTGTTCGTACTTCTTCTCGAACATCCACGTAGAACATCACTGTCTTCGCATTGAGATATTCAGGAAGTGCCATGAACCGATCCACAATCGAAACCGATAAACCGTCCTTATCAGCTTGATTCTTTCGGTTTTCGTGTGCTTGCTTACGAATTTCAGTTTTACGTTGATAGAGATCAGTCATGAAAAATTGGAGATAAGGGAAGTGAATACGGGATGTGAACGGGGTTCGACGTTCTGCATATTCTAGTCGGGTTTAAAACTCTTTGAAGGAGTCCACTGAATTGACGCGAGTTTCTTCAAGTTATCGAGATCCTCTCTCGTGTTCGCTGAACGTACCTCTGGGATACCACCCAAAGAAACCGCAGCCGAGCTCATCTCCGGAAGATTCAGCAGATCCTGCATTGAGGCTCGTGATGAGTCCCGAATTTGTTTCGCAAACTCCAAAGCCGAAGCTTGAAATAGTCCTGGAAATGGGGTCCAGCGACCAGCCTTCGGGTTGTCGCCAGAAACAGCACTCTCAAAAAAGCATGCAGCTCTACAGTCTGAACTTGAAGGTGAGTCGGTCGACGATACCGCTGCGACCAATCGGCTAACCCAAACTGGATGCCACTCCCAAAGATCGCATGCAACAATCAGGCACCACTTCGCGAGGTATTCGAACTCGGAGGGTCGCTCGCCTACAACTGAGGATGGAATTGCTAAGGGTGCAGAGTACTGACGTCGTTTCGGAACACAGGTGCTAAAATGCTCCAAAGCAGTTACTACCCCCGAGACGGGCCCGAGATTGGGCGTTGCATCAGCAATGGTCGGTAGCTTCAGATCAATGTATGCCTCCTTCGATCCAGCCACGACGAAAGCTTGGCTTTGCCTTTGCTCCGAAAATCTTTGATACAAATTCACTATCTGTGGCGTGCCGTTAATGAGCTCTCGAGCCTTATCACTTCCGAATCGCGACGATCTCCCACCTGCAAGAATGTAGGTGTAAACAATGCTGGGATGTTCTGTAGATTGAACCAAGGACGACATAACTGATTGGCGAATCCGTTAGCTTTCAGGGACACGACTTAATGTGTACTATATACCACCATGGAATGGATTTTTCAAAGTCGTCGAAAAACTGAAGAACGGTTGGATTTGGGTCCGCTTATCCCAAGCCGACTTGCGTCGATGTCGATCGAAGACGTATCTAATTTGAAGCTGGATATTCTAGGGAGTGCGAAGCAGTTTTCCGTTAGAGATTTGTTTGAGCTCCAGTGGAATAGCGGAAATGCAAGCGGTCCCGAAAGCCACCAAATCGTTCTTCGTGGTGATTGTTCCCATTTTGACCACATTGGTTATCAAATGGATAACGGCGTAATCCTAGTCGAAGGATCCGCAGGAGATCAGGTCGGGTACGGAATGCGGGACGGCCTGATCATTATTGGTGGCAATTGCGGTGACGAACTCTGTTCCGAAATGCGTTCTGGTCGCGTACTCGTCAGAGGATCCGCGGGTGACCGAGTTGCTGGTCCTGCGCCAGGCGGGAAATCTGGAATGCGTGGCGGCGACTGTATTGTTGCAGGTGATTGCGGTGATCGAGTCGCAGAGAGAATGAGGCGAGGAACGCTTGTAGTCGGGGGGAACTGTGGCGATCTTGGAGCTTCCTGCATGATCGCCGGTTCGATTGTATTACTAGGTAGCATTGGAAATCAATGGGCGTGCGGTATGAGACGGGGCTCGTTGATCCTGACAGAGGCAATGGAGGTCGAAGAGACTACTTTTGACGCAGACCTTACTGTTGCTCGCGAATTTGAGCTTAGTTTCCTTCCGCTTCTGTGGCGGCACATTCGCGAATGCTGGAATTCGCAATTGGCACTCTTTACTCCGATTACTAGCCAAGCCGACTACGCAGAATCGGTTTTAGACTTTACCGACAAGCTCCCTCGAGGGAGGTGGTGCCAACGCCAACTTGGTGACCGCAGCTACGACGGCCGCGGTGAGGTACTGCGGCTTACGAGAGAATCGCGTCGTTGCTAAAGCATGCCAGAGGTTGTGAAACATCAAACTAGTTTTAGCAGGCTCGCTTGCAGAGTGTTAGCTAATTCCGATAGAGAAGAATCGAATTGAGGATCGAGCGTGTTTCCCCTTGCCAAAGAGTGTGCTTGTGGGGGACAATCTGCAAGTTGGTCATTACACATCGGACTGTTGATTTTTCGCCATGAGGAATGGATCCCAAGTTTATGGAGTTGCATGTTGCCCTGGAATCAACTCACGAGAACGATCGCGTGGGTGCGGTCATGTCGGTTCTGGACGCATTTGAGAAACGAGTCAAACCGCAGCAACTCATTCTCGCTCGATATTTCAAAATCGATGACACCCCCAGGCTAACGCTTGATAAACATCAGATGCGATGGGAGTTTGAGGTTCGTGGCGGAGCCTTTGGGTATACCGACCATGAAACAGTTCTCTTAGTGGATCTGGAGCCCCCTACGAGTGGACCGAGAACTGGTTTTTCAGACCCACCAAGGCGAGGAAGCTTGAAGCTTTCCGTGATTTGCAGTTGCTTCGATGCGCGACCATGCGTCCATAGCGTGACGTGCGCGAGCTACCTTCGAAAGCAAATTGCTGGCCTATCGCGTGACGAATCCGAGGAATGGATTAAGAGTTGCATTTCAGACGGGCGGGAAATCGGAAGGAAGATTATTTCCGAGCTGAGTCAAATTGGGACGCCTGAAGTGACCGACGAAGAAGAGTCCTCGCTGTCGCGTTTGCAATGGAGAATTAGCGGTTTTAAAGGGAATAGCGGAAGCCAATACTTTCGACCCAAGCTAGTTATCATGCCATATCTGCAGTCGCAAAAGAAACGCGGCGGATGGACCAAAGGCCGGCAGCTCAAGAATATTTTCGAACAAGCACCCGACTCAGTTTTCGAGAACCCAGTCGATCGTACTGTCGCGACACTACTACAAGTCTCAAGCGAGTCCTATCAAGAAAACGGCCTTGTTGCGATTCGCGAATGCTTGAATCTACTTCGCAATCATCCGTCAGTCGTGTTTGATGACGAGTACCTCACGCCATGTCGAGTTACTTTCGCACCGGTGGAATTTAGCATGGAGACTGAAGACGACGATATCTTCCGCCCTAGCCTGTCATTTGCAGGGCACCGAATCGATGCACCGCTAGATGAGTTGCTAATCGGCGAAGTTAGCCCCTCCAAGTTTCTTCTCATCATCGCTGAAGTCACCAGCGGCCGATTGTGGGTTAGCGAAATCGATCGAGCTACCAAAATGATGTTGGCACAGTTTGAACGAGCCTACCGCAAGCAAGCGACCTTCGACAAAGCGATGGCCGAACAACTAGCTGACATCGTGGCAGCCAAGTCTTCTGATAAATCGATGCAGATTACACTTCCCGAGTCGCTTGCTGGGCCCGAGCAACCGCTTGAACCCAACATTGAACTGCACCTCAGTCCCCGCATTCCAGGAGGCTTGGTCGCTTCTCTTCGAGTGACCTGCGATGCGATGTCTGAACCTCCGATTCCAGGCATGGAACCGGACCGACTCAGGCTTGTAACACCTGCTGGCCGATTCCAACTGACTCGCGACTTGTTAGAGGAATCGCGTCGAGCAGATGAAATCGCGACGCGTTGTGAGTTTGGCAAACTTCAATTCGATGGCCCTTATACTTGGATTGCCGAAGACGAAGAAGATGCTCTTGAACTCATCGAACGCCTACAACAGCTCGGTGATGAAGCCCCCACCGTATGTTGGCCCAAAAGCTCGGCGATGCGAGTGGTTGGAGAGATCACGCCACAACGACTTCAAGTTCGATTGAATAGCCAGCGCGATTGGTTTGGCGTTGATGGCAAAGCAACCATCGAAGGAATCGATGTCCCGTTGGCTGACCTTCTCGCAGCTCTAAGGAATCGTAGAAGATTTATTCCTCTCGGTGATGGCCAATTCGCAGTCATCTCAGAGCAGCTACGCGCTCGTCTTACCGCGATCCATGACGTTTCTCAAAACGAATCTGGGCAGTTGAAGCTTTCTCGCGCTGCGACGGCTATTGTTGAAGAAGCTCTTGGAGACGACATCGCTTACGAAAGTGACGAAAAATGGCAGAACGCGCTGGCACGACTCAATCAAGCGAAGGAACTCAATCCAGTTGTTCCTAAAGAATTACTAGCCGATCTCCGTGATTATCAAAAAGCGGGATACGAATGGCTTGCACGCCTTAGTCACTGGGGATTGGGTGGCTGTTTGGCAGACGATATGGGATTGGGAAAGACCGTTCAAGCTTTAGGGATTTTGCTGGATCGTGCGAAGAATGGACCAGCTGTCATAGTGGCCCCAACAAGTGTTGGTACCAACTGGGTTCGTGAAGCCGCCCGCTTTGCACCTAGCTTGACCCCCAAGCTTTATCGAGAGCATGACCGGCAACATCTTATCGAAACCGCCGGACCTGGTGACTTAATTATTACTAGCTATCAATTACTGCAACGTGACGTTGATCGATTTGCGTCGCGTTCATGGAATACGTTGGTGCTCGATGAAGCTCAGTATATTAAAAATTACCAAACAAAAACAGCTCAGGCAGTTCGGGAGCTCGACGCAGACTGGCGGCTGGCTTTGTCCGGAACGCCACTTGAAAACCATATTGGCGAACTCTGGAGCTTGGTACGCGTCGTCTCGCCTGGTTTACTAGGTTCATGGGAACGATTTCGGAAAAGCTTTGCCGAACCTATCGAACGAGACCGAAATAAAGAACGGCTTCAAGCCCTCGGGCGAGTCGTCAAACCTTTCATCTTGCGAAGAACGAAAAAGGAGGTTCTTAAGGAACTTCCTGAACGTACTGAAATTGTGCGGTTCGCGGAACTCAGCGAACCTGAACGCAAGAAGTACGACGCGGCGAGACTCGCAGCACTCTCCGAACTGACAGTCTCTGGCGAGGGTGACAACGAACAGCACAAACGGATCAAAGTCCTCGCGTGGCTTACTCGACTTCGTCAGCTTTCATGCCACCCGAGACTGGTCGATAGTCTTTGGGACCAATCATCAGCCAAGCTTGATCTGTTTATGGAAATCGTCGATGAGCTTCAAGAAGGTGAGCATCGCGCTTTGGTGTTCAGCCAGTTTGTTCAGCATTTGACGATCATCCGAGAAGCACTAGATAAAGCGGGAATCTCATACCAGTATCTCGATGGTTCTACTCCAGCAACGAAGCGTCAAGAAGCAGTCGATGCGTTCCAAGCTGGCGAAGGCGAACTGTTCTTGATTTCCCTAAAGGCTGGAGGCACCGGATTGAACTTGACGGCCGCCGACTACGTCCTGCACCTGGATCCATGGTGGAACCCAGCGGTCGAAGATCAAGCAACTGACCGAGCCCACCGAATCGGTCAGATGCGAAAGGTCACAGTCTTCCGATTGGTTGCAAAGGATACGATCGAAGAGCAGATACTTGCGCTTCATGATGAGAAACGGGAACTCATCGCAGGCGTATTGGATGGAGCCGATCGAGCCGGCAAGCTATCAACCGAGGACTTGGTATCGATGATTCGCGTAAGCCAATTGCAATCGCAAGATTAGTGTGCGGCTCGAAAGTGCTTACAGTTATTTCGGTCGTTTCGTGTGATCGACTTCGTGTCGAGCGTCCATGTTCGCACGCTATCGGGTCAACATGGTTTGTATTTGAGGGTCGTTCAACAGGGAATTCGAATCCGCTTTCGAGCTCTTCTGCGTCATCCGAAATTCATCTAGCTGCGGACGTTTCAGTTCCGCCCGAAACCGTTCGAATGTCCAAGGCCACATGGTTGTCTTGCCCTTGTCGTCCAAGTACCAGCTATTGCATCCGCTGACCCAGACCGTCTTCGACATACCCTCCGTTATTTTCCTGTCGAGCACTTCCGTGATTTCTTGCTTTGGATTAATTAAATCACAACGGCCCGAACGGATCTCCTCTATCAAATGCATCAAATACTTTACTTGAGTTTCCGCCACGGAAATAGCCGAAAAGTTACCAATCGGGCTTTGAGGGCCTAGTAACATGAAGAAGTTCGGGAAGCCTGGAAGTGCTACTGAGCGATGGGCAAAAACGGATTCGCTCCATGTGTCATCGAGCGACTTACCCTCCACACCGATAACCTTCATGGGTCGCATGTATTGATGAGCGTGAAAGCCCGTTGCATATATCAGAACATCCAATTCATGATGTGTTCCATCACAAGTTACAACCCCATTCGGAACAATCCTTTGGATAGAACTGTCGACTAGCGTCACGTTCGAGCGCTGCAATGCTTCATAGTACCCCCTCGCAAGAATCATTCGCTTACAGCCAGCTTTATAGTCGGGTGTCAACCTCTTTAATAAAACCCGATCTTTTACCTTGCGATTTAGGAAGTACTGCGATTGCCACTGCATAAGCTTCTGAAGCATCGCGTTTCCCGTAACAGCTCTTGCAAACGTCCACTGAAACAACATGGTATAGCTCCATCGAAGGAACTTCGCATATCCAGGCCAGTGTCGTACATGCTCTTGGCTTGCGAGATTGTAGTTTCTATTTGGAAGTGGAAAAATCCAATGCGGAGTACGTTGAAATACCGTCAAGTGTTTCGTGTCCGACGCGATCGCCGCAACAACTTGCACTCCAGTGGATCCCGTTCCAATAATTCCTACACGCTGGTCCCGAAGATTGATTCGGTGTTCCCATCTTGCCGTGTGAAAACTATGGCCGGCAAATCCCTCGCGTCCCGTGATATCTGGAAGTTTCGGCTGATGAAGAATTCCGCCAGCCCAGACTACTATATCGGCAACGAGTGTTTCCCCATCTTGCGAACTTAGTAACCATCGTCCATTAGGTTCATCAAACACAGCGGATTCGATCGACTTCCCGAACCGTATCTTGGATCGCAAGTCAAACTTCACGGCAACTCTTTCAAGATAGCTTCGAATTTCTGAACCTGCGGCAAAACGTTGCTTGTAGCTAGGATTCGACTCAAAAGAATAGGTGTACATGTGGGCGGGAATATCGCACTTAAGCCCCGGGTAAGTGTTGTCGCGCCATACACCACCCACGTCAGTCCCTTTCTCACATAGGATAAAGTTGTCGAGGCCCGCTTCTTTCAACTTGATTGCCATTAAAAGGCCTGACATTCCCGCACCAATGATGACAATCCTGGGCCCAAGTAGACCAGCCGCTTGTTTTCCTTTAATATTGGTTTCTTCTTTTTCTGACCATTCTGAGAAATCGCCTCGGTCGCCAGTCACTTCTGCACTGGAAGATCGCTCCCAGAGACTTCGCTTAGGATTTTTTGTGGAGCCCGTATATGCGTATGGAACGGTACTCATGCTCTATTCCTTAGAATGTTCTACCGACTAGCTGTGACGTATTTTGACTACGACCAATTGCCAGTAAACCTACAGGCAATCGAAACTCATACCAATTTGACCGTCGTTAGCGATAGGGTATTCCTGTCTGAATTTTTTAAATCTCGCAGATGCTTGAAACTCGTTCGCAGTATGCGTGCGCAAGCGTAAGGGCATCGTCCAGCTAGTAATAGAATCACGACTAACTCATACAGTCAAAGCAATACCTGATAAGTAAAAGAAGTCGAATTTTGATTAGCCTGGTTTCCGATTCGAGACCAGCTGACAGAGTCCACGCCAAAACTATTGTTTGTTGTTCGGTGGACTGGTGGTTGGTGGACTAATCGTTGAAGGGCTAGGGACACTGTAATCGATGACGGTGGCTTGGGCATAGAGTCTGCCGTGAGCAAAGTTTGTTGTCTCTTCTATAGGAGGTCGTAGGATAACTGCTTGATGCGAAGAAGTCTGTGGCTCGCAAATCGATCGCCAGTAACCCTGACACATTCGTCGGTTTTACTACCGCACCGAAAACCCCTGACAGGCAGCCGCGATACAA
>Ga0105045_10006346_pt1 | contig 10461 bp, 3 predicted proteins | sample MAT02_FD_78089 | JGI IMG/M metagenome (GOLD analysis project Ga0105045, IMG submission 78089) | Freshwater microbial communities from Lake Fryxell liftoff mats and glacier meltwater in Antarctica - MAT-02 (megahit assembly) | ecosystem: Environmental > Aquatic > Freshwater > Ice > Liftoff... | reverse complement strand
CGCTTGATCGCATCGCGGCGGCCGATGTTGACCAGATGCTCGACCACCATCGCCTCGTCACGCGACGCCGCCCACAGCACGGCCGTGGCCAGCTTGTGGTTTTCCCCAAATGCGCCCAGCAGGGCCGACATCAGCACTTCGGACACCTCGATATCGGTGACGGGTTCGATACTGTGATCCGAAATGCGCAGCAGCGTACTGCGCAGCCCCAGAAAATCGCCGGGAATGTAGAAGTCCACGATCTGACGCTCGCCCGTCTCGAGGATCTTGTAGGATGCGGCCCAGCCCTTGGTCAGAATGTAGGCAGCCTGATGTGACCGCCCCTGATGGACCAGATCCTTGCCCGCAACGAACTCGCGTCGCCGCTGATGCAACCGTTCCAGCAATGCCAGTTCCGCGTCCGACAGGGCGACGAAGGTGCCCAGCTTGCGCGCCAATGGACTCATCTTGATCGACATGCACCACCTCTGAGCAATTTCTTACCGTCGTCGGAAGCGATGGTCAGCACGTTCCTTTATCGGCGGGCACAGCAGAGGTTATTTGATCTGGATCAACATGGCCCGCCTGCTTCTGGGTCAGACTACCGGCGGAACCGGTCAAGCTTGACAGCCGAACGGTGATCGTACCGGACATTCAAGGAAAAGCACGATGTCAGACTTAACCATCAACGGAATCGCACCCTTGCTGGACGTGCGGGGGGCAGCAGCGCTTGCCATCGGCGAATCGCTGTTGCTGGCGCTGAACGACCGCAACATCCTGCCCGAGCATGAAATCGTCGGCGTCCTGCGCGACGCGGCCGCAGCACATGCCAACGATCCCGACATGAAAGCCGGTCAGGCCGAATTGCACAAGGCCGTCGCAGCCATGATCAACCTGATCATCGACGGCGGAAACCCTGTGCGCCGCGGGTAAACTGCCGCACGAAAGGGCTGACTTGATCGGCTCACCCTATGGAACATATGAGGAACCTTCTGGCTTCGGTCGATCCGACACACTTGGGCAGCCCCCAGAGGGGCCTTTCCGAGACGAAACGGCCTGCCTTTCAGAACTTGCGCAAAGCGAAGAAGAAGAAACTCACGCGTTGGGAAGAGTTTTTGGCGGAAACGGATAAGGTGGCGCCTCGGGGGTCGGTTGCTGGCGCTGACCGCGCCGCGCAATTCGAAGGCTCGGCTGAAAGGTGGCAGGCCACCGATGCCGCTGAATACGCCGCTTCGGGTGTATTTCCCGCAGAACTGGTGTCCGCTGAGCGATCCGATAGACATTGCTGCAGAACTCACGCCCGAGGCGTGACTTCACCTTTGCCTGCTGGTTTCGGATCACGCGAACGATCCTGGCGGTGCCGAGAGCCGAGAAGCGGTTCTTGAGTGCGATTGCGATTTCTGCGGTGTGGCGATCCGGGTCACTTGTGCTGATGCGCTCTCCGCAGGCTAATGGGCATCGCGTCTTAGCATGGATCCGACTTCGGGCGGGGTGCTGTCCTGCGTCTCCCGAACGCCCAACCAGAGTGCTTTTCCGAAGGGGGGAACCAATTCTGGTTTCGGGCGTTTTTTATCACTGATGTGCACTGCGCTCTACCGCACTGCACTACATCTGCTGTGGCGTCGTCGAGATACGACTGAGGAGAGATTTTTGGTCCAGATGCGCAGCATTAAATTGTTTCCGGCAGCGATTTGGCCTCGGGCTACGTTGCCGCTGCCGATCCGGCTTGACTTCTGGCATGGCGAAACACTGCACCGGGTCAGCGCCGATCTGGCAGCCGACGCTGCCCCGGAACTTTTGGGCTTTGCTCCGTTCAACTATCAAGCGCGGCTAGAGGACAACATGCGCGCCGTACGCAGCGCCTATCTGCGGCTGCTGGATCAGGCAGGGCAAAGTGTGTCAGGCCAGACGGCGACCGTGACACCAGCGGCGGAATGGCTGCTTGATAATCATCACATCGTTGACGAAAACTTTCGTCACTTGCGCCGGGATCTGTCCATCAAGGTGTATCGGGCGTTGCCATCCGTCACGCTTGCGGAGGGCACTGAGGTTCCGCGCACGCTGGCACTGGTGTGGAACTACGTTGCAGTCGCCAATTCCGACCTAAGCCTCCAAAGTTTGACTGAGGCAGTCGAGGGTTTTCAGTCTGTCAAGGTTCTGACCATCGGCGAAATCTGGGCGGTGCCGGCGGTGTTGCGGTTCGTCCTGCTGGAGAATCTGCGGCGTTTAGCCGACCGGATTGACTGGTCGCGGAAAAAGCGGGCGGCGGCCAATGTGTTGGCTGACCAGTTGGCCGCTGCCCCAGCATCGGCGACGGCCCTTCTGGCGACTTTTGGGCAGGACTGTCTGGATGACGCATTCGCAGCGCAACTGCTGTACCGCCTGCGGGACGGAAGCGAGCAGGCCGACATGCCGCTGCGGTGGCTGGAGGACCTGATTGCCAAGGCGCGGACTACCGCAGATCGGGTGATTGCAACAGAGCACGCGCTGCAATCGTCGGGAAACGTGACGGTAGGCAATATCATCCGCAGCTTGCGAATGGTCGACGAGATCGACTGGCTGCAATGGTTCGAAGGCGTCAGCCGCGTGGACGCGACCTTGCGTAGTTGTCCAGATTACGGTCAGCTCGACAAATACACCCGCAATTCCTATCGCGACACGATCGAGCGGATTGCGAGGCGGTCGGACAAGGCCGAGGTCGACGTTGCGATTGTGGTCGCTCAGGGTGCTGCGGCAGGCAGAGATCCGGGTGTAGCATTGGTCGGCCAAGGGCTGCGCGATCTGGAACGGCTGTGCGGGTACCGCCAGACTGTGCGGGAATTGTTGGTCCGGCGGTATCAGGCGCTGGGGTGGATCGGTATCGCGGCCCCGTCGGTGGTTTTGACGGCTGTGATAGCCACCGTCATGGCGCAGGCACTGGTTGGACTTTCACCGGGTCTGACGCTGGTGCTATTCGGACTGGCGTTGCTGCCTGCCTCCGAAGCGGCGGTCGGCCTTGTCAATTTCGCTGGCGCGCGCGCAATTGCACCGCGACGGCTGCCGGCCTACGACTACACGAATGCTATCCCCGAAACGGCGCGCACTCTTGTCGTCATCCCCTGCATTCTCAGTTCACTCGACGACGTCGATGATCTTTTGCGCAATCTGGAACTGCACTATCTTTCCAACCCACGCGGTGCAGTAGCCTTTGCCCTTCTCAGCGACTGGATCGACAATGTCGGCGAAGAGCGCTCCGATGACGCGGCCCTTCTGAAACATGCGCAAGAAGGGATCGAAGCGCTGGCTGCGACCTATGCCAGCAGCGGAGAGCGGCGTTTTTTCCTTTTGCACCGGCGCCGGATCTACAATCCTGGCGAAGGCGTCTGGATGGGGTGGGAGCGCAAGCGCGGAAAGTTGGTAGAACTGAACCATCTGCTGCGCGGCGACACCGACACATCATTTATTGACACCGGACTGCGACCGACAGGCGTCAACCACTTTGTCGTCACGCTTGACTCAGATACCCGTCTGCCACGCGACAGTGTCGCGATGCTGGTCGGCAAGATGGCACACCCGGTCAATCGCGCGGTGATTGATCCGGCGACCCAGACGGTGATCCAAGGCTATGCCATCATGCAGCCGCGTGTCACCGCTTCGCTGACAACGGGCGATGAGGCATCGGTGTTTCAACGGGTTTTCTCCACCAACCGGGGGCTTGATCCGTATGTCTTCACCGTGTCCGACCTTTATCAAGATTTGCTGGGTCAGGGCAGTTTCACCGGCAAGGGCATTTATGACCTTGATGCCTTCTCTGTGGCAACCGATGGGGTCATCCCGGACAACACGGTGCTGTCGCATGACTTGTTCGAAGGATCGCTCGCCCATACAGCGCTGGTGACGGATGTGCAGTTTGTCGAGGATTTTCCGGTCAAGTATCATGTCGATGCGTCGCGGCAGCATCGCTGGGCACGTGGCGACTGGCAGCTTTTGCCCTTCATCTGGGGGCACGTCCGCGGTCTTGGCGGGTTGGGACGGCTGAAGATGGTCGACAATCTGCGGCGGTCACTGGTGCCGGTGGCATTGGTCGCTGCGATTCTTTTCGGCTGGTTGCTTCTGGATCGGCCCGATGCTTTGCGCTGGCAGATCCTTTTGATGATGACGATGCTCGTGGCTTCCATGCTGTCATTCCTGACAGGGCTGAGGCCGGGCGATCCATCGGTCCTGTGGACGAACCATTTGCGGGTTCTGGCGAATGAGATGCTAGGCCATGTGGCAGGCTTTTTGCTAAGGCTGAGCTTCATCGCAGATCACGCAGCATTGACGTTGGATGCAGTGCTGCGCACAATTTACCGCATGGCGATCAGCCACAAGCACCTGCTGGAATGGCGCACTGCAAGTCAGGTTGCGGCAAGCGGATCTGGAACACTTAAGCACTATCTGCGCGGAATGATCGCATCGCCATTGCTGGCAGTCGGCTGTTTGGCCATGGTCATGCTGATCAACCCCTCTGCGTTGCCTGTTGCGGCGCCGATTGCAATTATGTGGCTGGTTGCGCCCTTTGTGGCATGGCGGATCAGCCAGACGCAAGAAACCGAAGATCGGCTGGATATTCGTCCGGCTGATGCGCTGGCGCTGCGTCAGACGGCACGGATTACCTGGCGCTTCTTCGAAGAGTTCGTCACGGCCGCATCGCACCACCTGCCACCCGATAATTTTCAGGACATGCCTGAACCCAAGATCGCCGAGCGCACGTCACCGACCAATATCGGACTTTACCTGCTGGCTGTGTTGTCGGCGCGGGACTTCGGCTGGATCAGCCTCAGGGACACGCTGGACCGGCTGGATCAAACCTTGTCTACGGTTGAATCGCTGCCAAAACACCGGGGCCACGTTTTCAACTGGTACGACACGCGGGATCTGTCGATCCTGCAGCCCCACTACGTTTCGTCGGTCGACAGCGGCAACCTTGCAGGCCATCTGATCACGCTGGCTGCGGCGTTGAAAAGGTGGGCGCGCAATTCGATCATTCATCTTCCGGCAGATGCGTGCGGAATCGGCGATGTACTGCGAGTTTTGCGCCAGCAATTGGCCACTATACCCGACGACCGACGTAATCTGCGCCCGCTGCGGCGCCGCGTGGAAGAGCGAATTCTGGGCTTCGAAGAGATTTACACAGTCTACGTCAGAGAACCACAACTGGCGCCGGTGCGCGGGATCAACCTGACGATCATTGCCCGTGATATCCAGAAACTTGCGCGCTCGCTGTTGGCCGAGACTGGCACCGGGGTGGCGGCTGATCTGGTCTGGTGGGCTGGTGCGCTACAGGCGACCTGCGAAGCTGCAATTACTGACGCTGCCGAAAGCCGCGAGGCGACCGCCAAAGTGCAGGTACGGCTGAATGCGTTGGCGGAACGGGCCCGCAGTCTGGCGTTTGCGATGGATTTCGGATTTCTGATGAACCCCGAGAAGCGTCTCTTGTCGATTGGGTACCGCAAGGATTCTGATGAACTCGACCCTTCTTGCTACGATCTTCTGGCCTCTGAGGCGCGACTGGCAAGCTTCTTTGGCATCGCCAAAGGCGACCTGCCCAACGAACATTGGTTCCGGCTGGGCCGCCCGGTAGCCACGGTGCGCTCTACCGGCGCGCTGATGTCATGGTCGGGGTCGATGTTTGAATATCTCATGCCTCTGCTGATCATGAAAGAGCGCGTCGGCGGCATATTGCATCAGTCAAACGCTGCGGCAGTTATCGCCCAGATTGATCATGGTGCGCGCACCGGCGCGCCTTGGGGCGTATCTGAATCCGCCTTCAACATCCGTGACCGCGAGATGAATTATCAGTATCATGCGTTTGGCGTGCCAGCACTCGCGCTAAAGCGCGGCAGTGCGGATGAGCGTGTCATCGCACCCTATGCGACCGCCTTGGCAAGCCAGATCCGGCCGCGAGACGCGGTGCTGAACCTGCGGCGGCTGGCCGACATGGGCGGGCTTGGCCAGCACGGATACTTTGATGCGATTGATCTCACGCCTTCGCGCCTGCCCGAGGGCGCGAAGCATGCTGTCGTCCGAACCGTAATGGCGCATCACCAGGGTATGGTGATCGTGGCGGTTGCCAATGCAGTGATGGAGGGCATCCATCGCGACCGATTTCACGACGACCCGGTGGTTCAGGCGGCTGAACTTTTGTTGCAAGAGAAAGCCCCACGTGAAATCGTCCCAATTACACGGCCGGCCGAGCCTGCAGGAAGGGTTGCGATGGTAAGCGATCCGAACGCTGTCGCGCAGACTGTCATCGACGATCCGCAGATGGCTCCTCGCGCGATCAGCATTCTTTCGAACGGACGCTATTCCAAGATGGTGACGGCGACTGGGGCAGGCTATTCGCGGCTGCTCGACCGGGCCGTAACGCGCTGGAAGCCGGATCCGTCGCGCGATACGGATGGTTTATTCCTGTTCCTGCGCGATCCCAAAACCGATGTTTGGTGGTCGGCCACGACGGCACCGAAAGCGGCGCCTGAAGAGGTCGCGCATGCAATCTTTTCCGATCACAAGGCTGAGTTTCTCAAAACGGTCGGCAGCATCGAGACGCATCTCGAAACCATTGTCGGGTCCGAAGCGGATGCTGAGGGGCATCGTCTGACCATCCGGAACCGGGGAAGCCGATCACGCAGCATAGAAGTAACCTCCTATGGCGAAATTGTGCTGGACACCGATGCCGCCGACCGCGCGCATCCGGCGTTCTCCAAAATGTTCGTGGAAACCCGCATCGACCCCAACGGCACGACGATCACTGCACGGCGCAACCGTCGCGCGGCCCATGAACGCCCCTTGCACCTGGCGCATTTGATTTGCGGTACCGTCGAAGCGCGCGCTTTGCAGGCCGAAACTGACCGACGTGTCTTTATCGGGCGTGGACGCAATATCGGCAATGCAGCGGCGTTTGATCCTGGTGCTGGACTGAACGGGACACAAGGTTTTACCATGGACCCGATCTTTGCGTTGCGGCGCACAGTGCGCATAGCACCGGGCAAGGAAGTGTCGCTGACCTTCTGGACGGTGGTGGCGGATGACGCCGGTCTGCTGGATACGGCGATTGCCCATTATCGCAATCCCGCGACCTACGACCATGAATCCCGACTGGCGTGGACCCAGTCGCAGATCCAGTTGCGCCAGATGAACAGCAGCATCGAAGAGGTCGCAGTTTTCCGCGACATGGCCCGATATCTGATTTATCCGGATCCGCAACTTTCCATTCAGGACAATGAAATCCGTACATCTGTGCGCCCGCAGTCGGCGTTGTGGGCAATGGGGATCTCGGGCGACTATCCGATCGTGCTGATCCGGATCGACAGCGACAGCGATTTGCCGATCTTACGCACTGCGTTACGGATGATGGAGTACTTCCGCCATCACGGCGTCAATGCGGATCTGGTCATCGTGAACGAACGCGCTTCAAGCTATACGCAGGATCTGCAGAATGCGCTGATCACCCTGTGCGAATCTGCGGCGCGAATGGCGCCCCATGAGGCGCGGCGATGCGCCTTTGTGTTGCGGCGCGATCAGATGGCACCAGAAACCCTGCGCGCAATGCTGGCAGTGGCGCGGATTGTACTACACGCCCAGAACGGGACATTTTCCGATCAATTGAAGCGGATCGCTACCTCCCCGGCGAAGGCATCTGATGCGGCGCCCCTCGCGGGCCGTGCCTCTCTTCTGCTACCTTCAGGCGCGCGAACCGGTGGCCGCGATCGGCAGGAATTTCCTGACGAGCCGCTGGACTTCTGGAATGGATACGGTGGGTTTGCCACAGATGGAAAAACGTATGTCGTTCGCCTGCGCCATGGCGAGGCGACACCGCACCCGTGGATCAACGTGATCGGGCGGAATGATTTCGGGTTTCACGTCTCGGCCGAGGGGGCGGGGTACACTTGGGCCGCCAATTCGCGCGATTACCAGGTGACACCGTGGTCGAATGACCCGGTTGAAAACCGGGTGGGCGAAGCGATCTTTGTACGCAATGCACGCACGGGCCGGGTCGCTACGCCGTTTGCCGCGCTCTCTGACGATGCAGGCGCGATCTTTGAGGCGCGACATGGCCTTGGTCAGTCGCAGTTTCGCAGTTGGACGGATTGGGTGTCGATCGACGCCGTCCAGACGCTATCACCAACGCAGCCCGGAAAGTTGACCCGTGTACGGATCACCAACCGAGGGGACGAGACGATTTCAGTGGATTGCGTCGCGTATGCCGAACTGGTGCTGGGCAGCAACAGGGCGATTAGCGCGCCAATGATCCGTGCACGGTTCGACGCGGGCTTGAATGCGGTTATCGCGCACAATCCGTTCAACACAGAATACCCTGGACGGATGGTGGCGCTTGGCTGTGACAGGCAGGTCAGAGGCCATGTGGCTTCGCGCCGGGCATTTCTCGGCGGCTTAGCGTCGTTGGAAGCAGCAGCCCGTTGCATGCGCAGCTGGCCGCAGACGAGTGCAGCACTTGAGACCGACGGCGACCCCTGCGCGGCCCTGCGAACCGTGCTGGACATTGCGCCCGGCGCAACAGAAGAACTGACGTTTGTACTGGCGGACACAGGCGCGGCGGATATGCCCGCGCTTTTGGCAGACTGCCTGCATCTCGGCGGGGCGGCACAGGCGCTGGTTGCGTCACAGGCAGATTGGGCCTCTTTCCTTGAGACGCTTCAGGTAAAAACGCCAGACCGCAAATTCGATTTGATGGTCAACACCTGGCTGCCCTACCAGACCCTGTCGTGCCGCATCCGGGCGAGGTCGGCCTTTTACCAGGCGTCGGGGGCTTATGGGTTCCGCGACCAGCTGCAAGACACCAGCGCCTTGATTCTTCATGACCCGTCTCTTGCGCGGCGGCAGATCGTGAACGCTGCCGGACGCCAGTTTGCCGAAGGCGATGTGCAACACTGGTGGTTGCCAGCGACCGGCGCGGGGGTGCGCACTTCAATTTCGGACGATGTCGTTTGGCTCGCCCATAGTGCCGCGCGCTACGTCAGGCTGACAGGAGATGAGGCGATCCTGGAGGAACCCATCGCCTATCTGGTTGGGACTGTATTGCAGGCCGACCAGCATGATGCGTTTTTCACGCCAGATATAGCGCCGCTTGCAGAGCCGCTTTACGACCATTGCGCCAGGGCGCTGAACTTGGCCATAGCGCGGACCGGACCGAACGGGCTGCCCTTGATGCTGGGTGGCGACTGGAACGACGGAATGAACCGTGTGGGCGAGGCGGGCCGGGGCGAAAGCATCTGGCTGGGGTGGTTCCTGTGCCTCGCACTTGACGAATTTTCACCGCTGGCGGTTGCGCGCGGCAACGCACTGCAGGCGGCCAAGTGGCGGGCGCACCGCAAAAAGTTGGGCCGGGCTCTGGATTTGGCTGGCTGGGATGGCGGTTGGTACCGACGCGCCTATTTCGATGATGGGACCCCGCTTGGGTCGCAACAGAACGATGAATGCCGGATCGATTCGATCGCGCAATCCTGGGCTGCAATCTCGCGCGCAGGGCAACCAGACCGGATGATGATGGCGATCGATGCCGCCCTTGCGCAATTGCAGGACAATGATGCAGGGGTGATGCGTCTGTTTACGCCGCCCTTTGAGAAAACCCCACAGGAACCCGGATACATCAAGGGCTATCCGCCAGGGGTACGCGAGAATGGTGGCCAGTACACCCATGCAGCGGCCTGGATGGTTTACGCGCTGGCACAAACCGGTCGCGGCAACGATGCCTATCGCCTGTTTGATCTTATCAACCCGATTTCGCATGCCCTGACCCGTGCCGACGCAGACCGGTACCGGGTAGAGCCTTATGTTGTGGCGGCCGACGTCTATGGCGATGGTGACAAGACCGGGCGTGGCGGCTGGACCTGGTACACAGGGTCATCTGGATGGCTTTACCGCGCGGCGGTCGAAGGAATTCTGGGAATTCTGCCGGACGGCGGGACACACCTGCGGATTACCCCTGCGCTGCCGTCTGATTGGCCGGGCTATGATGCGGTGCTGCGCCTGAATGGCCGCGTGCACAGGATCAACGTGACAAGGGACGGTGCCCGACCAAAAATACTCCTTGATGGGCGCATGGCTGGCCCAGATGGACGTTTCGCGTTGCATGCGCCAAGACATACCCCTTAGGCTCAAGTTTTAAGTGCAACACCCAGCGCCCGCAGGGCATAGGATGTTGCGATGGGCAGATGATACAAGCACCTCAACGGCGAGGAACGTGGCGTGATTTTGGCGGAGCATCGGCGGGGGGCGATCGCGGCGTCGCCAAGGTGCAGCGCCTCGACGATCGGGCGGGAACTGCGGCGCGGCCGTCCAGTGGCAGACCCCGCCCAGCCCAATTGCGCGCGGCTTGGCGGGGACCGGTACCGGACGGGCCACTTCTGGACCTGTCACGGTTTGGTACCGCTCCCAGTGCTCGTTTAGGCCACTTTGCGTTCGAAAGCCACGTGGCTTTCCCATCGGAGGGCTGAGTGACGG
>Ga0105045_10006345_pt1 | contig 10461 bp, 16 predicted proteins | sample MAT02_FD_78089 | JGI IMG/M metagenome (GOLD analysis project Ga0105045, IMG submission 78089) | Freshwater microbial communities from Lake Fryxell liftoff mats and glacier meltwater in Antarctica - MAT-02 (megahit assembly) | ecosystem: Environmental > Aquatic > Freshwater > Ice > Liftoff... | reverse complement strand
GTGGTGATCGACCGGGCCCGCGTGGTGCTGGAGGCGCTGGAACAGGGCGAGCGGACCGGCACCCGGCAAAAGACGCTGATCGACGATCTACCCCTGTTCCGGGCGACGGCACCGCGCGTCGTGGCGCAACCCTCGGCCGTCGAGGCGCGGCTGCGCGCAGTCGTGCCGGATGAGCTGACCCCGATGGAAGCGCTGCGGCTGGTTTACGAGTTGCGCGAGGCGCTGAAGCCTTAGAGGGTGTTGCGGTCGTTTTGATCGGGGGTGAGCAGGAGGTTTGATCTGTACGACTTCTTCGAAGCCGCCGGTCCGAAACCGGTTGAGCGCAACACGCCCTAGCTGTCCTGCCGAACGATATCGACGATCAGCACATCCGTCACGATGGCGCCCAGCGTGGTCTGCGCCGCCTCCCGCAGCGCGCGGCGCAGGACCAGCAAGTTGGCCCCATCCGTGAATGACCCGCGAAAGCCGCCCGCGTTGGCATGATCGAACATGACCTGCAGGAATACGTCGCGCAACTTGGGCTCGCGGGCGTAGACCTGATCGGTGGTGTCCTGCTTCACCTCGACGCTCAGCGACAGGATCACCATCGAAGCGACGCGCCCATCTTCCAACACTGGCACGATGAACTGATTGTTCAACTTGACATAGTCGGGCAGCATGTCGGGCGTGACTTCGGCAGCCTCGGCAGGCTTTGCTTCATCATGCGGCTGCTCGGCTACGGGACGCAGCGCCAGACCGGCACCAATCCCGGCCCCAATTCCGACCAGCGCCAGCAAAAGGGGGATGAGTTTGCGGATCATGGCGGTCAGAACGGCAGGATCGCGTCGACGATCTGGTCGCCGTATCGCGGTTGCTGCACATCCGTGATCTGCCCGCGTCCGCCGTAGGAAATCCGCGCGCCGGCTATCTTGTCATAGGTGATCTCGTTCTGGCGCGAGATGTCGGCAGGCCGCACGTAACCCGTGACCACCAGTTCCCGAAGTTCGAAGTTCACCCGCACCTCCTGCTGGCCTTCGATCCGCAACACGCCGTTCGGCAATTCCTCGACCACGGTCGCGGCGACCCGCAGCGTCAACTGTTCGTTGCGGGCGGTTGATCCGTCGCCCGCATAGCTTGAACTCGAATTGGTCTTGACCGCCTCGGCAAGGCTCGCCCCTGCAGGCAGGTCGCCATCCAGCCGTTGCGGAATTCCGAACAATTGCGGAACGCCCATCGTCTGATCGCTGGACCGGCTGCGATCCGACGAGTTGGAAATCTCGGCCTTTTCGTCGATCTCGATCACAACAGTCATGATATCGCCCCGTCGCCCCGCACGGCGGTCGCCGAACAACGAAGACCGCCCCGCCGTCCACAAGGACGCCTCATCGGTGGGCGCATTGGGGTCGGCATCCTGCGGCAGCGGGTTCGAATACATCGCGTGGTGCTGATAGCTGCCTTCCAGCGGCGAAAACTCGGGCGCGCGGCCGACATTGTTCAGCCCGCCACAGGCCATCAGGATCAGGGGCAACAAGAAAAACAGGCGCATCGGTCATTTCCTTCAATAAGACGGTCCCACCACCACGGCGCCGTCCGGCCCGATCAGGCCGGAGACGGTGGTGCGGGACGCAAGATTCATCACGCGGATCACATCGCCCACGCCGCCCCGCGCCAGCGCGCGACCTTCGGTGGTGATCGACAGCCCTCCGGTGCGGTAGGTCAGCGGGACGATCTGGTTGCGATCCACCATCGTTGGCGGGCCTAGATCGGCGGCGCGCACCGGGCGACCCGCATAGATCGTCACCCGCGCCTCCTGCCCCAAGACCGCCGAGATATCGGTCAGGGCCCCGTCGATCTGTGCCGCGACCAGCGTCACATCCTCGGCCGTCAGCACCGTCTGCGCCCGGATGGGGCGGGTCGCCACAACCGATTCCGCCAGCGCGGGCCAGGCCGCCAAACACATCGCCAACACCGCACCAGCCCGCATCACCGCACCTGCGTGGTGGCCGACAACATCTGGTCGGCGGCGGTGATCACCTTGGCGTTCAGCTCATAGCCACGCTGCGCCTTGATCAACTCGGTGACTTCGCGCACCGCGTCGACGCTGCTTTCCTCGAGGTAACCTTGGCGCAGCGTCCCCAACCCATCAACGCCGGGCGTGCCGATCAGCGCAGGCCCCGAGGCGGGGCTTTCGACGAACAGGTTCGAGCCCATCGCCTCCAACCCCTTTTCGTTGGCGAACCCGGCCAGCGACAATTGCCCCAACAACTCGGGTTCCACCCGGTCGGCGAAATAGGCGTAGACCTCGCCATCCGCGCTGATCGACAGGCTGCGCGCGTCAGAGGGGATCGTGATGCCGGGGGCAACCTGATGCCCGTCCGCCGTGACGATCAGACCGTCGCCCGTACGTTTCAGCGCCCCGTCGCGGGTATAGGCGGCCCCGCCCGAAGGCAGGGTCACCTCCAGATAGCCGCGCCCCTCGATCGCGACATCCAGATCGCCGCTGCTTTGGGTCAGGGACCCTTGCGCCACGACCACCGACACCGAGGCAGGCCGCACTCCCAGACCGATCTGCACGCCGGTCGGCAGCACGGTGCCGCCTTCGGACGTCACGGTGCCCGGTCGCGCAAGCTGCTGATAATGCAGGTCGGCAAAGTCCGCGCGGCGGGCGTTATAGCCGGTGGTGGACATGTTGGCGAGGTTGTTGGCCACCACATCGACCCGCATCTGCTGGGCCGCCATGCCGGTCGCGGCGATCTGCAGGGCTTTCATGCGACGCTCCTATCGTCCAAGGGTTTCAATGATGCCGCGCAACCGGGCATCCTCGCGGTCCAGAAAGGTCTGGCCCAATTCGTAGGCGCGCTGCACCTCGATCATCCGGGCGATTTCGGACACGGGTTCGACGTTGCTGTCCTCCAGCATGCCCTGCATCACCACGCCGCCTTCTGCCGGTTCAACGGCTCCGGCGCTGAACAGCGTGCCGGCCTGGTGGCGCAGGCTTACGGGGTCCACCGGCTGCCAGAGTCCGACGCGGGCCAAAGGCACGCCGCCCGCCGACAGCGTGCCATCCGCCGCCATCGCCACGCCAGCAGACCCCGGCGGCACAAACACCGGCGCGCCGCCCTGATCGAGCAGGCGATGGCCGTCCGGCGTCACCAACTCGCCCTCTGCCGAGGGTGTGAACGCCCCGGCGCGGGTCAGCCGTTCACCGTCCGGCGTTTCGATCAGAAAGAACCCCTCACCCTGAATCGCGAAATCGAAGGTGCCGCCGGTTTGCGTCAGGCCGGCCTGCGACAGGTCGATCGCCCGCCCGTTGCCGTAAGCCATCGACAGCGACGGGCCTTCCTCCATCCGCTGCACATATTCCGAGAACACCACCCCTTCGCGCCGGAACCCGGTGGTCGAAAGGTTGGCGATGTTCTGCGCGATCACGTCCATTTCGCGCATCAGCCCGGCCTGGCGGGTCAGCGTGACGTATCCGGTGGCGTCCATCCTAGCGTCCCGCGATCAGGGGAATGATCCCCGTCTGGAAAAAGCTGACCAGCGTCGAGGTCATGAAGCTCATCGAGACCCAGAACACCGCCAGCATCGCGCCCACCTTTGGCACGAAGGTCAGCGTCATTTCCTGCACCGAGGTCAGCGCCTGAAACAGGCCGACCGCGACCCCCATGATCAGGGCAATCGCCAGCATCGGGGCCGAGATCAGCACGGCGATCCAGAGCCCCTGCCGCAGGGTGTCGAAAATCTGCGCCTCGGTCATACCGGCATCCTCAGGATTTCCTGATAGGCCTCCACCACCTTGTCGCGCACGGTGGCCACGGTTTCGACCGCCGACTGGGTGCTGGCCAGAGCCTGCACCAGTGCGTGGGAGTCGGCCCCCCCGGTCATCGCGGCCTTGGCCGTCGCCTCGCCCGCGGCAAGCGTTTGAGCAAAGCTTTCCACCAGCCGCGTCAGGCCCTGCGGCTCGGTCCCCGGTGAAGGGGCCGCAGCCGTTTGGGCCTGACGATAGGTCAGGGCGGCTAAAGAGGTCGTCAATTCCATTCTAGAACTCCTCTATCGGCGCAGAAGATCGAACAGGCTCTGCGTCATTTGCCGCGCCTGATCGAACATCCGAAGGTTCGCCTCGTAGCTGCGCTGCGCTTCGCGCGCGTCAGCGATTTCAATCACCAGATCGACGTTCGAGCCGTCGTAGTGACCGGTTGCATCGGCCAAAGGGTGGCCGGGGTCGTACATTCTGGTCAGTTCCGACTGATCCAGTTTGACAGGTCCGGCCTGCACCCCGCCATCCACCGCATCGCGGAAGCTGGACAGTTTGCGGTGATATCCGGGGGTGTCGGCATTGGCGATATTCTCGGACACATGGCGCAGGCGCATCGCCTGAGCCTCCATCCCCGAGGCGGACGCGGAAAGGGATTGCAGAAGGTCGCTCATCCGCGCCGCCCCAGACTGGCGCGCAGGATGTCGGAGGTGCTGCGATAGATCGCCAGCGCCATGTCGTGGCTTTGCCGAACCTCGACCGCCGTCACCATTTCCGTTTCCAGCGAGACGGTGTTGCCATCGGGCGACCCCGGCCCGCGCACCACCTGAGCCCCGGCCTGCATTGGCTCTGCACGGCCCAGGTGGCCTGCGCGCGTGGTGCGCATCGTCGACCCGCCGTCGTAGCTGTCGGCAAACGCCGGCAGATCGCGTCGCTTGTAGCCGGGGCTGTCGGCGTGGGCGATGTTCTGCGCCACCACCCCCAACCGCGCCCCCGAATAGGCCGCCAGACTTTGGGCCATCCGGGTCAATTCCAGTTTCACAAACATCGGGGCTTCTCCCTCGAACCTTTCACCAAGATTTAAGGGTGATTCCTTTAAAAAGGGTAATCACGCGAACAAAAGGAGAATCCTGTGATCGGTGTTTTTGATGCCCTGCGTGCCGAAATCGCGTCTGTCCCCCGTTTTCATGCGCTGGGCCGGGTGGCCGAGGTCAGCCGTGGCACCCTGCGCGTCACCGGGCTGGAGCGGCGCGCCACCTTGGGCGACCGGGTAACGGTGGGCGGATCACTGGGCGCGTTCAGCCTTGGCGGCGAGGTGTTGGGCCTGGCCGCGCATGGCACCACCATCCTGACCGATGATACGCCCGAAGGCCTGCCGATGGGGGCCGAGGTCAGGCTTTACGGCCAATCCCGGATCGCCCCGGATGATTCGTGGATCGGGCGCATTGTCGATCCGTTCGGCCAACCGCTCGACGGTCGCCCGTTGCTGCGCGGCCCAATCGCGCGGCCCTTGCGCAGTGCCGCCCCCCCAGCGGCCACGCGTCGCCGTCTGGGGGGACGGCTGGAAACCGGGGTGGCGGTTTTCGACACGCTTTTGCCGCTGGTCAGGGGCCAGAGAATCGGGCTGTTCGCAGGCTCGGGTGTGGGGAAATCCTCGCTCCTGGCCAAGTTTGCGCGCGGGGTCGCCGCAGATGTGGTCGTGATCGCCCTGATCGGCGAGCGGGGCCGCGAGTTGCGCGAGTTTACCGAGCGGGTGCTTGGCCCCGACGGGATGGCGCGGTCGGTCGTGGTGACGGCGACCTCTGACCAGTCCCCCTTGATCCGCCGCCGCTGTGCCTGGGCCGCGATGGCGGTGGCCGAGCATTTTCGCGATCAGGGGCTGCATGTGCTTTTCCTCGCAGACAGCATCACCCGCTTTGCCGAGGCGCACCGCGAAGTCGCCTTGGCTGCGGGCGAAGAGGCCAGTTTGCGCGGCTATCCCGCCTCTCTGGCTCCTGCGATCATGGCGCTGGCCGAACGCGCGGGTCCGGGGCCGGACGGGGCGGGCGATATCACGGCGGTATTTTCGGTTCTGGTCGCGGGGTCGGACATGGACGAGCCGGTGGCCGACATCCTGCGCGGCACGATCGACGGGCATGTCGTGATGGACCGCAAGATTGCCGAACGCGGGCGCTATCCCGCCATCGACCTGCTGCGCTCGGTCTCGCGCAGCCTGCCACAGGCGGCCAGCCCCGAGGAAAACGCGATGATTGCCGAGGCACGGCGGCTGTTGGGCACCTGGGACCGGGCGGAGTTGATGATTCAAGCCGGGCTTTATGCCAAGGGGTCCGACGCGCAGGTCGATCTGGCGATCAAGGTCTGGCCTGCACTCGATGCCTTTCTGGCCGAGGATGCGCCGCCCGAAGGCATCTCCGCCAGCTTCCGCCGTCTTGCGGCGGCGCTGAAACCCCGGTGATTACCGGTCGCGGCGCATGTTGTCGCGGGTCTGCTGCAACATCTGCAACGCCACGGCCCCTGATCCGATCTGCCCTGACAGGCTGTCGGACTCGGCCCGCACCAAAAAGCGGCGCACCAGCCCATCGACCTTGGCCGGGTCGGTGAACTGGCTGACCGTGTCCGCGCCGAACACCCGTTCGGCGCGGGTCTTGAAGGTTTCCAACTGCCGATCCAGATCAACACCGCCCAGCGACGACGGCAGGCCCAGCGCCTTTTCGAACACCGCGCGCAGGGGGGCCGATCCCATCACGCTGAACCACTTGGTATCCTCGCTGCTGCCTTTTTTCGCGGCCAGCGTCGAAAGCTCCCGTTCGGCCGTCAGTGAAAGACGGAAATCGTTGTTCTGTGCCCCCACCGCGACCTCGAACTGACGGACGCGGTATTGCGACAGGATCTTGTCCGGGAAATTCGACAGTTGCGTGCTGGGCACCGCGAAATCGCCGAACCCGAAGGCCGCCGACAGCTTTTCATACTGCTTGTCCGCCAGCCTCGCCGACAGCGTGCCCTCTTTCAACGTGCCATCCGACAAGACCTTGCGGATGAACGCCTTGGCGTTGATGTCGCCCTCCAGCCCGAAGGCCCCCAGCGCCACCTTCAACAGCCGCCGGTCGGACACCAGATCGTCGGCAGTCTTCACCGATTTGATCTTGGCGCGGAAATAAGCCTCGTCCCGCGCCAGTTCCGGCGATTTGTTGAAGGCGGCGGCCTGCGCAGGTTTGGTGCGTTGCAGAAACGTCCAGCCCTGATAGCCACCGGTGGGCAAGACCGGCGCAAAGGTCATGCCGGATGCGCGGCCATCAACCGCTCTTCGCGCGGCAGCAGGCTGCGCAGCGCTTTCAACACCTGATAATGCTGATCCTCCAGCACCGCCGCCGTCGCCTGAGTCAGTTGCGCGCGGCTGTCATGGTCGGTCAGGACCTGGCTCAACTGTTCGATCCCGCGCAGCAATTGCATCCGCGTATCGGCAGGCGCGGCATCGCCCGACAGCACCAGTTGCGCCAGATAACAGACCCGGCGGACCGGCGTGTTCACCTCTTCGGGGTGGATCGCGTCGCGCAGCCGCAAAATATGCGCGTTGGGGGTCATGATCGCCAGCCGCGAGCGTCGTTCGCCATTTTCGACCACTGCGCCGTTGATCAGCACCCGCTCATGCGGCCCGAGTTTGAGAACCAGCCCGCTCATGGCGCACCGCTTTCGCCGCGCAGGCCCTTCATCACGGCGGTGTTGATATCGACCAGCACCTCGATACTGCCCTTGTCGTCCAGCACGGTGCGGCTGTGCTCGACGGTGAACTGATACAGATAGAACAACTGTGCCCGCAGGTCCTGTGGCAGCCCGTTGCCCGGTTCCGCCACATCGGCGGCCAGCGTGGACCACAGGCGTTGGTTGTCGGTCAGGGCAGTGGCAAAACCCGAGAAATCCTCGCGCCGTTTGGCCCATGCGCTGGTCAACCGTTGGGTCACGCGGGCGATCAGGTCGTATTCCACCATGCGCGGGCTGCGCGACGGGGTTTCGAGACGGGAATAGGCGTGGCGCGCCGCGTTCATCGTATTCATGGCGTATCCTTCCGAAATGGGGTTTGGTCAGAAGAAAGGCCGGGGGGCGGTATTGGTTGCAGTGGGCCCCCCGGCCCCTGCCTTTAACGGAACAGCGACAGCAGGTTCTGCGGCGCCTGGTTGGCAATCGACAACGACTGCGTGGCCAACTGCTGTTGCACCTGCAACGCCTGCAGACGCGCCGAGGTTTCCTCCAGATTGGCGTCGACCAGCGAGCCGATCCCGGCCTTCAGCGAATCCGTCAACTCGCTGACGAAATCCGCCTGCGTCTCGATCCGCTTCTGCACCGAACCAAAGGAAGCCGAGGCGTCGATCGCTGTGCCGATCAGCGTTTCGATGTTGCCCAGGGCCGCAGCGGCGCCCGCGGCATTGGACACGTTGATCGCGTTCAGCGCACCCAGCCCACCGGCCCCTGCGTTCTTGTACTGAGCGCTGACCGACAGGTCGGTGGCGCCGCCATTGGTGAACACCAGCGTCCCTGGCGTTGCGGAATCGTAGTTGATGGTCAGGCCAGCGACGCCGAGAGCTTCGACAGCCGTCTTCAGCCCGACGGCACCGATGTCGGCGGGCGTGGCCGAGGCGACATCGGCAGCGGTGAAGGTATAGCTGGCCGTCTTGCCACCGATGGTCAGCGACAGGCTGTCCCCCTCGGCATAGGTCGCCGCAGCAGCCACCACGATGGTTCCGGTGCCCGCCGCGTCAATCGCGAAACCGGCGGTATCGGCGGCGGCCGAAACCCCGGTCGAACCAGTGAATGCCGCCTGCCCAACGTAGCTGCCGGTCGAAAGGTCCTGCGCCGTGACAGAGATCGACGACGAGGTGACCGCGCTGCCCGAACGGTCGAGCGACGACAGCACGTCAACCGTGGTCTGCGATCCGTTCACCAGGTTCAGCCCGTTGAACTGGGCCGCGCCCACCACCGATTCGATCTGCGACCGAAGCGCCACCACGTCGGTCTGCAGCTTGGCACGGTCGACGTTGCCCTCTTGGGCCGCCACGATCTTGCCCTTCATCTGGGTCAACAGGTCGGTCACCGTTTCTGATGCCTTGCGGGCCACCCCCACCGTGGTCGATCCCAGCGCGAGGCTGTCCGAAATCCCCTTGAAGCCCTTCACGTCGGATTCCATGGTCTTGGAGATGGCCCAGATGGCCGCGTTGTCCTTGGCGTTGTTGATGCTCTTGCCGGTCGAAATCTCGGACTGGGTCATCGCCATGTTCTTGTTGATCGACTTCATGGTCTGCAGGGCAACCATGGCACTGGTATTGGTCAGAATGGACGACATGTCGTTTCCTTTGTCGAATGCCGGCGCTTTTCGCACGGCGTGTTGGACCACCGGAGGGGTGGCGAAAGGGGCGTTCTGGCCAATACGCCGGGCATGACCCGGGCGCGCCACCCCGTCTGGGATGCAAGGCCAGTAAAGCGGGGAAGTTCTAACGACCCTCTAACCGCCAAGACCTTGTTGCAGAGGATTTGAGGCGAGCCGTTAGGGGGTTGTAAACCGGCCTTCAGGGCCCGTGCGTTCACCTGACCCACCGTCCGCTCAATTCTTCCGTCCGTTCAAAAATCGTTTCGGCGGACGTCAGCCCCCCGCAATTTCCTGCAGCCTGCCTCAGAACCTCTCGCGCAGCCGTCCCGCCAGGGCAGGCTCGGACCGCCGCCCGTGCGGGTCATAGGTCACAAGGCCCATTCGCGCGACCCGGATCTCTTCGACCCGCCGCAGCGCCGCCCGAAAACCGCGTTGCGTGGCCAGCAGACAGACCGCATTGCGCGCGGCCTTTTGCTGTACCCGGATCAGCCCCGCCCGGTCGCGCGAGCCCTCCACTGCAGGCAGCCCTGCCGCAACCGCGTCCGTCAAGGCGTCAAGCTCCTGATACTCCGCCCGCACCAGGGCTGCATGAACGGCATCCAGCAGGTCACACATCCGGTCGGTCATTCCTGCACCCCGCCCATCGCGCGAAAGATCTGTTCCGCCAGCCCGATTCCACCCTTGTCCACCATCAGCCGCGCCTGTTCCTGCCGCAGGAACGAGGAAAACTGCTGTTCCCCGATCCCGCCGCCAAATCCGCCTTCGGTCGCACCCAAGCCCGCGTGGCCCAGCATTTCCGCCAGAAACGCAGCCTCCAGCGCGCGGGCCTTTTCGCGAAGCGGCAGCTGGGTGTCGGGCATCGCAGGTCGGTGATTCGGGGAAATCTGCATGGCATCCTCGGGAAAAGACGAAACTTGGGCCACTATCTGCGCTGCCGGTAAACAGGCAGTAACCAGTTGCCACAATGATCAGTCCGGTAACGGCAGAAGTCGGGCATAGATGATTCCGGGCATTTCGACGATCACGACCCCTTCCCCCCCGCCGCCGTCCGGACCAGTCCCGGATGGCGCGCCCGATGGTGCGGCCTTTCAGGACGTGCTGGGGCGTCAGGACGGGCTAGCCGCAGAGGGCGCCGGGGATGAAACACCGGTCGAGCCGCCCCCGATGGCCCTGGCCACCCCTGTATCGACCTCTGCGGCCACCCCCGTAGCGACCCCTGCGGCAATCCCACCCGCCGCCGCCTCGACCGATGCGGCCCCTGAACCCGACCCGCACCATCCCATTCCGGCCGCCTCACCCGCCATCGCGGTACTCGCCGGTGCTATCCCCGTCGTCCCCGCCCCTCAGCTTGAGCCGCAGCCTGCCCCCG
>Ga0105045_10006343_pt1 | contig 10462 bp, 9 predicted proteins | sample MAT02_FD_78089 | JGI IMG/M metagenome (GOLD analysis project Ga0105045, IMG submission 78089) | Freshwater microbial communities from Lake Fryxell liftoff mats and glacier meltwater in Antarctica - MAT-02 (megahit assembly) | ecosystem: Environmental > Aquatic > Freshwater > Ice > Liftoff... | reverse complement strand
TTGCTTGCATTTTTCGATGTTTTCAATGTTTGGTTCGAACAATTTACATCGTGCGTAATCGTTTCTCGATAGAAAATATAGAGCGCTGATTCCTATATTGGCGCCAATGTCTACGACGTTCCTTATACTATTCGTTGTGCCGTAGTCTAGACGGCAAAAAACTTCGTTCACCGTAAGCATATCGTGGTGAGAATAGAGGCGGGGCTTTAGTATCCCGCAAGGAGTCCGGACCGATACATCGTAGGGATAGCTTCCTTTCCCAATTACATATCTCCAAAAATTGGTCGCGAATCGTGGGTAAACTCGGATCATATTCACAAATGCAACATATTGATGCGTTTGCACCGTTGCGTTAAGTATCTTCCTGAATGAACGATTGGCTATCATCGATTTAAATTGCCTTATATTGAAGTGTATTTATCGGACGTGAGAAGGCTCGCTATTCCCATTGTCTTGGGCTAGCTGCATGGAACCTCAAGAGTCCTTCTGAAATCTGAAAACCTAAAAAGCCCATTCGAAATCCGGGAATTTGCGTCGGAGAAAGGATTGGAAATTGTCTCGAAAGCATTCGGGTGAGAATCGTGTCGCATTGTCGCGGCAGCGCTGTGCGTCAAAGCTGTCTGCTTCACGCTGGAATGTTTCGACAGCACCGATCAAGCTCTCTGTGGTTTGTTCATCGAAGAACAGGCCGGTTTTGTGTTCAACAACGGTTTCTAGCGCTCCTCCGCCTCGAAATGCAATAACCGGTGTCCCACAGGCTTGCGCTTCGAGTGGCGTGATGCCAAAATCCTCGATACCTGGAAATACAAAAGCCTTGCACCGTTGAAGATGATCTTTCAACACGGAGAACGACTGACTCCCCAGGAACTGAATGTTGGAATGGGCCTTTCTTTTCAACGCAGCCAATTCGCTACCGTTACCAATAACGACGAGTTTTAGTCCCAATTGGTTGAATGCATCCACCGCAATATCAATTCTCTTGTAAGGCACCAATTGGCCAACGGAGAGATAAAAATCCTCTTTCGCTTGGTGCAACTCAAAGTTTCCAATTGCTACTGGTGGGTTGATAACTTCCGCGGTTCGATCATAAAAATTCTTTATGCGATTAGCAACGAACTTGGAATTTGCAATAAACTCAGTAACTCTCCTGGAAGATTCTTTGTCGAACTCACGCACACGCGGTACCATCCCCGCGAAAATCATTCTTCCAAGCGGACCCAATCCCGACGACTTCGACTTGTAAACATCCGCCATGTCCCATAGATAACGAGGCGGAGAGTGGCAGTAACAGACGTGGGGAATGCCTTCGGGAATTCTCAGACCTTTGACAACAGAAGCGTCTGAGGAAATGAGAAAGTTGCAAGGGGACACCTTAAGTCGCGAAACGACCTCTGGAAAAAACGGGAGCAACGATTTGTAGACCTTCGTTGCCATTGGAATTCGGGACAAGACACTCTGACGAACGAAACGCCCTTTCAGAAAGTCGAGGTCGCGCGCCTTTGGATTATAAACTAACGTCGATACGTCGGCGTCGGGAAACAGTTTGCATAGCTGCTCTAAAACCTGTTCGCCGCCTCGACGAGATACAATCCAATGATGAGCAATCGCTATGCGTGGAGACTTGTTCACTTGATCACGGCTCCAGAAACAGTCTTTTCGGCAACATCGCTTGGGCCGAGTTGCAAAGCGTTCTGAATGACTTGGGAGAAATTCAGCCTGAATTTCTCCCAGTGAAAGCTTTGCACATGTGTCTTGCCTCTGGCAATTAACTCTTCGCGAAGATCGCAATTGGTGAGCATGTCGGCAACTTTTTCTGCAATATCGGAAGCGCTGTAGCCATCGCAGTAGTGAACCGCATCGCGGCATACTTCTGGCAGTGACCCTTCGCGCGAACAAACTACGGGGCATCCCAAGTGCATGGCTTCCAAAGGTGGGATCCCGAACCCCTCATAAAGGGACGCGAACAGAAGGCACGCTGCTCGCTTGTAAAGGAAGCCCAACTCACTATCGGAAATCTCTCCCGTTGCAATCACGCGACCCATGAATCGGCTGTCCGCATCATCGAGCATCTTGAGCGTATCGTTATCTAAACCAAGAAGCTTTTCCTTCTTGCCGACAATCACAAACTTAAGGTCAGGAAATCTTGAGAGCAGCACTTCGAAAGCCTCCAGTGACCTCTTAAGATTCTTGTGCGGCTTGACGTTTCCTACGAAAAGACAAAAGCGTTCCGCTGCAATGCTTTGAACGAGCTCGGATCGCGTGCCAAGGGAATTATGCTCGTCAGAAAACACTTCCGGGGCAATCGCGAGCAAAATTACCTTGATCCGTTCCGGCGATGTGCCAATAAACTTAACGATTTCGGATTTTGAAAACTCTGAAATCGTCACGAGAGCTTTCGATCGAAAACTTGCCCATCGGAAGAAGAAGCTTGCGTATACTTGCTTAGGCAACGAGAGGTCCCGAGCAAAGGCTAGATGATTGGTGTCGGGAAGGATCGCGATCCTTCGCTTCGCTTTGGGCAACGCCAATGGGACATTGTAGTGTGGTGAAATGAAAAGATCGCATCTGCCAACCTTTAGAAAGAACTCTAGCTGTTCTCGCAGGGTATAAATGCCGGACCGAAACTGGATGATAGCCAATCCCAAGGGACCGCAAGAACCGATCGAACTCGAGTTAGCAATGAGTTCGACATTTCTGGATGTCCGCTTCGCAGATTCGATTACCTCTCGGGTATACCGACCTATGCCAGAATGATTGATCATTCTGGCGTCGATAACGATCCGCGGGTCTCGTGTTTTGGACGCTTTCAAAGTCACGCTAGAATCGAACTTTCCTTAGATAAAGTGGCAAAAAAGAGAGGAAAAGGACGTTGAGAGGGAACATGTACAGAACCGGAAGGCATGCGCTTGCGACGAAAAACAGGATGTACGAACACTCTTGAATGGATCCTTGACCTCGAACGAAGATCCAGAAAAATATCACGATCAAACCGGTCACCACGATGTAGGAAACCGGTGGATAGTTGACGACGAAAGATAACAACCAGGATTCGTGAAAGATGAGCGGTTTTGCTAAGGGCACAAGAGATAGCTCAAAGTTGGTGGATGCATGGGCCAAAAGCGACTCTCGCTTCGATTCTAGGAAATCGACAACTTGTTCTTAAAAGGCGAAGAGAGCACCAAGGCTCAATAGGCCAAAGACCACAAAAAAAATGAGGGAGTCGGCTCTCCGAATAACATAGTAGACGGCTCCGACTACCAACAGGAGATAACCTGTCAGTGAAAAAGTAACGGCAACATTCGCGACCATGATAGCCGTCCAAAAATATCTTTTGGAATGCAGGTGACAAAAGGCAAGAAACGCCGACACGACGGCAAATCCATTAGGATCGTCCCATAGCCCGCCGAAACGGACAATCGAGTATCCATCGAAATAATGAAATGGAGCTATCCCGCGAAGATAGAAGTTGGCAATCACAAACACATTAGAGAGAGCAAGCAAACAGCTGACCAGATGGATCATCTTTTGCGGCATGTCATCGAAACCGATGAACTTCCCAGTATCGATGAACGCAAAGGGAAGAAACAAAAATCCAAAAAAACAAATCTCCAACTCCTCCAAATGCAGGAAGTCGGGGCGTACTTCGTCCGCCGAGCAATGAACAATACAATGGTGAATGAGGCCTGAGCTTATGACAATTGAAGTCATCCACAATAGGCAAAAGCCGTAAAGAATAACGCTCCGATTGGTTTGCAGTTTGATTCCGGCGAATATCAGAATGGCGGTAGCTATGGCTGCAGTGAATGCGTACTTACCAAGCTTCCAGCCAATTGGTGTAGGAGCGTAGTCTCCTCGATTCGTGCCGTCGGTAAACTCTGAACTTCCATACTTCAAGAGGTACCGATGGGAATTGTAAACAGTTGCGCCCGCGACGAGCAGAGTCACAAGGATAACCAAAACCATGGACCGACTGTTTCCGACCGGCAAACCGTGCGCAGATTCATTCATTTGCAAGCTGCTCACTATTCGCCCAGACTTCTAGCGATAAGCGTCTGTTGGTGTAGGTTCTCATTATAGATTTGCACCAGCTCGAACCCGTTGGCAATCAGCATTTGCTTAACGTAGTCGAGATCGTACGCGACAGCGGCCTCTGGGTACCTCTCGTTTTCAATATAGCAATTCTCTCGCTTGAACTTGAATGTCCAACGATCGCCCAGCTGAGATCGAATGAAATCCATCAAGAAGAGCGTCATGTGCAGAGTTCCATTCAGAGCCAAAACTCGCTTGCACTCTTTAAGGTAGAAATTGAAATCGTCAGCCAATAAGTGACTGAACACAGATATAGAGAAAACGGTATCGATCGTATTTTGATCAATAGGGAAGCGATATTCATTGACAGATTTGCCTTTTGGGTTGTAAACCTCGCTGTAGATATCGGCTAAAGCAAAAGTAAATTGTTCGTTTGCGAGATTCGCCGAACACCATTCGATCATCGACTTGTCGACGTCTTGCCCGAAATATCGCCCTTGTCCCGTCAGAAATCCCTTTAAAGCCAAAGCGTTTCTTCCGCAACCGCATCCCATTTCTAGTAGGCGTGATGTCGGAGTGATAAAACCGCGATCCGACAAATCCTTGATGGTCGCGGTTCCAGAATCGATAAAAAATTTGTGGCTAAACAAAATGATCTTGCCACCGATCCGCATACGAAGCGAAGCAGGAGGAAGTGATTTCCATTCCTTCTTGCTATTTCGGATGACAGAATCTGCTACATCGACGAGCAAAGCGAACTTCGTGTGACCAAGGAGGGAAACGGACGGAACGAATTTTCTGACTAGCTTGTCAAGCTTCATGGCTATGGTTCGTCAACTGTTAGGGTTTTGGGCAACATGCGGTGCTACTAGCTGATGTGATTGGGGGTTTTTGAGAACATGAAATTTTCTTCGTCAAGCTCTTCCGAACAAAATCCGTGGCTTGTCATCAACCGAAAAACTTCATCCTTTGTCGTACTGTGCGGATGGATCTCGACCAAAAATCGACAATCCTCCGGCAACGACGCAAGGGTACGTGAGGCTCCTTTGAGCACGGAAAGTTCATGCCCTTCGACGTCAATTTTAATCAAAGCAATTCGCTCCGCTCCAATTTTATTTGCTTCCATAAATGCATCGAGTGGCTTGACCTCCACGTCCAAGACTTGGAAATCCGTAGGCGCGGCATCCGTATCAGCAACGATGCGGTTTAATCCAGAAAAGCTGCTATGCTGGGCGAATTTGGCGCGACCTGCGGATTCACCCAGGGCAACATTCGCAGTTATAACTTGCTTGCCAACGTTGTTGAGTTGGACGTTTCTCGTCAAAACATGGTAGGTCGACGGCGTTGGCTCAAAGCTGTAAATCAAATTCTTCGAACACATTTTTGCGATCATGACCGTGTACTGGCCTCCGTTTGCGCCAATATCAAGAAATACTTGACCGTCCGGAATGGAAAAGTACTGTTGAAGATTGTACTCCGCTTTGGAAGCATTCATCGTAAGAATCGAATCGGACATCGGAGGCAATAGAAATGTACCGAGCGCATTCTCGACGACAAGTTCTTTAGGGTACAAGTAACTTGCACACTTCGACCGTCCTCGCAATGCCAAGAACAGCAACCGCTTCATTGCCCACCAACGATACGAAAGACTGGAGCCCGAAATAACCTTGGTCTCAATGAAATGCAAGTGGATATAGCGTCCAAGATCCGTAATCATTGAAGCCATGTGCCTAGTTCACTTTCCGTTAGATGCGTTTGCGAAGACATTTTTTAATGTTAGTAATCGCCGATAATCGGGAAACGTGTTGATGCCGGTTGTTGTGTATGAGAGGATGCAATTCAAAATACTTTGAAGAGCCTGAACGCTCGACACGGCGACCGTGAAGCCAAAAAGCCCATACTTCCATGCCGAGTAGCCACCAACCGTCATCAGCAATAAAACGGCGAAAGCCTGAACAATCAGAACGACGCGTTCGTGCCCCGTCATCATCAGCGCAAATCCCCCATTGCCAGTGAAACAGATTATTAGCTGAGAGATGGTCAACACCACCAAGAGCTGCCCGCCGCCTTGGTATTCCTTCCCGAAAAGGAGCTGTAAATAGGCCTCGGGCCAAACGAAGATGAATGTACAAATCAACAACCCCACGATTGATACTATTGCAGAGAGCGATCTCATGACTTCATTCAACTGCGCGATTTGATGACTCTGGTACAGCCGAGTTAAAAAAACTCCCGAAGTCATGTGAGCGCAGGCTGTCAGAGTTAAAACCAGCGACGACCCTCTCCTAGCGGCTACGTAGTTCGACGTTTCGAGAGGACTAGATAGCAACGCGGCGATGATTATGTCCGCTTGATCTGTTGTCGCCACCAAGAGTCCGAAGAGAGTGAAGAAAAATCCCGACACAATCACTTTTCGTCTAAGTTCCTGAACAGAAGGTGGCAGGTTGGAATCCGATTCGACGAGTTGCGTCGCATTGGAAATAGAAGTTGGTTCGACCTCGATCCAGATCAACAACAAGTACATCGGGAATGAGGCGATGCAGGAAAAAAGTAATGCAATTAATGATAATTTCCAGTTGAGAGTGGTTAGGCAAGACAGTAGGGCGAGGCCACCTAACAGAATTCCATTTGGCAGTCCTCCGCCTCCTATGCCTGCGAAAAGATTCGCAACTACGACTTGATCTCTTGCCCTTGAGATTTCCGCAAAAACCATCATCAGTGCTCGACCAAGAACGCAAAGTGCTATGGCGAGCGAAAAAACGACAGGGATGGATTGTTCAAAAAGGAACTGGTTACCACCTATCAAAACACCGAACGCTCCCAGACTGCCGGTTAGGGATGTCACAATCAAGGTCCCAACGATGACTTTAACTCCACGATTCTTATGTCGATTGCCCCTCAACTTTGCTTGGGCCATGACGACTGGCGCTACGTTCCAAAGCCCAAACGCTGCAACAATACTGAAAATCGAAACGAGGGACAGAATCACAGAGAAGTGGGCGAAGTCTTCTGGCCCCAGGGATCTTGCAAGGACGAGCCCAGAGAACGCAGTAGTTATCAATGCCAAGAGTCTACCTACAATCGCGGTAATCCCATGCCAAGCAAGTCCAGACCGGAGAATATTGGTACAGTGAAGCATCGTTTCTTCGCTCGCGACCGCACAAGGGTGGTCAGCAATGGATTCAGTTTTTTTTAAAAAAGGGTTGATTTCCCATCTCCGCCTCAATTGTACTCCGGTTGCAGCCATTGCAAGGTTTTGGAAAAGCACATGGTGGTAAGTACTCACAGATGAGGCTAGAGATCGGTCCGCACGTAACCTCCACGCATCAAACATGACTCTAGTAAGCACCTTCGCACAAAACAACGGTCTTGATGGTCCTGTAGAGTATATAGACATCAAGCCAAAGTGACCAATTGTTCACATAAAAGCGAACGTAACTGAGCCTGTCCGCATAGGAGGTGCTATTCCGTCCAGAAATCTGCCATAAACCAGTAATGCCGGGAACGACCCTAACGTACTCTTCAAAAGTTTCCAAGTATTTTCCGATTTCATCCGGCAGGATAGGTCGAGGACCGACCAAGCTCATTTCGCCCCTCAAAACATTCCATAACTGCGGAAGTTCATCTAGGCTTGTTTTTCGAATTAGTTTTCCGATCCAAGTTATGCGTGGATCTGTTTTCAGCTTGTGGGTCCGGTGGTACTCCTCTTGTAAGGACGGGTTAGCTTCTAAGTATTCATCCAAAACTTGGGAAGCATTCTGCACCATAGACCGATACTTCCAAGCGAGAAACCGCCTTCCTCCATGCCCAATTCTTTCGCTCGAAAAGAATGCTGGCCCCTGGCTAGTGATTTTAATGAAAATGGCCAAAGTCACCAACAAGGGCAGAAGCATGATGAGCGCCGATGCAGATATGATGATGTCCATCCATCGCTTCAACCTCCGATTCCAGGTAAAAGAGAGGTAGTTTTTGTGTTGTACGCCTGAAGCTGCTCCGTAACAAAAAATGCTTCCAGAGAAGGCGCTGGATTGAAATGGATCTAGGAATATCACTTGCGGAAAAATAGTGGTCAATGCAGACTTCAGACGCGAATGAATGGGCGAGCGACTAGCCTCAACCAACCAATAAGTCCGAGTTGTTCTAGATATCGTTTCTAAGTCATCAAAAGTCCCGCAGTAAACAGCTTCTCGTTCGAACCTCAATTCGTCGGATTCGCTAACTGCAACATCATCGCCCTGAAGGATCGCCGAAGTCGCCTGGTGTCGGTAGACCACACGGCCTACAGGTTGCAACAAACTTTTACCGAACAAAGTCATCTGTTTGTACGCGGACAATACTTCGGAACGTCCACCCAAGAAAAGGTAAGGGATAAACACGGCGTTTTTCAACATGTAGCTTTTACAAGCACCTCGAAGAACAGGGAGAATCAACCACTGAAAGGGGAAGAACGTCAAGAAGCACAAACCGACCATCCAAGTCGTAGGTCCCATGGCCACAAAAGAAATAGCAGTAACCACGGTTGAAAACAAAAGCGTTCTGGAGATCCGGCGCAATTCCTCAGCGGGATTCAGACCAAGGCCTGGATAGAGACCAGCATGCCATAGCCAAAATGTATTCGAAAGAGCCAGACAGCATGCGAATTTCGTAAAGTCTTCCGACAGACCACTCCAGCGCAGAAATAGCAATAGAGGAACGCTCGATAGTGCAAACGAGACAAGATCGGAAACCACATAGGGCCATGTGACCATGAAAAGTTGCCAGTAATAACCGAATCGATCCGTCGGTCGGCTAACAAACGACTCCCTGTCTACAACGACCAGATGACCGCCGTCCAGATTCTGAACTTCTGCAGGCTGCTTTTCTAAATCGAATGTTTGCGACATGTTGTCTATCATGAAATGCTCGTCGTATAGACCCGTCGAAGGGCAAGTTATCGTCCCCTGGTTGGGGGTCCGGGCTCGAGTATGTCGTGGATGCACGCCATTTGCAACAATCAAAAAAGCGAATAGAGCGTCAATTTGCGAAACATTTTGTTTGACTGAAAACACACTTGATTTTGGCAACCTCACAATGCGAGGCTGCCGAACTTAAGAGTCAGCTAACGCACCTCTGTTCACCCTAAAAACCAATCCGAGAGAGATCCCTCAACAGGATCCAGTAGTTGGGTCGAACAGTTGCAAATATCTTGGGAGCCGAGAGTGCTAGATACCGTCTGTATCCTTCACCAAATCCCCCTTTCTCGGCTTTCCAGATCAGTTCTCGGGCCTTTGACCCAAGTGATGGCTCGATTTCTTTCGCACTTGGTTTAGTATGGGGGTTGAAGATTTTAAGTTGCCACAACGGCGAACGGACTCGTGCAACCACGCGAAAGAGATCCCCAATTTTCGTACTTACCACATGATTCAAATAGTGTACTTGTCGCCTCCGATCGACCCATTGCTTCGCGTTCTGCAACGCGGTGAAAAGCTTTTGAATGCCTCCGAACGCTTGCGATACGACCGGTACGCCCGAAGCGAATCCAAGCAGGAACTGATTCTCTCTCGCTGGCTTGCACATGAACAGCTTGCACGATGCTTTCCTAAGTCGAGCGCTCACTGGGAACTCTCTCATGATCCTGTCGGACGCCCGATAGCGATCCACACGGATACGAACCAAGCCGTTCACCTGAGCATCTCGCACTGCAAAAGGCTGACCGTTTGCGCCCTCTGCGAAGGTACCTTCCTCGGAATTGATGCAGAGTCAACAACACAAACCCTTCGCGATAGTTTTCGAGACATAGCCTACACGAACCTCGAACGTGACCTCATTCGCAACTCGCACTTTAGCCAACAGAACGAGTTGCTTTGGCGGTGGACGATCAAAGAGTCGATCGCCAAGATGACTGGGAACGTCGGATTCGAGGCGATCGCGAACGTATGCACCGCGTCGCTTCCATATCTCCCCCCGTCCCAGTGGGTGCGATTCGACGAAGAGGGCGCTTGGATCTACCCTCTACGAACCAGCCACCATCACTTCGTTTCGCTAGCCATACCTATAAGCCTTGATCCGCCGATAGAACCCCTATGCACCAACGCTTCGACTTGGATGGACTTCTAGCAAGAGCTGTTTGATTCGAACAGCCGAGTACTAAAGTAACGTTCGGCCCGATCGCAAAGAATTGTGACTACCACTGAATCCTCATCCAGCGATTCGGCAATCTCGAGTGCCGCTGAAACGTTGGCACCAGAAGATGAACCCACGGCGTCGATCACAAGTCGGGCACACATGATCTTTAGCATAAGGTGAGTTAAGCATGGTATTCCTTAGATTCCAGGCTTTCATGCGACACGAATGCAAATTTGGTTTTGCAAGCATTATTCGCTGCCCGACTTGTGATCGACGCCCATACCTACCCGATGTGCTTCGACGGAAGCACAGTCCGGTGTTAGTCGCC
>Ga0105045_10006342_pt1 | contig 10462 bp, 9 predicted proteins | sample MAT02_FD_78089 | JGI IMG/M metagenome (GOLD analysis project Ga0105045, IMG submission 78089) | Freshwater microbial communities from Lake Fryxell liftoff mats and glacier meltwater in Antarctica - MAT-02 (megahit assembly) | ecosystem: Environmental > Aquatic > Freshwater > Ice > Liftoff... | reverse complement strand
GTTGCCCTGTCCACTGCAAACGCTCATGTTCAGTGAGCTTGCGTTCAGAAATCCAGTCAAATGGCTTAACCGATAGCCAGCCACTTAATAGCCATGTTATGCAAAAAATACCGCCTGCAAGCCCTATTAAGTGGTGCCATTTTTTCCAGCCTGTATAGGGCGTTATTCGATTATTTTTATATTTTTTTTCGATACGTATACGACCGAGTCCCAGCCAAAAACCAATCCCTATCAGTAGCATTGAGAGAAAAGCAGTCCATAGAATGACTTGTCGCCATAAATCGGCCTGTACGCGCAGTGGTGTAAAGTATACCCAGTGAATCACGGCACCGACCCAGTTCCAAGCGCGCTCCTGTCGAGTCGTATCGATAACGACTTCACCCGTTTGGCTGGATAAATATAAATGGGTACCCAGTAAATCATCCAACTTGGCTAAATACAATGGTCGATGCCCGTCATACTTGGTTGATAGTGACCACTGATCAAGTTCAATTTTTGTGAGGTTTTCAATGCGTGCCGACGCATCAAAATCTTTTACTGATGCGCGCAATAACTCTTGGCTCACTAGTACTTTTTGTCCATTATCTGCCCAAATTGATTGCCAATGGTTGTTTATCATTAAATGGTACACGGGACGATGATTCAACATCGCCAATTTTAAAGTTTCTAGTTTTAAACCTGTTTGCTTTTTCAAAAGCTCACCCGCGCTAAATTTAACCATTTGCGTGTTCACAGGCCTTAAATGCACAAGACGCTCTGCTTGCGTGAGTGATGGATAAGGCACATACAGCATCACCAAGCCAGAAATAAACCAAAATAGCACCAGCAGGCCAAGCACTATGCCTAACCAGCGGTGCCATAAATGCAGATTACGTAATGAAACAATCCTCATAAATGCTTTGCCTGCGATTAAAATTTAACTTCTGCAGTCATTTCCAATTGACGTGGTTGGCCAACTACAAACTGCGTATTACCATACGCACTAGTGGCATAAAATTTATTATTCAAATTACGTAAATTAGCACGTATGGTAAGGCGCTCATCAGCATACCAAGCAGCACTTGCATCATAAACAGTGTATCCATCTACTTCTAGATTGTTTGCATTATTAGCATAACGCATGCCAACGTAACGTGCGCCAATGCCTATATCATAATTTTTAAATTGATAATAGACCCAGGCATTGGCGGTTTTTTCTGGTACATTTTGAGGCACATTGCCTACGCGAGAGAAACCACCGGCTTCAATCAATTCGTCAAACTGAGCAGATAGCAATGCCGCATTTAAATCTACGCGCCATTGCGGCGTTGGGTAAAGCGATGCGCTTACCTCAACCCCCTTGGATGACTGCTTACCGCCTTGTATTGAAAAGGCTGGATTAATTTGGTCGCGGGTAATGATGTTATCTCTTTCAATTTGATAAGCAGCCAATGTGAGCTCGCCCTTACCGTTTGCAAGCATATGCTTTATGCCAACTTCTCTCTGTTTAGAGGTGGTTAATGTAAAGTTTTGATTGGCAAGATTAATGCTAATAAGGGAAGTAACGGGGTCACTTCCTTCACTCATTTGGCCGTAAACAGCGGTCGTTGGCGTAATATTAAATACTGAACCTAAGCGCCAAGTGAAGGGCGAGAAATCTTGGTTGACATTGGGCAAACCGCGTAAATCTTTTCTAAATACATCAATATTTTCCTGTCTTAAGCCGACCAATATACTAAGTTTATCGTTTACTTTTAATGCATTTTCTAAGAAAAAAGCCCGTTGGTTTGTTTCTGTGTCGTAATTGGGCAACAATTGAGTAGTGCTTAAAAATGTTCCAGGGTTAAAGTTTGTTGCGGGTACAAAGTCAAATGCAGTGTTGCCAGCATTGCTTTGATGGAAAAAATTGATTTTAAATATCTCCCAGCCCACCACAGTTTTATTTTCAAAGCCAAATAAATTAGTTTTCGTGGATAGCTCCATCCGATTACCATATTGTTCTTGATCATGTGTAATGGCTAAAAACGTACCGCGACGAACTAAGCCTGTTGTGGGGTTAAACCGAAACTGTTCCGCATTACGCCACTCTCTATCTGACTTAAACCAAAAGGCCTCATTTTTAAAAGCAACATCAGGATTAACATCCCATTCCAGCTTGGTTCTAAAGCGGGTGTCAATAAATTCCATTTTATTATTATCAACATTGTAGTTTGCTCTACGGAAACTTCTTGAGAGATCACCATTGACCAGTGGTGAACCAAAGTTTGCGGTGGGGTTTTCTTCGGAATGGTCAAGTATGAAGTTTATTCTTAAGTTGTCGGTGATATTAAATAAAGCATTCGTCATGATTTTTTTGCTATCGAAATCACCACGGTCAATATAACCATCCCCGCCAAAAGTTGAAGCGTCTATTCTAAAAGCACCAACATCACCAATGGCTCCGCTGCCGCCCACACCGAGACGATACTCACCTCGCGTGCCGTACCCTGCCAAGGCTTCTGCGCTGGGTGTTGCATTGGGTTGCTTTCTAATGGAATTAATAATAGCGCCTGTTGCGCCATTGCCGAAAATTACTGAAGCCGGGCCTCTTAATATTTCAAAACGTTCATATCCCCAAGTGTCCGATGGGTAGGTCAACGTGCCTGCCCCTTCAATAAGGCGAAATCCATCTTCCGCTTGCCCAACCGTATTGTTACCCGTAAAACCTCTGACCGAGAAAGCAACCCCAACCCCTGGGGTACTGATGTCTGTTATGCCAGTGGTCCTAGATACAGCGTCTCTTACGCGTATATCCCCTCTACTTCGCACCGTTTCGGCATCTAATGTTTCAACACTTGCTGGTGTTTCAAAGGCTGTGATGCCTAAACGACTGGCAGTGCTATTCGGTTTTGTAAGATTTGGTCCGCTACTTCGAATAATGGACGATTTTACATCTATCGTGTTTAGTGTTATTTCTTCAGCTGCTGCAGTATTGGAAACGAATAAAGCGAGAAAAAAGGGGGTTAAATTGGAGCGCACGTCAGATCCTTTACAATGTTAATTAAACGAATTTACGATCAATAAACATTGTAATGCAACATTGTTGCAATTGCAACAATGTTGCATTAAAGGGTGGTAAATTGAAATCGCGTTTTAAAACAATTGAGAATTGGCTGCGCTATTGTGTAGGTAGCTTGAATGTTGCTTTTGAGCTGTTGCTAACACTAATAAAAACGAACTAATCTTTGCAGGATGGACAGCGCCCTTTAATAATCATATCTACTGATTCAATTTGGAATTTAGCCGCAATTTTCGCTGATAAATTTGCTTGGAGTTCATCTAGGCAGATGATTTTATGACATTGCGTGCAATGCAAATGGGCGTGTTGGTGCAGTGCGTCGGGATTGGACACTTGAAATCGCCAAGCGCGATCATCACTAGCAATGCGATGAATTAAGTGGAACTCTGTCAGCCAATCTAATACACGGTAAATTGTGACGCGATCAAAATGGTATTCATCCGACATACGATCGATAATTTCGGAATGAGACATTGCGCTACCATATTCGATTAGTACATCCAAAACGGATAATCGCGCTGCGGTTGGGCTTTGATTAACACCCTCAATCATTTGTTTGGCATTTTTAACCATAGTATCGACCATTCTAATATATGCGAGCGTTATTAACGCGCTAAAACCTGACTACAGATTTAGCCAAATAAAACCACTCATTGCCAGCTAAAGCCGCTGGATTGGGAAACAAAATGAATGCATCATATTCAGCAAATACTTTCTCTCCATTTTTACGTACACCAATCTCATCACCCGATTTTAAGTGATCAAAACTTTTCCATGCTTGTTTAAATAGATCATCAACATCAATTTTATCAATCACCTTAACAATGCGGAGAGTTTTATATTCATTGACAATTGCTGGAGCGCGGTAATCTATCAAACCCAAATGCGCTAGGGTGTTGTATATTGCATTGAATGCCAGTTGTGGAGCGCTCTTCTCATCGTGCTGACCACATTCCAGAGTAATGCCCCAGCCACCTTGTGAACGCATGTATTCGGTAGTGCCAACACCGTATTTCACATCCAGATTTTGCAGTTTTGAGTGATTTGGATAAGCTTGATAATTGGCAATGCGATGTAATACGCCGCGCGAGTAGGTATCCAGCCAGCCATCGACAAATAAACTGACCCCTAATCTTAACGCGAGTGCTTCTTCTTGGGCAGCGTAGGAAAAAGGCTCTAATTCCCCCGTATTATCCAGCGGGCCAAGCAATGCAAAGGGCCGACCTAGGGTGTGAAAGGAATGTAAATCCAGTAGCACGTCATGTTGTGCCAATAATGGGCATAGCCAATTTGCCACATGATCTTCAAAATCTAGTGGTTTCGGTTTAGGGGTTAAATTGCGGTTGAGATTACGATCCCCCATGCGCGTTTTTTTTTCGTAAGCCAATGGGTTGGCGATGGGCACGAAAGTTACGGAGCCAGCCATTATGCTGAGTCGCTTGCTTTCAAACTCTTGGATGACTTTTTCTATGCCCTGCGTACCACAGGTTTCATTACCATGTATCGCGCCAAGTACAATTAAGCGTAATCCTGGCTTTATACCAGCGTAAGTAATCGATTTAAATTGTATTTCGTTCATTGTTTAAAAAATCCTGAACTTGCTTCCGATAGCACTTGCGTTGAAAATTGAATATTGTCGCGCGTAATGATGCCCATTTTAGGGTTGTGCGCGTCTTTAGCAAAACATTGTGCATAGCCTGTTGCGGTTTCATGCACAATAATTGAGCTGAGCGCTATCTCGCCCTCACCATTGAGCATTTTCGCTTGTTTTAGTGCAAGTGCTATTAGTACAAAAAACACGCGTGATAATTGCTCAGCACTAGGCGACACGGGTAAACCTATCCAGCGTAACGAATTTTTAACGCAGGCTGCAATATAGTCAGGGTCATCGTAATTCCAAAACACGAGTGTATGGTCAAACGCATCGATAATATCGCGCATGTCAGCTTTCATTAAGCCAAAGTCATACACCATCTGCCCACTATCTAAAGCATCGGCTTCCAGCAGAATTTCAACCTTGTAGGAATGCCCGTGAATCGAGCGTGCACAACGTTCCGTAGTGCAGTTTCGCACAATATGCGCGCCTTCAAAAGAAAATAGTTTGCGGATAATCATGTTTTTTTTCTTGCGTTTGATATGCCGTTAATTGAGACATCAGCACTTCAATGGCTTCAACTAAAGGGGTAACTACCTGAGTTGCACTCCCTAGCCAGCGCATGGAAATTGTTTGCTGTTCTGCTTCGCGCTTACCTACGACCATCAATAGTGGTACTTTTGACGTTGAGTGCTCCCTTATTTTATAACCGATTTTCTCGTTACGCGCATCTAGCATAACCCTGAACCCCTTAGATTTAAGCCTATTGACCAGCATATGAGCGTAGTCATCCACTTCATCGGTAATAGGAGCGACAACTACTTGTAGAGGCGCCAACCAGAAGGGTAAGCGACCTGCGTGATGTTCTAACAAAATGCCTATAAAACGCTCTAAAGACCCAAATAGAGCGCGATGTAACATGACTGGACGGCAACGTTCGCCTGATTCATTAATGTAATGCACATCAAAACGTTTGGGCAAATTCAAATCGACTTGCAATGTGCCACATTGCCAATCTCGTCCAATAGCATCTCGTAGTACAAATTCCAGTTTAGGGCCGTAAAAAGCTCCTTCACCAACATTGATTATATAGGCTAACCCCAAGGCGTTAAGTGACTGGGATAGTGCTTGCTCCAATTGATCCCAAGTAGCATCATCGCCTATGCGATTTTGCGGTCTGGTAGAAAGTTTAATGGCGACATTTTCAAAGCCAAAATGCGCATAGACGTTTAACACCAAGGCAATCACTGACTGGCACTCGGCATGCAATTGTTCTTGGGTGCAAAAAATATGCGCATCATCTTGCGTAAAGTGTCTGACTCGCATTAAGCCATGAAGCGCACCAGAAGGCTCGTAGCGGTGCACCTTGCCAAACTCAGCCATACGAATGGGTAAATCACGATAACTTTTAAGCCCATGCTTATACAGTAATACGCCGCCAGGGCAGTTCATTGGCTTTAAGGCAAACACTCGCTCGTCTTCAGTTTGTGTAGTAAACATATGTTCACGGTAGTTTTGCCAATGCCCAGAAATTTCCCACAAGCCTTTATCCATCACATCAGGCGTATTCACTTCCACATAGCCTGCTTTTTCTTGCTGAATGCGCATGTAAGTGATCAGTGCTTGAAACAATGTCCAACCATTGGGGTGCCAAAATACCGCGCCTGGGGCTTCATCTTCAAAATGGAATAAGTCCATATCCCGCTCTAAACGACGATGATCGCGTTTTTCGGCTTCATCCGATTGTTGCAGGTAACTTGCTAGCTCACTTTTCGTGGGCCATGCCGTGCCATAAATACGTTGTAACATTGGCTGTTTATGGTCGCCACGCCAATAGGCACCCGCTACCTTGAGTAATTTGAAATCGGGTGAAATTTCCGCAGTATTGCTTGCGTGAGGCCCTCGACATAAATCAACAAAGTCACCTTGACGATAGATTATGATGTTGTCACTCAAAGGAATCTGCGCAATTATAGCTAATTTGTATTGATTATCTTGGTTACCAAAGTAAGTTTGCGCAACTTCACGTGGCCACTCTTCGCGCACAACCGAATCAGCACGCTCAATGATGTCTATCATGCGTTGTTCGATCACTGCGAAATCGTCTGGCGTAAACGGATCATCGCGATCAAAGTCATAATAAAAACCATTTTCTATGGCAGGCCCAATCGCCGTTTTCGTGCCTGGAAACAGCTCCAGAACTGCTTGCGCCATCAAGTGAGCGGTGTCATGACGTAATGTTTCAAGTGCATCGTTAGGCATTGGTAAAGGGCTATTCATTATAAAAACTCATGTTCTATATTTTTATAACCTAGTGCTAGGTTATTGTTGGTGCGTGCCACATCTTCAGAGAACTCGCTCGCTTGTACGCTGACGCGCGGAATGCTACCCAAATCAGTATTCGCTCCGACCTTTTCTGAGGAAGAAACATAAAATCCAGCTGGTAACTTACAGCCATCCAGCACGGCGTTATGCCTGACCACACAGTTATCACCAACCTCACAGTTAAACATCACACTGATAAAACCAATAGATACATTATGTCCAACCACGCAGGGGCCATGCACAATGGCTCTATGTGCTATTGAGGTGTTTTCACCAATCGTGACGGTTGCGCCTGATTTTGAATGAATGACTACACCATCCTGAATATTTGAGTTTGCGCCTATCGTGATATATTCCATTTCACCATTGGCATCCACCTCATCTGCACGTATAACAGCATAAGGCCCTATAAAAAGATTGTCATTGATAATGACCTTGCCACAAACAATGGCAGTGGGGTCAACAAATGCTAAGGGGTGTATTTCAGATAAATGGCCTGTTGGGTTTTTTCTAATCATACTGCTCTAGACTTTCTTTGGATTCGGGAACAGGATCAAAACCGCCTTTATTGAAAGGATGGCAACGTGCGATTCTTTTACTAGCCAACCAGCCTCCGCGCAGAACGCCAAATGTTTGTATAGCTTCAAGTGCATAAGCAGAACACGAGGGTGTAAACCGACAGTTGTGCCCTAGCAAGGGTGAAACGCAAATCTGATATAACCTGATTAGGGCCATGAGCATGCTTTTAGAAATTCGATTTAACATATTCAAACTGCTATCTCCCAACTGGTCGCATCTGCATGATCTTTTAATAGTACTTTCATTTGCAATAACTCGCTTCGGATGTCATCGGCCTTAGCATACTGACCTTCAGCTCTAGCTTGTTGACGCGCTTCAACCAACACTTCAATTTTTTCTTTCATTACGTCATTTACATGCGCTTTGGCGTGCGCGTTGGCTTGTTGGTCTTGCAAAACCTTTGCTGGGTTTTGTTGCAATACGCCTAAAATTTTAGCTGCTTGCTTAAAGAGCAGTTTTAACTGCCCGCGCCTTAGCGCACTTGGCTGACCTAAAGCTTCATTAGCCCAGCCGTGCATCTGCGCTATTACCTCAGGCGTGTTGAGGTCGTTGCAAAGCTTATGCATCCATTGTTCCCAGTCTTGGTCTGCGGGTTGTTCAACAACGTCGTGCACTACGGCCATTGCGCGATAAAACCGCTGCACACTCAGTTTGGCTTGATGTAGTAACGGCTCTGTCCAATCTAGCGAGTGACGATAATGTGTCATCAACATGGCAAAGCGCATGGTTTCACCGTCGTATTTATTGAGTAAATCACGCACCAAAAGTACATTGCCCAATGATTTAGACATTTTTTGACCACTCACGGTGATAAAACCGTTATGTACCCAATAGCGGCAATACAGTTCGCCGTCATGCGCACAAGTGCCTTGTGCAATTTCATTTTCATGGTGAGGGAATATCAAATCTTGGCCGCCGCCATGTAAATCAATGCTGTTACCCAAAAGCTTTCCTATCATCGCGGTGCATTCTATATGCCAACCTGGTCGGCCTCGTCCCCAAGGACTATCCCAACCTGGCATTTCTGGGGTTGAAGGTTTCCATAACACAAAATCCGCAGGGTCACGCTTGAATGGTGCCACTTCAACCCGTGCGCCCGCAATCATCTCTTTACGGTTGCGTCCTGATAGCTTGCCGTAATCTGCAAATGAAGGGACATGGAATAACACATGCCTTTTCGCTTCGTATGCGTGACCTAGCGTCTTAAGTTTAATTACCATATTGATGATATCGTCTATATATTCGGTTGCGCAGGGCTCTAAATCTGGCTGCATTACACCTAGCGATGCCATATCTTCATGGTATGCAACAATAAACTTTGTGGTGATGCTGCTAATGGGCACACCTTGCGACAACGCTGCGGCATTGATTTTGTCGTCTACATCGGTAAAGTTTCTCGCATAAGTGAGCTTTTGGTAAATCTCTCTTAATAGACGCGATAACACATCAAACACCACGGCTGGCCGGGCGTTGCCAATATGCGCATAGTTATAGACTGTCGGCCCGCATACATACATGGTGACATGTTTAGGGTCGGCAGGTTGAAACAACTCTTTTTGTTTTGTCAAGCTATTATGTAAATAAAGTTGGGGCTTCATAAGCTCAAGCTACTTCCAACTCTGCTGATGCATGTTTGACTACTTCATTTTCAACAGCTCTGTGCTTAATCCCAAACGCACGTTCAATTAAGTTTTCTAATATTTCTTTTGTAATATTGTGCGTAATAAAAACGAGGTAGGTGCGTCTATCGCTACTAGGCCAATCATGCAGCTCCATCAACGGATGAAATACATGTTGAACACCATGAAAAGCCATGGGCTTTGCATGCTCAATGAAATTGATAATGCCTTTGCTGCGAAGCAAATCAAGACCATTCAGCGACTTTAGCAATGCAATTAAGGTATCAAAACCTTTTAATGAAATTGGCGTATCCAAACTAAAACTGAACGAATAAATATCGTCATGATGATGTATGTCTTCATCAAGATGATGCTTTGGATGACTGAAATTGAGGTAATAATCGCTACGCAACCAATGGCTGATATGTTTACAATATTCTGCGTTGTCAGATAGTTGACTACCCAACAATTTTTGTAACAAACTCAAGTTATGTAGTTTCTCACAAGCTAACGTCCCATGTTGTACTTCAAAGTATTTAGCGGCAGGGTTAATTGACAATAATCTAGCTTTGATTCCAGGTAAAAAAGTATCGGAGATCAAATCTGTTTTTGTCATGATAATGCCATCAGCAATCGCTAGTTGCTTAATGGCTTCATAATGCTTATTCAGTGTTTCCATGCCATTAAACGCATCAAAAGTAGCAACAACACTATCCAACTGATAGTTTTCCGCAATGAATTCATCCGTCATGATGGTATGTAGCAATGGTGCTGGGTCTGCAAGACCAGTAGTCTCAATCAATACGCGATCAAATTGTTTTTTGCCCTCACGTGAGAAACGCCAGCCAATATCCTTTAGTGTTTTTTTAAGGTCACTTCTCAAGTTGCAACAAATGCAACCACCACTTATTTCTATCACTTCCTGATTTTCCGTGCTATGCGTCACCAGTAAATGATCTAGCCCAATAGTACCAAACTCATTAATAATGACCAATGTACGCGACATCTCAGGTTGTTGTAGCAAGTAATTGAGTAGCGTAGTTTTACCACTACCTAAAAAACCAGTCAGCACTTGAATTGGAATAAGGACTTGCGACATTGGTATTATAACTGCGTTGGATTCTTTACGTCACCATAAACATCCATGGGATCAAATGTCTTGGTATTCTCGGTAAAAATCAGTGCATTGCGAGGATTGTGCGCTGAAACTTTAGTCGCCGCACCGACCAATACTTGACGATAAAAGCAAGATTTATAACCAACATGACAACTCGCGCCATTGCCAGCCACAGATACGCGCAACCAAAT
>Ga0105045_10006341_pt1 | contig 10463 bp, 10 predicted proteins | sample MAT02_FD_78089 | JGI IMG/M metagenome (GOLD analysis project Ga0105045, IMG submission 78089) | Freshwater microbial communities from Lake Fryxell liftoff mats and glacier meltwater in Antarctica - MAT-02 (megahit assembly) | ecosystem: Environmental > Aquatic > Freshwater > Ice > Liftoff... | reverse complement strand
TTGCGCTACATCGAGATGGCGGAAGCCGAGGGCTACCACGATATTATTGTGTCGTTGAAGTCCTCGGACGTTCTTGTCGCGGTGGAAGCTTATCGGCTTTATGCGCAGCTTTGCGATTACCCCACGCACATCGGCATCACGGAAGCGGGCAAGCCACCGTATGCCGTGACGAAAAGCGCCGCGGGCCTCGCGCCGATTCTGCTCGATGGCATCGGCGATACCATTCGCATCAGCTTGCTCGGCGACCCCGTGCCGGAAATTGCTGCGGCATTCGATATTCTGCAAGCCACGCAACGCCGCGTCCGCCGGCCCGAAATCATTGCGTGCCCGACCTGTGGTAGGCTCGCGATCGACTTGGAAAAGATCATCGCGGAACTCGAACAACGCCTCGCCGGGAAGCGGCTTCCCGTGAAGATTTCGGTGTTGGGCTGCGTGGTGAACGGGCCAGGGGAAGCACGCGAAGCCGATATTGGCATCGCGGCGGGCAACGGCCAGGGGATGATCTTCCGCAACGGCGAGATGGTGCGTCGCGTAAAGGAAGAAGAAATTGTGGATGCGCTGATGGTGGAACTGGCCGACTGGGAAGTACGCAACGCGCACAAATTAGTGAACGCGACGAAACCAATCGGCGGCGGCGTGGAAGGCATCGGCCGACGCAAGTTGCCCACCGTGAATGCGTGATGTGTTAGCTTGCAGCATATGCAAGATTGCTCTGATTTTCTGGGGTGTTGCCCCAGTCCCCCTGTCATGGGCCGTGTGTGGCCCATGACAATTCCGCTCGCGGAGCCAGTAATTGTGGTTGGGGGGACTTTGTTAGCACTAATCGCCGGTGAGTGGGTTTAACTTTTACTTCGTGCAACGAAACTCGACCCATTGTGTTTGCACGTTCTTCCCCGTTGGGATTTTCCAACTGCTGGCTTTGCTCGCTTCCACGGAATGCTTGTCCGTGTGGTTGCCTGCATCGTCGCGCCATGCGAATGTTACTTCGGTTCCATCGAGCGGTTTCGTTTCGTACACGAGATGCAGTTCCGGGCGGGCGTAGCGCTTGCCACCGTTGTTCTTGAATCGCACTTGAACGCTGCTGCTGGTTCCGTTCATCGGCTTGCTTCCCCAGCAAAGGCTTTGGCTCCAGAAATCTTTCGGTTCGTCGCCTTGGCGATTCACCGACCAATCTTTCACGAGCGCTTGCCACGTTTTACCCGAATCAAGCGAGTATTCGATTTGATAGAGAATCTTCGGGTCGGGCGGGCTGCTCGAACGCACATGAGCCGCAGCATAGATTGCACGAATCGGTTCGCCGCGCGGGGTCTTCAGTTCCAGCGTGATTGTGGGGGTATCGACTTTCCCCGCAACGACATGCTTTGTAATTTGCGGCAGGTTCGGCCCCGCGCTCACGACCGCCCGTTGAGTCGCTTCAAAGGAAACCTGGGTGCCGTTGTCGCGCAATCTCGGTAGAACCGCAGCATTGCACTGACAGACCGTTGTCATCGTCAAGCCGCTCTCGGCGAGCGCCTTCGCGTTTGTGTTGAACTTCAACCAATACTGGCGATGACCTTTCACATGATCCGTGAGATCCAGGCCATCGGCGAACGCGCCGCAGTCGATCCACTTCGCCCCGCGATCCACAGAAACCGCAACTGTGCAATTCACTTTTCCACCAAGAATCAGGCCGTTTTTGCCACCCTTTTCGTAAACACCCCAACCACCGTTTCCCGCAGGCGTACTCGCAATGATGTAGGGAGACTGGAATTCAAACGTGATCTGCTCACCGTCCTCGCCGATGATGCCTTCGCGGTAATCGCCGTTCTGGAAGTTCGGTTGATAAGTGTAAACCGCATTAGCGAAACGGGCTTGGCCGTCGATGTGCGGCGTGCCCGTTTTCGATTGAAACATCTTCTCGGGCTGATTCACCCAAGTTCGGGAACGTTCGGGTCCGGGGATGCCTTTCGTGTTGTAATTGTGGCCCCAGAATGCAAAAGTTTTGCCATCGCCGAGGCCCGGTTGCAGGTAGCGCCGAAGCGTTTCCCCGCGTCGCAGATGCACCGTCGGCGGCGGGCCTGCGTAGCCGCTGAGATACTCCGCGACCGCGAACTTAGCAAAACTGCCGCGATCGTCCGGGTGCAATCCGCTCGGCAGCCAACCGCGTTGACGTTCCGGTTTGTACGCGCGATCGGTCAGTTGCTTCCACTTCGGCGCGATCTCGCTGAGGCCCATGAGCCGCTTGCCATCCGGCGTGAAAACCACTGTGGAAAGATCGTGATCGAGCAGCACCCAGCGGCCCGTTCCATATTCGCCACCTTTCAAGAAGACTTCAAACGAATTGTGTCCAGCGGTGCCGACGCTACGTGCCCGACCGTGGCCGAGAAGTTGTTCCATCTCGCCGACCCATTGCGCGTGCGTCGTGCCACACAACCCATACCCGTGCGCGAACAAGCCAGTCCAGTATTCGCGTTCTTTGGCATCGCCGCCGATGCCGCACCCCTCGCCCCAGAGGTCTTGACCCGCTTGTTCGCCGTGCCAATAGTGCGTGTTCCGCCAAAGCCACGAAGCGAGTGCTTTGTCTTCGTCGGTCGTGGCATCGCGCCAGGTGACACGTTTGTAAAGAGCGGCTTGGGTTTTGAAGAGTCGGTCGAATGTGGAACAAGAAAGTTCCCCCGCGTACCAGGGGTGATCGGTTTGAATTTGCGGATCGCCGACATCAGCAGTAACAGAAGTAGCAACACTGAATGCGAGCATCAACACAAGTAGATGTTTCATGATGGATACCAATAAAGATCGGCAGACGGAAGTCTGCCGAGTCGTTGACTAAAATAATTCACGCAAGTGATTCAGTATTACTTCCGCGTTGCGAGCAATGCTTCCGGGTGGTGTCGCACCATTTGCCCCTCCACCATATACACGACATCTTCGGCGATGTTCGTCGCGTGATCCGCGATGCGCTCGACGAATCGTACCGCAGAGAACATCGACATACCTGCATCAATCCCTTCCGGCGATTGTTTCATCTGTTTCAGCACGCCTTCGATAATCGCGTCGTTATCCTCATCGACTTCATCATCCATATTAATGACATCACGGGCCGCATTCGCATCCGCGTGAACATAGGCATCGAGAGCCAGACGCACCATGCGAATCGCCTTCTCGGCCATCTGTGCGAACCGTGGTGGTGGGCCGACAACGGGTGGGCGTGCGAGTTCGAGCGCCCGTTCCGCGATACCTGCCGCGAGATCGCCCATCCGTTCGAGGTCGGTGGTTATGAGCAGCATGGTTGTGATCTGCCGGAGATCCATCGCCACGGGTGCATACAACGCGAGAACGCGGAGGCATTCTTCTTGAACGCTGTTTTCCATTTGATCGATTTCTTCGTCGCCATCGATCACTTGCTGCGCGCGGTCTGCATCGCGGTCTTGCAGCGCACGGGTCGCGGCGCAAACCGCCTCCTCCACGATTCCGGCCATCGCCAGAATCGAACGCTGAAGCTTTTCGACATCATGTTGCATGTGCTTGGCCACGGACCGATACTCCTTGCAAAGCGAACTCACCGACCCACGCATCAAAGTAATTTGAACTATTATGCCTCAGCTGCACAACCTGACAAGAGCGAATAAACGATTCTCACACAATCTTCGCAAATGCTACCAAATGAGGAACATTTTTGACTGAATCTTCCTCGCCAATAAACTCCGAAGAATCGCACGATGCACTGGCTGCATTTATTGATACCGCCGTCCGCAGCCGACTTTGCACGCGCCCGCAATTAACTGATGCCCTCAGCACGCTTCCGCACGAAAGCTGGAGCGCGGACACTTTGGCGCAAGCACTGATTGCCGCCGGGCAACTCTCCCGTTTTCAGTGCGATAAACTTCTCGCGGGGATTTCGCAAGGCCTATTGCTTGAGCCGTATCGCTTGCTTTGCCCGGTCGGTCGTGGGGGTATGGGCATTGTTTACCTGGCGAGAGATGATCGCATTCGACCCGGCAAATCGCGGTTCCGCCTGCTCGCGCTGAAACTACTTCCGCCCAAGCGCGCTCTAGAAGAGCCGAGGAAGTTGGCACGCTTTCAACACGAAATGGAAATTGGCAAGCAGTTGCCGGTGCATCCGTTGCTCGTTCGCTACCTCGATACCGGCAGCGTGAATGGGGTCTCGTACATCGCCATGGAATATGTCCCTGGCCTCAGCGCTCGGCAACTGGCACTCGAACCCGGTGGCATGAGCGTTCCGCGTGCGGCACGCATCTTTGCCGATGTCGCAACGGCGTTACAAGTCGTTCATGCAGCTGGTTTTGTTCATCGGGATGTCAAGCCCTCAAACATCATGGTGAATGAGCAGGGCCGCGGGCGCATCCTCGATTTCGGTTTCGCCATGCTCAAGGGGAAAACGGTTCACGCGGACCCCAGCATTCTCGGCGGCGTGGGCTACACCCTCGGCACGATTGATTTTCTCGCACCCGAACAAGCTCAGAATGCCACACATGTCGGCCACGAAGCCGATATTTATTCGCTCGGGTGCAGCATCTTTATGGCGCTGGCCGGTCGTGTACCATTCCCGGATGGAACCGCCCAAGACAAGATGCGTGCCCACCGCCTGAAAGAACCGGAATCGCTGTTGTTGCTGAAGCCCGGGGTGCCTGAAGCATTTGCGCGGCTCGTCGATTGGATGATGAAGAAACGCCCCGAGGACCGCCCGCAAAGTATGGAACAGGTAGCGCGGGAACTGGAACGATTCGCTGAACCCGCAATGCCCGAGCCGGAGAACAATAACCCGATTCAACGCGAGATCGAAACGATTCGACTTGCCGAAGCACGTTGGCAATCGCTGCGGGGCATCCCCACCGAGCTACAAACCGACGAGTTGATTCCATCAGAACCGAGTGCGATTTCTACCCCACGAATCAAGAAGAAGCGGAGGAGAAAACAGGAAGAACCAGCCGCAGAGTTCCCGTGGTTGTGGGTCGGAATCGGCTTGGCTGTAGCCGCACTGTTGTTCGGGGGCTGTTTATTCTTAGCCATCATCGGCTGGTTGCTGCGAGGCTGATTTGTATCCGTGAGAACAAAAAAACCGCCACGAGATTTCTCGTGGCGGAGCGTTTGGGTCATCAAGGTCTAGAACGTCAATTAATCTTCCGTGAGGCCGGGGTAGTTCCGCATGACGAGGTGGCTGTTGATCTTCTGCACGAGATCCAATGCCACGCTGACCACAATGAGTAGGCCGGTGCCGCCGAAGTATTGGGCCACGTTCTGATCGACTTGGAGTTCCGTCGTCATGATCGTCGGGATCACGGCGATGATGGCCAGGAACGCCGCACCCACGAACGTGATCCGCATGAGCACGCGTTCCAGGTAATCCGCTGTCGATTTGCCTGGGCGATAACCCGGAATAAAGCTTCCGTGATCCTTCAAGTTATCCGCGACTTCTTTAGGGTTAAACGTAATCGCCACCCAGAAGTAGCAGAAGATGTAAATGAGAATCACATAGCTGATGTTGTAAATCCAGCCGCTACCGCGTTGGAAGATCGCGCCGATTTCGGCGGCCCAGACAGCACTCGGGTTATAGCTCGAGATGATGTTAAAGACGAAGCCCGGCAGAATCAGGAGCGTACCGGCGAAGATGACGGGCATCACGCCTGCGGCATTCAGTTTCATCGGCAGGAACTGGCGTGTTCCACCGAAGGTGCGACGGCCGCGAACATGCTTCGCCGATTGCGTTGGGATTCGCCGTTGAGCTTTCGTAATCAGAATCACGCCGAGAACCACAGCGACGAAGAGGAAGGCGAGAACCACCATCTTTTCGAGGCTAATATCGCCGGTGTCGCTGCCGAGGGTAAAGATGCTCGGTTTTATGGTTGTTGTTCCGGGAACAAAGATGAGAGAGCCGATGGCTTCCGGCAAGCGTGCGACAATCCCCGCCATGATGATGAGCGAGATCCCGTTACCGATGCCATATTCGTCGATCTGTTCGCCGATCCACATGAGGAAGATACAGCCCGTCGTCATGATCAGAACAGCCGTAATCCCGAAGTAGAGCGCATTGAAATCGGTTGCAAGAACACCATTGATGGCAGCGCCGTATCCTCCGCCGTCTGCCGTGGCGGCGCGCATGATCGACTGAACATACATGGTCGCCTGAATGAGACAGATCGGAACGGTGAGGTAACGCGTGTATTCGTTGATCTTTTTCCGGCCCGATTCGCCTTCTTTTCGCAACCGCTCCAGTGATGGGATCACGCCCGACGAGAGCAATTGCATGATGATTGATGCGGAAATGTACGGCATGATACCCAGCGCGAAGATACACGATTGACTCAGATTCCCGCCCGAGAATAGTGAGACGAAGCCAAGAACCCGACCGAGTGCCCCGCCGGACGCTTGTTCCATTTGCTCGGCGAGCTTGACCTGGTCGATCATGGGCAATGGCACATAGTAGCCAATGCGGTAGATCGCCAAAAATGCGAGCGTGATGAAGATTTTACGGCGGAGTTCGGGAATAGTGAAGATCGTGAAGACTTGCACCGGCGCAAACATCAGCAGCGTCCAGAGCAAGCCGATCGTGCCAATACCCAGAGATAAGGTATGAACTATGCCTTCTGAAGGACCGAAGTAGGCACCGGCACCTCCTGCGACGGTCAGAGCGAGGCTGAGTAAGAGTAGCTTCGTCCTGAGAGCCATATCATCTCCGGGAACATATAGAAAGTTTCGCGTGAAAAAACTGTGTAGACCGACGAAAAAACGCGGTCGACGTGAGTCGACCGCTCATCAGTTACGTTGTGGGTTTTTTCTTCGCCGAGTTTTTGCCTTGGCCCATCTTGGAACGCAATGGCTTTTGCGGGCCGGGGTTGATGCTGATGCTGCCGCCCTTAGCTTCGATCTTAGCTTGCGCGCTCTTAGTGAAGTGTTCCGCTTTCACGGTGAGCTTCTTACTGAGTTCGCCATCGCCGAGAACACGGAGGCCATCCCATGTACCGTTGACGATTCCCTTGCTGCGAAGCAGAGGAAAATCAACGACCGTGCCATCAGCGAAGCCATCGAGATCGCCGATGTTGACGATCGCGTAGACTTTCGCCCAGGTCGCGTTCGAGAAGCCGCGCTTCGGGAAGCGGCGGTGAATCGGTGTTTGCCCACCCGTGAAGAGTGCGCCGGGCATGTTCGCGCCAGCACTCGCGTACTGACCTTTGTGCCCGCGGCTTGATGTCTTGCCGTGGCCGGAACCGATGCCGCGACCGACACGCTTCTTGAGTTTGCGTTTGTGAACGCCTTGCGTGAGTGTTGTTAGGTCCATGTTTACAGTTCTACCCCACGAAGACGGGCAACTTCTTCTCGGGTTCGCAATTGTTGCAAGCCGTTGATGGTCGCCTTGACGAGATTGATCGGGTTGGTGCTGCCGTGCGTCTTGCTGAGGATATTTTGAATCCCGGCAGCTTGGAGTACTTCGCGTACGCCTGGGCCAGCTTTTACGCCAGTACCAGGGCCAGCGGGCACGAGGATGACGCGGCTCGCGCCGTATTTCCCCACGACGCGGTGCGGAATCGTTGTGCCACGCAGTTGCAGTTTCGTGGCACGGCGAGCTTGCTGTTCGCCTTCCTTAATCGCTTTTTCGACTGCGGGCGGAACTTCGTTCGCCTTGGCATAGCCGAAAGCGACTTTGCCTAGCTTATCGCCGACAACGACAAGCGCGTTGAAGCTGAAGCGACGGCCTCCCTTCACGACGCAAGCGCTGCGACGGATTTTCACCAGGTAATCGACCATCCCTTGATCGCGCGAATCGCGGTCGTCTCCGCCGCCACCGCGACGGCCACCACCGCCGCCGCCCTCGCCTCGTTCTTTTGCCATGTCGTGCTGCCTCTCAGTATTGTTCAAGAGGACGCGATGCGTCCGGGTTCTCGCTGAATCGGTTTACGCTTTTATGCCTTGACTTTCTTGGCCTTCTTCGGGGCATCGGCTGCTTTCTTAGCCTTCTTCGGGGCATCAACCAGGCCGGTGCAGACCAACCCGGCTTCCGTGGCTGCGCGAGCAAGGGCTTTCACGCGACCGTGGAAGTGGAAACTGCCGCGATCGAAAACCGCATTGGCAATGCCGAGTTTCTTGGCTTTTTCTGCTAGTTCTTTGCCCACGAATTGGGCACCGGCGATGTTGCCGCCGTAGTTCAGGGTCGTGCCTTTATCGTTGCTCGATGCCGCGGCGATCGTCACGCATTGATCGTCGTCAATGAGCTGAGCATAAATATGAAAGTGAGTACGATGTACGCTCAGCCGGGGTTGTGCGGCGGTGCCATGAATCGCCTTGCGGACGCGCGATTGCCGACGGAACGAGCGTTTCGCCTTGAGCTTCTGGATGTCCATGAGAATCGGATCCTAATACGGAGTCGATGTTTCGGGTGCGTTCGGCTGCGGAGCAAAAGGCCCCGCAAGCAGGTGTTACTTCGTCGAGAACGATTTGCCTTCCTTGCGGCGGACAACTTCGTTGTCGTAGCGAACGCCTTTGCCTTTGTAAGGTTCTGGCTTCTTGCTGGCGCGGATTTCGGCGGCAAATTGGCCGACTTTCTGTTTGTCGGCACCGCTCACAAGGATGGTCGTGACATCGGGGCAAGTCACCGTAATGCCTTCGGGTGGTTCGTGCAAAATGCGGTTCGCGAAGCCGACCATGAGTTCAACCGCTTTGCCTTTGATTGCCGCTTGATAGCCGACACCCTCGACCTTGAGCTTCTTTTCGTAGCCCTTCGTCACCCCGACCACCATGTTATTGAGGAGCGCGCGAGTGAGACCGTGCAGAGCGCGGTTCAAGCGGTCATCGTTCGGGCGAGCCACCGTGATGACATCACCTTCCACTTTCACTTGCATATTCGGGTGATATGTCAGTACAAGCTTGCCCTTGGGGCCATCGACCTTGATCATGCCATTGTCGTGGGCGACTTTCACGCCTGCGGGAATCGCTATGGGCTGTTTGCCAATACGAGACATTCTGGAACTCCTGGGCTTCACCGGCTCGAGGCCAGAACGCAGCCGATTGAGTGAATCGAGTCAGTTACCAAACCGTGGCGAGAATTTCGCCGCCGACTTTTGCTTTCTTCGCTTGGCGATCGCTCATGACACCGCGGCTTGTGCTGAGGATGGCGATCCCCAAACCATCGAGTACCCGACGGACATCTTTGTAGCCTTGGTACACACGCAGGCCAGGCTTGGAGTAGCGGGCGATGTGACGAATCACTCGCTCGCCATCAGGGCCGTACTTCAAGTAGACTTGCAGAACGACGTGGGCATCGCCCATGTCGGTGGTCTCTTGAAATTCTTTCACGCCTTCGGCGGTCGACGTGTACTTGCCAATGCGGTAGCCCAAAACGAAGCCTTCGTCTTGGAGCACTTTGGCGATTGCCACTTTCAACTTGGTGGCGGGCATATCGACGGCGGGGCGCTCAACGTGGCTCGCGTTGCGAATGCGGGTGAGCATATCCGCGATCGGGTCGGTCATCATAGGAGGAAAGTCCCGTGAGCAGTGTTCGGTGAGCAGTGGCCAGTGTTGAGTGGCTATTGCTCAAATCGTATTTAAAGTGGTGGACGCAAGTCCGCCGAGTTTTCGAGACAAGAAACTTATTAACAATCGAATGAATGCATTGCCTGACAGAGCACGGGAGCAAGAAGAACCGCAAATGTCCGATTCACCACGATGCCTTCCGAACGCCGGGGATGATGCCACTGCTCGCCATGTCGCGGAAGATGATGCGGCAGACACCAAACTTGCTGAGAACCGCGCGAGGACGACCCGTGAGCTTACAGCGGCGACGAATCCGAATGATGTCGCGGGGGCGGAGCATTTTGCTCGCATCGCGTTGATCTTCCGGCTTGGCCAGTTCCGCTTTGTGGAGTTCGAGTGCAGCCAATTGACGTTTGTATTGAACGCGTTTTGCAGTCGTGGACATAAAATATAACCTCGGGGATCACCCAACAATTTGTTGGACCAATCCGGTGGGGTAAAAGTTCAATTTCGGTCAGTGGAATCAGCGAGCTGATTCGGAGTGCGGCGTTCCAATTCGGAGTGCGGGTGAACCGCCTGAACTGGCCGTTCCGCAGGATCGGCAAACCATAATATTATCGCAGCCGACGCACTTGCCAACGGCAAGATGCGTTTTTCATTTCAGAATTCCGACAACCAACTTACATCTCGCGGAATGGCATCCCGATTTGACGCAACAGTTCGCGGGCTTCGACATCATCACGCGTGCTGGTGCAGATGGTGATGTCCATCCCTTGCGTGAAGTGGACTTTGTCTGGATCGACCTCTGGGAACACGAGTTGTTCCGAGAGGCCCATGCTGTAGTTCCCGTTACCGTCGAAGCTCTTAGGGTTCAGACCGCGAAAGTCGCGGATCCGAGGCAGAGCAATGTTGATGAGGCGATCGAGGAATTCAAACATGCGCTTGCTGCGAAGTGTCACGCGGCAACCGATTTCATAACCCTGGCGTAGTCGGAACGC
>Ga0105045_10006340_pt1 | contig 10463 bp, 9 predicted proteins | sample MAT02_FD_78089 | JGI IMG/M metagenome (GOLD analysis project Ga0105045, IMG submission 78089) | Freshwater microbial communities from Lake Fryxell liftoff mats and glacier meltwater in Antarctica - MAT-02 (megahit assembly) | ecosystem: Environmental > Aquatic > Freshwater > Ice > Liftoff... | reverse complement strand
TGCGCATCGATGGAAGAACTTTGATGATAAGCATCTAACGCTGCCAAAATATGATCGTATAAACGGCGCTTCGTGATTGAAAAATTGTTTAAAAATGCCTCACCTTTAAAATGCTGTATAACTTCCTTCTCATCATAGTCTTCTAATTTATCCAGATAATCAAATAAAAGAATGTAGTTGTTCGCATCACCTATTGTATGTCGTGAAGACATGAGTTTAAAATAACGCTTTTCTGTTTTTGATAGGGAACAAATTAACTCAAAAAGTTGATCAATAGTTTTTTTAGACATGTTTAAAATTGAGTATTATAATTTCTCAATTGCTAAGATAAAACCTATGTTCTAGAAATTTTAAGAAAAAACTTGAAGTGTATAAAGTATCGATTAAACGGTAAACTTTAAAATGGTATAAAAAAAAGCCCTTATCTATAATAGAAAAGGGCCTTAAATATATTTTTTTGATTTATTTTTTTTTACGGACGTTTCCGTCAGGATCATCATTTGGGTCAGTAATTGAACCTCCTGTGTTTACAATAGGGCCACCGTGCCCACCAAGCTCTTCACCGTCTCGTCCAAAACTTTTATCTGATCTCCAAGTTGGCGCGGCTGTTTCTTTAGAACTGGGCTGGCAATCATGTTTTTCACAAGATACCATTCCAAATCCCATTATTAAAACTACTAAAAATACTAACTTTTTCATAATGCTCACGCTTTATTTAAACAAATATAGGTCATTGATTTTATTTTTCCAAATTTTCTTGTGTAATTTTTAGTAAAACACGTGTTCCATTGATTGAACTGTCCGAGTTGTTGATTTGCTGAGGACCAATTAGTTCTAAATGTTGGTTAGAAACCAAGCGTATTAAATCTATACGTTTTACCGTTATTTCCATCCCCTGAGATTTATGATCGCCTGTTAAGCTTTGTTTTTGGGATATGCTTTTATCAATTCCGATTCCATTATCCTCTACCAAAATGTACAAATCTTCATTTTCATAATAGGCCTTAATTAAAATAGTGCCTTTCTTCTCTTCGTTTGGTAAAATTCCGTGAATAATACTGTTTTCGACAAATGGTTGTATCAGCATTGCCGGGATAGAGATGGATTCAAGGTCAACATCATCCGTTTGAATAGAAAAATCAAACCTGTCCTTAAAACGCATGGATTCAAGCGACAAATACAGTTCAATCCGCTCCATTTCCTGCGCCAAAGTGACCATACTATTTTTTTCGGCAGATGAATCTAGGTTCTTACGGATTAGTTTGGCAAAATTCGTTAAGTACTTATTGGCAGCTAACTTATCAGAAGTATTTATGAAATACTGAATTGAGTTTAATGAATTAAAGATGAAATGACGGTTCATGCTTGCATTCAACGATTGTTGCTCGAGCGAAACTAAACGTGCTTTTACCGACACCATTTCATTAGCAGAGATTTCTTTTTCCCGTTTAATTCTAAACCTGAAAAATGCAATAACAATACCTCCAATTGCTAAAACTAATAAACTAATAAACCACCAAGTTGCATAAAACGGAGCTTTTACAGTAAAAGAAAACGTGATTTCGTCATTTGCATTTCCATTTGAATCCAAAATTCGAGCGTGCAAAATATAATCACCCGAAGGTAAACTTGAAAAACTCACTGACGTGTTTTTTGAGGGAGGGCTCCAAGTTTGCTCCAAACCTTCTAGCCAATACTGGAAATCCAAGTTGGAAAAACGGCTGATTGAAATTCCATCAAAATTAAATAACAAGTTGTTTTCATCATAGGGCAAAACTAGGTTCTTAGGAATGCCATTATTATCTACTTTATCACTGTATTTCGTGAAATCGGTTGATTGATAATTCAATAAAATATCGCGCAATTTCAACTTAATATTTGGTTTGAACGACGTGAATTTTTTTGGATTAAACCGAACAAGCCCTGCCGATGTTCCAAACCAAAAATCCCCTTTGTTGTCAAAAAAGCTTGAATTCAAATTTGTTTCTAAATCGATTAAACCATCTGTAAGACCAACTTGTATAACTTTTGGATTCTTCAGAAAATCCACTCCTGAAATTAAATACAATCCGTTATTGGTACCAACGTATAAAACTCCGTTTCGGTAATTTAGGAAATTTATATAATTCGAGGCGAGTTCAGAGGCAAACCGAATACGTGTTATTTTATCATCTTTGAATTGATAAAGTCCGTCTTCTGTTCCAAAGAAGAGGATGTTATCCTCATTTTTAGATAAACTAAAAACAGTTTTGTCAAAATCGTTCACAAGTTTTAGTTGTTTATTCTTCAGTTCATAAAGACCTAAATCCGAAGCTACAAAGAGACGTTTATCTACCATCAAAATATTTCGTGCCGTACCTATATCTGAACTGTTTTTGGCTAATTCAGAGAACTTTCCCTTTTCGTAGCGAACCACCCCTTTGCTTCCGCCTATATACATTGAATTTTGCGAAATTTTATAAAAACAGGTCGTCTTATAGGTGTTGATTCTATCTTCAACCGAAATTTTCCCCGATTTATCGATGGATAAAAGTGACTCTTTCGTTCCAAACCAATTTTTACCGTCAACATCTGCTTGAGCAGACCAAACAGTATTGTTAAAAGGCAAAGTGAAGACTTGAAAATCCTTGACTCCACTCTTTTTCACAACACCAATATCGAAAGTTCCAAAGAAATATGGACCAGATTTTTCTTGAAAACCGCTTATTATCAAGTCAGTAGCTAAACCTGTGTCATTGTCAAAATAAATCATTCCGCCGCGAGGAGAGCGCACTAAGCCTTTTCCCTGTGTGCCCATCCACATGTTCCGATCTTGATCTTCAAAAACACAACTGACCGTATTCGTAGGAAGTCCGCGGTCGAAGTCTATTAAGTCTTCAACATCGTCAACAATACGTATGACACCTTTTTGAGTACATAACCAAAGAGTATTAGATTGATCGATTGTCATATTGAAAACCCGAAGATCTGGATCTGATAGTTTTCGAACTTTCATGCTTCCATTCGTCAAATTGTAATAAAAAATCCCTTCCGAAAAAGAGGAAAAAACGAGTTCGTTTTTAAGAGCCAAAACACTTGAAAAAGTCTCACCAGCCGTTGGTAAAATCACTTCAAACGTTTTTAAATCTTTTGAGCTTAGCACTCCTTGTTTCGTCGCTATATAAAGAACATCATTTACAACTTGTAGATCGCGCACGAAAATTTGCTTTTCTTTCATCCCAATTATTTCAAGTGTTTTATTACCCTTCACTTTTAATAATCCACCGCCGTTGAGTGAAATAATAATTTCATTTTTGAACTTTACAATATCAGAAACTGGTGTTGCTTTATATTTTTCAGGAAATGAAATGCTAATTACTTTCGAATCCTTGATCATCGAAACACCGCCGTCATGACCTACCCAAATTGATTTATCAAGCCAGGTAACACAACTAACACGATTATTATGCAAACCATTTTCTGATGAAAAAGTTTTAAAATAATCGCCATTAAAGCGTGCAACACCGCCTAAGGTTCCAATCCATAAAAAGCCGTCGTCATCTTGGCAGATTGAATTTACTTGCGACTGAGGCAAACCATCACTCGTTGAATATGTTCGGAACGCATATTTTTGCGCAAAGCTGGTGCCTACGTATAATGCTAGAACAAAAAATAGTTGAATAAATCTTATCACTTCTTTAACATCTTAACAAATTCAGCTACACGATTTCTGGCAACAGGAACTCTGCTTCCTCCTTTCAAAATGGCAAAATGACCGTCTTCATTTAAATAATCAGTCAATTCATTTAAATTAATAATATGTGATTTATGAATTCGTGCAAATTTAACAGTATCTAACATATTTTCATACGTTTTTAATGTGCGTGTATCTAAGTAGCGTGATCCATCTTTAAAATGAATCATTGTGCAATTACCACTAGCTTCTAAATTCAAAATAGTATCATCTTCAACAATTTTCAATCCTTTCGTATGACTTATTGCGATGCGATTGCTTGGTTTATTCCTCAATAAACTTCCGGATAAGTGTTTCAAAGAATCAAAATACGTTTTGAAACTATCAGGGTTTTCAGAATAAATGCGTTTCGTTTCAATTAATTTCTGAACCGCCATTTGCAATTCTTCAATATCGATTGGTTTCAGCAGGTAATAAACAGCGCTTGCATTAAAGGCCCGAATGGCATAATCTTTAAATGCAGTGACAAATACCACTAAAAAATCTTTTTCTTCAATTTCATCAAGTAGCTCAAACCCTTCAGCATTGGAAGGCATTCGAATATCCAAAAATACGACGTCTGGTTTAGAAGCCTCGATAATTGCTTTCGCTTGATCTTTGCGACTCGCCTCGCCAATAATTTCTATTTCAGGACAATATTCTTCAATCAGCATGATTAAATTTTTTCTTGCCAATTCCTCGTCGTCAACAACTAATGCTCTTAGTTTCATCGTCTTGTGTGTTTTAAAGTGTTCGTATAGCTTTCATATCGAACTCAATGTACAATATTAAAAAAAATTATGTCAGCAAAACGCATCTTTTAAGATGATGAAACAAACCCTTTGTTTAAAATTTATGACACTTAACTATATCAAACCATCACTTAAGGTTTTATTTTTTTAGGAAAGAGATGATCATTCTATCTTTAAGAAAGTGTTTAACCATTAAATTTTTCGCTTATGAATATTACAATACTTTTAATTCCCACAAAAATTTGGATTTTTAACGACAACGGAAACTGAAAAGTTTCCGTTTTTTTATTCCACTACTCACTTTGCGGCGAGTTGTTTTTTTAGCAAGCTCAGCACTTCAGCACTTTTAGCAATATGCGCCATGTGTCCGCAATCGTCAATGACGTCTATTTCAATATTCGCAGTGAGGGATTTGTTGATTTTATGGATTGGAACTATTGAGTCATTCGCACCTAAAATCATGCTGAATTTTTCTGGATTTTGATTAACATAATCGGTGAAATCTTTTCTGTTCGCCATGGCTAATGAAGCATAAACAATTCCCTCAGCTTCAAAAGTATTTGCTTCTTCGATAATTGCATTTATTTCAGCAGGGTGCTCTTCTGGACGTAGAAATAAATTTGGAATTGCAGTTTTCAAAAAGAACAATTTTGAATGAAGAATAATTTTTGAAATACTTATTCGGTCTTTTTTCTTTTCTTCTGAATCTTCCCAAAAATGTGAGTTTAAAAATATCACTTTATCAATTGAATCATTCAGTTGGAGCCACGCTAAACCAACATATCCACCCATAGAATGACCAACAATTGAAAACTTTTCGATATTCAAATGCTTAATTAAGTCGTCGAGTTTTCGAGCATAAAATTCCATACATGGATTTTCAGCATTTATTAATTCACTTTTCCCATGTCCTGGCAAGTCTATGAGCAAATAATTTATAGGTAGTTGATTAAGCTCAAGATAATCCCACATCGTCATAGACTCCAAGAATCCATGTATAAAAACTACCGTTGAACCTTCGCCAAAAGATGTATATTTTAAGCCTTCGAAATCTTTATTTTTCATTCATTAATGTTTCGATTTCATCGGCTTCAATCGGAATGTTTTTCATTAAATTGAAGGGTGAACCAGTTTTTTGAACAACTAAATTATCTTCTATACGAATACCTAAATTTTCAGTTGGAATGTAAATTCCCGGTTCGCATGTGAAAACCATTCCCGCTTCGATTGGGCGATCCCAATGACCAACATCATGCGTGTCCAACCCTATAAAATGAGAAGTTCCGTGCATAAAAAATTTCTTATACGCTGGCCATTCAGGTTTTTGATTTTTAATATCTGATTGATCTATCAATCTTAATTGAATTAGTTGATCTTGCATCAAAAGACCTACTTCTTTGTGATATTCAGCCATCATCGTTCCGGGAACTAATAATTTTTCGGCTTCCTTTTTCACATGTAAAACCGCATTGTAAACTTGTTTTTGGCGATCAGAATATTTCCCGCTAACAGGAATCGAACGAGACATATCCGAAGCGTAATTTGCATACTCGGCTGCTACATCTAAAAGAATTACATCGCCGGCCTTGCATTGCATATTGTTTTCTATGTAATGTAAAACATTGGCATTTGCTCCAGATGCAACAATTGGCGTATAGGCAAAACCTTTCGAACGATTTTTTAGAAATTCATGCACTAATTCAGCTTCGATGTCAAATTCCCAAACGTCTGGTTTTACGAACTTCAATAAGCGACGAAAACCTTTTTCAGTTATATCACAGGCTTTTTGCATCAATTCTAATTCAATATCATTTTTTATTGCGCGAATTGAATGCATAATTGGCGCACTTTTACGAACCTGATGAGCAGGGTAATTTACTAATAATTTTTTCACAAATCGATCTTCGCGCGTAATCACTTCTGTATTTGCACGCAAGTGTTCGTTGGTGTTAATATAAACGATTTCGGCATCCGCCATCATCTGTTTCAAGATTGTATCAAGCTGACCCAGCCAATAAACAGTTTTTATTCCAGCGGTTTCATACGCCGCAGCTTTATCCAATTTCTCACCTTCCCAAACGGCAATATGCTCATTCGTTTCTTTCAAAAATAGCACCTCTCGGTGATTCTCATTTCTTGCATTTGGAAAAAGCACAAGCACACTTTCCTCCTGATCAACACCAGAAAGGTAAAAAATATCTCGGTGTTGCTGAAAAGGCATTGTGCTATCTGCACTTATTGGGAAAATATCATTTGAATTGAATATAGCTAGCGCATGTCCTTCCATCTTTGAGACGAAACGCTCTCTGTTCGAGATGAATAATTCGCGGTTTATTTTGTGGTATTTCATTTTACTTAACGTTTGAGGGGATGAATTTACGCTTAAGTTCTTAGAAAGAAAATAATTTAAGCTGAAAATCACAACGTAAATAGTTTACGTTGTGACAAACGAACTTTGTATCAACCAATTTAAAAAAGGAAATAATGAACAGATCAAATCAACTTTTAAAAATCAATGCTATCACTTATGATAACGTGGATTCAAATGTTCTAATTCAAGCGACTTCATTGAATGATCATCTATCTTATGAAACTCAATTATTTATTTCTTTCAGTGAATTAAATATTGTTTTGAATGAATTACAAAAAAGAAATCCTGAAAAAAAAGTTTCAGAATTGTTCATTGAAGAACGATTAGACCAGTACTTTACGCAACATTATTTGGATGCAAATACGCTTAAAAATTCGACTATTTTGTTTGATCGATCCATTCTATCATCAACAAAAAAACAAATTAGAGCATAAATTTATTTTTTGTTGGCAACTAATTTAAAAAAAGTACGTAACTTAGTTTAATAATTGGTTGTTCAACTTATTGGACAACGTTAGTTTTAATTTACATAACTATGAAAATTTTTAATTTAATATTCTTATGTGCTACAGTTTTTATTGGGTTTGTAGCTTGTAACAAGCGTGAAATAATTCCTGCACCTGTGGTTAAAATTGAACTTGAAAGTTCTTTTGTAGGCAAAATAGGTGGTTCGACCGTAGAGTTTACACAAAATGTTGGCGGTTACGCTGGAAGCTCTGCACCTGATTTAATTATTGATGCTGGTTCGATAGATAAAGCAGTTTACAATGCAACGATGAGCTCAAGTGGTGATTCAAGATCAATTACAGTTGGACACGGAAGTTTATTTTTTGATTCAAACGCAAGTTCGGTGCCAGCAAAAACGGAATTTAATGCTTTTTTCACCAATGCAGCTAATATTCAGCCTGATTTTTCAAATGGCGGAACATCTGGTTTTCGTGTGAAATTTAGAGATTCAGCTGGGCGACTTTGGAATTCAAATGAAGCCAACGCTTACCCACTCGAAAATGTTATTTATACGAATATACGTCAGGAGTCAGATAATACAGGAGATTACAGCAGTTTCCGTGCTGATTTTGCGTGTTATGTTTACCGCACTTGGACTGATGGCGTTGGCACGTACACCGATTCCTTGTTAATCACAGATGCTGTTTACAAAGGCTGGTACAAACGTTAATATTTGCCGCCAATTTTGGTGCATTTATTTAAAAATCTTACATGAGTAAGAGTATAAAAATAGCAATTATTGGTGATTATAATTTTACCTATAATTCTCATCAAGCTACCAATTTAGCCATTGATCATTCTGGTCGTTTTTTAGACCTTGAAATCAGCTATTATTGGATTAAAATCAATGAAGCAGCGCTTTTCAAGCCTCAATCCTACGAGCAATATGATGGTATTTGGTTTTCGCCAGGTGCATCCACAAATTTGTTTTTCTTGCATGGAATAATTCGTGCGGTAAGTCAACTTAAAATCCCAACGTTGCTAACAGGTGAGAGCTACAAATCGTTTATCGAAGTTCTTATTAATAATAACCAGTTGAATCCTGGTGGAGAAAAATTAATTTCGGACAACTTAGTTGATGGCAATCAATTTGAAAAAGTTTCTATTGTCCCTCATTCCAAAGAGTTTATTCAGCTCTATGAAAACCATAACACCATAGAATTAACATCCTCCAGGTATTCGATGTATCCCAAACTTATTCAAATTTTAATGAAAGATTTGATTGATGTTGAGGCATACAATCAATTTGAAGATCCAGAAATAATAAGTTTAAAAAAGCATAATTTTTTTGTGGCTTGCGGTTACTGTCCGCAAATTTCTTCAACAAGAGAAATTCCACATCCTTTAATTTACACTTTTATTAAAGCGAGTTTGCATCTTAATGAGTTAGCATTGAGTAAAATGGCATAGTTCAAAACAGCTCTTCGCGTTTCTTTAAATCTTCAAAAACTTGATCTACTAATAGGTCTTTTTGCTCGCTTGCATTCACGGCTAACACATCACATCGTTCGTTTTCTAAATGTCCAGCATGACCCTTGACCCAAACAAATTGAACATCCATTCCTTTTGCTGCTGCCAAATAGCGTAACCACAAATCCTTGTTTTTTTTTCCTTTAAAACTACTGCGAACCCAACCATCAATCCATTTTTTGGATACTGAATCGACGACATATTTTGAGTCAGAAAAAACAACGACGGAATAGGTTTTATTCGTAATAGCCTCTAAACCTGCAATCACTGCCAACAATTCCATGCGATTATTGGTTGTCATGCGAAAACCTTGCGACAATTCTTTTTCAACTATTCCAAAACGCAAAATTGTTCCGTATCCGCCTCTACCTGGGTTTCCCTTGGCAGCCCCATCTGTGAAAATTTCAATCTTCATGAAGCGAAATTAATTGAAAATGCCGGAAGAGCAAGTTCGTTAGCTCAATTGTTTTGAAAAATATTTTCGTTTTATACCAACCAAAATAAAGCGGTTTCAAAACTCCACTAATTCACCTCCTCACCTCAACAAAACTAGTTTTTTCCAGCACTGTTTCCAACCCCTTCACTTTTGGAACACCCAAATTTTGCGCTAACACAACCCTATAAAATAAGTTCCATCAATTACATTTGATGAATCCCAAATCTCATTAAACAAAGGTTGAAGGTAACATTTAGACTAAAAACTTCATTTCCCCAACGATTCAAAATATTTGAATATCTTCAGCACAGTCTCCGGCAGCAAAATAAATCATCCATAAATTTTTCACAATGTCGTGGTACTCATAAGTCGCTAGTTTATAACGCAAACCTAAGTGGTTTCTAATAATTTCCGGTAATTTGAGTTTGTCAAATTCATCAGAAATAAAATTCAACCCTCAAAAAGAGTTAATTGTGTCGTGAGATTTTATTAATTTCATCCTGCTAGACTGTTCTCACTAAAATTAATGAAAAAACAGGGAATAGAAAAGTCATTCAAGCATCGTTTTTATTGACTTTTCAATATTCCTATTGCTAATTGCTTGCGGATTTAAGGTTTTACAAAAAATATACGTGATTAAATTCAAGGATCTTCTCTTCCCGTTGCATCAAAAATTATTATTGCAAATGCACAAAGAAATGTGAGTGAAGGAAGACAAATGCTCTCTCGATTGAGTAGTCTCAAAAAAGAGTATAGTGCTAATTACGGCACTTATGTGAATTTACTGACAATAGACGCAGATTCAAATTACACAGATGTTGAGTTAATTTTTGAATTAATAGTAATTGGAAATAAAGATGCCAAAAAAGCACTATTAGAAGTTTATACAGCAAAGGGAGATTCAGTTAATGCTCAACTTCTACGTCAAGAACTTGCAAGCACAGAACATCCTCATTACATCGCATTGCTGGAAACACTAGAATCGCTTTATCAGTGCGCATCCTTTTTTGATGCATTAAATGCAAACAGCACTTTATATGATGCGTTAAATTTTCTTCAAAAATCGGATGAAGTAATTGTTGCAGGAATTTCAAAAAGTATTTTGGATGGATATATTGGTTATTTCGAAGATCCAATTTTCTCACCGTTAATCAGTTCATCTGCATGGGGTCTTTCTCAATCTCAAAACCAACAAAAGGAATGCCTTCTAAACAC
>Ga0105045_10006337_pt1 | contig 10465 bp, 10 predicted proteins | sample MAT02_FD_78089 | JGI IMG/M metagenome (GOLD analysis project Ga0105045, IMG submission 78089) | Freshwater microbial communities from Lake Fryxell liftoff mats and glacier meltwater in Antarctica - MAT-02 (megahit assembly) | ecosystem: Environmental > Aquatic > Freshwater > Ice > Liftoff... | reverse complement strand
TGCGCCTGTGGCTCCCGCTACCTGCCCCCGCCAACCGATCCATTGCCGAGTGCGCGTTCGGAACCGTGGAACGGGGACTCACTGCCGAGGGAGGACCGAACGAGGTCGGTGTCCCCACCTATCCCTCCCGTCGCTTCGTGCAGGCCGGTGGCCTGCTCGCCGTCCACGACGGGCTCACCGAATACGAGCTGGTCGACATCGAAGGGGAGGGCGACGGTGCTCGTGCCAACGCCTTGGCGATCACGTTGCTGCGCTGCGTCGGGGTCATCTCTCAGGGACCCATGGCCATGCGGGCGCTTCCCGCCGGTCCGTCGACGCCCACCCCTGCCGCCCAGATGCTCGGACCGCACCATGGTGACCTGGTCCTACACGTGGGCGAGCGCGATCCGTATGCCGTCGCCGACGAGGCCTTCACCCCGCTGCTCACCGCCCGCTTTCCGGGCAAGGACGGGGTAGGCGATCCCAATGCCTGGGGGCAGGCGCTGGCGGTCGATGGTGCCGAGGTGACCGCCCTCACCCGACGGGCCGATGGTCGCGTCGAGCTGCGGCTGGTGAACCCCCTTCCAACCGAAGCCACCGCCACCATCACGGGTCGGACTGGCGAACGCACCGACTTGACCGGTCGGGCCACAGGCGAGCGGTTCCATGAGGATCTCGACCTACGACCGCACGAGATCGTGACCCTGGCGCTCGATCACTGAAACCGTTCAGGCCACGATCTCGACCGGCGTACCGGTTGGGGTCAGCGCCGCCATACGAGTGATCGCATCGTTGCTGAGACGGATGCACCCGTTGCTCACGGGCTGCCCCAGCAGATCGGGGCGGTCGGTGCCGTGGACGGCGATCTGGCCGACGCCGCCGCCGAAGGTATGGAGCACATCGGAAAAACCGCTCACACTGACCTGGAAGGCGCCATAGGGCCCGTCGTCGTAGGGCACATCGACGACGCCGTCGACGAAGAACGACCCCAGCGGCGTCGGGGTGGCATCGGATCCCATCGCGGCGGTCTCGCGCAAAAGCACCTCGTCGCCGCGCAGGACCGTGACGCGCCTCGCTCCAACTTCAATCACTACGTGGTTGGGGACCTCGCGTTGCGACACCTCGGCCTTCTCTACCCATGCCTCGAAACCATTGGGTCGAGCGGAGACACGGACCCGCAGCCACGGCCCACGCTCCTCGAGCACGGCAAAGACCACGGCCAGGCGCTCCCACGTCGGGTTGTCCAACACGGGCACCCTTGGGTGCGCAACATCGGGCTGTTCGTAGAGCCGAACCTGCGGACCGATGGCATCGGCGACCGGCCAGGACAGCGGCGCCGTTGAGACTTCGACCGGTTCCCATGCACCCGCGACGCGCGGGGGTTCGGGCGAGGCGGCGGTGAGGGTGGCCGGGGTGGCTGCCCTGGGGATCGGCGACCCGGCCGGCCCGAATCCGATCACGGCCCCAGCGGTCAGGGCAGCGGCCGCTACCACCAGCGGCAGCGATCGCAGCACACTCCTTGTCTCCACCCGGATTCGCACCACCCGAATCCTAGGACTCAGGGTGACGCTTGGTCCGGCGCCCTTCGATCTCGGTGACCCTCGCCTCTCGGCGTTCGGCCCGGCGTCGCTCCGCCACCTGCCGCGATGACGCCGGCAACTCGACCGCCTCGGTGCGACGCAGAACGAAGAGCTGCACCTTGCCGATGTCTTTCAGGTTGCGCGATCCGATCGACTTCCAGCCGATGCCCTCGACCTCGCCCAATGCTTCGCAGATCTCCGCGGCACACACCACCGAACCAGGGAATGCGATGTTGACGATGCGACTGGCAAGGTTCACCACTGGCCCAAACAGGTCGGCCTCTCGTTGGAGCACCGGCCCAGCCGCAAGGCCCACCCGCACGTCAGACAACTCATCATCGTCCCGGTAGGTCTCGGCGAGCGACAGAGCGATCTCGACCGCCGAGGACTCATCGGGGACCGAGAACATCACCTCGTCGCCGATCATCTTGACGACCCGTCCACCTAGTCGGTTCACGGTGTCATAGGCAATCGATTCGAACCGATCGACGACCGCCGCCAGCTCGTGGGCATCCACCTGTTGGCTGAGAGCCGTGAACCCCACGAGGTCGGCAAACCCGACGACGCGGTGGTCGGGGTCGCCCTCGGCGTGCTCACGCGCCATCCGAGCCCGGACCTCGGCCTGTACGTGGCGGCGCCACACATAGTCCATGACCTGCAACAACATCGGAAGCAGCAACGGTGCAATGGCAGCAAACCCGTCCTCGCTACGAGAACCGCCCTCCACATACGGCTCCTCCGGGTCGATCGAATCGACGAGGGCAGTGGCGACTCGAGACAGCGATGAGCCGATGACCCGGGCCATCTGCACCGTCAGCTCGTCATCGATCCAGCCCATGTCGAGCAGCTGGCCGATGGTCCGCAGCATCTCGACGTCGACGTCGGTGAACAGCCGGTCCCCCGGTTGGGGCTCGGCGAAGCCCAGCGACCGCCACAGCCGCGTGATCTGCCCAGCACTGAGGTTGCTCTTCTCGGCAATGTCGCCGAGGTCATAGAGCGTTTCCTCGGGAACGACGAGGTGGTCGATGGCCAACAGTTCGAGGTGTCGGTGCTCGCGGGCCTCCGCAATCTGATGGTCGTTCATTCCCGCGGCGCGCAGGAACTCGGTCATGTCTGACCCATCGAGCGCAGCAGGCAGATCCCCCGGCTCACCGGGCGGCTCGTCGGGCTCCGAGGTGGGGCGGTCGCTCACGAGAACGAGCCCCCGTCGGGGAGCATCGGCGGTGGCGGCTGCGGCGTGGCTCCGGGTTTGCGCATGACGGGGTCGATGTCGGGGTGCTCGGCGATCTCTCGGTAGAGCTCGAGGCCCTCGGGTGGTGTCACCTCGGCGAGCAGCGCGTCGCCTCGGAGGGCCGTCGTGGACCACGCTCGGTCCAGACCCCCGACGGTGAGACGCACCGGGCCGATCCCTTCGTGGGCTTCGAGATCCCAAAGCAGCGCAGGGCGCGCCCCGTGCCAGCGCACAGCGAACGAGAGGCGCCCGAAGGCGGTGGGAGCATCGTGGAGCTCCACACCTCCGCCGTACCAACTGGGCGGGAACACCGGGAGCAACTCGAGCCCGTCGGGTCGCTCGGCCACGAGTGCGGACCGGACGGCGAGAACCAGGGCGGCTGATGCGGCCAGGTCCTGACCGATGGTGCGACCGCCGCGGCCTGGGCCCGACCAGGCAGAGGTGATCGAGGCATCGGCCACCTCACGGTCGAGCGCGTCGAGCGCAGACCCGTCGCCGCTGGCCAGGCGGTGGCCGATGACGACCAAGCGATCAGCGGCCAGCGCCATCTCGGCGAGGTCAGGGTCAGGCGCATGCAGCTTCGTGGCCAGCTTGGCAACCGCGATCGCGGCCTCGGCCTGGCCTGACGCCGCCAGGAGATCCGACGCGTCGACGAGGGCACGGGCCGTACGGGCGGCCACCAGGGGGGCAACGGCGCTCCCCCGACGGCGCGACCGATCGATCCGCTCGACCGCCGCCGCCACCTCGGGCAAAATCCAGTCCAGCAGCGCGTCGATGCGGTGCAGCCGCCAGTGCCGAGCGACCGAAGCAAGCACGAGCGCGTCGACCTCGGGGTTGGCGTCGTCGAGGCGATCGACCCAGCGGGCCACGACCGAGCCCACGTCGGCGGGGCGATCGAGCACGTCGAGCGCCCCCAAGATCACCTCAGTGGCTCCGGGGTCGAGGTCGTTGGAGCGAGCGCCGTCTCGTCGAACGCTGGCCCCATCGTGCGCGAGCTGAACCGCGGCGCGCGCACGCCCGAAGGCCACCTGGAGCCGCTGTTCGGGAAGCTCGATGCGTGGCCCTCGCTGGTGAACCTCCCAGCCCGACGCAACGGTGCCTGCGTCGGGGACCACCGACGGGAAGGCCATGGGGCCAGACGAGTCCACCTCCCCCACCGGAAGTACCACTCGCAACACCGCCGTGTGCGGCACGGGGAAGACGCACGCCAGGCTGGCTACGCCGGCGTCGCAGGTGACCCGGATCAGCTCCTCGCCGGCGTCGCCGCTGGTCACGATCTGGGCGACGTCGCCCTGGTCGAGGTTGCCCCCAGCGATGCGGGCGGGGCGACGAGGCAAGAGCACCGCAGGGTTGCCATCGACGCGCACCAGGTGCGGTTCGTCGCGGCCCCGGCCGCCCCCCGTGGGCTCGATGGTGATCTCACGCACCGAGCCCAACCCATCGGCCACGAACGGCCGGACCACCACGACCGCGGCGAACGGAACCGGGGTGGCGTTCTCGATGTCGACCACGACCCACTCATCGCCGACCGTCCGGGGTGACCGGATGCCATAGGCGCGATGCACGGCATCGCCGCCAGGAATACGGACACGCGTCTCGACGATGGGCACGTCACCGATCAGCGCTTGGCGGACGGCCGACTCCTGCGAGGGCAGGTGCCAGCGATCGTCGGCGCCGATCCACCAGTCCAGGCTCCAGCCGGCGCCCGAAACCAGTCCCGCGGGGTCGACCGGCGTCGCGGTAGACGATCCGACCGTCCCGATCAACGTCCACGCTGGCGCGGCGGGGTGGTTCGCGGTGACGAGCGATCGCGGCAGGACCCAACTCGCAGCACGAAGTGCAGCCACCGACGTGGTGGGTGAGCCGGTCAGCACTGAAGGGGCAGGGGAACGACGACGAAACATTCCCACCGGGTCTATCGGGCGGGGCTGATCCCGTCCATCTCACGGCCGGTGTCGCGCCGGAGCAGACCGGTGTAGGCCTCGACTGCGGTGCGACCTTCGTGGCAGCACGCATAGACCTCCGAGGCGATGGGCAGATCGAGGCCGAGATCCTCGGCGATCTCCATGACCACCTTCGATGTCTTCACGCCCTCCGCGACCATGTTCATGGCCGTGATGATCTCATCGATCGTCTCGCCCTTGCCGAGGCGCTCGCCCACGTGGCGGTTCCGGCTCTGCGTGCTGATGCACGTGGCCACCAAGTCGCCCATACCCGCCAGTCCAGAAAAGGTCAGCGGCTCCCCACCGAGCGCTACCCCCATGCGGGTCACCTCAGACAGCCCGCGGGTGACGACGGCCGCGCGCGTGTTGTCTCCGGCTCCGAGGCCGTCAGCCATGCCCGCAGCAATAGCGATGACGTTCTTGAGCACCCCGCCCATCTCGCACCCGATGACGTCCTCGTTGGTGTACACCCGGAAGAGTTCGGCCTGGAAGATGCCCTGCACGGACCGAGCGATGTTCTGATCCTCCATGGCCACCACGCTGGCGGCGGCGTGCCCTGACAGGATCTCCTTGGCCAGGTTCGGACCGGTGAGCGCCCCGACGGGGTGCCCCGGAAGGACGTCTTCGATCACTTGGGTCATGCGGAGTCGACTGCCGAGTTCGAGCCCCTTCGACAACGAGATCACGGGCACCCATGGGCGCAGGTACGGCTTCACCGACTCGAGCGCGCCACGGAAGCCCTGCGATGGCACCCCCATCACCAGCAGATCGGCGCGCCGGACCGCCTCTTCGAGGTCGGCGGTGGCCCGCAGCTGGGTGGGCAGTCGGTACCCGGCGAGGTAGTCGCCGTTCTCGTGCTCTCGGTCGATCTGTTCGGCGAGCGTGGCCCGCCGAGACCACAAGACGGTGGGCGCGTTGCGGGCGGCGAGTGCGGCGACCGTGGTCCCCCACGAGCCGGCGCCGATGACCGAGACCTGGATGTCCATGGCCCCCTAGGCTACGCCTCTCTCGCCCGAGATGTGACCGACGTCGCACCAAGCTCAGGGCGGCGCCGACGAGATGGGCGACGCAACACCGGTAGCGTGATGGACGTGCAGGTCGCCATCGTGGTTCCGGTGAAGGCCTTCCATGAGGCCAAGCTCCGGCTGGCCCCCGCCCTCTCCCCCGAAGCGCGCGCCGTACTGGCCAGGGAGATGGCCACCCGCGTGGTGCGTGCGGCCGGGTCGCTGCCCGTCACGGTGGTGTGCGACGACCCCGAGGTGCACGCATGGGCCGTCGAGGTGGGGGCCGATGCCCACTGGACCCCTGGCCTCGGTCTCGACGGCGCCGTGCAGGCGGGCGTCGAGGTCGTCACCGCCGCGGGCGCCCAGCGAGTGGTCGTGGCGCACGCGGACCTGCCCCTTGCCACGGGGCTCGACCACGTGGTGGGCAGCGTCGGTGTGCTGATCGTCCCCGACCGCCACACCGACGGAACCAACGTGATCTCGATCCCCGTGGCGACCGGATTCAGCTTCTCCTACGGACCGGGCTCGTTCGTGCGTCATCGCGCCGAGGCCGAGCGGTTGGGCCTTGCGGTCGAGGTCCTCGATGACCACATCTTGGGCTGGGACGTGGACCTCCCCGCCGACCTCGACCTGCCCGGCGGCGAGGACCTCCGCTCTGGTCGGCGCTCGTGACCGGCGCAAGCTCCGGGGCGCGCTCTGGTCCGCTGCCGGTGCCGGCCCGTGCCCTTGCGATCGGCGCCCACCCCGACGACATCGAGTTCGGCGCCGGCGCAACGCTGGCCGGCTGGGCCGCGCAGGGTTGTGAGGTGTCGCTGTTGATCTGCACCGACGGCTCGAAGGGGACCTGGGACGCCAACGCCGACATCGCGACCCTGGTGGCCACCCGCCAAGCCGAAGCCCGCGCCGCCGCGACTGCGCTCGGAGCGACCGGCGCGGTGGTCTTCCTCGGGCGTGTTGATGGCGAGCTCGAGAACGACCGGCCGAGCCGGTCCGAGGTGGCCCGCCAGATCCGCGAACTCCAGCCCGACGTGCTGCTCGGCCACGACCCCTGGAAGCGCTACCGCCTGCACCCCGACCACCGGGCCGCAGGCTTCTTGGTATGCGATGCCCTCGTCGCCGCCCGTGACCCGCACTTCTTCAGTGAGCACGGCATTGCAAACCACCGTCCGGCGGCGCTGCTCCTCTTCGAGGCCGACGACCCCGACCACGTCGAACCCGTCACCGAAGCTGGCCTCGCCGCCAAGGTGGCCGCGCTCGGGTCGCACCACTCGCAGTACGAGTCGACGATGTTCATCAGCGGCGACCCCGCCAATAGCAAAGCCGAGCAGCAGCGCTTCGAGTCCCAGATCCGCACCGACCTCGAGGAAGCGGGTGCCTGGGCAGGGGTACCGCTCGCCGAACGCTTCCGCTTCCTGGCGACCGACCGCTGACGAGCCTGGCGCTCAGGCGCCGGTCGGAATCCAGTTGCCGTGAAAGCCGAGGGGCACCCGCGTCGGCAGGTGGACGCGCGCCACGGGCTCTTCGGCAGGAGCCGACGCGTCGAGGATCACGAGTTCGCTGCGGTCGGTGGTCGCGTCGTAGACGAAGGTGAGGTACCAGCCCTCGTCTTCGGCTGCCCCCGGCCCCGCCGGCACGAAGACCAACTCACCGGCGCTACGACCAGCACCGAAGCCGATGACCTCTGCGTCGCTGGTCTGGGCGTCGTAGCGGACCATCGACGTGCCCGGGAAGTCCACATCGACGCCATCGAGACCCAGCCCCGTCGCCCAGCTGAAGCGGTGCGCTCGCCCCACCAGGCGCTCGTCGACACGCGGGAACTCGATCACCCGATCGTCGAGTTGCTCCTCGCGCACCGACCCGGACGAACGATCGAAGCTCCAGCGCCACAGCGCCGGAGGGCCCTCGCTGGGACCGAGGCGGTTCCGGTCGAACATCTTGTCGTGACGGATCACGTCGACCACGACGAGATCGCCTTCGTCGTGGGCGTTCACCGTGTGGAACACGTAACACGGGTCTACCTCGAACCACTGCACGTCACCGGGCTGGCCCGCCAAGGGCAGCACGCCGACTCGCGCCGCCCGCCCCTCCTCCCAGATGTACGGGAACCCGCCGCCGCCCGTCGCCATGTCCAGGTTGAACGTGACCGGCAGGTCGTAGAAGAGCACCGACGATTCGGTGATGGCGCAGTCGTGCACCATCGGACCTCCGGGCACGGCAACGTCGACGCGGTGCGACACCCGCCCATCGGGACCCGTCACCGAGTAGTCCAAGACATCGGGCCGAGCCCAGTAGTAGCTCACGGTGTGCAGTTCATCGGTGCGCGGGTCGCGTTTGGGGTGGGCACCGAACCCGTAGGGAAGCGTGCCGTCGAAGTCGCTGTAGCGAACGGTCTCGAGCTCATCGGTGAGCTCGGCCGGGCTTCCCCCCGCTTCGATGATCGCGAACGTCCGCCCAGCGATGCCGACGATGTTGGTGTTGGCCGCCTCCATGCGGCCGTGGCGTAGGCCAGGAACGGCCGTCTCGCCGAGCGCTGCGCTCACGGAGGTGGAGCGGATCCATCGGTTGCGATACCACTCTGCGCGTCCGTCGCGCAGGCGCACCCCGTGCACCATGCCGGCGCCGGTGAACCAGTGGTACGTGGCCGGGTCCGAGTGGCCGAGCGGGTTGGGCCCGTTGCGGAGGAAGCGCCCGTCGAGCTCCACGGGCACGGAGCCCGTGACCTCGAGGTCGAATGCCGTGTACTCCTTGTCGATGGGGGCATACGCACCCGACAGATACCGGTTGGTGGTGGTGTTGCTCATGGGTTGAGTTGTACACCCCAGACGCGTCGAAGGGAGGACCGAAGCCCTCCCTTCGAGCAGATCGGCGGCCGGCAGCGCCGGCCTAGGTCACTTCGCCAGCTTGGGAGCGGGCACTTCCTTGTTCACGGTCTTCTTGAAGGTGGCCCCGATGGAGACCTTCGGGGCCTTCTTGGCCTTGACCGCAACGGACTCGCCGGTGCGCGGGTTGCGAGCGGTGGTGGCCTTCTTGGCCACCTGCTCGAAGCTCACGAATCCGGTGAGGGCGATCTTGTCGCCAGCGGTGACGCTGGCGAGGACGACCTCTTCGAAGGCCTTCAAGAACGCCGCAGCGCTGGTCTTGTCGGTACCGGCCTGCTTGGCGATCTGATCAACGAGCTCGGCTTTGGTGATGTTGGCCACAGCCAACCTCCTGGTTTGGTAGGGATATCGACCCGCACGGTAGGCGCGAGGCCGTCAGACGTAAGTATTTCCAAGTCCTGAAGCGTTTTGGGGGATACCCCTACGATGCACGGGTGCTGGAGGACGGGACCTACGACGTCGTGGTGGTCGACGCCACCCACGTCGACGCCCCAGGAGAGGGGGTCACCACGCAGCTTCGCGTCGAGCTCGCCGTGCTGGCCGGGGCCCACAAGGGCGAGATCGTCGCGCTGACCTCCACCGACTTCCGGCGCGATCCCCTCGACCTGTTGGCCACGCCGGGCACCATCGTGGTTTCCGACGGCATTCCCCGGCTCACGCTCGAGGACTGATCGCCCCGACGCGACCGGACTGCATCAGCGCACCAGGTCCACCAGGGTCCACAACGCCAACGTGGCGAAGACCGCTGCGCCTAGGTAGTTGACCCGGTGGAGCGGAATGCGGTTGATGATGTGGTGCCCGAAGCCAGCAGCAAGGCCTGCCACGCAGGCCAACGCCAGCCACGCCCCGACGGCCGTGGCGACAGGCTCTCCGCTCTTGGCCGCCAACCCCGCCGTGGCCAACTGGGTGAGGTCGCCCCACTCGGCGAGAGCGATGACGCCGAAGCTCCCCGCCACCGTGGCTCCGATCGTGGGGTGATCCACCGCAGCATCGACTTCGGGCGCCGCCGAGGCCTGGCGAGCGGCGCGCAGCAACAGCACCGACCCGGCCGCGAACAAGACGAGCACGACGACCTGGACGAGGGCTTCGGGCAACAGGCTCAACACGCTTCCGGCGGCGACGGCCACGGTGACGTGCAGGGCGAAGGCGGAGACGACACCGACCCAGACCCAGCGGGGCCGCCGAAAGCGCGTCACCAACACAATGGTGGCGAACATGCTCTTGTCGGGAAGCTCCGCCGGGAACACGGTGGCGAAGGCTCGGAGGACGGCGCTGAGGGACATGGGCCTGCTTGGTATCGGGTTCCGCCACCGTACGGGGCAGCCATGTGACCGGAGGATGAACGTTGTCGCAGCATCCACCGCAACGTCCGCTCGCGGGTGTTGCATGGTCCGTGGTGACCAACCGCCCAGCCCACAGCGACCCCGGTCCGGATCAGGACCCGCGGATGCCCAAGGCTGCCGACCGCCCAGGGGGCTCTGTGACCAACCTTCCCATCTCCGCTTCTACGTCGCGTCCACGGACCTACGTGCTCGACACCTCGGTGCTGCTCGCAGATCCGCAGGCGCTCGAGCGCTTCGACGAGCACGCGGTGGTCCTGCCGATCGTGGTGCTCATGGAGCTGGAGGGGAAGCGCAACCATCCCGAGCTGGGCTGGGCGGCGCGCCAGACGTTGCGGCAGCTCGAGCACCTGCGCATCCAGCATGGCTCGCTCACGATCCCGCTGCCGGTCAACGACAGCGGCGGAACCCTCCGCGTGGAGCTCAACCACCAGTCCACCGCCGGGCTGCCGCCCACCATGGCCGCCGACAACAACGACCACCGGATCCTGGCCGTCGCCCACAATCTG
>Ga0105045_10006336_pt1 | contig 10467 bp, 5 predicted proteins | sample MAT02_FD_78089 | JGI IMG/M metagenome (GOLD analysis project Ga0105045, IMG submission 78089) | Freshwater microbial communities from Lake Fryxell liftoff mats and glacier meltwater in Antarctica - MAT-02 (megahit assembly) | ecosystem: Environmental > Aquatic > Freshwater > Ice > Liftoff... | reverse complement strand
TGCGCCATCTATTGTGATATTATTAAATCTATTATTAGCTCCACCAAAAGAACTACCATTTGCTTGTGGAGTCAATCGAGTGAAATCTCCTAAACTTCTTGACAAAGTTGGCATAGTTTCTAGCTGTTTTTTAGTGATGTTAGTACTTGCTCCAGTTCTTTTACTATTTAGAATGTTGTCTTTACTTCCAACTACAGTTACCTCACTAAGCTGCAATCCAGATTCACTCAATTTACTGTTAAGGATGTATTCTTGCCCTAAATTTAAAAATAAATCTGTTTCAGTATATTCTGCAAATCCAACATAACTGAACACTATACTGTAAGGTCCTCCTACCCTAAGGTTAGTAAGATTGTATCGGCCGTTCAAGTCCGTTACCGTTCCGTATTGAGTACCAGAAGGAGTATGAATAGCCAAAACAGTCGCACCGATTAATTCAGTATCATTGTCATCTGTAATTCGACCTGCCATACTCGACGTCGTCACCTGTGCTTGGACACCCAGTCCCAGCATCAGGAATAAAAAAATGTGTAAAAATTTCGTTCTCATGAAAAAAGATTTTGTGTATTTGCGATTTCCTGTCTGATGTTTTGATAATATTAAGTGTCGCCAGCTACATTATACATCTACATTTTTCAGGTAACCACGTTTGTTAAATGATTGGTTTGGTTTAAAAATCAGCGCAAAAATACGAATCAAATATTAAGGTAAAGTTAATTTTTATATATAAACTTTATATATTTATCATCAGTTTTGTCCACATTACATTTTTTGCTTACTTTTATGTCTTTAATAACCAAAATCTTTGCAACATGAAGAATTTATTTACTTCACTTATTTTTATCTTATTCTGCACAGGCACGGCACTGAGCCAGCTCGTTATCACAGAGTTGTCTTACAATCCACCAGAAACAAACAACGATACGCTTGAGTATGTAGAAATATTAAACACTACCAATCAAGCGATTGACCTGACTGGTTACAAATTTACCAAGGGTATAACATACACTTTCCCCGACACATCAATTGCGGCTAATGGGTATATTTTACTTGTAAAGGGTTCTGCTCCTTTTCTAAGTGCTTATGGTTTCAATGCGCTAGGTTGGTCAAATGCAGACCCACTAAGTGGCAATGCTTTTAACAATTCAGGAGAGTTAGTAGAAATTTCCGATGCAAATGGTGCTGTTGTTTTTTCTTTCACATACGCTAAAGTTGCGCCATGGCCTGGTCCTACTCAAGGTACCGATGGTGGTGGTGCTTCTATTGAGTTGTGCAATCCTGAGGCTGATCCAAATGATGGTGAAAACTGGAAAGTTTCTTTAAATGACCTAGGATTTATGATCAATGCGCGTCAGATTTTCGGCACTCCAGGTTCGGCTAACTCTATACCTAGTTGTTCTTTAGATCCCGATGTAGTCGTGGAAGTAGCGTCCAATTTTTTTACACCTAAGGATATCACTATAGAAGTGGGGCAGACAGTAAGATGGGTAAATATAGGTGGTAATCATAATGTAAATGGATCCCAAGCTACTTATCCTTCGAATCCTGAAAGCTTCGGAAATGGTGCTGCTTCAAGTTCATTATGGACTTATGATTTTACCTTTAATACAGCAGGACTGTATAATTATAGGTGTGATCCACATGTGTCTTTGGGTATGGTGGGTACTGTAACTGTCAATGGTCCTGATGTGGTAGATATTTATCCATTGCGTTCTATTACATCAGTGACTACTACGAATCTGAATGGCGTTACAGACTCCATAAATGTTACATGCACGCTGAGAGGTATCGTTTATGGTGTGAATTTGAATGCTGCCACAGGATTACAATTTACCGTCATGGATGTCAATAATAATGGTATAGGTGCTTTTAGCGGTTCGGGCAATTTGGGATACACCGTGCTAGAAGGGGATGAAGTAGAGATCAAAGGCCGAATCGACAACTTCAGAGGTTTGACACAAATGAGATTAGATAGCGTAAATGTACTTTCTCAAGGTAATAATTTGGTTTCTCCTAAAATCGTCGCTGAATTTGTAGAAATAGACGAGTCAAGTTTATTAACAGTTCAAAATCTTGAATATGTGGATGTGACACAATGGACAGGTATGGGATCAGGGTTTAATGTGATCATGACCAATGGTACGAATGAGTTTGCGATCAGAATAGATAATGATGTGGATTTATATGGTAACGGTCCGATTATCCCTACTCCGGGCAATAAATTAAGTGTGACAGGATTACTAGGTCAATTTGCGCCACAGACTATGTCACCTTACTCTGGCGGTTATCAATTGTTTCCAAGATATATGTCAGATTTTGCAGTTGTGAGTAATGTCAACGATAATGAACTTGATGCAAATATGACTTTATATCCTAATCCTGTAAATCATATTGTTACCATAAAAACAGATGCCACGCCAGAAAGAGTTGTACTTCTTAATGCAACCGGTCAGCAATTATCTGTGATTACAAATTCTTTAGAGATCGATATGTCTGCATTTTCGGCAGGAGTTTACTTTTTCAAAATAATTAAAGGTGACAAATCTTCTACTGCTAGAATCATCAAAATGTAGTCCGAGAGACACTTTAAAACATATAAATCTATAAAAATAGTGGTTTGGTATATTGCCAAGCCGCTATTTCTTTTAAATATATACTTTTGAATAATTTTTTTTAAGCCATTAATAATTTACTATATGAACAGATTTTTATTTACTTTATTATTAGGTTTTGCAACGCTAAGTTCGAATGCACAACTTAACAAAATTGAATTTCAGGAGTTTACCTTGGATAATGGATTGCGTGTCATTCTCCACCAAGACAAAAGTACTCCAATCGTAGCTGTCTCCGTAATGTATCACGTCGGGTCAAAAAACGAAAATCCTGACAAAACGGGATTTGCCCACTTTTTTGAGCACCTTTTATTCGAAGGTTCAGAAAACATAGGAAGGGGTGAGTATGACAAGTATATCGAAAAAGCAGGTGGCACACTTAATGCAAACACGTCTATGGACCGTACGTATTATTTTGAGATTTTACCTTCCAATCAACTCGAACTTGGTCTTTGGTTGGAGTCAGAAAGAATGCTCCATGCTAAGGTAGAAAACGTGGGTATTGAGACACAAAGACAAGTGGTAAAAGAAGAAAGGCGTCAGCGTATCGACAATCAGCCATATGGATCGTTTCTAGAGCAAATCATGATGCGGGCATATAAAGTGCATCCATACAAATGGCCAGTTATTGGTTCTATGGCGCACCTTGATGCAGCTATAGAGTCAGATTACAAAAACTTTTATGCTGACTTTTATGTGCCAAATAACGCTATAGTGTCTATAGCAGGAGACATAGATTATGATAATGCAAAAGCGTTGGTAACAAAATATTTTGCGACAATACCAAAAGGTACAAAACCAGTATATAGACCTACCGTGGTAGAGCCAGCTCTAAGTGGGGAAATAAGAGATACTTTTTATGATAATATCCAATTGCCAGCGGTGTTGATGGCATATAGAATTCCAGCAGCAGGCACGCCTGATTATTATGCGGTATCAATGCTTGGTACGTTATTGTCTCAAGGTGAGTCTTCAAGATTACAAAAAGCATTGGTAGATGAGCAGCAAAAAGCAGTCGCTGTAGGTAACTTCCCATTAGATCTGGAAGATCCAGGTGTATCTATTGCATATGGTATTTGTAGTATGGGGACAGATGTATTGGATGCAGAAAAATCAATCACAGCCGAAATAGACAGAATCAAAACTGAAACCATCTCTGATGATGAGTTTCAAAAATTGAGAAATCAAGTAGAAAATGATTTTGTTTCTTCCAATTCTAGAGTAGCGGGTATAGCAGAGAGTTTGGCAAATTACAAGATGTATTTTGGCGACGCAAATTTGATCAATACGGAGTTGCAGAGATATCTTGCTGTGACCAAAGATGATATCAAACGTGTGGCTACCAAGTATTACAGCAATGATAATAGAGTCGTCTTGCATTACTTGCCAAAACCTGTGAATCCATAATCATTAACCCATTTTAAAGAAATTTCTAAATATAATATAGAATGAAGAAATTAATCATAGCATTAAGCACCATATTCGTATTCAGCCAATGTGCCAAAAAAGCCACTGAGACTGTCTCAACCGCTCCAGCCGTTGATAAAACATGGAGGAAAATGGCCCCTGCACCTGCTCCTGCAAGAGATATTGCCATAGGAGATTATACCGCATTTGACCTAGCCAATGGTCTGAAAGTAATCGTAGTGGAAAACCACAAGTTGCCGAGAGTTTCTTATCAGTTATCATTCAATAATGATGCATTGATAGAAGGCGACAAAGCGGGCTATACATCATTTGCAGGTGACCTGATAAGCAAGGGTACGACTACTAGATCAAAAGCGCAGATAGATGAAACCATCGATTATATCGGAGCAAGTATGAGTACATCTCCAAGCGGAATATTTGCTAGTTCACTCAGGAAACACACAGACAAATTGCTCGATGTGATGACTGATGTTCTTTTTAACCCGATTTATCCACAAGACGAATTTGAGAAAATACGCAAACGTACCGCTTCAAATCTTGCGACAACAAAAACAAGTCCAGAAGCGATCGCAACTAACATAAAGAGTGTTGTAAATTATGGATCTAAACACCCATATGGTGAAGTCCAAACAGAGGAATCTATCAAAAATATTACGGTAGATGATTGCAAGAAGTTTATCAATACGTACTTCAAACCTAATAATGCATACTTGGTGATCGTAGGAGATATCACGCCTGCAGAAGCTAAGTTACAAGTTGAAAAGTACTTTAGTCAGTGGCAGAAAGGCGATGTGCCACAGTTCATATATCCGACACCGATAGCACCAATGGGCAGACAAGTAGCTTTCGGTAATAAAGATGGTGCAGTTCAGTCTGTGATCAATATTTCTTACCCTTTGGATATGAAACCTGGAAGTGCAGATGCTATCAAGTCTAGTGTCATGAACTCAATCCTTGGTGGAGGTATTTTCTCAGGACGTCTGATGCAGAATCTTAGAGAGAAAAAAGCCTACACTTATGGTGCTAGATCCAATATTGCTACTGATAAGTTGATCGGAAACTTTAATGCAACTGCAAGTGTGAGAAATGAGGTGACAGATAGTTCAGTGACTGAATTTATCTATGAGTTGGAGAGAATCGTAAATGAGCCAGTGAGTGAAGAAGATCTTAATCTTTCAAAAAGCAGCTTGAATGGTAACTTCGGTCGTTCATTAGAGTCTCCACAGACTATTGCTAATTTTGCATTGAATACCTTCAGATACAATTTGCCAAAAGATTATTACAACAATTATTTGAAAAATCTTGATGCAGTTTCTGTAACTGATGTGCAAGATATGGCAAGAAAATATATCAGACCTTCTAATTGTAATATCATCGTGGTAGGTAATAAAGACAATGTTGCCGATAAATTGAAGAAATTTGACAGTGATGGTAAATTGGATTTTTATGATGCATTTGGCAAAAAGCAAGAAGATGCTAAAATAGAACTTGATCCTAAGCTAACTGGCAGTGAAGTCATTAAGGATTATATTGACGCAATAGGAGGAAAGGAGAAATTGAAAGCTGTAAAAAATATGTACACCGCCATGAAAACCAATGTAATGGGTCAAGATGCCACTTTGGAAACTTACCAAGCGGCACCTAACAAATTTGCCATGAAGGTAAATATGATGGGAATGACCGTACAGGAACAAAAATTTGACGGTTCCAAAGGACTTACTGCACAAATGGGACAAAAGAAAGTCATCACAGAAGGCGAAGAGCTAGAAGAAATGAAGGCACAAGCCAAAATGTTTGAACAGTTGTCTTATAATGATGCGGGTTATAAACTTGAAATAAAAAGTATAGAAAACGTGGAAGGCGCAAATTGTTATAAAATGATGGTGACGACGCCAATAGGTGAGGTATCCACAGAGTTTTATGACATCCAGACAAACCTACTCACAAGATCTGTAAAAACACAAGGCGAAGGTGAGGAAGTAGCCACGATTACCAATGACTTTAAGGATTATAAGTCTGTAGACGGTGTTATGATCCCGCATTCTGTTACTATTTCTGGTGCGATGCCTGTACCGATGGTACTCGAAGCAACAACCATCGAAATCAATAAATCGGTAGGTGATGATGTATTTAAGGTAGAGTAAGTACTTTTATGACAATATAAAATAAAAGCCTACAACTTGGAGTATAATCCTAGTTGTGGGCTTTTTTATTATTATTACCATCCGAGAAAATATTTTAATACCATAATAAGTTGACAAAGTTGTAATTTAAATTTGATGATTAATAAGCCTATAATACTTGACTTGAGTAAGTAATTTTCGCAAAATAAAAATATTCTTGTGTCTTTCCATCTATGAAAATGCTAAATTTAGAAAATAATCATCGCCAACCCAATACACGATGTCGTATTCAAACGACTTATGGAAAACGAATGCGTAGTTAAATTTTCATTATTGATTTAGGAAATGAAACTATTCGATATTGTATAATAAAAGAGTAACTATTCAGGTGTATGTAGGACTAAAGTCATTTTGTCCATGCCAAAGGCAGACACGTACAATTTTTGCAACTTCCAGGCAAAAATACCGCCAAAATCAAGTAGTTTTCCATTTTCACCACGGATTAACATCCGTGGTTACCAATACTTCACCCCATTCGAGGGTATACCTGAATAGTTACATAAAAGAACAATATATAACTGACTCCGAAAAATATTGGGATATAATTTGATAAGGAATCTTGATTATTTTCAAATTAAATCATATATTGTTTTCGATTTAGAAAACTACCATATCGAACGTGCAAAAGTAATACTAGAACATTTTCCAAAAACTAACATAGACGCCAAGTTTCAAGAAATGATTCTCTTACTAGAACTTTATACCATGATACCCGATTATGAAAAGGGTCAATTAGAAAAGAACATCTTACCAATACCAAGATTGAAATGAGCTATACGTGGAAAAAGATAATCATAGGAGTTAATCCAAAGTATTTTACACTTCCCGATCTTCCAAATCAGCTTAAATCGAAAGAATTAATTTTAAATTAACATTGATTTGCTACTAGAAAGCTAAATACGACTTATCTATGCGTTTTTTTTCACAAAATAGAGCCTAAAGTTTTTGTTATCGTTGTAAAATTGTATATTTGTTATTGCATAGTTTAAATGTAACTCAACTTTTGCGCTCAATATTATTGATAATCTTATGGAAGTATTTTTAATTATTGCACTTTTTGTACTTGTTGCAACTGCGTTGATGGATTTGGTGGTAGGCGTAGGAAATGATGCTGTCAACTTTCTAAATTCTGCCATTGGTAGTAAAGTGGCAAGCTTTAAGACTATCATGTGGATCGCAACTGCTGGTATTCTCGTAGGGGCGTTGTCTTCTGCAGGGATGATGGAAATTGCAAGAGAAGGCATATTTAATCCGGAATACTTCACTTTAAATGATGTCATTGTCATCTTTTTGGCAGTAATGCTAACGGATATTTTACTGCTTGATGCATTCAATACATTGGGTTTGCCAACATCTACAACTGTCTCCATTATATTTGAATTATTGGGCGCATCACTTATTGTGGCATCTTATAAAATTCTAACGAATGATCAGCCCATGAATTGGCTTTTCAATATCAATGATCATGGAGAAGGTGTCATAGGTTATATCAATTGGTCAAAAACGAATACGATCATATCTAGTATATTTTTGTCCATTATTTTATCTTTTACGGTAGGTGTGTTGGTTATGTTTCTCTCGAGAGTGCTATTCGGATTTCGGTTTAGCGGAAATAAAAAATATGCTACTATTATTTGGGCATCCATTGCTATGTTAGCCTTATCTTATTTTTTAATTTATAAGGGTCTAAAATCTACCTATTCATCAGAACAGCTTTTGACACAAGAATTGATTGATTATAAAAAATCGTTTTATCCAAATTCGAAGGATACCATTTTGCTAGGGAATATTGAAACGTTCAATAAAGGTAAAGAAAATGAAATGGTTTTTATAAAATCCATTGCTGAAAAGGGAGAATATAAAGGACAGGAAGTCTACGAAATATTTTTTGGTAATAGAGACATAAAAGCATTTACAGATTTTATCAAAAGTAATTTATGGCTGAGTTTACTTTTAGTTTTTATGTTTTGGATTTTTGCGTTTTGGGTCCTTGATTATTTTAAGATTAATGCGCTCAAGATTGTAGTCATGGTTGGTACATTTAGTTTAGCTATGGCATTTGCGGGCAACGATTTGGTCAATTTTATAGGCGTACCACTTGCAGGGTGGCAGTCATATGAAATATTTCAACATGCGTCGATGGTGTCAGGTGGTGGACTATCACCTGATAGTTTTCTGATGTCTGGACTTAAATTTCCAATACAAACGCCATATCTTTATTTATTTTTGGCAAGTATTGTGATGATTTTAACCTTATGGTTTTCTAAAAAAGCAAGAAGTGTGACAGAAACGGAGGTGAGTCTCGGGTCACAAGAAGAGATAGAAGAAAAGTTTAAGTCTAATGCCTTCTCGAGGTGGATTGTGAAGACAAGTTTGAAAGCCAATAAATCAGCGATAGAATGGCTTCCCAATAAATATTTACGCAAAATAGAAGAAAAATTTACACCACTCGAGCTTGATGAAGTGGTAGAGCAACCAGCATTTGACCTTTTGCGGGCGTCAGTCAATCTTACTGCTGCAAGTATGTTGATCGGTTTGGCTACTAGTTATAAATTACCACTTTCAACGACGTATGTATCTTTTATGGTTGCGATGGGTACTTCATTGGCGGATCGCGCATGGGGTAGGGAGTCAGCAGCCTACAGGATTGCAGGTGTTATAAACGTTATCGCAGGATGGCTATTTACCGCTGTGGTTGCATTCTCTATTACGGCAATTGTAGCATTAATACTGCTCAATTTCAAGCTTTTCGGTTTGATTTTTATGGTTCTTTTGATTATTGGTGTAATTATTGGAACTAACTATTATCATAAATACAAACAAAAACTTAAGGCTAGGTCCAAAGATGTTTTAAATACCATCGACCTTACCACTAGTAAGGAGCTAAGCAAATCATCAAAAATGCTTGCAACAAGCCTTACCAGTACTGCAAATGCTTACAATGCTGCCATCAATGGTCTCGTAAATGAAGATGAAAATACTATAAAAACGGCTGAAAAATTATATGAAGAACTTAGTTCTTATTATAAAGACGTCAAAAATAATCTATTCAAAGCCATTAAAAAATCTCCTTTGGCAGAAAAACAAACTGCTCAGCTTTATATCTTGAGTAATGACTTAATGCAAGATTTACTTCAATCTCTCCAACTTATCATCTCTGCTGCTGGTTCACATGTGAAGAATGGACATAAACCTCTGTCAGAAAATCAAAAAGTCATTGTATTAGCTATCAAAAGTGAAGTAAATGAATACTTAAATGCATTGGTGACTTGTCTGAACGATCAGTATTTTGTAGAATTAGCTTCTTTCAAACAGCGAAAACGTAGCATCTTTGACCACATAGAACATGCACTAATCATACAGGTTGATGGTATTTCCAGTAAGGAATTTGGGTTTAAAAATACAGATCTTACCTTCAGTATCTTACTCGAAACCAAAGATCTTGTGGCTATTTCTGTTCGATTTGCTAAGCTATTCAGACGATTAAGCAGAGGTGAAAGTCCATTGGGGAATAGGGATAACTAATTGTCATAAGTAGTTCAATAAATATCTTACCACTAAGTTCACTAAGTAAGTAGAACACTAAGATCCCTTTGGAGGTGAAAAAAATAAAAAAATGAAGGTAAAAATTGATAACTTTGTTTTGGCCATCATAGCTGTCGTTGTCCTGTCATATATCTTTCCACAATGGGGTAGGAGTGAAAGTCCCATACCATTAGATAAGGTAGCAAGTATCGGAGTGTCCTTGATATTCTTTTTTTATGGTCTGAAGTTGAGTAGGGAGAAGTTAAAAAGTGGCCTGAAAAACTGGAAGTTACACGTTTTAGTGCAGCTTTCTACATTTCTCATTTTTCCCTTGATTGTGCTTGCATTTTATCCGACTATCAGATCCGAACAAGATCAGACAGTATGGTTGTCATTTCTGTTTCTGGCTGCTTTGCCTTCTACCGTGTCTTCTTCAGTCGTAATGGTTGCCATGGCAAAAGGCAATATTCCTGCTGCTATTTTTAATGCGAGTATATCAGGACTTTTGGGTATCGTTATTACACCACTGTGGATGGGATTTTTTATGGTTCAAAGTTCAGGAGATTTTCAGTTGACAGATATTTATTTCAAATTAGTCACTGAGATATTAATGCCGGTTATTCTGGGACTTTTATTACAACCATTTTTTGGGACATTTGTAGTGCGGTTTGCGACTCAACTTTCTATGTTTGACAAGTCTGTTATCCTGGTGATCATAT
>Ga0105045_10006335_pt1 | contig 10469 bp, 7 predicted proteins | sample MAT02_FD_78089 | JGI IMG/M metagenome (GOLD analysis project Ga0105045, IMG submission 78089) | Freshwater microbial communities from Lake Fryxell liftoff mats and glacier meltwater in Antarctica - MAT-02 (megahit assembly) | ecosystem: Environmental > Aquatic > Freshwater > Ice > Liftoff... | reverse complement strand
CCCAGCCGCAGGTCGTTGATCCGGCCCACCCGGGCGGGCCCGAGCGCCCATGACACGTTGGCGGAGTTGCCGCCCGAGACGATCTCGAGCTCGAGCCCACCGGTGTGCTCGACACGACCGGCCAACGCCGACAACTCGGCCATGTTCGCCTCGTCGGGCACGACACCGCTGCTGCAGGCCAGGTTGGCGCCGATCCCGCGCAGGGACAGTCCTGGCAGGTCACACACGCCCGCAGCAACTGCGCACAGGTCGTTGGGCATGATCCCCTCACGGAGATCGCCGAGCTCCACCATGAGCACCACCCCGTGGACCCGATCTGCAGCGACCGCCGCGAGCGAGAGCGCCGCGAGCACCTCGGGTTCGGTGTTGCAACTGATGTCGCAGTGCTCGACGATGCCGTCGACCTCGCTCAGCATCGGCGTCCGCAGGAGTGTCACCGGCGCCCGTATTCCCCCCCGACGCAGGCGGCGAACGTTGGGCAGCCGGGAGTCGCCAAGCGCTCCGGCGCCCGCAGCGAGAAAGGTCGCCGCGATCTCTGGCGCACCCAACGTCGCCTTGGTCACCGCCGTGACCGAGATGCCCTGCTCGCCCAGCCGGCGCACCATCGAGGTCGTGTTGTGCGCGATGGCGTCGAGTCGGATCTCCAGACGCGGGGCGCTCACGCGTGGGCCGCGATGCGCCCCTCGAGTGACGGGAACGCCCCGAGCACCATGTCGACGAGCCGCGCCGGCGACATGAGCAGCGCGTCGGTCGCGGGGATGCCCAGATCCCGTTCGTACTCGACCGCTGCAGCCTCGACCTCGGCGATGCCCATGTGTTCGTGGTTGATGGTCAATCCGATCACCTGGGTTGCAGCGAACGTCTCGATCAGGTGGATCTCGCTGGCAGCTGTGGGCGTGGGCAGCTGAGGGAAGTCCGACAGATGGTGGCGCCGGGGCGCATGCTGGAGGATCACCGCCTGGGGCTGGCTCCCGCGCAGGATGTACGCCGAGGTCAGGTAGGCAGGGTGGCTGAGCGCACCCTGACCCTCGATGACGATGACATCGGGATCCTCGCCCTCGGCCGCTGCCACGACCGCAGCCTCGACCTCTCCGGCGCAGAACTGGGCGGGGATCGCATCGAGCGCGACCCCGTACTTCGCGCCCTGGATCAAGCTGGTCTGCCCGGTTCCGACGAGGACTGCACGCAGCCCCGCCGCTTCGAGCGCAGCGACCAGGCGGGTCGAGGTCGTGCGCTTGCCGATCGCGCCGTCGGTGCCCAGCACCGCGATCCGCGGGCAGGTGACCGAACCGATGCGACCGCTGAACATGCGCAGGTCCACCTTGTCGGGCGGGCGCCGGATGTCGACGATCTCGACGCCACCGAGCACCGCAGCTGCTGCGAACTCCGGGTCGTCGTTCAGGAACTCGTGCAGACCGTTCATGACGCTCAGGCCCCGCGACATGGCATCCAGCACGGCTCCGCGCTCGTCTGATGACAGCAGACCGCTCAGCGGGGCCATCCCCAGCACGAACCACTCGGGACGTTCGTCATCGACCGCCAGGGCTGCGTCCAGCCCGTCGACCACCGGTATGCCGTTCGCCGGATCGCCGAGCACCGTGCCGGCGTCGGCGCCGGCACGGGCGCTGTCGATCACCGCAATGATCCGGTAGCGCTCGCAGTGACGGACCAATCCGTTGGCCGTCTTCCCGTCGGTCGTGCCGAAGTTGTTCTCGCAATAGACCACCGCGGGCGGCAGGACACCGTCAGGCCGCTCGACGGGCGCGTCAACGACGGGTCGGGAACGGAACGGGGATGGCATGGCACTCCTCGAGTCAAGGCTCAGAGGAGGCGACCGAATCGTGACGGCCGGTGTGGCCGTGTGATGAGTGGTCCCCGCTAAGTCGGGCTGGACCTCCGATCCTAGTGGCCCGGATCGTCGGCCTTCGGTCGGCGCCGACCGGGTCGTCGAACCTGGGCGACGCTCGCAGCAGTCGGGTCACGTCCTCCCCGGTCACCAGTTCGTCCTGGCCGCTGCGGGCGAAGAGGCGCGCCGGCCCGTTCACCCGGGCCCGTTCACCGCTCACGCGGAGCCAGGAGCCTTCGTACATCGCCAGCACCGGACAGTCGTTCTCCTCGAGGAACTCGGCGATCCGCTCGTCACGTGACTCCCCCATGTAGGTCGACGCCGGGTCCGGGTCGACGTAGTGGAGGTTGACCTGGAACGGCAGCACTGCGAGCGCCTCGAACGAGCGCGGGCGACAGATCGGCATGTCGTTGGTGGTCCTGATCGTCGGGCAGGTCACGTTGGTGCCCGCCGAGGAGCCGATGTAGCGGGTCCGTCCTGTACGGACCCGGTCCCCCAGCTGCTCGACGACGTCGAGTCCCTGTAGCGAATCCAGGAGACGGAAGGTGTTGCCCCCACCCACCAGCACCACCGGAGCGTCCAGGATCGCCCGGCGGGGTGAGGACGTCCGGTGCGCCGAGGTGACCTCCACGCCGATCAGCCCGAGCGCGGCCTCGACGCGCTGCGTGTAGTCGTCCCAGTCCGCGAGCGCGTAGGGCACGAACGTCACCGCGTCGCCATCGATCAGGTCGATCAGGTCATCGGCGGCATGGGCGAACATCGTCGAACCGTGGTTCATGGAATTCGACAACAACAGGAGTTCCATATGTACCGATCACCCTGGCGCCGGACGGCGCGATCACACAGCGTGGCACGTCGTGAACTCCCGAAATGCCGTTGCCGCTCCAGCCCGAGGCGCTAGAGCTCGCCGGTCTCGATCATGTTGTCGAGCTCGTCGGGGGTGATCATCACCGTGCGGGCCTTGGATCCCTCGGAGGGACCCACCACGCCCCGCTCCTCGAGCAGGTCCATCAGGCGGCCGGCACGTGCGAAGCCGACCTTGAGCTTGCGCTGCAACATCGAAGTGGAGCCCAACCCGCTGCGGACCACCAGCTCCAGAGCCTGGGCCAGCAGGTCGTCATCGTCAGAACTGCCACCGCCGCCGGTTCCTGCGCCGCCACCCGAGGCCGCGGATTCCTCGTCGGCCACGCCCTGCACATAGTGCTCGTCGGGCAGCGGCGTCTGCTTGCGCCACTGACCCACGATCGAGGACACCTCGGACTCCTGGACCCAGGACCCCTGGATGCGCTGCGGCGCGGACGATCCGGCACCCAGCAACAACATGTCGCCCTGCCCGACGAGGCGTTCCGCTCCGAGCTGGTCGAGGATGACCTTGGAATCCATCGCGGAGGCCACGGCGAAGGCGAGGCGCGCAGGAATGTTGGCCTTGATCACGCCGGTGATCACGTTGACCGAGGGGCGCTGCGTGGCGATCACCAGGTGGATGCCCACCGCGCGGGCCTTCGCTGCGATCCGGGTGATCGACTCCTCGACGTCGCGCGAGGCCACCATCATCAGATCGGCGAGCTCGTCGACCACGACCAGGATGAAGGGCAGTCGCTGGAACTCCCGCTCTTCGCCCAGGGCTGCGGTCAGGTCGCCACGGTCGAACGCCGCGTTGTAGCCGGTGATGTCGCGTACGCCGACCTCCGACAGCAGGTCGTAGCGCCGCTCCATCTCCTTCACCGCCCAGTTCAGCGCGTTCGCGGCCTTCTTCGGGTTGGTGACGACCTGGGTCAGCAGGTGCGGGATCTTGTTGTACTGGGTGAGTTCGACCTGCTTGGGGTCGATCAGGATCATGCGGACCTGCTCAGGTGTCGAGCGCATCAGGATCGACGTGATGATCGAGTTGATGCACGACGACTTGCCGGCTCCCGTCTGGCCGGCGATGAGCAGGTGGGGCATCGTCGCCAGGTTCATCAGCACCGACGTGCCGGTGATGTCACGGCCGACGCCCACCTCCAACGGGTGTGTGGCCCGGTGGGCCTCCTCGGAGGTGAGGATGTCGCCGAGTGCGACGATCTGGCGATCCTTGTTGGGCACTTCGACGCCGATGGCCTGACGGCCCGGAATGGGCGCCAGGATCCGCACGTCAGGCGAGGCCATGGCGTACGCGATGTCCTTGTGCAGGCTGGTCAAGCGGGCGACCTTCACGCCGACGCCGAGCTCGAGTTCGTAGCGGGTGACGGTCGGGCCGACCACCATGCCGACCAGACGTGTCTCGACGCCGTGCTCGGCCAGGGCCCCTTCGAGCACACGGCCCCGCTCCTCGACCGCCTTGGTGTCCACCGTGCGCTTGCCCGAGACCGAGAGGAGCTTCGTCGGCGGAAGACGCCACCGGGAGCCCTCGGACGCCGGGCCAAGGCCCATCTCCAACTGCTGGGCGCCGGTGGGGTCGAACGGAGTGGGATCCGCAACGACCACCGCCGGAGCGGCAGGCGCCTCCGCGGTCTTCTTCTTCCGGGCGCGCTTCGGCTTGGCCGAAGCGTCCGCGTCCTGGTCGTAGAGGTCGACCGGAACCGCGTTCGCCGCGGCCTCCTCGGTCAGGTCGACGTCCGGGCCCAGGTTGAACAGGTCCGAGAACCATCCAGCGAGCGCACGGGCCGCAGGCGCTACGGACCGGACCACTCGCTGGCCCATCTGGCGCAGGGACCAGCCGCTGACCAGGCTGACCGAGACGATCCCCAACAGCACGAGCACCACGAACGCGCCCCATCGGCCCAACACCTGTGCCAGGCCACCGGGCACCGCGCCCACCAGGCCACCACCTTCGGCATAGGCATCCATACCGTCGGCGGTGATCGTGCGTTGCTCGGCCAACAACAGGTCCAGGATGCCGGCCGCCACCAGCACGCCCAGTGCAGCACCCAGGGCCAGCACCACCGGTGGTCGGTGGGTCGGCCCGACGATGTCGGTGTCGTCATCGGCGGCTGCAAGATCGACGGGGACCTCCTTCGGCCCACGGATCAACACCACGCCACACACCAGGAGCGCCGGGGGCACCAGGAACTTGAGGCCGCCCAGCAGCGCCGCAGCGGATGATCCGACGGCGTTGCCGAGTGTGCCGGCGGTGACGGTGTAGACGCTGACGCCGACCAGCACCGCCAGGATGAGCAGCGCAACTCCCCACAGATCGTGGCCATGGCCGTCGACGAGCATGCGCAGCGCTGATGGGGACGTCGGGGCGGGGGACGACTTCTTCGCCCCTCCACCGCCCGAGCGGGGGGCCGCGCCTCGGGTGCTGCGCGACGAGACCGACGCGCGGCGTCGAGGGGCGTCCTTGGCGGAGCCGGAGCGGCTGCTGGTGGAATTGCGCGTTCGAGTGGCCACGGTGACCCCTACGGTACTCAGCGGGAGTGACAGGGTCGCGGCACAACGTTCAGGCTTCGAGCACCACCGGGACGATCATGGGCCGGCGACGGGTCTTGTCGGAGACGAATCCGCCCGACGCACGTCGCACCGCTCGTTCGATGCCGGCGACATCAGCGCCGTCAGCGAGTGCCTTGTCGACCGATGCACGCACCCGCTTGGACAGTTCTCCCAACAGGTCACCGGCTTCGGGCTCGTAGATCCAGCCGCGGCTGACGATCTCGGGCCCGGAGACCAACTTCCGCCGGGAGCGGTCGACACACACGATCGCAGCGACCACGCCGTCGTCGGCCAGGATGCGCCGGTCCCGCAGCACACCGTGCCCGATGTCGCCCACGGTGCCGTGGACGTAGATGTACTCCGACGGCACCCGCCCGACGTTCCGCAGACCGTCGTCGTCGAGCACCAGGCGATCGCCGTCCTCGGCGAGCAGGATCTGCTCGGCGGGGGTCCCCATCAGTTCCGCGAGCCGGGTGTGTGCCACGAGGTGGTGGTACTCGCCGTGGACCGGCACGAACCACTCGGGCTTGGCGATCGAGTGGTAGAGCTTGAGCTCTTCGGACTTGGCGTGTCCGGTGGCGTGCACGTCGGACAGCCCGGAATGGATGACCTCGGCACCGAGGCGGAACAGGTTGTCGATCACCTTGGTGACCGCGTGCTCGTTGCCCGGGATGGGGTGCGAGGAGAAGATCACGGTGTCATCGGAGTTCACCTTCAGAAAACGGTTCTCGTTGGCCGACAGCAACGTGAGCGCCGACATCGGCTCGCCCTGGGAGCCCGTGCACAGCACCAGGACCTGGCCAGGCTCGTGGCGATCGACCTTCTCGATGTCGATCAGGGCGCCGTCGGGAATGGTCAACAACCCCATCTCACGGGCCATGGTGATGTTGCGCTTCATGGACCGACCCAGCAGTGCGACCTTCCGGTCGAAGGCGATCGCGGCGTCTGCGAGCTGCTGGATGCGATGGATGTGGCTCGCGAAGCAGGCGGTGATGACGCGGCGCCCCTCCTGTTCGTGCATCAGGTTGTACAGCACCTTGCCGACGCTCGACTCCGACCGCGAGTGGCCCGGCTGGTCGGCGTTGGTGGAATCGGCCAGCAGCAACCGGATGCCTTCGCCGTCGGCGAGCGCCCCGATGCGCGACAGGTTGGTGAGGCGACCGTCGACAGGTGTGAGGTCGATCTTGAAGTCACCTGTGTGCACGATGGTGCCCTGTGGCGTGTGGTACGCCGTGGCCATGCCCTGGGGCACGGAGTGCGCGGCCGGGATGAACTCCACCTCGAAGGGCCCGATCTCCCACATCTCGCCGTCGGCCGCGACATTCATCTCGGTACGGCCGAGAAGTCCGGCCTCCTCGATGCGCCCACGGGCGAGGCCGAGGGTCAGCTCGCTGCCGAACAGCGGGAAGCTGGCATGACGCAACAGGTATGACAGTCCGCCGATGTGGTCCTCGTGGCCGTGGGTCAGCACGCACCCGACGATGTCGTCGGAACGTTCGATGAGCCAGGTGAAGTCCGGCAGCACCAGGTCGATGCCGAGCATGTCGGTGTCGGGGAACATCAGCCCGCAGTCGATCAACAGGAGCGATTCGTCGAGCTCGAGCACGGCGCAGTTGCGGCCGATCTCTCCGAGCCCGCCGAGGAAGGTGATGTGAACGGGTGGTGCCATCAGTTGAGGTCCTCGAGCACCCTGCGGGCGCGGTCGGCGAGCCCCTCGGGAACCGGGCCCATGGGTGGGCGACAGTCGCCCACCTTCAGGCCGAGCACCCGCAGGAGCGTCTTGGTGGGAATCGGGTTCGGGGCGTCGTCGCCCGTCTCGTAGTCGTAGGAGGCGATGAGCCCGGCGTTGATGTGCCGAGCAGTCGCGACGTCGCCCTTGTCGAACGCGTCGATCATCTCGCTGAGCTGCCGTCCGACCCAGTGCGAGGCGACCGAGATGGTGCCCACGGCGCCGACCGAGAGCAGCGGCAGCAGCAGCGGGTCGTCGCCGCTGTAGACCTCGAACCCGGAGGGAGCCAGGGCGATGAGTCGTGCCGTCTCGGCGGGGTTGGCCGCTGCGTCCTTGAGCCCCACGATGTTGGGCACCTCATGGGCCAGGCGCAGGATCGTCTCGGTCGACACCTTGCGACCCGTGCGACCAGGGATGTCATAGATGAACACGGGGAGATCGGTCGCCGCGGCGACGGCCCGGAAGTGTGCCTCGAGCCCCAGTTGGGACGGCCGGTTGTAGTACGGGGCAACCGTCAGGATGGCGTCCACGCCCGTCTCGGTCGCCCTGCGGGTCTGCTCGACGGCGGCCGCGGTCGAATTGGACCCGGCGCCGCCGATCACGGGCACGGCGACCGCGTCGCTGATGGTGCGGAACAGCACCAGCTCCTCCGACTCGGTCAGCGTCGGGCTCTCGCCGGTGGTGCCGGCGAGCACCAATCCGTCGCTGCCGTTCTCGACCAGCCAGTTCGCGAGTTCGACCGCCGCGTCCAGATCCAGGTCACCTCGTTCGTCGAACGGCGTGACCATCGCGGTGACCACACGGCCGATGCTGGGACTCATCTGCTCTCTCCGTCAGGGATCGGTGCGTACTGGGGCAGTGGCTCGGTCGAGCGGTCGCGGTCGAGCGTGACGAGCAGATGCTCGTGGAGTTCGAACCAGACACTGTGATAGGAGTCCACCGTGGGCTTGGCGATCCATTCGGTTCGCCCCTCACGCACGTGCTGGTGAGCACGGTCGAGCCGCTCACCGTAGGTGGAGAACCGCTCCAGCGCATCGCCGAGCGCTTCCAGCACCGGAGCCGCGGCGCCATGCAGCGAGTCCAGCCGTGCCAGCACCGCTGCATCCCTGTCGGGGTCGGTGTGGTCGTTGGGCACGTGCTCGCCGTCGACCACCACCGTCTGCCAGTCGGTGCAGACCGAGAGCAGCTCGACGTTCAGCGGCAGGAACCCCTGGTAACAGGCCTCGAGCTGGGCCGGGGCGCCCGTTGCTGCGAACTCGGTGCGCAGCAGTTGCTGCCCGTGTCGACGACCCTCCGGGGTGAGGCTCCACCCCGGAGCCATCCCGCTGCGGTGCTGGACCCAACCCCGCCCCGACAATCGGCGCATGTCGTCGTCGACCTGCTCGGTGGTCGCGTCGAGCAACGCGGCCAAGCGCTCCGATCGGGCGAACGCCTTCAGCCGCAACAGGAGCAGCAGGGTCGTCGCGGGTTCGTCCGACATCGAATGCCACACTATCGGAGCACCCCCGGCACCCCGGGCGGCCGGGGCAGGGTGCCCTGGGTGCGCGGCGGTTCTCAGGCGGTACGCAGATCGGTGTCGCTGAGCGCGAAGGTCTCGTACTCCGAGCTGGTGTCGACCCAGTCCTCGAACTGGATCACGCCCAGCTCCTCGAACCGGTGCCGCAGCCAGCGGTCGTTGCGGTCCAACAGACCGAGCTTCTTGCAGTTGGGGACGATCTTCGAGAACAGCATCATCTGGAACAGCTGACGGTCCGGCGTGAGCATGACGAGCTCGATCGCCTCCTTGACCGGCACGTCCATGCGCTCCCAGACCTCCTGTTGGAGGAAACGATCCCGCATCCGCACCGCAGCTTCGAAGGCGAACTGCTGACGTTCGAAGATCTCTGCATCGCTCAAGCCCTCGTAGTACTCCTTGAGCGACAACACACCGAACGCCACATGGCGCGCCTCGTCACTCATGACGTAACGCAGCAGCTGCTTCAGCAGCGGCTCGGTGGTCATCTGGTGCATGAAGCCGAATGCAGCCAGGGCCAGACCCTCGACCATGATCTGCATGCCCAGATAGGTCATGTCCCAGCGGCTGTCGTTGACGATGTCGTCGAGCAGCATCTTCAGGTGGGCGTTCACCGGGTAGTAGCCCGACAACTTGGTGTCGAGGTACTTGGCGAACACCTCGACATGGCGTGCCTCGTCCATGACCTGGGTCGACGCGTAGTACTTGGCGTCGATCCACGGCACGGTCTCGACGATCTTCGCGGTGCAGATGAGCGCGCCCTGCTCGCCGTGCATGAACTGACTGAGCATCCAGTTCTGGCTCTCGATGCCCAGGCGCATCCAGTTGGCATCGTCCCAGTTCTCGAACGGCGTGCCCCGCACGTCGAAGTCGACCAGACCGAAGCCCTCGGCGCCGTTCTGCTCGGCGTTGGAGATGACGACGCGCTCCTGGTCGACGTCGATCGACCAGTCCAGGTCGGTCTCGCCGTTCCACATGGAGACCTTGGCCTTCTCGTAGAGCTTCTCGAGCGGCGGACGGGCGCCCTTTTCGTAGTCCCAGGTGAAGATGGCGTCGGAGTTGTCCGCCACGACCGAGATCACCTCGTCGCGATCGGTGTTCGTGACCGCGAGGATCGCCTCGAGGTCGTGCATGTCGGCTCGACCGATCAGGTCTTCGGTGAGTGCATCATCGGTGGTGGACATCTGGAACTCCTGGTGGTGCGAGATGGTGATGGTGGGAGATGGTGGTGGGACCGGTGGGACCGCCTGGACGGTGAGTCTCAGTCCTCGAGACCCGGCAGCAGTCGGATCGCCACGACCTCTCGGACGTGGACGGGGTCGGTGAGGTCGAGCGCAGGCGACGGATCGACGAGGTGACTGACGACGATGCGCGACATCCAGATCGCGACGTCGGCGGCCTGCTCGTCGCTGCCGAACACCGGACGCAGCTCGGGACCGAGGAGTCGGCCGGCCACCGACAACAGGGCGTCGAGCTGGTGCAGCTGGACCAGTCGCGAGAACTCGACCGGCTCGTGCTCGCGGAGGAAGGTCAGGGCCTCATGGTGGAGGACGAACCGTGCGCCGAGGATCAGCGCATGCTCGAGTCGCAGCCGACGGTCACCCAGACCAGCCAGACCGAAGCGGAGCTGCTCGACAAGCCGGCCGAGCTCGACCTGCACCACGACCTCGAGCACCTCGGCCTTTCCTCCGGGGAAGAGCCGGTAGACCGTCGCTCGGGAGACGCCGGCCTCGCGGGCGAGGTCCTCCACCGTGGTCTTGGTCAGGCCCCATCGTCCGATGCAGACCAGCAGCGCGTCAACGACGCGGCTGCGGGCGGGCGGGAGAACCACACGCAACAGCGAGTCATCGGACACGTCGGGGCCACCCTGCGCCGACGAGAATGAGATCGAACTCGGAGCGATCGAGGCCATCGCTGTGAACAATAAGACCCTGAACGTCTCATCGACAAGGGCTGCTCGGTGTGCCGTCGGT
>Ga0105045_10006334_pt1 | contig 10471 bp, 7 predicted proteins | sample MAT02_FD_78089 | JGI IMG/M metagenome (GOLD analysis project Ga0105045, IMG submission 78089) | Freshwater microbial communities from Lake Fryxell liftoff mats and glacier meltwater in Antarctica - MAT-02 (megahit assembly) | ecosystem: Environmental > Aquatic > Freshwater > Ice > Liftoff... | reverse complement strand
TTTTCGGCGTAGCCCGTAAAAGTTTGCTGGCCGGTAATCATGCCGTAGTAGTCGCCATCGGCGGCCTGTGTCAACTCGCTTACATACTGCATCTCGGTCCATTCGATATTAGTGGAGGCATATGGCAGCATTTTCAGTTTCTTGAGGTAGTCTCCAACCTTGTATCTGCGCACGCCGGGCCGTTTGGTCGAGCCTACCTCAATAGTAGCGTCGGGCATGAACAGGGCCACGGCTTCTTTAATAGCTTTGTCTTTCTTATCGTCGTCGAGGTCTTTGTCGGTAATAAGGTTGAGGTAGGCAACAAACTCGTCAACGCGTTGCAACGCGCTGGCCCGGTATTCCTGATACTGTGCATCGCTGAGCGTGGGCTTTTCACCGGCGGCTGGGCTAACAGCGGGTTCGGCAGGGGGCGTAGCTTTGGCTACTTCAGCGGGTTTCTCTGCTACCGGCTGAGGTTCCGGCTCCGGCGTAGCTACCGAAACAGTTTTAGTCTTTACGGCTGCTACCTTGCCCGACGAGTTTGGCTTACCAACGGGTTTGGCAGCTGGTGGTTTGGCCGGTACCGGAGCCGCTTTCCTGACCGAGAGCGGAGGGGGAGCCGTTAGCAGCTTAAAAGCCTCAGAGCGGGTACTGATCAGGGCGGCAACAGCCTGATTGGGGGGGGCTATTAACCGGTGTCGCCCGTCGCGGTAAATAATGGCGGCCAGTTCGCGCTTGCTGATCGACGCAGCCACGCCCGTTGTGCTTTTGTAATTGACCAACGCGTCGCTCTCGTAACTGATGCTGCCCGCAACGACCAAGGCCGGGGCAATTTTCACCAGCACGTCATAGGCCGACGATGAGTGTCCTTTGTTGAACTCGTCAATTTCCTGCTGCGCTTTGGCGGGATCGGCATCCAGCAGACTGACCACCAAAAAGCGGCCATCACTGGCAAAAGCCAGAAGAATATTTTCCCGGCGCAGCGAAAAATTGGCCGGCTTACCGTTGCGATTGACTGTAATGGTCAGTTTTTCGCCCTCGGCGGCTGTAATTTTCCCCGGCGAGCGGTTGCCATTGGCTAAATAGACGGTTTCCTGCGCCAGCGAAAGCAGCGGCAACAGGCCAAGCAGCAGGGTAATGATGGATAAGCGGGTTCTTTTCATAACAGTTGTGGATAAATAATTTACCAGGTTTGGCCGAGTTTTTCCAGTTCGGCCTGCGCACTGGCATCGCCCTGTTTAGCCGCCAGTTTGTACCACTGAACGGCCTTTGTCTGGCTTTGCTCCCCCCCTTTCCCAACGGCATACATGGTACCTACGTAGTACTGAGCGCGGGGATAGTCCTGATTGGCCGCCCGCAAATACCACTTCATAGCTTCTTTATCATCAACAGCCACGCCGAGTCCTTCTTCGTACATGATGCCCAGATTGGCGCGGCTTTCGGCGTTGCCCTGCTCTGCCGATGCCAGAAACCACTTCATAGCCGTGGGATAATCTTTCTGAACGCCCGTACCGAAGTAGTACATGGCCCCCAGATTCTTCTGACCTTCGGCGTTACCCTGCCGGGCCGATGCTTCGAACCAGGTTGTAGCCTGCGGCAGATTTTTCTCGACGCCCTGCCCAAACTGATACATGACGCCCAGCAGATTCTGCCCGTAAGAGTTACCCAGTTCTGCCGATTTTGTGTACCAGACAGCGGCCTGTTTATAATCTTTGGGCGTACCGTTCAGCCCGTTGTAATAATCGTTACCCACTTCAAAACACGAGTCGGCGGTAGCCATAGCAGCCATCGTCTGCTCGGTGGCAATGGGGGCCGTAGAGGTCTGATGAGAAGCTTGAATCGTGGTTGTATCCGATGCCGAGTTGAACCACCACACCCCCCCGCCAATCAGCACCAGCGCAACGGCTGCATATACCCACACCGGCACGCCCGGTTTGCGGGCCGCCCGGCTGGCGTGGTCGGGTACGGGCTGGAGGGTGCCGTCGGGCGAGACGGGCGTCTGGGCCACGAGCGGTTCCGGCTCAGAAATTGGTGCGAATACCGGTTCAACCGGAGCAGCAATCGGCTCAGGCAGTGGCTTGGTCAGGCCCACTTTCCGGGCTTTGACTACCGGAGTCATAACAGGAGGTATTGGGCGGGGCGGACTGGCACTAATCAGCGTGACATCGTCCAGATCAGGCACGGGGACAGGTGCGGGCAGGGTGACGACGTTAACCGGCGCGGTGGCGGGGCGGGGGTTGGCCAGCGCGTTACGCAGGTCGTCGCGCATTTGGTTGCAGTGCTGGTAGCGATTGGCCCGGTCTTTGGCAGTAGCCCCGGCAATGACTTCATCGACCCGCTCCAAAAACGCCCGTTCGTGGGGCTGCACATCGGGCAGGGTTTGCAGCAGCGAGGGTAGCGGCTCAAACCGGATTTGCCGCTGTACTTCCACCACAATCTCGTGTGTAGTAACGCGCGGGTAGGGCGAGCGGGCGGTCAGCATTTCCCAGAGCGTTACACCCAGCGAATACACGTCGCTGCGCCAGTCAACGTCGGTAGGGCTGACAATCTGTTCGGGACTCATGTACGGCACCGATCCCATCTGCATCTTGGGGTCGGTGAGGGTACTCTGAAAACTGGCAATGCGCGAGATGCCAAAATCCAGAATTTTGGGGCGCATGTCGGGCTGCACAATGATATTACTGGGCTTGATGTCGCGGTGGACAATGCCCTTTTCGGCGCGGTCGTTGATGGTCAGCACCACATGATGGGCGTAGGCGAAGGCCTCGAGCAGTTCGGTCATAAAGCTAACCAGCACCTCCGATTTCCGGAATGCGTACGGGTTTTGCTTCAGTACGTCGGAGAGCGTTTCTCCGTCGATGAACTCCATAATGAAGGCATCCTGCTCGTGATCGAAGCCGAGGATTTTGACAATGCGCGGGTCGTCGAGCATTTCCAGAATTTCGGCTTCGCGGATAAACCGACGGCGGATCATATCATCATCGCGGAGATTTTCGAGCAATTGCTTGATGGCTACTTTCCGGCGGCTTCCCCAGCTTTGTTCGCCCTCGAAGACCACACCCATACCCCCCGCCTTAATGCGCCGGGTTACGATGTAGTTCAGTATTTTATCACCAGCTCGCATGATGGCTTCTTGTTTCTGTGGATAGATAAATAATTCAGTGTGCAACCATCGCAAAGGGCATATCGGACGAAAACCGACCGAATACCACTGGTGTCTGCTGATTATGAGTAGCCTGTTGAATGGTGCTGCGCATGTACCCGTACAGTTCGCGCATGGTTACGGTCCGGTTATGATCGGCGTCGGCTTTACCACTTGCTCCCTGTACCAGGTAATAGGTAAAGGCGCCGTGCTTCAACTGCGCCAGCTCCTGCGAAAACTGATTGGCCCGCGATGACAGCATCACGATAACGTTGTTGTTCAGCGTGTGGGCGCGGGCAACGGGCGTTTTGGGCAGCGAAGACCGGTACATACTGCCCGATTTGCAGGCATCGGCCAGGAGTAGTTTGGTCTGGGCTTTCGACTGCCGGAAGGCCAGTTTTACGTCGTTGTGCAGCAGCACCACACCCGGCGCGGCATCGTAGGGAAGCAATACGCCCTGATCGCCATGGCCCGAAAAGAAAAATATAATCCGGTCATTTCTGGCGGCCCGCCGAAACAGCATCATAGCTTTGATGATGTTAGCCCGCGTAGCCTGTTTTTCGGTCAACAGCATAACGTTGGCCGCCGGTACGCTGCCCCCGGCGGGACTCTGCAGCATGTTGGCAAACAGGCGGGCGTCGTCGTCGGCAAAATTCAGATCACCCTTCCCCGGCTGACCGAGCGCGTAATCCGAAATGCCCACGATAACGGCATACGTCTGCGGTGTTGCGGCCAAAACGGGTGTTTGAAGCAGCCACAGACAACCGAGCAGGAACAGGCAAACAGAATGGATCATCGTTGATGTGGGATTTGGTAAGGTAGCCCGGACCGGGAGGCCCGGGCTACCTTACGTACTTCGTTTGGCGGTTGCTTCTTTCTTCGATTTGGCCGGTTTAGCACTCGGCTTGCCCGCCTTGTTGATGCGGAAGATTTTGCCGTTTAGCGTGACTTCTGCCGTACCATCATCGTCGAATGACCCGGCTTTTTCATACTGGATAAAGTTCGATACCTGCCCGTTCAGGTTCAGATAGCCCCATTTCTGGTTTTGTCGAACGGCGATCCGCTGGTTACTGGGTAATTTGACTTCATCGAGCCAGTTACCGCCTTTGCTGAGGTAAAGCGTTTGGCCATCCACCCCCGTCAGCATAGCTACACCGTACTTATAGTCCTCAAATTGGCTAAATGCCTTGCCGTCTTTGCTGAGGTATTTCTCCGGGCCTTTGCTGGTTTCGACCTGTGCTATGCCATTGTCAAAATCCCCAATTTCAGAGTAATGGCGGGCGGTTATCCACTGCCCGTTGGCGGTACGCAGACCCAGCAGCCCGGTGTCCTTGTCCCGCACGACTTCCAGGTTGTCACCAACCGTTTTCACGATATCGTCAGTTGGTTTAGCACCCTCTTCGGGCAGACCTGCCGAGGCTGTAACGGGCGCGGTTTCCGGTGTTTCGGACAACCGCTCGCCCGGCGATGTGGTCAGGTCTTCGCCAATTTCTTCGTCTGCCGCCATTACAGGAATGCTTTTCCGCGCGGGTGGCTGACTGCTGAGGGGTAGTTCGGTCGAATCGCTCCTGCGGCTGTACTGCTGCCAGAAGTACCAGCCTCCTGCCAGAAGTGCCACGCCAATAATAAGCAGCACCACGGTTAGCCAGGGCGACGAACGCCGGGCGGGTGCCGGAGCGGATGGACGTACCGGGCCGCGCGGAGATAGTGGGGGCGTAGTGTCGATTTCAGGTGGTCCGGCGTTACGGTGGGGTGCGGGAGTTGGACGGACGGGGGCGGCTGGGGCAATTGGCGTGGGTGGTTCAGGAGGGGCGGGTGACTTTACCGCGTCGGGAATGGGCATGTTGATGAGCGTTATGGCATCGCCGTGATCGGTGTCAATGGCCGAACGTTCGTAGGCGGGCGGGGTAACCTGATAGCGGGCTTCGACCGTACCCGTAACCTGCTCGATCTGGATGAGGTAAGCTGTAAAATTGTCGCGGGTATTACCCAGACTATAGCCGTGCAGCCGGGCCATTTTCTGCTCGTTAGTCTCTACCCGGTCGCGGAGGGTATTTTCGAGAAGTTCGTCGCTGACCCGCTCCAGCACTCCATCGGAACACAGGAAAAAATAGTCGCCGGGACGCAGGTCATTCAATAGCTGCACCGATGCCTGCACGCCTTTTTCGCCCCCCTGCAAAGCCCGGGTGATGATGTTGCGCTGCGGGTGTTTCTGGGCTTCGGCAGCCGACAGCACGCCCGCTTTAACCAGTTCATTGACGTAGGAGTGATCGTCGGTACACCAGACAATGCTCCCCTCCCGAATCTGATAGACCCGACTATCGCCGATGTGCGCTACGGTGGCCCCGGCTTCGTGAAGGTACAGCATGGTCATGGTCGTGGCCATGCCTGATGCCTGCGGGTTGGTGGTCAGGTACTGGTTAAACTGATCCTCTACGTGGGCCACTGCCTCCTGCACGTAGGGTTCTGTCACTACGGCTACCGGATGCTGGTGAAAATACGTATCCAGAGCCGTTACGGCCAGTTTGCTGGCTATTTCGCCCCGTTCGGCTCCGCCCACTCCGTCGCAGACCAGAAACCATTTCTGGCGGGCAGAGGTGTGCTGCGGATCGGGGTAGAGGGCATCTTCGTTGTTGCCCCGGTTGCCAAGTTCAGAGTAGCCGAGTGGCCGTGCGATACGAACGTCCATAGAATGTTGGTGGGATAGGTAAAGGGTTTCTATCGTTTAAAGCTGACCACGGTGCGTTCGTAGTCCATGGCCTCAACGGCCTGAGCCGCCTGTTTTTGCGACCCCACCGAGGTACCGGCTTTCAGCACCAGTTTGGTTTCGCCAATCTGAATCGTATCGCCATCGACCACAAAAAACTGATCGTACTGGCTTAATCGGGGTTCTTTGCCATTCAGGTACGTACCATTCAGGCTGCTTTTCCAGCCGTCGTCAATCAACGCTCCGTCGCGCAGGATGTACTCCGGCCCCAGCTTGCCCATGCGTACCTCAACAGTACAGTGGGGACGGCTCATGTACTCATCTCGGGTAACGATGACGTGCGTGGCCGGTCGCCGGGCCGACTGTCTCCCAATGGTATTAGGCCCCAACTGAAGCGTAAACGTCTGGGTGTCGGTCAGTTCGTCTTTTACAATCAGCCAGCCTAAACTCTCCGGTTTCAGGGGCAGACTGGCCACCGCCATCCGGCCAAAGAGCATGGTAGCATCGGCGTTGTCAGGTGCCGAAACGGGGGCCGGGGGTAACGGGTTGATATACCCACAGCGCGGACATTTGGCACTGGTCAGGGTTTCAGCGTTTTTGATGAGCAGCCCAGCCTTACAGTTGGGATTACCACAAACAATACGGATCGGCTCAGCAGGCATAGCGCAAAACAGAATAAACCGTCCGTTGGGCCGTGTTACCCAACGGACGGAACGGAATCAGGAAACGTAATCGGTAATATCGGCGTCGGGGTTATAGTCGGCACCAAAGTCGGCTGCGCTGGCAATAGAAGCCGACGCATGATTGTCGAGATTGTGCAGCGTCTCCATACTACCGTCGATGTTCATGGGCTGATCAACTTTCTCAAAGCCTGATAGCTGATGCGTCTGAGGATCGTAGGTAGCACGGGTGTCCAGCACCTGGTCATGATCCGTGTCAATCAGCACCACATTGTCATGGTCCATAATGGCATCGGGCCGACCGTCGCGATCACTGTCGAACACCGATACCTGATTACCGTCCAGTTCGGCCATCGCTACGTCGGCATTGGCCAGCAAACTAACGTTGGGATCGCTGCCGGGCAAAACGGGCGCGTCGGCTTCTACGGTTACGTTGGCCACCGCGTGTACGTTGCCCTGGGCCGGTTCTTCGACGGTGATGTCGGGGAAGCCATCGCTCTCAATGGGGGGCGGCACGTCGGCTGCGGCCACGGTTGCTACGGCAGCCGCGTTGGTGCTGGCTGCCGCCATCACGTCACTACCACCACCGCCACCACCGGGGGCGCCACCGCCACCACCAGCTTCCGGCGAGTCGGGGCCATAGACAGTGGCCAGAAAATCCTGGTGTTCGTTGGGACTCATGCCATCCCACTCGTCTTTAAAAAACGTATTATAGAGATTGCCATGCCACTCAAAATAATTGCCGGGACCCATATCACCCCGTGCATCGGCAAAGGCTTCTTCAAAAGTCATATCGTCGCGATTGGTCGTGGTATCGACCAGCACCTCGGCAGGCATGCTGACATTGCTTACCACCAGCCCATTATCATTACTCAGCCCGCTGTCCAGTCCATTGCCGGAGTCATCGGCAGAATGATCGGTGGGGGGCAGGGTTTCCTGCGCTACGGCTCCCTCATCCGAGTCTTCGAGGAAGCGCGACATGCCGTAGGCTGCCCCGCCCAGGGCGGCTGTACCCGCGAGCGCGGCAGCAATGGCCGACTTTTGGTCTTTGTTGAGTGGCTTGGCCGCTGTTTCGGCGGGGTTACCCTGAACGCTGGTAGCGTCGTCGTCGTACTCTTCGTGCTCGTTCATGATGCGATAGAAGTTAATTGGTTGATTAATTGGTTAGTCGGACCACCTCGCTTTGCAGGAGGGGCATTGCTTTCGGGCGGCCAGATCCAGAAAAGGCACGTTACCGAGCGATTTCTGACAGGCCGGATTAGGGCATACGTATGTGCGTTTATATTCTTTTTCGAGGGCAATGAGTTTTTGTGATGGGTTCAGAAATTCGGCGGCCAGAATCTGACTAACAGCCGAGCCGAGTACACTTGCAGCAATACCAATTGGCCCAAGAAACAGCCCTACGAGCGGTACCAGCCCAAACGCAGCCCGCAGCCGCGCCTGCTGGCGGGGGTTGTTGATCTGGATGGATTCGCGGGTGGCGAGGTAGAGTTCCTGTATTTTTTCGAGTTCGGCAAAGGCGTCCCGAAAATCGAGCGGGTCGCGGCCCGGCGCAGAAGCGGGTTTGGCCGCAGCAGCCGGGCGGAAAGCCGCAGAGCCGGTACGCAGGGTCAGCACCTGCCGATAGTCCAGCGGTTCTACCTGACCCAGGACAACCGCACTTTCGGGTCCAATAATAGTTTGTTGAATCCGGCGACCATCAACGGTGGTACCGAAGGTGGAGTTTGTGTCTTCGAGCAGCACAACATGATCCGTAATAAACGTCACGACAGCATGGTATTTGCTGACGCTGGGCTTATCAATGACGAGCGAATTATCGAACGCCCGCCCAATAGATATGATCTGGGGCGAAGACATGGTATGTAAGGTGTGGATAATCACTCACTTACGTGAGCGTAATTGGCCCGCAAACTTGCCATTTTACACAAGCTTAGCAAGCGAAGCCGCAACTATTTTCAAACCGTTTTAGCAAGCGGTTCATGTCGTGTCATTAGTCGATATTTGCCTTTGTCCGGGAAACGCTGCTTAGCAGTGAATTCTCAAAAATCAATTGAAACACATTGACTCTGCATCGACTGTTAGTCAGTTGATGCAGAGTCAATGCGGATGCGTGCGAATTAGGCAATCCAGCTAAACGGATACTCGAGCGTCGGAATTTTGGTACGTTCAGCAATCCGGCGCAGGCGGGTAGGTAGGGCCATAAGATAATCGCGCGCGCGCTGACCAGCATCGTTCAGGTCGCGGATGTCGGCAATGTTCCAGTCGATCAGCAACGAGTCGGCAATGTCGATGTAGTCGTGGGTGGTGTAAACGCCCATGCGCTGGGCCGCGTCGGAGAAGTGACTGAACGTCTGGCCCATCTTCACGCCCGTTTCGCGGAGGAAGTGGGCGGGCATCACAATTTTCTTGCGCATCATGTCCTCAAAAGCCAGCATCATTTCGGAGGCATCGACCTCAAAAATCTGCTTCACAAACGCTTTGTATGCTTTGGCATGGCGCATTTCATCAGACGCAATGACCCCACATATTTTGGAGAGTTGAACGCAACCGGCCTGCTTGGCCAGCGTAGCCGTTCGGCGGTGCGACACGTTGGTAGCCAGCTCCTGAAACGAGGTATAAACGAAATTACGATACGGGTCCTGGCCAGTACCAATATCAAAGCCGTCGGCAATGAGGTACTGCGTCGAAACTTCCATGGCCCGCATATTTACCCGGCCCGACAGGTACAGAAATTTGTTGAGCAGATCGCCATGCCGGTTTTCCTCGGCGGTCCAGCCCCGAATCCAGCGGCTCCAGCCGTTGGCCTTTTGCTGGTCAACACCTTCCATATCCATCAGCCAGGACTCGTAAGTGGGCAAGGCTTCTTCGGTAATAGTGTCACCAACAAGCACGGCTACGTAATCGTAGGGCAGTTCGCGGGCACTTTCGCGAAATTCCTTCACGTCGGCCAGAAACGACTCCTGGGTGGAGTCGGGCAGAAAATCGGCGGGTTGCCAGTTGTCGTCGATGGGTTTGAGAAAATTGCCCAGCACGGTATCGATGCGTTCACCCACGAACTGCATAACATCGAAACGGGAGCCGGAGAGGGTCATAGTTGGCGTATTCATAGCAAGGGAAAGACGAAAGTATGGGTAAAGTTACCGCTGTTTTGGATTTTTGTCGGCTGGGAGGTGCAGTGGATTCGTATTTTTGACCCCAAAAAGCGCATTGGGATCAAATTGACCTCACTGATTTGTATGAAAAAAGTAGTGGACTACGTCCTGAGCTGCGTCTATTTGCTCTATTTTGGCATCGTATTATTGATTTTTCACGCCCTTCAGGTACTGGCCTTTAACGGAATGGGCAAACCGGCCCAGAAGCGTGTGGTTGATTGGATGAACGCGTCCATTGCCTACGGCTGGTACCTTACCGGCAGCACCATTACCTACCACCCGCGCACAGATTTACCCAAAGACCGGCCTCTTATCTTCGTGGCCAATCACCAGAGCATGTTCGACATTTCGCCCCTGATCTGGTTTTTGCGGGCGTACACGCCCATTTTCGTGTCGAAGAAAGAGCTGGCGCACGGCATTCCGGGTATTTCGTATAACCTGCGCAAGAGCCATGCCGCGCTCATTGACCGGAAAGACCCCAAACAGGCCATCTCTGAAATTACCCGGCTGGCCAAACACATCGAACAAACCAAACACGCGGTCGTGATTTTCCCGGAAGGCACGCGCTCGGCGTCGGGGCAGATGCGGCCCTTTGCCACGGGCGGTATGTCAGTACTGCTCAAACGCGCCCCGTCGGCTCTGGTGGTGCCGGTGGTTATTCGCGGTACGGGCCGGTTCAACCCCAAAGGTCTGTTTCCGTTGCGGTCATTCACAACTATGTCCTGGACCGTGCTGCCCGCCATTGACCCCGCCGGGCAAGCCGTTGATGACGTAGTGGCACAGGCGCAGGAAGCCATTCGGAGCGAGATGG
>Ga0105045_10006333_pt1 | contig 10471 bp, 10 predicted proteins | sample MAT02_FD_78089 | JGI IMG/M metagenome (GOLD analysis project Ga0105045, IMG submission 78089) | Freshwater microbial communities from Lake Fryxell liftoff mats and glacier meltwater in Antarctica - MAT-02 (megahit assembly) | ecosystem: Environmental > Aquatic > Freshwater > Ice > Liftoff... | reverse complement strand
TCTGCGGCGCGCCGCCCCGGTCCGAAGTGAAATACAGGCTGCTGCCGTCGGCGCTCCAGGTGGGCTCGGTGTCGATGGCGAAGTGGTTGGTGATCTGGGTCAGCTGCTTGCTGCCCAGGTCCAGCACGTAGATCTCCGGGTTGCCGCTGCGCGACAGGGTCAGGGCCAGGCGGCGCCCGTCGGGCGAGAACGCCGGGGCGCCGTTGATGCCACGGAAGCTGGTCAGCAGCTCGCGTGCGCCGGTGGCGATGTCCTGCACGTAGATGGAGCTGTTGCCGCGCTCGAAGCTGACATAGGCCAGCCGGCGACCGTCCGGGCTCCATGAAGGCGACAGCAGCGGCTCGGCCGAACGCACCACGGTCTGCGGGTTGAACCCGTCCGAGTCGGCCACCATCAACGCGTAACGGGCGTCACTGCCGAGGCCGGTCTGGGTGATGTAGGCGATCCGGGTCCAGAACGCGCCAGGCACGCCCATGATCTTCTCGTAGATCGCATCGGCCATCTGGTGGCCCACGTCGCGCATCGCGTTGGAGCGTGCGGTCAGGGCCAGGCCCAGCAGGCGTTCCTGCCTGGCCACGTCGAACAGTTCGTATTCCACCCGGAAGCCGCCGCCGGGGGCGTCGATCACCCGCCCGACCACCAGGTAGTCCTGCCGCAGTGCGCGCCAGGTGGGGTACTGGACCTCGCTGCCGCGTACCGGGCGCTCCAGGATGCTGGCCTCGGGCAGTGCCCGGAACGCGCCGGAGCGCTCCAGGTCCGCACGGATGATCGCTGCCACGTCGGTGGGCGGCGCCGCGGCGGTACCCTGGTAGGGCATGGGCACGATGGTGATCGGCAGGGCGGAGGCGTTGCCGCCGATGATGTCGATTTCCAGGGCCTGCTGGGCCGAAGCCAGGCCAGGCAGCAGCAGGAATACGAACAGGGCGAACCAGTGCGGCAGTCTCTTCATGGTCACTCGATAGGGTGGCGTCGGGGCGGGTTACAGCTTGACGAGGGTTGCACCGCGAAGGTGAACGCTTCGCCAATCCGGGACCCAATCGCCAGGTTCAGCGGTCCTGCGCGGTGAAATTGAAGTTGAGGTTGCGCGAGAACACGCTCTCGAAACCGCGGTAGGGCAAGGGCTGGGCGCGCAGCACGGCCGCCTCGACCGAGCGCCTGCCGGCCTCGTCGTAAGGGCAGCTGGGGCTGACGGTCACCTCTACCACCTCGCCGCCTGGCAGCTGGCGGATCGAGATGGAGCAGCGCTGGCCCAGTGGCACCGAGTCCGGGCGCACCCATTGGCTGAGCACCGCGCGCTGGATTGCATCCCGGTAAGCGCCGCTCAGGTTGGGGTCCACGCCGCCGCCTCCGGCCGGCGAACCGGCCGTCGGCGCCGGTGAGGGCGCGGGGCTCGCCGCTGCCGCCGCCTGGCGCTGCCGCGCTTCGGTGATCTGGCGCAGCTTGTCCCGGGCCTGCTGCTGGTCGCGCTCGAGCTGGGCGCGCTGGCGGCGGATCTCGTCCAGCTTCTTCTGGCGCTCTTGGTCCTGCTGCGCGGCCAGGCGCTGGCGGCGCTCGGCCTCGGCCTGGCGTTCGCGCTCGGTCAGGTCGATCTGTTCCTGCCGGCGCCGCTCTTCCTGCTCACGCCGCTCGCGCTCCTGCGACACGGCCAGCGCACTGGCACGGTCCTGTTCGGTGGTGTCAGGGACCGGGACCCGCTCCTGGGGCACCTGCTGCTGCGGCACCGGTGAGTCCTGTGGGCGCGGTTCGGGCACCGGCTGCGGCGGCGGCACCGTTTCCTCCACCGGCTCCTCGATCGGCTGCGGCAGGGGCAGCGGCGGTATGTCCTGGGCCTGTTCCAGCGCACGCTCCACTGCCTGCGCCTCGCTGGCCGATATCTCCAGCGATGCGTCCATGGCCGGCATGCCGGCCGACGCGGGGGTTTCCCGCTCCCAGGAGATCAGCGAGCCCAGCAGGAACAGCAGCACGATCGCCAGGTGCACGCCGATGGCCAGGGCGAGCGCCGGCCACAGGCCCTCGTCCGGACGATCGGCATCGCGCCGGAAGGCTTCAGCGTGCATTGCCGCCGGATTGGGTGGCCAGGCTGACCTTGCTGACCTGGGCGCGGCTGAGGGCCTGCATCGCGTCGATCACGCCCTGGTAGCTGCTCTGGCCATCGCCGGCCACCAGCACGCGCAGCTCGGGATTCTCACGCGCAATCGCGCCCACCGTGCCCTCCAGCATGGCCAGGTCCACGGCCTGGGCCTCGCCTCCGGGCAGGGTCAGGGTCATGTGCCCGTCGGCCTGCACGGTCACGATGACCGGCTCCTCCTGTCCCTCCACCGCTCTGGCGTTGGCCACCGGCAGGTCGACGTTGACCGCCAGGGTCAGCAGCGGCGCGGTGACCATGAAGATGATCAGCAGCACCAGCATCACGTCGATGTAGGGCACGACGTTGATCTCGGACTTGAGCTTGTGGCGCTTGCGGCGGGTGATGGTGGCGGTCATCGCGGTGCGGCCTTCAGTCGTCGCCGCTGGTCTGGCGCTGCAGGATGGAACTGAACTCCTCGGCGAAGCTCTCGTAGCGCACCGACAGGCGGTCCACGTGGGTGGTGAAGCGGTTGAACGCCCACACCGCCGGGATCGCCACGAACAGGCCGATGGCGGTGGCGAACAGCGCCTCGGAGATGCCCGGGGCCACCGCCGCGATGCCGGCCTGCTCGCCACTGTTGATCATGTCGTGCATGGTCACCATGATCCCGAACACCGTGCCCACCAGGCCCACGTAGGGCGCGGTGGAGCCGATGTTGGCCAGCAGCTCCAGGTTGCGCTCCAACTGGTCGACCTCGCGCGCGAAGGTGGCGCGCATGGCGCGTTGCGCGCCTTCCAGCTGGGCGCGGCCATCCAGCTTGCGCTTGTCGCGCAGGCGGGTGTACTCGCGGAAGCCGGCCTCGAAGATCGCCTCCAGGCCGGTGACCACGCGGTTGCGGTCGGTGGCACCCGCATACAGCTTGTTGAGCTCGGCCCCGGACCAGAAACGGCTTTCGAAGTCGTCGGCGTCGCGGTTGGCCTCGCGGTAGATGCGCGCCTTGCGGAAGATGATCACCCAGCTGATCAGCGAGCCCAGCAGCAGCAGGATGATGATCAGCTTGACCGGCAGGCTGGCGGTGAGCATCAGGTCGAAGTAATTGATGCCCTCGCGGGTGCTGGCGGCGATCGCCTGGGCCGGAGTGACCAGCGCCCCCTCTGGCAAGGCCTCTACCACCGTGTCCTGCAATGCCAGCAGCGTTCCGATCATCCTTTGTTCCTCGATTCTGGGTGGTGCGTTGGACTGGGTTGCGCCAGCAGGGATTGCATCTTCTCGAACAGGGCATCGGGCACGGGGCGCGGGCGGAAGCTTGCGGCGCCCAGCGCCGCCAGCCGCACCCTCGCGGTCAGCAAGGTCTGGTCGCCCCGCGACACCGACTGGGCGAAGACCACGCTGGCCCGCCGGCACTCCTCGATCTCGACGCTGACCTGAAGCTGGTCGTCCAGCCGCGCCGGGCGCAGGAACTCCAGCTGCATCGAACGCACCGCGAACACCAGGTCGTGGGCATCGCGCAACTGCTGCTGGCCGTGGCCTTGGGCGCGCAACCATTCGGTGCGGGCCCGTTCCAGGAAAGCGACGTATTGCGCGTGGTAGACCACCCCACCGGCGTCGGTATCTTCCCAATACACGCGTGTCGGCCAACTGAACGCGGCGTTCAAAACAGTTCTTCTGCCACCGCGCCGGCACCCGGGGCGCCGGACTTCGGCTTCAGGCCCAGGTGCAGGTAGGCCTTGGAGGTCGCCATGCGCCCGCGCGCGCTGCGCACAAGGTAGCCCTGCTGGATCAGGTAGGGCTCGACCACGTCCTCCAGGGTGCCGCGTTCCTCCGACAGCGCCGCCGACAGCGACTCCACCCCGACCGGGCCACCGTCGAAGTTCTCGATGATCATGCGCAACAGGCGCCGGTCCAGGTCGTCGAAGCCCTGTGGGTCCACGTTTAACATCTGCATGGCCGCGCGGGCCACGTCCGGATCGATGTGGCCGTGCGCGCGCACCTGGGCGAAGTCGCGCACCCGCCGCAGCAGCCGGTTGGCGATGCGCGGGGTGCCGCGCGAGCGGGAGGCGATCTCGCGCGCGCCCTCGGCCGCGCAGTCGATGCCCAGGATGCGGGCGGAACGGTGCACGATCTGGGCCAGCTCGACCGTGTCGTAGAACTGCAGCCGCTGGACGATGCCGAAGCGGTCGCGCAGCGGCGCGGTCAGCAGGCCGGCGCGGGTGGTGGCTCCGATCAGGGTGAACGGCGGCAGGTCCAGCTTGATCGAGCGCGCGGCCGGGCCGTCGCCGATCATGATGTCGATCTGGAAGTCCTCCATGGCCGGATACAGCACTTCCTCGACCACCGGCGAAAGCCGGTGGATCTCGTCGATGAACAGCACGTCGTGCGGCTGCAGGTTGGTCAGCAGCGCGGCCAGGTCGCCGGCCTTTTCGATCACCGGGCCCGAGGTGACCCGCAGGTTGACCCCCAGCTCGTTGGCGATCACGTGGCTCAGGGTGGTCTTGCCCAGGCCCGGCGGGCCGAAGATCAGCACGTGGTCCATGGCCTCGCCGCGCCCGCGCGCCGCCTCGATGTAGATCGAGAGCTGGTCGCGGACCGGCTTCTGGCCCAGGTATTCGTCCAGCCGCTTCGGACGAATGCTCGCCTCGATGGCGGCGTCCTCGCGGGTGGCATCAGCAGCGATGAGGCGCGCGTCGTTCATGCGCCTATGGTCGCATGCGCCGTGACCAACATGCAGTCCGCGGCCCTTGCAGGGGCAGGCGCGATCGGACGCTTCGAGAACGCGAGCGCGGCCTGGACGCGGGCATCCCGTCCAGCCCCGAGTTCTCGTGCCTGCAGGGACGTGCCACAATCGACACTGTCCTTCGCGGCGTTCGCATTGGAGACGGGCTTGCGCCGAGGCGGCCTGCAACATCCTGCGCGGCTGGTGCCATTGGCCTTCCTCGCCATGATCGCGCTCGGCACGGCGCTGCTGATGCTGCCTGCGGCGACCACGGGGACAGGCGGCGCACCCTTGATGACCGCGCTGTTCACCGCGACCTCGGCGGTGTGCGTGACCGGGCTGGTGGTGGTGGACACGCCGACCTACTGGTCGACTTTCGGCCAGGTTGCGATCATGGGCCTGTTCCAGGCGGGCGGCTTCGGCATCATGATCGGCGCCACCCTGCTTGCGCTCATGGTGTCGGGCCGGCTCAACCTGGGCGCGCGGCTGGTGGCGCAAGCCGAGACCCGCACTGGCCTGGGCAACGTCACCGGGGTAATCAAGGTTGCGGTCGTCGCCACCCTGGTCGTGGAACTGGCGACCGCGGCCGTGCTGGCGCTACGCCTGCGTGCCGGCTACGGGATGGACTGGGGCGAGGCCGCGTGGCACGGGCTGTTCCAGGCGGTCTCTGCGTTCAACAACGCCGGGTTCTCGACCTGGTCCGACAGCCTCACCCAGTTCGCCGCAGACCCGGTGTTCATTGTCCCGATCATGCTCGCGGTGCTGATCGGCGGGCTTGGCTTTCCCGTCATGGAGGAACTCCGGCGGCAAGGTTTCAGGTTCGCTCGCTGGTCGCTGCACACCAGGATCACCGTGGCGGGCAGCGGCGTGCTGATCGCGGCGGGTGCGCTGGGCATCGGCCTGTACGAATGGCGCAACCCCGACACGCTGGGGGCGCTGGATGCGACCGGAAAACTGACCAGCGTGATGTTCCACTCGGTCGCCTCGCGCACCGCCGGGTTCCACACCATCGACATGGGCGCAACCACCATCGAGACCCAAGCGATCAACTGGGTGCTGATGTTCATCGGCGGCGGCAGCGCCAGCACTGCCGGCGGCATCCGGGTCACCACCTTCTTCCTGCTGGGGTTCGCGGTCTGGGCCGAGATCAACGGCAATCGCGACACGGTCGCCTTCGGCCGCCGGATCCCGGGGCAGAGCCTTCGCCTGGCGCTGGCGGTGGTGCTGATGGCGCTGACGCTGCTGGCGGTTGGCACCCTGGCGCTGCTCAGCGTCACCGACTTCCCGCTGCAGGACGTGCTGTTCGAGGCGATCTCGGCCGGCTTCACCGTAGGCCTGTCGACCGGCATCACCGGGCAGATGCCGCCGGCCGGCCAGGCCATCCTGGTCGCGCTGATGTTCGTGGGGCGGGTAGGATTGGTGACCCTTGCCACCGCGCTGGCCCTGCGCGGGCACAACAAGCTGTACCGCTATCCAGAGGAGCGCCCAATCGTTGGCTGACAAGACCGCATCCAAACGCGACATCGTCCTGGTGGTGGGCCTGGGCCGCTTCGGCGGCGCGGTCGCCGAATCGCTTATCCGTCTCGGCCACGAGGTGCTGGCGATCGACGAGGACGCCGAGATCGTGCAGCGCTGGTCCGAGCGCCTGACCCACGTCGTGCAGGCCGACTCCACCCGCACCGAAGCCCTGCGCCAGCTAGGCGCCAAGGACATTCCCAGGGCGGTCGTTGCCATCGGCAGCGACATCGAGGCCAGCGTGCTGACGGTGCTGGCGCTCGAAGAAGTGGGTGTGCGCGACATCTGGGCCAAGGCGGTCTCGGTCAAGCATGGCCAGATACTGGAGCGGGTCGGAGTGAAGCACGTGGTCTACCCGGAAGCGGCGATGGGCGAGCGGGTGGCGCACCTGGTAACCGGACGCATGATCGACTTCATCGAGTTCGACGACGGTTTTGCCATCGCCAAGACCTCCGCGCCGCGCGAGGCGTGGCAGATGACCCTGAGTGAATCCAACCTGCGCCAGAAGTACGGGATCACCATCGTCGGCCTCAAGCGCCGCCATGCCGATTTCACCTACGCCCAGGCAGACACCTTCGTCGAGTCAGGCGATATCCTGATCGTCTCCGGCCCCACCGCGCTGGTGGAGAAGTTCGCCGCACGCCAGTGACGCTGGCCGGCCGGATGCAGGCCGCTAGATCTCCACCTGCGAGCCCAGCTCGACCAGCCGGTTGCCGGGGATGCGGAAGAAGCCGGTGGCCGGGGCGGCGTTGCGGTGCATGATCGCGAACAGCTTGTCGCGCCAGATCGGCATGCCGCGGTGGGCGCCGGCCACGATGGTTTCGCGACTGGCGAAATAGGTGGTGTCCATCGGATCGAAGTAGATCCCGCCATGGTCGCAGCTGCGCATCAGCGCCGCCGGCACGTCCGGGGTCTCCATGAAGCCGAAGCGGACGATGACCCGATGGAAACCATCGCCTATTTCGTCCATCCTCAGGCGCTTGTGCGAATACGGAACGCTCAGCGTTTCCACCGTCAGGAACACGTTGCGCTCGTGCAGCACCTTGTTGTGCTTGAGGTTGTGCAGCATGGCGTGCGGCACCACCCCGGTCTGCGCGGTCAGGAACACCGCCGTGCCCTGCACCCGCACCGGCGGGGCCAGCATCAGCCCGGGCAGGAAGGTATCCAGCTGGATGCCGTCCTTGCGGATCTCGGCGGCCAGCAGTTCACGCCCATGCCGCCAGGTGCGCAACAGGGTGAACAGCACGATGCCCAGCACCACCGGGAACCAGCCGCCCTGCAGGACCTTGGCACCGTTGGCGATGACGAAAGCGACGTCGCCGATCAGGAACAGCGCGCACAGCGGCAGCACCCAGCGGCGCCAGCGCGGCCACAGCGCGCGCGCCACGATCGCCAGCAGCAGGGTGTCGATCAGCATGGTGGCCGACACCGAGACGCCATAGGCCGTGGCCAGCCTGGAGGAGGTCTGGAAGGTCAGTACCAGCAGGATGACGATGATCATCATCATCCAGTTGATGCCCGGGATGTAGATCTGGCCGATGGCGTCATGCGAGGTGTGCTTGATGGTCATGCGCGGGATGTAACCCAGCTGCATGGCCTGGCGCGCCACCGAGAAGCCGCCGGTGATCACCGCCTGCGAGGCGATCACCGTGGCCGCGGTGGCCAGCACGATCATCGGGATGCGGCCCCACTCGGGCACGCCGATGTAGAACGGGTTGCGGATCGCGCTGGGGTCTTCCAGGATCAGCGCGCCCTGGCCCAGGTAGTTGAGCATCAGCGAGGGCAGCACGAACCAGTACCAGCCCAGCCGGATCGGACGCGCACCGAAGTGGCCCATGTCGGTATAGATGGCTTCGCCGCCGGTCACCGCCAGCACCACCGCGCCGAGGATGAACACGCCCTGCCAGCTGTGGTCGACGAAGAACATCGCCGCCCAGTACGGATTGATGGCCTTGAGCACTTCCGGCTCGTGCAGGATGTTGACCACGCCCAGCACCGCCAGGGTGATGAACCACAGCACGGTCACCGGCCCGAAGATCTTGCCCACCTTGGCGGTGCCGTAGCGCTGGGAGGCGAACAGCGACACCAGCACCAGCAAGGTGATGGGCACGATCCAGCTGTGCAGCTGCGGCGCCACCACTTCCAGGCCCTCGACCGCGGAGAGCACCGAGATGGCCGGGGTGATCACGCCGTCGCCGAAGAACAGCGAGGCGCCCAGGATGCCCAGGATGCCTACCAGGTAGCCCGACTTCGAACCCTTGGGCATGGTGCGCTGGGCCAGCGCCATCAGCGCCATGATCCCGCCTTCGCCTTCGTTGTCGGCGCGCATGATGATGGTCACGTACTTGATCGTCACCACGATCATCAACGCCCAGAACACCAGCGACAGGATGCCCAGCACGGTGTCGTGGTCGGCGGTCAGCCCGTAGTGCACCGAGAACGCCTCGCGCAGCGTATACAGCGGGCTGGTGCCGATGTCGCCGAACACCACGCCGATCGCGCCGACCACCAGGCCTGCGGTGCCGATCCTGGCGTTGCCATGTCCGCCCGGCTGGGCGGGTGTGGTCGATGGAGTCTTGGCTGCGGACATGGAGGCCTGAGGGTAGCGCGAGGAGGAGAGGATGCGGGGCGGAGGTCGTGCAGGCACCCTGGCCTAGCGCAACGCCGCCTGCAACGCCTTGCGGATGATCATCGCCGCATCGTCGCCGGCGGCCGTGGCCTCGCGCGCCATGCGCACCGCCTCGGCCGGCTTGTAGCCCAGCTGCTGCAGGGCGATGGTGGCTTCGGACTGCGGATCGTTGGGCAGGCTGGGCGCGCCCAGCGGGTTGCCGCCCAGGTCGACCACGCGGTCGCGCAGTTCCACCACCATGCGCTCGGCGGTCTTCTTGCCGATGCCGGGGATCCGGGTCAGGGATGCGACATCGCCGGTCTGCACCTGGCGCGCGAACTCGTCCACGCTGACGCCCGAGAGCACGGCCAGCGCGATCCTGGCGCCGATCCCGGTGACCTTCTGCACGTCACGGAACAGGCGCCGCTCGCTCTCGCGCAGGAACGCGTACAGCGACACGCTGTCCTCCTTCTGCGCGTGGTGGGTGAACACGCTGACTTCGCGGCCCACCTCGGGCAAGTCGTAGAACGTGCTCATCGGCGCTTCCAGCTCGTAGCCCACCCCGCCCACGTCGATCACCAGCCAGGGCGGTTGCTTGTAGGCCAGGATCCCGCGCAGTCTTCCGATCATCGTTGCCGTCCCGAACAGTCGTGGAACCGTCCGGGGTGTTCCAGGCGGGTAAGGACGCGCACGATACGCCGCTGCGCGCCGCTTGCAAGTCCCGCGTGGGGATCGCGCCGAAAAGCATCGCGGCCATGGGCCGCTCCTACCGAGCCCCGGCCTTGCAGGCCGGCGCTCATTTGCGGGCCCAGGCCTGGCGCACGTCCACGCCCATGCGCCGGGCGCTGGCGCGCACGTGGGCATGGGTGATGGCCACCGCCAGCGCGTCGGCAGCATCCTCCTGCAGCGCGCCCTTCAGGTTCAGCAGCAGGCCCACCATGTGCTGGACCTGGGCCTTCTCCGCCCCGCCCTTGCCGACCACCGCCAGCTTGACCTCGCGCGCGGCGTACTCGCTCACCGGCAGGTCACGCATCACCACCGCGCAGATCGCGGCGCCGCGTGCGTGGCCCAGCTTCAGCGCCGAATCCGGGTTGCGCGCCATGAACACCTGTTCGATCGCCACCTCGTCCGGGCGATGGGTGTCGATCACCTCGCCCAGCGCCAGCAGCAGGCGCTTGAGCCGCTGGGCGAAATCCCCCTCGCCCAGCAGCAGCAACGGCGCGTGGAACACGTGGGTGGCCTTGCCGGCATCATCCACGTCGATGATACCAACGCCGGTGCGCTGTGAGCCCGGGTCGATGCCGAGGATGCGCGTCACTGGCGCTCAGTACTGCACATTCGAATAGACCGCCTGCACATCGTCCAGGTCCTCCAGCATGTCCAGCAGCTTGACCACCTGCGCGGCGACGTCGCCTTCCACCGCGATGTCGTTGTCCGCGCGCCAGGTCACCTCGGCATGGTCGGCGACCAGCCCGGCCGCGACCATCGCATCGCGCACGGCTTCATAGTGCTCGGGCGCGGTGAGCACGTCGATGGCGCCATCCTCCGGGTACACCACCACGTCGTC
>Ga0105045_10006332_pt1 | contig 10474 bp, 7 predicted proteins | sample MAT02_FD_78089 | JGI IMG/M metagenome (GOLD analysis project Ga0105045, IMG submission 78089) | Freshwater microbial communities from Lake Fryxell liftoff mats and glacier meltwater in Antarctica - MAT-02 (megahit assembly) | ecosystem: Environmental > Aquatic > Freshwater > Ice > Liftoff... | reverse complement strand
TCAAACTCAGCGGATTTGTAAAAGATTGAAAAGGGAATTGATTTTCCCAAGCCATTTCAATGATTCGTTTGGTGTTTTCTTCCTTAATCTTCATTTATAAATAAATTTACAATTTAGTAATCTAAATCATAACTTTAACGGCGAAATCAAAATTAGCTTATTTTATCCATATCCAGCAACACTTTCGCTCCAAAATATACTATCTTTGATTTACTTGAAAGAAAAAGCATTGTACAAGAAAATTTTAAAATACCTCAGACGACTCATTTTTATTCCTCTTGAGCTTGCTTTTGCTGCAATTTTTGTTCTTTTTATTTATGTGCTTTTTGCTTCAAACATTCCCTCACCAGAAGTGCCTGACATTGTCATTGGAAAAAGAAAGAAAGTTGGCGAGAATCATTACGTTTTAGGAAGTAATTATCTTAAAAAAAATGATTTTGGTGTTTGGGAAATGTACCTAGAAGGCGAACCTTACGAACGTGGTTTGATTTATGGCGAATTAGCAAAGGAACTAATTCAGCATCAGGAAGATATTTTTGTGGATCAAATAAATCAATTTGTTCCAAAAGGGTTTTTCCAACAGTTTTTGAAGTTAATGGTTGGATTTTTCAATAGCGATTTACCAAAAAACATTCCTTTAGAAAATCAGCAAGAAATTTACGGAATTTCGCACTCTTTTTCTGATAAATACGATTACATCGCACCAAAATATGCTCGAATTTTAAATTACCATGCGGCTCACGATATTGGTCATGCACTAAATGATTACAGCATTGTTGGTTGCACATCTTTTGCGCTGAAAGGAACGAAAACTAAAAGCAAAGAACTACTAATTGCTCGGAATTTTGATTTTTATGTTGGTGATGCTTTTGCTGAAGATCAGTTAATTGTGTTTGTAAAACCAAGTAAAGGTCACGCATTTGCATCGTATTCGTGGGCTGGATTTACGGGCGTAGCATCAGGATTGAACGAAAAAGGTCTTTCGGTAACAATCAACGCTTCAAAATCTGATTTGCCAACGGGTTCAAAAATGCCTATTTCATTGCTAGCGCGAGAAATCCTGCAATACGCTTCAACCATTAATGAAGCGATTGCAATTGCAAAAAAGCGACACACCTTTGTTTCCGAGACTTTAATGATTGGATCCGCAATAGACGGAAAAGCGATATTGATTGAAAAATCTCCTTCCAAAATGGGAGTTTTTGAAGCGAACGGAGACGAATTAGTGTGCTCAAATCACTATCAATCAAGCACTTTCGTTAAAGACAAAGTCAATATCGACAACATTGCTGAAAGTGATAGTAAATACAGATTTGATAGAGTAAAAAAACTTTTAAATCAACCAGCTCCTTTTGATGTTAAATCTGTAATCGAAATTCTTCGAGATCAATTAGGAGAAAATGGAGATACCCTTGGCATGGGGAATCCTAGGGCGATTAATCAGATTTTGGCGCTTCATGCTGTTGTAATTCTGCCAAATGAAAAAGAACTTTTTATCTCTACAAAGAATCATCAACTTGGTGCTTTTATCGGGTATGATTTGCCGAAGTCTTTCGCTCGTAAAAAGTTAATTATTCGTGATACGATTGCAGCATCTGATTTCCTTCAAACGGATAAATATCAACAGTTTAAATCTTTCAAAAAGACGAAACAAGAAATTTCGCAGTATTTGATGTTTGATAAATCGTTATCGCTTTCAGATTCTGAAGTGAAAAAATTCATCGCTTCAAATTCAGAATCCTATGTGACTTTTGAGCAATTAGGACGATATTTCTTGAAGAAAAACGATAAGAAGAAGGCGGAAATGTATTTCAAAAAAGCGCTAACGAAAAATGTTGCATCCAAAAGTATTGAAAAGGAATTAGTAGATTTAACAAAACAATGTCAGAAGAAATAATCATAAATAAATCAGTGCTGTCGCTCAAAGAAGCAATTCTTTATGCGAAAAATGAATCGCCATTCTATCGAAAACATTTCGACGGATTGGACGTGAATAATGATTTTGAGGCGGAAGATTTAAAGAAATTTCCATTTACAACAAAGGATGATTTATCTGAAAATAACCAAGAATTTTTATGTGTTCCAATTTCTGAAGTTGCTGAGTACGTAACGACTTCAGGAACATCTGGTGAACCTGTAACGATTTATTTGACGAAGAAAGATTTGCAGCGTTTAGCCGAAAACGAAAAAACTTCGTTGATGACAACCGGGGCAACATCTGATGATATTTTTCAATTAATGACCACGATTGATAAGCAATTCATGGCTGGTCTTGCCTATTATTTAGGAGTTCAAGAAATTGGAGGCGGAATGATTCGAATTGGCCCTGGAGTTCCTGCGCTGCAATGGAAATCGATTCTTTTGAACAAGCCGACAGTGCTAATTGCTGTACCGAGTTTCATTATCAATTTACTAGATTATGCGAAAAGCAATAACATTGATTTTCAAAGTTCAAGCGTGAAATCAATCATTTGCATCGGAGAACCAATAAGTGAAGACGATTTAAAATTAAATATCCTCGGCAAACGAATCGTAATGGATTGGAAAGTGAATCTTTATTCCACGTATGCTTCGACTGAAATGTCAGCCGCATTTACAGAATGTCTTTCTCAAAATGGTTGTCACTTGAACGAAGAACTTTTGCATTTAGAAGTAATCAAAGAAGACAATGATTACGCAAAAGATGGCGAAGTAGGCGAAATCGTAATTACAAGCATTGGCACTGAAGGCACACCATTAGTTCGATACAAAACTGGAGATTTGGCTCGTGTACATTATGCGCTTTGCTCGTGCGGTCGCACTTCTCCCCGACTTGGTCCAATTATTGGTCGTAAAAATCAAATGATAAAGTTTAAAGGAACAACGATATTTCCAAATTCTATCTATGAAATTTTTGATGGACTACCAGACATTTCATGCTACAAAGTCGAAATATCCAAAGACTACTTGCACCATGATGTGATAACGATTTTGCTGGAAAAACACATTGAAAAATCGAGAACATTGAATACAATTATTGAGCAATGTCAATCAAAACTAAGAGTTGTTCCGCATTTTGTGTTTTTGGAAACAGATTATTTGCGCAGTCAGGTTTATAAGAAGAATATTCGGAAGCCAGAGAAGATTGTTTTTAAAGGTTGATTTTAAAGGTTGACTTTGGAGATTAATAAACCTAGGAATTTTAAAAATGTACTAGTGTAGTATATTCTTTCGCAAATTAAAATCACCGACATAGCGAAATTTATATCTCTATGATTTTGAGCAATTTCATTTGCTGATTTTTTTTTTAGCGAGAAAAAAACAACTAGAATTTCTTGGTCATATTTTTAACCCCAACTATCTTTTCCTCCATCATTAAATTTTATGTTTTTTGTCGAGATTCCGACAACGTGTAAAACGAAGATGAAAACATGATTATAGTATCAATTTTAAGTTAAAAATTCGCTAATAATCCATCTATTCAAACAAATTACTTACTTTTAGCTTGCAAAGAATCTAACAAAATGTACCATGAAACAAATTGCCAAAAACTTTAAATTTCTTTTCCTTGCGCTAGTAATATCAAGTTGCGGAAGTGATTCAGTAGAAAATGATACAACTGCCGATTCCAATGCTATTGAGCGTAAAACACCAAACAGTAGACAGGTAGATCGCTTTGCAGACATTCAAGTATTAAGGTATGAAATCACGGATTTTAATAAGTTGACCTTGAATCAAAAAAAGCTCGTTTATTTCTTGGCGGAAGCTGGATTGGCAGGACGAGATATTATTTATGATCAAAACAATCCGTACAATCTGAAAATCAGAAAAGCACTTGAAAAAATTGTTGAAAAATATAAAGGTGATAAAGAATCAGATAATTGGTATGCTTTTATGACTTACACGAAACAAGTTTGGTTTTCGAATGGAATTCATCACCATTACGGGATGGATAAAATAATACCCAAATTTAAAAAGTCATATTTCAAAGAATTGACGGCGGAAACGAACACAAAACTTGATGGAGCAACAATTGACGTGATGTTTGATTCGGACAAAGAAATGAAACGTAAAGTTAAAGATTCGAACGTAGATATGATTGCTTCATCTGCAAATGGTTTCTATGGTGAAGGTGTGACACAAAAAATGGTTGAGGCTTATTATTTGAAATTGATCGACACCGTAACAATAACTCCGATTGAATATGGATTAAATTCAACAATGATTCTGAAAAATGGAAAAGTATTTGAAGATGTTTGGAAATCAGGTGGCAAATATGGCGCAGCGATTGATAAAGTGATTTTTTGGTTGAAGAAAGCAATTCCTGTTGCTGAAAATGTAGAACAAAAAGCGGCTTTAGCTAAATTGATTGAATATTACCAAACTGGAGATTTAAAAACGTGGGATGATTACAATGTTTTATGGGTAAAGTCAACCGCAGGAGATATTGATTGGATCAATGGATTTATCGAAGTTTATGGTGATGCACTGGGTAAAAGAGCTACTTTCGAAAGCGTTGTTCAAATCAATGATTTTCAAGCTTCTAAACAAATGAAAATGGTTGCCGAAAATGCGCAATGGTTTGAGGATAATTCTCCTTTATTTCCAGATCACAAAAAGAAAAATGTGAAAGGTGTGAGTTATAAAGTTGTTCAAGTTGCAAGTGAATCGGGTGATGCTTCTCCTTCAACTCCAATTGGTGTGAATTTGCCGAATAATAACTGGATTCGTCAAGAACACGGTTCAAAATCCGTTAGTTTAGGAAACATAATTACTGCTTATGACAAAGCTGGTGGTCCAGGAATGCTAAATGAATTTGCAAACGACAAGGAAGAAATTGACAGAGCGGTCATGTATGGTGATTTGGCAGGAAGAATGCATACAGCTTTGCACGAGGTTATTGGTCACGCATCTGGACAAATCAACGCAGGAGTTGGTCAGCCAAGTGAGACAATGAAAAACTACGCAAGTACCCTTGAAGAAGCACGTGCAGATTTAGTTGGCTTATATTATATTTTGGATCCAAAACTGGTTGAATTAAGACTTATTCCTTCCTTAGAAGTTGGAAAAGCGGAATATGACGGATATATCAGAAATGGAATGTTGACACAACTTCAACGTTTGGAAGTTGGAAAAAACATTGAAGAAGAACACATGCAAAACCGCCAGTTGGTTGCATCTTGGGTCTTGGAAAAAGGCAATAAAGACAAAGTAATTGAGAAAATTTCTAGAGATGGGAAAACTTACTATAACATCAAAGATTATGAAAAATTAAGAGTCTTATTTGGAGATTTATTGCGTGAAATTCAACGAATTAAATCAGAAGGAGATTACAAAGCCGGAAAGGACTTAGTTGAAACATACGGCTTGAAAGTGAACAGAAAAACACATGAAGAAGTTCTTTCTCGTGCTGCTCCTCTTGATATTGCTCCTTACAGCGGTTTTGTGAATCCGATTTTTGTTCCAGTTTTGAACGCAAAAGGAGAAATCACAGATATTAAAATTGAAAATAAAATGGATTTCGTTGAGCAAATGTTGCATTATGGAAAAACGTACGGAATTTTAGAATAAACATAATTAAAAAGAAATACTTGAAAACGAAAGAAGAAATTGTAGCCAATTGGTTACCAAGATATACAGGTGAGGCCATAGAAAATTTCGGAAAATACATCTTGATTTGTAATTTCTATAATTATGTAAATACATTTGCTAAGTTGTATAACGTGGAAGTTGTAGGTATAGGTAAGCCAATGCAATGTGCTACTGCAGGGGGCATCACTATCATTAATTTTGGAATGGGAAGCGCGTCAGCAGCAACATGCATGGATCTTTTATCAGCCATTCAACCTAAAGCTGTTTTGTTTTTAGGGAAATGTGGTGGACTAAAACACAAAAGCGAAGTTGGTAATTTCATTTTGCCAATCGCTGCAATACGAGGTGAAGGTACAAGTAACGATTATTTCCCTGCTGAAGTTCCGGCTCTCCCCTCTTTTGCGCTTCAAAAAGCTATTTCAACATCTATAAGAGATTTTGGCAAGGATTATTGGACGGGAACATGCTACACAACCAACCGAAGAGTTTGGGAGCATGATACTAAATTCAAAGAATACTTGATTCAAATTCGTGCCATGGCAATCGACATGGAAACCGCAACTGTTTTTACGGTTGGCTTTGCGAATGAAATTCCAACAGGCGCTTTACTTCTAGTTTCAGATCAACCTATGGTCCCAGAAGGTGTGAAAACAAGCGAAAGCGATAGCAATGTTACTGCAAATTTTGTGGATGACCATTTGAAAATCGGAATCGCATCACTTATGCAATTGATCAACAATGGTGAAACGGTTAGACATTTGAGATTTTAGAAAATTTAAATTTAAAAACGAATGGAGTCCTATTTCGAACACAATTCTGAGCGCTTGTATTTCCGAAAATTAAACAATTTCGATATTCCTGCATGGGAAGAGTTTTTTGTAAACAATAATCGTTTGCATTTTTTAGGTTTTGAACCAAGTAAAACAAATGATGTTTACGCAAAAGAATGGATTGAACGTCAACAAGATCGCTACGAAAAAGAAGGACTTGGAATGTTGGCCGTTCGTTTGAAAAGCACGGATGAATTAATTGGTTTGTGCGGAATAATTTTGCGCGAAATTGAATCAAAAATCATTTATGAAATTGGATATTCGTTTATTCAAAAATTCTGGGGAAAAGGCTACGCAACAGAAGCAGCTAAACATTTCAAAAAAATTGGCGTGGAACTAGGAATATCTGAGCGATTTGTATCTTTGATTCACCCAGATAATATTGACTCGATGAAAGTTGCAGAAAGAAATGGAATGCAGGTCGTTGGAAATAGTGTTTTTATGGAAATGCCAGTCGTAATTTATGGCGATGAAGGGTCATTCTACCTATAATCGATGGAACAACGAGACTAATTTTTAGAACTCCCTCTACTTATTGTTCGTGGTCCGAATGATCAAACGAAGAATTACAAAAACTGCTATTATAAAGGTTATGATGAAAAGAATATCTGGATAGTTCCCGTAAATCTCTTTAAAATAAGTGTTTCCAGAAGAATTTGTCGCTGGTTGAACATTATAGACTTTCAAAAGTGTGACACAAATTAGTAAAAAACCAATCATCAAAACACTTCCGATTCGATAGATGTGACTGCGGATTTGTCTATTCGAAAACCCATCTTTTCCGAAATTAATTTCATGCTGTAAACCATGATTTTTGAAATTCGTCATTATTTGTCTTAAATCTTTCGGAAAAGTTTCTACTAAATAAAGATAATCTTCTGCACTGGACAAGACGTTTTGTTTGATTGCAGACCAGCTAAATTTCTCCATTATCTTTTCTTTTGCAAATGGACGTATCATATCAACCATGGATAAATCTGCTTTTAAACTATCTGCCAAATTTTGAATTGTAATTAGTGTTTTTAGTAACATATACAAGTTACTTGGAATTTTTATCTCATGTTTCATCAACAACTTAAAAGTATCAGTAAACAAACCAGATACGTCAATATTATGGTATTCTAAATAAGAATATTTTTCTATTATCTCATTGATTTCAAACTCTAATTCTTCGATTTGTGAAAAATGACCTGCTTCTGTCATTGCTAAGAGTGATTTAGCGATTTTCTTTTGATTTTTATCCGCAAATCCCATTAAAAAATTAATTAATCCATAAATTTGTTTCGGCTTCAAGGAAGCACACATGCCAAAATCAAGCAAAACGAGTTGATTATCTCCTCTTATGAAAATATTTCCAGCATGTGGATCCGCATGACATAACTCATGTTTTAATATCATAGTTAGAATTGCGTTCATACCATTTTCTGCAATTTTCTGAGGATCAAATCCTTTGGATATAATGTCATCAATTGAATCTGGTTTGGTTCCATCAACGTACTCCATGATTAATAAGCGAGGCGTGCAATATTTTGTATAGACCTTTGGCACATGAACGCTTTCAACATCTTTAAACATATTGGTAAATCGAAGCATATTTGATACTTCATTCGAAAAATCCAACTCTTTTAAAATAATTACGCCAAAATCTTTAACGAAATTGACTATGTTAAAGGATTGTAATTCAGGATATGATTTTTGAATTTTTTGAGCGAAGAATTGCAGTAGAATAATATCTAATTTTATTTTTGAACGGATTTGGGGTCGTTGAATTTTCAGTACCACCTTTTCCCCTGTCTTTAATTTCGCATAATAGACTTGACCAATTGAAGCAGAAGCAATATGTTTTTCATTAAACTCATCAAAAATGGCGTCAACTGATTGTCCTAACTCTTCTTCAATTAACTTTTTAGCTTGATCATCATCAAAAGGTTTTGCGGAAGATTGGAGCTTTTTAAGTTCAATCCTCATATTTTCAGAAGCCAAATCTGGTCTATCAGCCACAATCTGCCCAAATTTCACGAATGTTGGTCCCAAATCTTCAATAATATGACGCAACCTCTCTGATCTCGACATGCGTTTCTCACCCCTAGGATCAAAAATGTGGCGTAAAGGTCCAGAAGTGAGCCAATTTCTGAAATAATGACCAATTATTATAAAAAGAATTGAAATAAACCGAAATACATTTCGAATGTTCTGTCTAAACTTAAAGATCCACATTTACTAAGATTTAAATCAAATATATACCTAAATAATGATTGTGAGTATTATAAATTGTTGCATTCTTCAAATATATCATAATCATTTATTCTTTTCACTTGTTCAATTTAAAATTCAACCTAAGTTTGAAAAGCTGAAAATTAATTCATAATCCGTTGCAAATTTAAAATCATAACTAAAAGATAAAAACCATAAACTCGAATTTTAGTACTTTTACAAAAAATATAATCCATGAAATTAATCTTCTTTTTGAGTTTACTTCTCTTCGTTTCTTCTTGTGGAACATCAAAAAAAACAACCAATTCAAATGATTCGAATGAATCAAAAATTCTTTATTCTGCTTATCATGAAGAAGTTGATGGAAAAATAGAAATTATTCTTGTTTCTGGCAAAGATATTGAGTGCAGCGCAAATATTATTCAACTTTCTTGTGATTCTTTTGCCGACGAAATGATTGTGTTAGCCGCTGTAAATGGTAAAGTAACACTTAAATTATTAGATGAAAAAAGTTACTACTTCACTCCTTCTTGCAATGGAAAGTTGGTGAAACTACTCATTCAATATTACGATAACAAAGAATTAAAACTCCTTAAATCTTTGAATATCAAAGTGTCTAAATAATAAGCGGTCAAGAACTAATCTTTTGAACAAACCAAAAGGGTTAAAGAATTGTTAACGGCATAACTTTTGATTCCCATCGTGCGTCTAACTATTAATTTTAAATTAAAAATTACAAATATGAAATCTGTTTTATACATTTTATTTATTTTCATTTCAAGCGTTTCTTTTTGTCAACAACTGAAATTCAAGATCACAGGTCAAAAAGATACCACCGTTCATTTGGTTCGATATTATGGATCAAAACTATTTTATGCCGACACAGCACTCATAAAAAACGGCATGGTGAGTTTTGATGGGAAAAAGCAAAAACCTGGTATGCTTGCCATTTTATTACCCGACCAAAAAATGTTCGAGTTTTTATATAACAATGAAGAAGTTAATTTAGAAACGACTTACCCCAACTTTATTGAAACGATGAAAGTTAAAAAATCGGAAGAAAATAAAGTCTTTTTGGAATACGTAAATTTCATGACGCTTAAAAAGAAACAAGCAAATGTAATCACCACTAAAAAAGATAAATTAGGAAAAGAAACGGATGAGTACAAAAAGTTAAATGACGAATTAAATGGCTTATCAACCGAAGTTGAAACTTATCAAAAGAACCTGACCAACAGCAACCCGAATAAATTGGTTGGAAAAATAGTGAAAATGTCAATGGACATTGTGGTTCCAGAGGCTCCGAAAAATGCAAACGGAGATTTGATTGATTCGAACTTTAGATTTAACTATTTTAGAGCACATTATTTTGACAACATTGACTTAAATGATGATGCTTTAGTAGGAACAGCGATTTTTCATAATAAACTTGAATATTATTTCAGTAATAAAATGATGGTTCCACATTGGGATACTGTACTTCATTATTCTTATAAATTGTGCGACCAATTGAATCCAAAATCAAAAATGTTTGAATACGTAGTGTCTTGGATAACAAGCACCTACGGAAAAAGCAAACAAATGGGAATGGATAAAGTTTATACAATGATGGCTAGCAAATATTATTGTTCAAAAAATGCAGAAGGTAAATCACCCGCATTTTGGATGACTGAAGAAAAACTAAAGGAATTGTGTGAAAAAATTGATATTCAAAAGGGCTTGGTAATGGGCGTTAAGCCTCCAAATTTAATTTTGCGAGACACAACCGATGTTAATTGGGTAAACATGTTTGAAGATATTGATGCTGAATATACAATACTTTATTTCTGGGATCCAGAATGTGGGCATTGCAAAAAAAT
>Ga0105045_10006331_pt1 | contig 10475 bp, 11 predicted proteins | sample MAT02_FD_78089 | JGI IMG/M metagenome (GOLD analysis project Ga0105045, IMG submission 78089) | Freshwater microbial communities from Lake Fryxell liftoff mats and glacier meltwater in Antarctica - MAT-02 (megahit assembly) | ecosystem: Environmental > Aquatic > Freshwater > Ice > Liftoff... | reverse complement strand
CGGTGAACAGCGCGACCAGATCCGGATGTTCGCGCGTGAGGAAGGCACTCTCGATCACGGTGGACATCGTGGCATCCACGCGCCCGCCGAGCAGTTCCTGCCAATCGCGCGCTGGGCTCTCGACACGGCGGAGCGTGGCCGTCGGCAACGATTGTTGCACGAAGGTCTCCATCGTGGTGCCGAGGTTGGCCGCGATGGTGACGCCGCGTTGGTTCAGCGCCTCCCAATTCGCGAAGCGGGCCGCGTTGCGGCGCGTGGTCAGCGGCACGAAGCCGGTGCGGCCCCAGGGCGTGGTGAAGCTCGCGGCCAGGGCGCGCGGGATGGACATCGAGGTGCCGGTGAACACCGCGTCATACTGGTCGGCCTGCAGGCCGCTGATCAGTGTGCGCCACTCGGCCGCCACGAATTCCACGCGCACGCCCATGTCGCGCGCGAGCATTTCCGCCGCCTCGATCTGGTGGCCGCGATAGCTGCGCGTCGCAGGGTCGCGGAAGCTCATTGGGTTGAAGTCGCCGGTGGTGCCGATGCGGATACGGCCCGCGGATTGAATGGCCTGGAGGCGCCCGCCCGCGGCCGCCCCTTGCGCCAGGGCCTGGGCAGGCAGCAACAGCGCGCTGGCGGCGGCGAGGCTGGGGAGAAGGCGGCGTTGCATGGGTGGTCTCCGGCGACAGGGTGTGGTGCAAACTAGCTTCTTGTAATCCATGCTGGAAGGGAGAGTGATTTGCGCCGCGCCTGGAGCCTGCCTCTCCTGCTGCTGCTCGGCGGCTGCGGCGGCAATTGGGGCTGGCATGTCGTCAACCCGGCCGATCCGCGCGGGCAGTCGAACCTGTTGTTCATGGCGGAGGGGCTTGGCGCCACCATCGGTCTGGCGCTGGCGGCCATGGTGTTGTCGCTGGTCCTGGGCACCATCGTCGCGCTGTTCGGCTTCGCCCGATTCCGGATTCTGCGCGCCGTGAACCGGGTATGGGTGGAAGTATTCCGCGCAGTGCCGATCCTGGTGCTGATCCTGTGGAGCTATTACGGCCTGCCGGTGGTGCTCGGCATCCGGCTCGACGTCTTCACCGCCGCCCTGCTGGCGATCGCGCTGTGCGACTCCGCCTTCGAGGCCGAGATCCTGCGCGGCGGCATCCAAAGCGTGGAGCAGGGCCAGCGGGAGGGCGCGCTGGCGCTCGGCCTCACACGCTGGCAGGCGATGCGCTTCGTCATCCTGCCGCAGGCGATCCGCCGCGTGCTGCCACCCATCGCCAACCAGTTCATCTATGTCGTGAAGATGAGCAGCCTGGCGAGCGTCATCGGCTACCAGGAGATCACGCGCCGCGCGAATGAACTGGTGGTCTCGGTGTTCCGGCCGCTCGAGATCTACACCGTGCTGATTCTGCTATACCTAGTGCTGATCCTGGCAATCTCCTTCGCCGTACGCTGGCTGGAACGCCGCCTTGGGGCCGACCAGTCGCGGCCTCGGCAGATGTAAGCTTTCGTCACATGCCGCGTGCGAGTTTCCACTTGAAGCGCGGGCTCACTCGGGCAACATGATGCATCATGGAACCGCACCGACGCCCTCCTGTTCTCGACATGACGCCCGAGGGTGACTTCCTCGAAGGCAACGCGCCCCCGCGACCGGTGAGCGGGCTCGATCGCGCGTTAACGCGAGTTGGTGGCGTGGCCGTGCTGGTGGCGATTGCTGCGTTCGGCCTCGTGCTGGCAGCGCTGGCGGTGCTGTTCGTAGGTCTCGTCCTGCCCGTGTTGATCGTGGCCGGCGCGGTCGGCGGCCTATCGCTGTGGTGGCGGATGCGGCGCGCCCGGCGCAACGGCCAGCCCATGCCGACCCCCGCCTTCATCGTTATCCGCCGCTGAGCCCTGCCGGCGAGCGGCCCTTCGAGGTCGATCCCGCACGGCTGTATGAGGTCGGCCCGGCCGGCATCGCCTGGACCGGCAATGCGGCGGAGGCTGAGCTCACTTTCCGCCGCCGGCGTCGGCTGCGTTGGCTGGTCGCCATCGGCCTTGGCGTGAATGTGGTGACGTGGACCATGGCCGGGCTTGCCCTGGCATTCGGGCGCGGTTGGGGCGCGGCCTTCGGGCTGCTCGCGGTCGCCACATCGCTTCTGCTGGCTTTGCCCGCCTTGGCCGAGGCGCTGGCCTGGCTGCGCGCCTGGCGGGTGCACCGCAGCCGGCCGGACAGCTTTCCCCACTGAACTACCCGGGCTTCGAATCATTCTCACCGGCAAAGGGGTTGGCCCAGGCGAGGATCACGCTGCCCCGGCATTGTAGAGATCGAGCTCCCTTTCCTCGAACCGGCCGATGCACTTGCTGTTCACGCCGGGGTAGAGAAAGAACGGCTCCATCGCGATCACCCGCCCCTTGCCGGCCGGATGACTCTAATCTGGAAGAAGCACTCCCAGGTCTTGAAGGCAATGCATACCGGGGTGGGGCCGATCGGCAGGCGGTCGAGCGTCGGGTTCGGGGTGGCGAAGATGCCGGTGCCCATCTTGAGACGTTTGTCGTTCGGTTAAAGCACGAGATCGATCCGGCACGAATTGCTGTGCAGTTGCCCGATCCTGGGCGTGGGGCGGTAGCTTATGGCCGGCGCCTCCTGCGACGACGGTGCTGGCTGGAGGCGGGCAGGGTGGGCGGTCTAGGCGTGGCGGGCTGGCCCGTAATGGTTGAAAACAAAGCGCCGCCCGGCTCAGGCAGCCTTGGCAAGGCGGGCATGGTTGGCCTCCGCGATCAGGCGGTAGCTGCGCTGCCGCGCCGCGGCATCGTGGCAGGGGGTGAGGATCGCGACCTCCGCCACGCCATGCGCCGCGGCCAGGGCGGCAAGCTTCTCGGCCACCTGCTCCGGCGCGCCGACCAGGGTGCGGGCGCGCTGGCGTTCGAGCTTCGCGCGCTGCTCGGGCGTATAGGGATAGGCCTCGGCCTCGGCCACGCTGGGCAGGGCCGGGTAGATGCCCTGGTAGCGCGAGAGCTTCCACAATTCTCGCGAACTATACAGGCGCAGCGCCTCGGCCTCGGTCTCGGCGGTGATGGCGAAGACGGCCAGCGCCCCCTGCGGCGCGGCGAGGCGCCCGGGGGTGGCGGGGTGCGGCCTGAAGCCGTCCCGGTAAAGGGTCATCGCCTCCTCGGCACCTCGACCGTCGGTGATGAAATGCGCGAAGCAGTAGGGCAGGCCGAAATAGGCCGCGAGCTGCGCGCCGAAATCCGAACTGCCGAGAATCCACACCTGCGGGCGCGTCGGCACGGCGGGACTGGCCGTGACGGCCCGAAACGGGTGGCTGTCCGGCAGCCCATCGCCGAGCCATCCCAACAGGTCCTGCACCTGGTTTGGGAAGCGCTCCGCGGCCTGCGCGGCGTCGGGGTTCAGCGCATAGGCGGTGCGGCCATCGCTGCCCGGCGCGCGGCCGACGCCAAGGTCGATGCGGCCCGGTGCGATCGCCTCCAGCACCCGGAACTGCTCGGCCACCTTCAGCGCCGAATAGTGCGGCAGCATGATGCCGGCGGTGCCGATGCGAATGCGCTTCGTGGTGGCGGCGATGGCGCCGACCAGGATCTCCGGCGCGCTGCCGGCATGGGAGGCGCTGTTGTGGTGCTCGGCCAGCCAATAGCGGTGGTAGCCCCATTGCTCGGCGAGCGGGGCAAGGGCGAGCGTCTCGCGGATCGCGTCATCGGCGCCCCGGCCCGAGGTGACAGTAGATTGATCCAGGATGGACAGCGTGAGCGGCATGGGAAACCCTCCACTTCGATAGATGGACCTTCGGGGCCGCGGCGTCGAGGCAGTGTGGGGCACACAATGACAGAAGAGGATTTCATGCGCGCCGCCATCGCGGCCTCCCGCCACGGCATGGCGGGCGGCGCGGGCGGACCCTTCGGCGCGGTGGTGGTGCTTGAGGGGCGCGTGGTGGCGGAGGGGTGGAACCAGGTGACCTCCACCAATGACCCGACCGCGCATGCGGAAATTGTGGCGATCCGCCGCGCCTGCGCCGCCCTGGGTCGTTTCGACCTGCGCGGGGCGACAGTGTACACGAGTTGCGAGCCCTGCCCGATGTGCCTGGCCGCTCTATACTGGTCGCGCTGCGATGCGGTGGTCTATGGCAATGACCGCTCCCAGGCCGCTGCCATCGGCTTCGACGACGAGCTTCTTTACGTCGAGATCCCGAAGCCGATCGAGGCCCGCGCCCTGCCGATGCGCCGACTGCTGGAAGCCGAGGCGCTGGAGGTTTTCACCGAGTGGGCGGCGAAGCCCGATAGGGTTGCGTATTAGGGCGCGATCAACCTCGTGCCCCAAAGTCCGTGCTTTAGATTCAAGCGTTTATGGCGCACGAAATCGGTTCAATTGAACCGATAGTGCGCTAAAAGGCTACCCGCCCGAAGATCGCCGTCAGCGCGGCGAATAGCGCGCCGCCGACGACAAAGCCCACCAGGGTGCCGTTGATCCGCACGTATTGCAGGTCGCGTCCCACCCGGAGCTCGATCTTCTCGGTCACCGTCGCCGTGTCCCAATTGGCCACCACGCCGGCGATGAAGTCGGCGAGTTGGGCGCGCGCCGTGGGCAGCAGCGCGATCAGGATGCGCTCCGCCGCGCGGTTGATTCGCGCCACCGCGGCCGGATCCTCGGCGAGCAGCGTGCCGGCATTGGCCAGTGCGCCCTGGATCGCCGCCACGGTGCGCCCCTCGGGGTTGGCCGCATCGGCCTCCAGCGCCGCGCGCAGCCGCACCCAGATGTCGGCGAGCCAGGCGGCGACGGCCGGATGCCCCAGCGCCTGGCGCAACGCGCGGCCAACGGCGGCGGCGCGCTGCGGATCGGTCTCGAGCCGCTGCACCTCGGCGCGGACCCAACCTTCGAAGGCGCTGCGGAGGTCGGAATCGCCGGGCTCGACCTTCTCCAACTCGGCATTGAGCGCGGAGAGCACGCGCCGCGCGATGGTCGCCCCGGCCAGCCAGCCCATCAGCGCGCCGCCTTCGGCCCGCACCCGCGCGGCGATCGCCGCCTGGAGTTGCTCCTCCTTCGCCGCCAGCAGCGCCTTCACCTGGCTGAGCGCGAGGCCAAAGACCTCCTGATGCCGGCCACCCTCGATCAGCGCGGTCATCATCCGCGCCACCACCTTCGCCGCTCCGGGCCCGCCGGCGAGGCGCGGCAGCAGGCGACCCAAAAGCCTGGCGGCGCGGCCATCCTCCAGGCTGTTGAGAATTCTCGGCATGGCACCGGCCAGCGCGACCGCGGCCGGCTGCACCGAGTCCGGGTCCGACAGCCAGACGCGCAGAATTCCCGCCAGGTCGAGCTTTGCCAGCACCCGAGCCACCTCGGCCTCGGTAAACACATGGTTTGCGACGAAGCGACCAAGCCCGGCGCCCAGGCGCTCCTTCTGCATCGGGATGATCGCCGTATGCGGGATCGGCAGGCCGAGCGGGTGGCGGAACAGTGCCGTCACCGCGAACCAATCGGCCACGCCCCCCACGAGGCCCGCCTTGGCGGAGGCCTGCAACAAATCGGTCCAATAGCCCGGCGGCAGGCTGTAGCTGCCCAACACCACGCCGCCCATGGCAACCAGCAGCCCGGTGGCGAGGCCTCTCTGGCGGGCCAGCGCACGGCGAAGGTCATCCTCGGTCGGGCCGAAGGGCGGAGTCGCGATGGGGTCGGGTCTGCCTTGCATGGCGGTAGGAGGTAGGGCGCCGGAACCCCTTTGCCCAGCCGGCCCGACCCTGTTAGAGAGCGCTACGTTATAAGGTAACCATGCACTCTTTGCTCACCGACCCCCTGTCGCCTTCCGCCGGTGCCGGCCCGCGCCTGATCCTGGCCGCGCTCGGCCTGGCGGCGCTATGGTCGGCCGTCGCTTGGGCGCTGAGTGCATGAGTGCGCGCGGCCCGGCTGTCGAGCTGCACGACGTGACGGCGACGCATCGCCGCCACCCTGCGGTGCACCACCTCTCCGCCCGCCTCGCGCCTGGCAGCCTGACAGCGCTGGTCGGCCCGAATGGCGCGGGCAAAACCACGCTGCTGCGCGCCATCGCAGGGCTGCACAAGGTCGATCATGGCCAGGTACGCATCTCGGCAGGGCGAGTGGCACTGCTGCCGCAGCAATCGGGCATGGATCGCACCTTCCCCATCCTCTGCGGCGACGTGGTTCTGCAAGGCGCCTGGGCGTGCCGCGGGTCGCTGGCCGGAGTCTCGGCACCCGATCGCGACCGCGCGCAGCACGCGCTGGAGGCCGTGGGCCTTGGCGGCTTCTGGCGCCGGCCGGTGGGCGAGATGTCCGCCGGGCAGTTCCAGCGACTGCTTTTCGCCCGGCTGCTGATGCAGGATGCGGACCTGATTTTGCTCGATGAGCCCTTCAACGCGATCGACGCGCGCACCGCGGCCGACCTGCTGCGCGTTGTGCGCGGCTGGCATGGCGAGGGCCGCACGATCCTCGCCGTGCTGCACGACCTCGATCTGGTGCGCGACGAATTCCCCGACACGCTGCTGCTGGCGCGTGAGGCCGTGGCGATGGGGCCGACCGCCGAGGTGCTGTCCGCCGCCAACCGGTTGCGCGCCCGCCAGATGGCCGAGGCCTGGGACGACGCCGCCGCCCCCTGCCAGCCGCCCCGGGCGGCGTGATGCTGGAGGGGCTTCTGGGCCCCCTGGTCGGCCCCTTCGTGGAATTCGGCTTCATGCGCCGCGCCCTGGTGGGGTGCCTGGCACTCGCCATCGCCGGGCCGCCGCTTGGCGTCTTCCTGATGCTCCGCCGAACCAGCCTGACCGCCGAAGTCCTGGCGCATGGCGTCACACCTGGCATCGCGGCGGGCTTCCTCATCGCGGGGCTTTCCGTGCCGGCCATGTCGCTTGGCGGGTTGATCGCGGGGCTGATCGTCGCCCTCGGCGCCGGCGCACTCTCCCGCGCCACGGGCGGGCGGGAGGATGCGGCGCTGACCGCGCTGTATCTCATCGCGCTGGCGCTCGGCGTCACCCTGGTCTCGTTGCGCGGCGACACGGCGGACCTTACGCATCTGCTGTTCGGCCAGGTGCTGGGTGTGGATGATGCGGCGCTGCTGCTGATGGCCGGCGTGGCGAGCCTGACCCTGCCGGCCCTGGCGCTGGCGTGGCGGCCCCTCGCGCTCGAATGTTTCGACCCCGATTTCGCCCGCGCCGAGGGCGTGCGCGGCGGCCTGTGGCACATGCTGTTCCTCGGCCTTGTTGTGCTGAACGTGCTGGCGGCCTTCCAGGCGATGGGCACGCTGATGGCCGTCGGCCTGATGATGCTGCCCGCCGTCGCCGCCCGGCACTGGGCGCGTGAACTCGGCCGCATGGTGGTGGCCTCGGTGGTGGTGGCGATCCTGGCGGCGCTGTTCGGCCTGCTGGCGAGCTACCACCTCGACCTGCCCTCGGGGCCCGCCATCGTGCTGACGGCCGGGCTGCTCTGGGCCGCCTCGGTGGTGCTGGGGCCGGTCGATGGGCTGCTCGCCCGCTACCGCCGCCGGCCGCATTTGGCGGGTTAGGTCACGACAGGACCGCCGCCGCGTCCACCACTTGAAAGCCGGCCGTCACGTTGTCGTTCCAGCTTTCCGCGCGCAGGTGGCCGGCCAGATGCAGCAATCCGCCGCCGAGCAGGGCAGCACCGAGGGGGCCGTCCTTCACCCGGAAGCACACGGCCTTGAGCCGCCCCCCGCCGCCTTCACCTTCGAGGAAGGCACGCACCGTCGCCCCCTCCTTGCCGACGCGGTCGGCCCGCACGACACGGGCGCGGGAGAGCACGAAAGTCGGCTCCTCATTGCCTGCGCCGAAGGGGGCGAGGCGGCTCACCTGTTGCGCGGTCTCGACGGTGGCGCCCTGCACGGCGAGCGCGCCCTCGATGCCAAGATCGGCGGCGCCCGGCAGCGCCGCGGCGTGGCTGAGGCGCTCATCGAGGAAGGCGTGGAACTCGCCCTCCCGCGCCGCGCGGAAGGAAAAGCCGGCGGCCATGGGGTGCCCGCCCCCCGTCTCGAGCAGCCCCATCTGGCGGGCAGCGATGATGGCGGAGCCGAGATCGACGCCGGCGACGGAGCGACCGGAGCCCTTGGCGAGCCCGCCGGATAGCCCCGCCACCAGCGCGGGCCGGTTGTACTTCTCCTTGATGCGCCCGGCGACGATGCCGACCACGCCGGGGTGCCAGCCCTCCCCCACCACCAGCAGAACAGGGTGTCCGCGCTGGGCCTGCTGTTCGGCGGCGGCGAAGGCGGCGCCGAGCACATCGGCCTCGACCTCCTGCCGCCGCCGGTTCACCTCGTCCAGCGTCTCGGCCATCGCGCGGGCCTCGATCTCGTCGTCTTCGACCAGCAGGCGCAGCCCGAGATCGCTCTCGGCGATGCGGCCGGAGGCGTTGATTCGCGGGCCGAGCAGGAAGCCAAGCGTATGCGTGGTGGGCGAATCCTTGGCCTGCGCCACGGCGAGCAGCGCGGCGATGCCGGCGCGCTCGCGCCTGGCCATGACCTTGAGGCCCTGCGTCACCAGCGCGCGGTTCAGGCCGGTGAGCGGCATGACGTCGCAGACCGTGGCAAGCGCCACGAGGTCGAGCAGCGATTTCAGGTCCGGCTCCGGCCGCGTCGCGAAGTGGCCGCGGCGGCGCAATTCGCGCACCGTGGCGACGGCGGCGAGGAAGGCGACCGCGCCGGCGCAGAGATGATTGAGGCCGGAACGATCATCCAGCCGATTCGGGTTCACCGCGGCGCGCACGCGCGGCAAATCGCCTTCGGCCTTGTGGTGGTCGAGGATCACCACATCCGCGCGGCCTTGCGCCGCGGCCAACGCGGTGGCGGCGGCGATGCCGCAATCGACGGTGACGATCAGCGTCGCACCACGATCGCACAGCCCCGTAATGGCGCCGGCGTTGGGGCCGTAGCCCTCCTTCAGACGGTCCGGCACATAGTGCACCACGGCGCAGCCGAGCTCGCGCAGCAGCCGCACCATCAGTGCGCCGGAACACGCGCCATCCACGTCGTAATCGCCGAACACCGCGACCGATTCTTCCCGGGCTACCGCATCGGCAAGTCGCTGGGCTGCCGCATCCATGTCGGTCAGCACCGAGGGGTCAGGCAGCAGCGCGCGCAAGGTAGGTTCGAGGAAATCTGCCGCCGTGTCGAGCGTGACGCCGCGCCCGGCGAGCAGCCGCCCCACCAGCTCCGGCACCGCCAGGCGTTGCGCGATGGCGAGCCCGGTGCGCGCCTCACCCTGCCGCCAGACCCAGCGCCGCCCGGAGATCGAGCGCGCGACGCCGAGCACGAGCTCGGCGGCGGGTGGCGCGAGATCGTTCAACCGGCGAAGGCCGCAGGCTTCAACGCGAAATTGTGGTGGCCTTCGACATAGCGCACCGTGCCGGATTTGCTGCGCATGACGATGGAATGCGTCACCGCGCCGGCGCCGAAATGCCGCACGCCGCGCAGCATCGGCCCGGTGGTGACGCCGGTGGCGGCGAACATCACGTCGCCCTTCGCCATGTCGGTCAGGCCGTAAATGCGGCCGGTGTCGGTGATGCCCATCTCCCGCGCGCGGTTCACCTGTTCCTCGTTCTCGAAGATCAATCGGCCATACATCTGCCCGCCGATGCAGCGCAACGCGGCGGCCGCCAGCACACCCTCCGGCGCGCCGCCGCTGCCCATGTAGATGTCCACGCCCGTATCGGCCTGGGACACGGCGACGACGCCAGAGACATCGCCATCTGGGATCATCATGATGCGCGCGCCGGCCATGCGGCAACGCTTGATGATGTCCTTGTGGCGGTCACGGTCGAGCAGGCAGACGACAAGGTCGGTGATCTCCCGCCCCTTCGCCTTGGCCAGGTTCGCGAGGTTCTCCTCGACGGAGGCATCGAGGCTGACGACATCCGCCGGCAGGCCGGGGCCAACCGCGATCTTGTCCATGTACACGTCCGGCGCGTGCAGGAAGCCGCCCTTGCCGGCAAGTGCGACGCAGGCCATGGCGTTGGGCCCGCCCTTGGCGGTGATGGTGGTGCCCTCCAGCGGATCGACCGCGATGTCCACCTCGGGCCCGCCACCGGCCTTGGCGTAGAGGCCCACCTTTTCGCCGATATAAAGCATCGGCGCCTCATCCATCTCGCCCTCGCCGATCACCACGGTGCCGGAGATCGCGACGGTGTCGAAGGCGCGGCGCATGTCCTCGACGGCGGCGCCGTCGGCGGCGTTCTTGTCCCCGCGCCCCATCCAGCGGCTGGCGGCGAGGCCGGCGGCTTCGGTCACGCGGACCAGTTCAAGTGCAAGGTTGCGATCGACATGCACCTGGAGATGGGCGTCGGACATGCTGGTGTTTCCTTGGGCTCTCAGAGGGTTTCAATCCGAATCAGCGCGGGTCTTTCCACCACGGCCTCCAGCGCCTCGATGCGGGAGATCGCCGCGCGCATCTGGCTTTCCTCGCAATCATGCGTGGTGACGACAACCGGCACCGCCTCGCCCGGCGCGCGGCCGCGCTGGAGCATGGATTCCAGGCTGATCGCGTTGTCGCGCAGCGCCGCGGTG
>Ga0105045_10006329_pt1 | contig 10477 bp, 7 predicted proteins | sample MAT02_FD_78089 | JGI IMG/M metagenome (GOLD analysis project Ga0105045, IMG submission 78089) | Freshwater microbial communities from Lake Fryxell liftoff mats and glacier meltwater in Antarctica - MAT-02 (megahit assembly) | ecosystem: Environmental > Aquatic > Freshwater > Ice > Liftoff... | reverse complement strand
GGGCTGGCCCGCGCTGTTTACGGATCGCCACGCTTCGTGGTGCTGGACGAACCCAATGCCAGCCTCGACGAAGCCGGCGAGCAGGACCTGCAAAAGCTGATCTTGGCGCTAAAGGTGCAGAAGGTGACCGTCGTCGCCATCACCCACCGCCGCACGCTGCTGATGGCCGCCGACAGGCTGCTGGTGCTGCAGGACGGCGCGGTGGTCCAGTTCGGCACCAAGGATGAAGTGCTTGCGGCCGTGGTGGCCGCTAACGAACAGGCGTCGCGCGCGCAGGCGGCACGCGCAGCGGCCGCCCCGGGCGCAGCGCCCGCACTGCCGGCATTACCTGCTGTTCAAGGAGCCCCGGCATGAACACCGTTCTCTCGACCCCCGCCCACACCGGGGCCAGCGCAGACGCATTCGACGCCGCAGGGGTTGCGTACCTGCCGACGCGTCTGCGCAGCATCGACGACGTGCTCTGGACCTTTCGCAAGGAACTGGTCTGGGTGGTGGTGTTCAGCGCCTTTGCCAATGTGCTGCTGCTGACGCCCATTGTCTACATGCTGCAGGTCTTCGACCGCGTGTTGTTCAGCGGTAACGTGCTCACGCTGGTGGCGGTAACCGTGTTCATGCTGCTGTTCACCGGCATCCTGGCATTCGCTGAATGGCTACGTTCCAGGCTGCTGGTACGGGCGGGCAACCGCTTTGACCAAGTCCTGAACGAAAGGGTGTTCACCGCGGCCTTTGCAGCGCAGCTGATGAACACGCGCCAGAACCCGACGCAGCCGCTCAGCGACCTGAACAACCTGCGCCAGTTCCTCACCGGCAACGGTGTGTTCGCCGTCGTCGACACCCCGTGGACGCTGGTGTTCATCGCTGCGCTGTACCTGATGCACCCGTGGCTGGGCGCACTGGCGGCACTGTTCGGCGTTGTGCAATTGGTGCTGGGGTTTGCGGCGCACCGGATGCAGATGCGCAGCATCAAGGCGAACCAGACTCTCAGCATGGAAGCCGGACAGTACCTGCAGGCCAAATTCAGAAACGCTGAGACGGTCGAGGCGATGGGCATGCAGGCCAACTTGCGCACTCAATGGATGGCGCTGAACGATCGCCACCAGACCGAACACGCCCTTGCACAGGAAACTGCAGCCCAGGTGCAGTCGGTCATGAAGTGGGTGCAGTACACGCAGCAGGGTCTGATGCTGTCGCTGGGCGCCTTGCTCGTCATCGACGGCAAAATCAGCGCCGGTGCCATGGTGGCGGCAAATTCATTGATGGGCATCGCGCTGCGCCCGTTGGGCCTGATCGTTCAAAGCTGGAGCCAGTTCGCAGACGCCCAGGCCGCCTACAAGCGCTTGAATACGCTGCTGGATGCACAAAACCAGCAGCCGGTGGACCCCCCGGCAACCGATGTGCAAGGGCAGATCAGCCTGCGTGGCCTGACGGCTGGCGCCGAAGGCCGCAAGACCCCTATCCTGAACGGGCTGACGGTCGATTTCAAAGCGGGCGAAGTGGTCGCCATCATCGGCCCTTCGGGTGCGGGCAAGTCGACCCTTGCGCGTTGTCTGCTCGGTATCTGGCCCGGGGCCCAGGGGCAGGTGCTGATCGACGGGCACGACATCCAGTCCTGGCCGCGCCAGTCTCTGGGGCAGCACCTGGGCTACCTGCCGCAAGACGTGGAGCTCTTCGAGGGCACCATTGCAGAAAACATCTCGCGTTTCGAGAAGGTGGAATCGGGCGATGTGATTGCCGCTGCGCAGGCCGCCGGCATTCACGACATGGTGCTGCGCATGCCCAAGGGCTACGACACGCCGGTCGGTGAAGCTGGCGACGTGCTTTCAGGAGGCCAGCGTCAGCGTGTGGGTCTGGCGCGCGCGCTGCTCCGTGAACCCGCCATCGTCGTTCTCGACGAGCCCACAGCGAACCTGGACGACATCGGCGAAGCGGCACTGGCCCGCGCCGTCACGGCCCTGAAGGCCAAGGGCCGTACGGTCTTTTTGATCGTTCACCAGAAGAATCTCCTGTCCCTGGCCGACCGCGTTCTCCGGCTCGAAGCGGGACAGATCGCCCAATTTGCCAGCGTCCTTCCGGCGCCCGGGAATTTAGCCCCAGTTGCAACCCAGAAGCCATGAACACCCAAACTGAAAAAAATGGAGCCGTCGAGGTCCGCATGCCCGCGCCCACGAACGCCGGCAAACCCGTCGACGCGACCGAAACCCAGCGCCTGACAGACACTGCAGCCCCCATACGGCTGGGGTTCTGGTCCTTGATCGTCGGCTTCGGTGTATTTCTGGCCTGGGCCATCTGGGCGCCGCTGGACGAAGGTGTTCCGGCCCCGGCCACCGTGGCGGTGGAATCGCGCCGAACCACGATCCAGCACATCCAGGGCGGTGTGGTGCGCGAGCGTCTGGTCAAGGACGGCGATATGGTCCAAGCCGGCGCCGTGCTCGTCGAGCTCGACGATGTGGCTACGCGTGCTGCTTACCAAAGCATCCGGCAGAACTACCTGTCGCAGCGCTCGACCGAAAGCCGTCTGCTGGCCGAGATCGCGCGGGCGCGCGAAATCACGTTCCATCCTGACCTGCTGAAGGAAGACGATCCGCTGTCGAAGCAGTTCATCACGGTTCAGAAGCAAATCTTTGAGTCGCGCCGTGCCGGGCATAACGCCGAGCTGGCGGCAATGCGCGAGGCTGTCGTCAACAGCGGGCTGCAACTTGCAGGCATGCGCCAGGTGGTCCAGGCCCGCAGGGTGCAGCAGGCCCTGCAGGAACAACAACTGGCTGGCGTCAGATCTTTGGCAGAAGAAGGTTTCGCACCGCGCAACCAGGCCCTGCAGCTGCAACAGGCACAGGCCGAACAGCGCGCCGGCCTGGCTGACCTGGAAGCCAGCATTCTTCGACTTCAGAGCACGGCGTCCGAAGGCCGGTTGCGCATCGCCCAGCGCGAGCAAGAGTTCGTGCGCGAATCGTCGGGGCAGCTGGCCGAACTGCGGCGCGAGGTACAGGCCAATGAAGAGAAGCTGGCTGCGGTGGCAGTGGAACTGGACCGGATGCAGATCAAGACGCCGGTGTCCGGGCAGGTGATCGGCCTGGCCGTCGGCGGGCCGGGCAGTGTCGTCGCGAACGGTCAACATCTGATGGATATCCTGCCCTCGGGCGCCAACCTGAAGCTCGACATCAGGGTGCCGCCGCAGGTGATCGACCGCATGAAGATCGGCAACGAGGTTGAGGTGAGGTTCGCGTCTTTCGCCGCCACGCCGCACCTGGTGGTGATGGGTAAGCTGGTCGCGTTGTCCGGTGACGCTGTCACCGAGACTGTCAACGGCCAGACGGCCACCTTCTTCACCGGCCGCGTGGAACTCACGCCGGCAGGCCTGAAGGCGCTGGGCAACAACATCGTGCAGCCGGGCATGACAGCCGATGTGCTGATCAAGTCGGGTGAACGATCGCTGATGACGTACCTGCTGCACCCGCTGACCAAGCGCGTGTCGGCGTCGATGACCGAGCAATGACGATGCGCCAAGATACTTGTTCACGCCGGAACGGGCGCCGCGCCGTGCACTGGCACGCCCTGTCGGTCGTCAGCGGGATGCTGATGCTTTTGGGCAGCCATTCCGGCGCGGCGGCGATGACCTTCAGCCAGGCCCTGGATGCTGCGCGGCAGAACGATGCCAGCTTTCGCGCTGCCGGCTACGAGTTCGATGCCTCTCGCTACGGCGTACCGATCGCACGTGCGCAGTTGCTGCCCGCCATTTCGTTGAACGCCAGCGAATCAGCGGTGACCGGGTCGCGCCGATTTGCCAACGGCCAGAACCAGGAGGTGCGGCTGCCTCTGGACTACAGCTCGCCGCAGGTGTCTTTGAACATGCGCATGCCGCTGTTCAATTTCGAGGCCATCAGCAGCTACAAGCAGGCGCAGGCGCAAGCCGAAGTCGCAGAAGCCAACCTGCGGGTGCAGAGTCTGAGCCTGGTCGAACGTCTGGCCGGCGCTTACTTTCAGTTGCTGATAGCAGAAGACACGCAGCGGCTGGCCGCGAGCCAGGTCGAGGCCTATCGGACGCAAGCTGCCCAGGCCGAACAGCGTTTTCAGCGCGGCGAGGGCACGCGTGTGCAGGTTGCCCAGACCCAGGCGACGCTGGACGTGTCGCGCTCACGCCTGCTGGAGGCCGTCGACCAGATCGAGCAGTCGCGCAGCCGGCTGGAACGTCTGACCGGTACGCCGCAGGTGCGTGCCAACGCACTGCCGGCAAAGCACCAGCCGCTGGCGCTGTTTCCAGAGCGGCTGGGCGACTGGATGGAGATGGCGCTGCGGCAGAGCCCCAGCCTTCAGGCCCAGGAACGCATTCGGGAGGTGGCACGCCAATTCACGCGGCGCCAGACGGCTGGACACCTGCCGCGAGTGGATCTGGTGGCCAGCTTGGGGCGCAACGAGAACGACTCGACAAACTCGATCGGCCAGTCGACGACGATTAGGTCGATTGGCGTGCAACTCAGCGTGCCGCTGTTCAACGGTGGGGGCGTCGACGCCAGCGTCAAGCAGGCAGGCATGCGCGAATCACAGGCGGCAGAAGAGGCACGCAAAGAACGCGAGACGATTGAGATCGACGTTCAGCGCCACTACCAGGCCGTGGTCAGCGGTGAGCAGCGTGTGCAGTCCTACTTGAGATCTGTGGAGTCGACCGGCCTGGCCGTTCAGGGCGCACGCCGCGCGCTGGAAACGGGCCTGGGCACGAACAGTGAACTGGCCGAGGCCCTGGGCGTCAACTTCTCCGCCCTGCGCGACCTGACCCAGGCCCGCACTGAAACTCTGCTTTCCCGCGTGCGGCTGATGCTGCGCGCAGGCATGCCCCACACCGAGGTGGCTGGCGAAGTTGACCGTTTCCTGGTCGATACTTCGGCCGCACCCGCACCCGCACCCGCCCCTGCCCCTGCCCAATGACCATGACCCGCCAAGCCTTCCTGTTCGTGCGCGCGCTGCCCATGCTTGCCGCGGCGCTGCTGCTGTCCGCCTGCGGCGGCGGCGGTGGTGACGGCCCCAGCGTGGTGACCCTGTCTGCGACCGGGCTGGGCTATTCCCGCATGGCCACCATCACCGTCAATGGCTCGGGGCTGGACGACCCAGGCTTACAGATGACCGTTGAAGGCGCACGCTGCGACAACGTCACGCGTACAGGCTCCAGCGACGCCCAGGCGCAGTTCACCTGCCTGGTGGGTGGCGTGGGCGAGATGTCGCCGCGCATCCGCACATCCGACGGAAAGGAGCTGGGGCGCCTGTCGCTGAATGTGCCGCTGCCACATGTGTCGTTTGCCATCACGCGTGCGGGTCAGAGCCGCAATGTGCTGGTCGAGCTCGACCCCCGGCTGGCACCGGTCACGGTCGGCAACTTCATGCTCTACGTAGCGACCGGCTTTTACCGCGACACATTGATCCACCGCGTATTGACAGGCCGGATTGCGCAGGGCGGTGGCTACACCGCTGGGCCGACACCCAAGGCTGCTACGTTCCCACCGATCGAGCTGGAGTCCAATAACGGCCTAAAGAACCTGCGAGGAACGATCGCGATGGCCCGCACCGCGGTGCCGGCTTCGGCACAGGCCCAGTTCTATTTCAATATCAGCGACAACCCCGACTTCGACCGCGTCAGCGCCGCGCAGCCCGGCTATGCCGTCTTCGGACGCGTTCTGGAGGGCCAGGAAGAACTCGACGCGATCGGCCAGGTGATCACCACGGCGGCCGACGCCACACTGCAGAACCTTCCGGTCAACAATGTGGTGGTGACGTCGGTGCTGCAGGTGCGCTGACCAAGTGCCCACCGCTGGTTTTACTCATCTGACGCTGGCCTGGCCACTGGCCAAGCGCGACATTCTGGCGCGCTACAGGGGCAGCCTGGTCGGTGTCGCCTGGGCGCTGCTCACGCCCTTGGCGATGGTGGCTGTTTACACGCTGGTATTCCGCGGTGTGTTTCAGGCGCGCTGGGGTGGGGCCGCCGGCACGGCCGAAACCGACGGTTTCGGCTTCGTCATGCGGCTGTTCGCCGGCCTGACGGTGTTCAGCGCCGTGGCCGAGGTGGCCAGCCGCGCGACGCGGCTGATTCAGGACAACGCCAACCTCGTCAAGCGCGTCGTCTTTCCGCTCGACCTCTTGTGCGTGGCGCTGTTGATGCAGGTAGCGTTGCACATGCTGCTGCAGGTGGCGGTGCTGGCCATCATGGTGCTGGTGCTGGGCGACGGGCCGCGCCTGTCGTGGCTGTGGCTTCCCCTGGCCCTGGCGTGGACGCTGGTGCTGCAGTACGTGCTGGCGCTGCTGCTGGCGGCGTTCGGCTGCTATCTTCGCGACCTGCAGCACCTGGTGCCGTTAGCGGTGTCGGGCTTGATGTTTCTGTCGCCAGTGTTCTACCCGGTTCACGCTGCGCCGCCGGTACTGGCGCTGATCCTGGCATTGAATCCGTTGTCCGTGCCCATCGAACTGTTCCGCATGGCTTGGTTCGGCGATCCTTTCAACACCACGCTGGCCCTGGTGCACGGCGCCGTGCTGCTGCTGGGGTTGGTGGCGGCCCGATGGATATTCGCGCGGCTGCGGCCGGGGTTTGCCGATCTTGTCTAAGCCACTGCCGGAAGGCGACCTCGCTATCGAACTGCGCGATGTGGCGAAGAGCTATTCGCTGGAAACCCAGCCCTGGCGCCGTCTGTGGCAGCAGCTCAGCGGCCGCCAGGCCAGCGGCCGCGAACACCATGCGCTGAACCGAATCGACTTGCGCGTGCGCCGCGGCGAGGTGGTGGGCATCGTTGGCCGTAACGGTGCAGGCAAGTCCACGCTGCTGCAGATCGTCTGCGGCGTGCTGCAGCCCAGCCGAGGCCAGCGGCGCGTCAACGGCCGTGTGGCCGCGCTGCTGGAACTGGGCGCCGGCTTTAACTCCGAGCTGACTGGACGCGAAAACGTGCGTTTGAATGGGCCACTTCTGGGGCTGTCGGCCAGAGAGGTCAATGCGCGCATGGACGAGATCATCGACTTCGCTGGCATCGAAGGCTTCATCGACCAGCCTGTGCGCAGCTATTCCAGTGGCATGTTCATGCGGTTGGCGTTCTCGATGGCAACCAGCATGGACCCTGACATTCTTGTTGTCGACGAAGCGTTGTCGGTAGGCGATGGCGCCTTCGCGCGCAAGTCCTATGAACGCATCATGGCGCTGAAGGACAAGGGCAAGACCATCTTGTTCTGTAGTCATTCAACGTTTCAGGTGGAACAGTTATGCACCCGCGCGCTGTGGATCGAAGGCGGCACCATCCGCTACGACGGCCCGGCGCACCAGGCCACGCTGGAGTATGCCGAGTGGCTGCTGCGGCAGGAACAGGGGCAGTCGGGGCTGCCGGCAACATCGCAGCATTTCGAAACGGCGGCGGCGGCCATCCAGTCGGTGCATGTCCACGTCGGCGAGGGCGCGACGCCTCTGCGCAGCGGCATCGACGACCTTGTCGTCGATATCGTGTTCCGCAGCGACCCCGCAGTTCTGTGCCCAACCTTGGGCGTGGTGGTGCACGGCGCCGATGGCAGGCCCGTTACCAGCGCCGGCAACTGGCTGGACAGGGAAGCGTTGGTGCGCGACGCCGCTGGCGAAGTGCATGCCAGTCTTGTCATGCCGAAGCTGCCGCTGCTGAAGGGACGCTACACCGTGTCGGCTTACGTGCTGTGCGACCGCGCCATCAACCTGGTGGCCGCAGCCGAGCATGCTGGCCAGTTCGAAGTGACCCAGTCTCATGTCGAGCAGGGCGTAGTCTCGCTTCCCCACCATTGGCTGCACACACCGCATTCCGGACCCCGATGACGCCTTACGCGAACTTCAGCTTCCCGCTCAATATTTACGCCGCGATGCTGGCCTGGAGCGAAGGGCGGGTCGACTATCTGCACTACGGCCTGTTCGAATGTGTCGACGAACCCATCTGGCAGGCCCAGGAACGGGCCAGTGCACAACTGTGGGCGCAAATGCCGCCCCCCTGCCGCGTGCTGGAAGTGGGTATTGGGCTGGGCCATACGCTCAAGCGGCTGCATGAACGCGGCTTCAATGCCGTGGGCATCACACCCGAAGCGGCGCAAGTGGCAGAAGTGCGCGCGCAGCAGGGTGCCGGCTTGGCCATCGAGATGATCACGCTCGAGGCCTACGCCCCCGCGGGCCCGCGCTTCGACCTGATGGTGCTTCAGGAGAGCGCACAGTACATCCAGCCGCTGGCGCTGTTCGAAGCCGCCGACCGCCTGCTGAACAGCGAACATGCAACGCTGCTGGTGATGGACGAATTCGCGCTGCACCGCCGAAGCGACGCAGACTTCGGTTTGCACCTGCTGCCACACTTTAAAGAATTGGCCACGCGCCATGGTTGGCGGCTGGTGCACGAGCAGGACGTCACTGCCCAGGCCCGACTGACCATCGATGTGCTGCAGGCCCTGACGCAGACCCACTGGCAGCGTTCGCAGGAAGAACTGGATATTGGCGAAGACGAGTTGCAGGCGCTGATGCAGTCCAACGACCGCTACGGTGCCAATTATCGAGACTGTATCTTCGGTTACCGCGTGCTGAAGTTCGAGCGCGCTGCCGCGCCGTCCCTGCGACCCGTGGCGCTGGACGAGAGCCGCGCGCCAGCGGTGCGGGCGCTGTTTCAGCGCGTCTTCGGCCGCGAGCTGGGGTTGGCCGAGTGGCACTGGAAGTACGGCAACGGCAGGGGTCGCGGCATCGGCCTGGCGCAACGCGACGGGCGGTTGCAGGCCTTCTACGGCGGGCTGACAAGGCCGTTGCGGCTGTTCGGCCAGCCGGCGCTGGGCTGCCAAGTCTGCGACGTGATGGTGGAGCCGGGTACGCACGGTTCACTGGCACGCCAGGGGCCGATGCAGCAGGTCGCGGCCACGTTTTTAGAAGCCGAGATCGGCTGGGCGCGCCCGCATGCCGTGGGTTTCGGGTTTCCGACGGACCGCGCCCTGGGTGTGGCAGAACGTCTGGGGCTGTACCGCCGCGTCGACGAGATGGTGCAGTTGCGATGGGTGGCGCTGAAGCAGCTGACGCTGGAAGGCTGCGTAGACAGGATCGACCTGGCAGGCATGCAGCCTGGCGACGAGCTTTGGCAAGTGCTCGACACCCTGTGGGCGGCCATGGCGCAGGGCCTGGAAGCTTCGGTACTGGGTGTGCGCGATCCGGCTTGGCTGCGTTACCGCTACGGCCAGAAACCCGATGTGGTCTATACGGCGCTGCTGGTGCGCGCAGCGCCAGGCACTCGCTTCATGGGGCTGGTTGTGATTCGCGCCCATGCCGACCGCCTGGAGGTGCTGGACCTGCTCGGCCCGTTGGCGGATCTGCCCAATCTGATTGAAGCGACCCGTCACGCGGCATCGACATCTGCAGATGCTGCCGGCCGGACGCACGTGACCTGCTGGGTCACGGTGTCCCACGCGGCGCTTCTGATGCGTATGGGCGATGGCGTCGTGCGTGACAACCTGGACCTGTTTGTGCCCGCCAATGCCCATACCCCGGGGGTCTCGCCCGAAGCCTTGTCCGGCCGCTGGTTCCTGACCGCCGGCGACACTGACTTCCGCTGAACCTACTGTGCGGATCCTGCACGTCACCCGCGAGACCGCTGGCGACCGCCGCTTCGGCATCGGCCGCAGCCTGCTGCCGGTATGCGAAGCCCTGCAGGAGCGCGGCCACGTCGTGCAGTATCTGACCCAGGAAGATTTGGCTCCTGCATCGCACGCGGCGCTACAACCGCTGGCACGCTGGCTGGGGCGACTGGGTGGGCTGTACTTTGGCGACGTTGCCCAGGACGTCGCCCTGGCCTGGGCCGAGCGGCTGAACATTGGCCGCGTCGCGGCCCTGGTGGCGCGGCGCCAGCGCTTCGACATAGTGCACCTGCACGACCCTTGGATGGCCTGGGGCTACCGCCAGGCCAGCCGCGTCTTCCGGCAAGCCGGCACGCTTCGCTGGGGCTTCACCGAACATGGCTTTGGCGCTTACGCCAACGCCACCTGGGAAGAGGGGCTGCCCTGTACGCCAAAGCTAATGCGCTGGCTGCGCCGGCTGGAAGCCGGGGTGGCAGCGCGTGCGGATTTCGTTCTGTGCCCGACGGTGTCGGCCCGTGTCCAGCTGGCGCGCGACCTGTCCTTGACAGAAGCGCCCGCGCATTGGAGTGTCGTACCGCACCCGCAGCCAGCGCTGAGCCTGCCTGCGCGCCAGGTCGCGCGCCAAGCGCTGGGCCTGCCCGACGAAACGCTGCATGTGCTGGCTATCGGCCGTATCAACCCAGTCAAGCGTCTGGATGCAATTGTTCGCGCCTGCAGACAACTGCACCGACCCTTGCGGTTGACCCTGCTTGCCGGCGGCGGCGACCCGGCTCCGCTGCATGCGCTGGCCGCCGGGGCGCCGGGCCTGGCGTTGCAGGTGCTGGTCGCTGACGATGTTGGCCCTTATCTGGCTGCGGCTGACGTTTACGTCAGCGCCGCGCTGAACGAGTCATTC
>Ga0105045_10006328_pt1 | contig 10477 bp, 3 predicted proteins | sample MAT02_FD_78089 | JGI IMG/M metagenome (GOLD analysis project Ga0105045, IMG submission 78089) | Freshwater microbial communities from Lake Fryxell liftoff mats and glacier meltwater in Antarctica - MAT-02 (megahit assembly) | ecosystem: Environmental > Aquatic > Freshwater > Ice > Liftoff... | reverse complement strand
GGTATAGGATATATCGAATTCCATAGAACTGTTTTTTCTAATGCTACGCATTAGGATTTTACAAGCGAATTTAAGAATATTTTTCTAATGCGTAATTTGGGTTAAACGCTCAAAAAAGATTTACAGTTCTAGATAGTCTCTCAAAAAAAGAGAAACTACATCGATGAAAAAATAGTTTATAAAGAAAATGATAGTTTAAGAGAACGGTTATATGTCCAATCTTGGCTAGCTAAAGCAAAATCTGAGAAAAACCACAATCAAATGGCACTCGCCTACAAAGCTTTAATCTATAGATTTGATAAAAAATTAAGACACTTATACGTAGATACTTCGGTTGTTGCTTCCAGAAAGAAGCTTAAGTCTTTTAATCTACACTACTTTTTTAAGGTAAAAGCAATATTAGGATAATCAGTAATAATGCCGTCTACATTCATTGTTAATAAACGAATCATGTCCTTTTTATCATTCACCGTCCATGGAATAACTTTCATATTCTTTTGATGAATATTTTCTACTTCAGTATCATTTAATAGCACATAATATGGACTGTAAATGTTCGGTATAAAACTGAGCTTTTTCATATTCGTTTCAAAATCATATTCGAAAGTTAGAAAAGAAAGTTGATAGTCTGGGTACGTTTTGTCAAGATATTCTAAGACTCTAAGATCAAAACTTTGAATAGTAATGCGGTTTAGCGGTAACTTGCTTTTTTTCAGTTCTGAAATTAAAAGATCTGAAAATCCCTGTACACTTGGTTGGTATCCATTTGCTTCTTCATCAGGCGTACTTTTAATCTCGATATTATAAAGAATAGCTCTATTTCTACTCTCCGCATATTTTATGACCTCAGCTAATAAGGGTTTGAATGTTTTTAGCTTTTCTTGTTCTGGAAACTTAGGGTTTCCTATGGCGCCAACATTGTATTTCTTTACGGTTTTATATTTATTTTTATAAATATTGAAGGCTAACGCAGCTTCTTTTGTAATGGCTCTCCCTTTAGTATCTGAAGTAATTTCGTAATTCAACCACGGTTCATGAGAGACGACGACTTGATTATCTCGGCTAATTACCACATCTAATTCTAGAGTATTGACGCCAAAATCTAATGCTTTTTTAAAAGCAGGAAGCGTGTTTTCGGGCGACAAACCTCTAGCACCGCGATGTCCTTGAAGTTCAAAATTAAATTTGCGCTCTTGTTTTAGAATAATAGCATCTATAAATGAAGTGCTTTGATTGTAAACATTTTTCCAATCATTAGATCTTAAGTCGCAAGCTATAACATGGTTTCCTGCATTTGGAAAAGCGACTTTTATCTTTTCATCAGGAGCTGTTCCTAGGTTTTCAAACATTTTTAGGATAGCAGGAACTGAGACAGTTTGATCTTGCTCTTTTTCGTTTTTATAATAATACCCAACAAATACGGGGATTTTAACTTTCTTAAAAGTTTGTGCTATCATGGTACTTTTTAGCATTTTTATTAACGCTTCGTACCCATCAATGTGGTAAGAGGTAGACCAATATTTTTGTTCCTTTTCGGGCCTACTTTGTTTCATGACTTCGCCACCGTTCATTTTGATAATATCTGATTTACCTTCAGGAGTAAGAATAGAAGCATAGGCAGGATATTTTAAATCAATAAAAGGGGAGTACATAATTAAACCCGCAATTGAAGGATCTTCGGAAGCTAACTTCAAGCTCAAAGTTCCGCCTGTAGAAGTACTTACTAAAATTACTTGTTTGCCTATTAGTTTCCCGATTTCTAAGGCCTCTTTTGCAGAAGCAATATAGTTTTCAGGAGTTAGGTTTTTAAAATTATCATCTCTACTTAATCCGTGATCTTTTAATCGAGATAAGTAAACATTAGCATTGTATGCTTTAGATAACATCAACATGATGGGTTGGCCCTCTCGATTACTAGCGCCAAAACCGTGTAGGTATACAAATGCAATAGGCGATTGTTTAACCTTAAAATCTTTAGCCCAGATAATTCTAGCTTCGTTATCAGGTTTCAAATTTTCAAGTTTTTGCTCTGCTACTTTAATGGCACTTTCAATGGTTGTGATCGTACTTTTTTGCATTAATATTTGGGCATTGCATACGCTAATAGATAACGCTAAAAGCAATACTAATAGATTTTTTTTTGTCATAATCCTGTAATTATAAATTATATTAACAATGCTAATGTAGTTTTATATTGTTCCCTAATTTTTTTAAAATCTGCTTTAAGTTGGACTCCGTAAAATCTAGCTGCACCACCTGTAAAAGTAGGAGTTCCAGAAGCACCAGCTATATTTCCAGCATCAGTAATATATTTTTTATCTAACAAATTATTCATAAAAAAAGTGATCCCATATTTCTTATTGATATTTAAACCTGTTCTCAAGTTTACAACATCGTGGTCTTCTTGAAAAATTTTAAGTAAATCGGTTTCCTCAAAAAAAATTTCAGCTTTAAAGGTATAAGTAGGTCTAAAAAATAAATGAACGCCTCAATAAATTTACAAATAATTTCATGGCAAACTCAATTAATACCCTCTTTTAAAAATTTTCCAACTATTTATTTTATCGAGTAAACAGCTTGGACTTATTTGCTAACATAATTTTTAATTATATCGCTAAAATATTGATTTTTTAAGTTTTTATAGATGTCTTTTACTGCATTTTCGATTTGCTAAATCTACTTTATAACTAGAGCTGCGTTTAACCGAATTACGTTTTATCTCTCTCTCTAGATGAACGAAATGTGCACGTTAATATCAAAAGCAATTTGTGCTTTAATAAAGTTTTGTGGCATTAGAAATTTTAATTTTTATCTTTGTTTAACGATAAAATGCTTCGTACTTTGCGAATTTTAGATGAGGAACAAGTAACATAAATTTTTCCATTTCAGCAAACAGGGAAAAGCAGTTATTTTCTTTTTTGTGCTCAAAAAAAATTTCATCTTCTTTAAGATTACTCTATTCCCATTAATTAATTGAACTTAAGTAAACATTGACCTAAAAGTTGAGCAGCTTCATCTATTGGATCATAAATTAAAATTTTATTTGATTTAATACGTACTTAATAAGTATATAGATGCAATTTTAGGTCACCTTTCTTTTTTTTCACTTGCTCCAAACCATTTACAAAAGGTTTTTTTACTACTGACCATTGTGCAGACTTGATTTATTACTTTCGGAAAAAAACTCCTCAACGAATTATAACATAAACCGCATATTCGTGATCCAATATTTTTTTGATATTGTAAAACGAAATTACTATCAATTCAGCAATTTTGATGGTATTGCCTTAAATGATATTAATCACCACTTTATTTTCACTCATCGTTTTAAAGGCTTTTAGCTTTAACCAGGATCAATTTCTGCCCTAAAGTATCAAAATTAAAATCCAGTGCATAAGAATTTCCAAAAACCAAATCAAACCCTTCGACTATTATTATTATTATTATTATAAAAATGGCTAAAGCTTATTAGACACTTTATAAAAACCTTCGCATTGATTTATTACGAAAAAATTCCACTAAAACTAACAACTAAAGAATTCAATAAAAACGCCTAAACCTATAATTTAAAAGACTTTATCGAATTTGGAGAAAGTATCTTTTTTTTTGATCTTTAATAAAAATATCCTCAAAAAGAAATGTCACACAATACTCATTTCGAGGATATTTAATTTTAACTTTTGCTTATTCCTTAATTAATCTAATACTAAAAATATTTCCTAAATTATTGAGCCCTTTTAGAATATAGATACCGCTTGGATATCCAGTTAAATCTATAAGAGACTCTTGCTGAGAGGAAATTTTACTAAGAGTAAACTTTTTGAGTAATTTAGCATTGATATTAAACAATTCAAAATTAATTTTTTCGTTATTAAGATTCCAATTAACTTGAATTTTGAATTTTCCGCTACTTGGATTTGGAAAAACTAAAATGCTATTTTTCAATACATTGTCTTGCGTGTTTAGAACCTCCTCTGGAAAAATCCCAACACTATATTCGTTGCTGTACAAGAATGGGTTAGAACTTTGAATTCTTATTTTATAATCTTCACTTGGAGTAACTGTAGGAATTAGAACATTTATTGAATCATTAATTATTGTAGCCGCAATAGCAATTGGATTATCAAACGATCCCGCCGCATTAGAAATCTCCAGATTAAAGGAATTGTCAGGACTAAATGTTCCAAAAGTTTTGACAGGGATTTTTTCTACACCATTTATTGCCAGTTTATCCCTCACTAACTTCATAATCTTAGAAAACGTAATTTCAGAACTATTTCTGGGAATTATTTGAAAACCAGATGTAAATGGTGAATTTATTTTAAACTGACTGCCTAAACCAGCAACTTCAAACTCCCCTGTTGGCGGTTCTATTGAAAATGCATTGGTGACATTCCTGATAAAAACTTTCGAAACTGTAGTTCCATCAGTAGCATCGGCTTCAAAACCAATATAGCCTTGATTTGATGTCCATTGGTTTTGATTAATTAATTTCAACCTTTTAAGACGTATTGGAAAATATTCTAAAGAATCTGAAAGGACTTTTACGTCTCTAATCGTACTTAATAATTCGTTATTACTAATCAATCGGATTGAGTCGGTTTCTATTCTTAACAAACCATTTACTTGACGTAGTCGACCCATAGCTGCAATTATATCCCCTAATTTGACATTATAATTGGCATTACCACTTTTTTTGTAAACCTGAATCCCATAATTGCCATCATTAATAGCAAAATCTATACCCTCTGGTTTGAAATTTTGACTGTTCACAACACCTTCTAAACGGCAATATACACCCAATGAATCAGCAACACCAATAGCATTTATTTTTCTAATCTGTTCAATACGGTATGTTGGTATATTGGTCACTGGTTTTTCATTAGTAATTCCATTTTGTAAAATAGTGTAGCGATACACGGATCCAAAAGAATTATTGGCTACATATACGGAGTCTCTATTCTTAGTCATTGCCAATCCTCTCATATTAACCGTTGTATGTGTAGAAAAATTAGCAGAGACTTCACTCAATTCTTTTGACCAAAAAGTATTATTATTATCATCCCAAACGGCTAGTCGTGCACCTACTGCTCCTGAACCGTTAATAACGGCATAAAGTACATTGTTTTCAGGAGAAATTACCGAGTTACACCCACCTGCAGAGGGCGAAACGATTACCTTTTCTCTTGTAAAGTTAATCCCATTTGTGCTAGTATATTTATGGATATTCCTACCAGAGTTTGCAGGGACATAAAGTGTTTTCCCATTAGGTGACATGGCCGATGCCCGGGCTAGTTCGCGCTGTTCAAGAGGGAAATTATTAACAATAATATCAAATCCTGTACCATTTTGTTTAATAATAAAATTACTATTACCCGTTACTGAAGCAACGAAAACTCTTCCATCAGCATCAGCAGTAGGGTTGGTAAAGCTAGTAGCTGTTGCCGCTGGTGCAATAAATTGCGCTAATGGCTCTCCAGTAATTGCGTCAAACTTAACCACCCTTGTACCAGCAGTTACCAGTATGTTACCGTCTGCATCTGTACCTAATCCTGTTGTACCGAGCGTGTAGGTTGTGCCACCAAAACTGTAACCCGTTACACGCAATGCTATACCAGTTCCTGTATACGTTAAATTAGGAGAAGTTAGTGTATGAGGAGAACCATCAACTTTTTTAACCCATAAACCACCACCATTAATACCATACCATACCTTTCCGAAACGATCGGTAGCTACTCCTTGAATGTTACTTGCGGAAGCTACAGCGAAAGGGGCTGAACATTGCAAAGTAATATTATCTATTCCTGCGTTACAATTTAATTGGTAATCGGGAGGCAAGACCTCAATAACACCAACAACCGGTGCATTACTTTTGGCTAACCGAAGTTCTTGCGTGATTCCATAATTGCTATTTTTACCATCGGTTGCAATAATACGATGAAAAAAAGAAACGGGTTGATTTTCGATAGCTGACCCAAGCAAAGAATACATTTGGGATTGTGTTCTTGAAAAAGAATTCGACCTTCCTTTTCCTTCATGAATAATAATGTTATTGAAATCGTTATCAGTTGCTAATTGATAAGTATACGTCACTGGATTTACTTCAGGATCTGTGAGAGTATTCCAATTTACAGTAAAAAGACCTGGTATATCGCGCACACTATAGGTATCAGTAGTATTTTGTGAAACGATCGTTGGTTTTAGTGGCGATTGATTACCAACTGAATAAATTTGCGCTCTTATTTCTCCCTCGGGATAAAGGTCAGATTTTAATAAGATATAAAAACTTCCAGTACTTAATAATTCTTTAAAATCACTATCAAAAATTATTTCTCCCGAAAAAGAGCCTGATTTTCCATCGGTCGAAATTACATTTAAATCTGATATAATTTTACCATCTTCTCCATTTAATCCTTTGTATAAAGATACAGCAGTTCTATCCCGAGATAGCGTTCCTTGTAAATTAGTAAACGTACCATTAATTTTTGCTTTATTTCCAATAATAGCTACTGATGCTTGACCAGTAGCTACAGGTTGATGTGATTTTGATAAATGCAAAGAAGAAAGTGTCCCTTCGGCAGTATTTTTTAATTCAACATCTCTTCGTACTACGAAACCCTGAAATCCATTAATAATCTCAGGCAACTCTTTGTCATCAAATAATTCCATAGCTTCTGCATCCATATTTTTGATGTCATAAGTCGTGTAAACTATTTTATCTTCGGCATAAAAAATATCCATTAAAGTCATTGTATTTACTGGAGCCTTATCTATGCTTAACCATCGACGGGGGCCAGAACCTGCTGCACCTGTATTGAGCAATTCTAATTTACCTCGTTTTCCGGGATAATAAGCATGCTGATGCCCGGAAATATAAGTATGTACGTCTAATTCTTCCATCCATTTGCGCAGATTATCAGGTTGTGGCAATACATTTCCCGGAGAATCACGTTCTGCTGCCACACCATACAACGGCATATGTCCTATTAAAAAACGATATTTTGCATTTCGCGCCGCGGGACTGGCAAACTGTTGTTTTGTCCATTCTAATTCTGCCGAAGAAATAATAGAAGAGTTGGCGTCCCATGTTACATAAAATATATCGCCGTCCTTTTTATCCATATAAGAGAAATAAAAGGGGTAATTGAGAGTGTCAATTGCAAACATTCCTGGATATTTACCAGGAGAATCCCAGTAATTTTTTGTTCTCTCCCTTTCTAAAGGATTACCATCTGCACCATCATGATTTCCAATAGTAAATGCAAAAGGGATATTGGCATTTCGAAGGGGTGTTGCTATTTTTTTATCAAATGCTGCCCACATTGCATCTAATTGTGCACTGCTAAGTGAACCAGATTGTCCCGCCACCATATCGCCGCCACAAACTACCATATCGGGACTGAACATTCTTGGAATGCGTTGCATGATACTATCAACCTGATACTGATAAGTTACAGCTCCAAATTCTGAATTTAAATCACTCACTACAGCAATACGATAATCCCCACGTCTTGGAATAATTTTAGCATTATAAATCCTTTGACCTACTTCGCCATTTTCCGCTTTTACTTCAAAACGCAATTTAATTTTATCCGTAGGTTTTTCTGCAACTATATAAGAGAAAGGTACTGTTTGTGAAGGCGATGAGAGGTTTACTGCATTTCCGACTTGAACTTCGGTTTGTTCATTAACACTTTTGAATACTTTTAGTTCCTTTAAATTGACATCGCTTCTTCTGGTATCTAAAACCAGTGATAGGTTGATACTTTTATTATTTTCGTGTTTTCCAGAAGATGTTGCAGGATTAAATACCACTTGTGTAAGCGGTGTAATAGTTGCTGTGTAAGTTTTAGATACTTTTTGACCAAAGCTGTCCTCGAGTTCAAAACGATATGTAATAACACCAAAGGCATCATCAGTTGTATTTTGGATAAAATTATAAGTATCTGAAAGTGAATTGTTTAATACTACATCTGTACCAATTTGAATTTCATCTGAAGTACCTGCTTTTTTAAAAACTCTTATTTTAGAAACGAAAAGCCCATTTACTGGAGAGTTTAAAGCAACCCCAAACGAAATATCGGTTCCTTTTACATGATCTTTTGCATCGCCATTATTAAAAGCCATTGTTGCAGTTGATTCACTAATTTTTGTTAAACGAATGGCATCAACATTAATAAAACTTCCAGCTGGTAAAGCATCATTTGAAATGATAATAGCATCGCCAGAACCCAAATCAAAAGTTCCAATTTCATTAAACTTAGCTGAGTTTGCAGTTTGATTTACTCGTACTACATTTAAAGGAAAGTTACCTTGCCTATTGATGGTAAAAGGAGTATTGGTAGCTCTATTGGCAGAGGCAACCCACCAAGCCTCGACTTTGTATCGAGCAGAAGGTAAATTTAAAAAGCGATAGGTCGCTTTATTGTTTCCACTTCCTACTGTAATCTGCCTTGACTGAGAACTGCCATAAAAACCACTATTAGCAGAATTTAGAAAAGCACCCGTTTCAGAATATACTGTTGTGTTATCTGTATCTAAAACCCTTGGTTTTCTTTTAAGCATAAATGCCGACGGTATGGCACGAAGCACACCCGCATCTGAAGGACGAATGGTATTTTGTCCTAAAATTTGCATCGCAGAAGAACCTCCCCCATCTAAATTAAGTGCTTCCTGACAGCCAATAGACACCATAATGTCAGCAAGTTCCTCTAAAGTTACACCATTACTAACCTCTGGATTCCTGCCTTCTACAACTAGAAAAATTACTTTACCCGATATGGTATAACCTATAGCAGTACGAGGCTCTCTCACTGCATTATTGACATCTGTCAGTTCTTGACTCGCCGAAATTTGTTTTAGCCCATTTACAACTAAAACTGGGCTACCCCCTATTGCTGTAGTGGCATTCCAAAGTGTTGCACCACTAGGAAAAGTTGCGCTTGGTTGAGGCTCTGGTGCAGTGTTTCCTAATGTACCATTTCCTGAATTTTCACTTGGAAATGGATAAGAATAAATAGCATTTGTGGGTCCAACGTTATACACCCAAGCTACATCTGGCTGATTGTTATTGAGTATCCCAAAAGCTCCACGAGTAGGAAAATAAGCCGTTGGTGTTCCGTTGAAATTACGATTTATTGATTTAATATTGGGAGAAATAACCGCACTATTATTACTTACCAAACTGAGATTTTGATTTCCAGAAAAGAATCCCCCATTAACAATAGCAAAAACAGATTCTGTTTCATCTTGTATAAACTGAGGTAATGTCTTTGACGCTCCATTTCCTGATACGGCTTTCAATTCGATATCTCCATCAGAAAGATCAGTAATCATATAGTAGGCTTTCAAGGGAGATCCACCCGCTAAAGGAGTAGTTGTTTGATACACCTTAACCGAATTGGGTAAATTAGCATTTAAAGAAGTCGGCTTTGTCCATTGAAGCGAAGTCTGTGCAAAAAGTGTTTGTATAAAACATAATGATATCAACAATAGTAATGAATGTTTTGTAATGTAATTATTTTTCATTTTTAGGTCTTTTTGTTCGGCTACAAATGTAATCGCAACATATTACTATTGTGTTACTGTAACATTATCACATTATTACTATTATTTGTTAAAAATACAAGCGTATTTAAAACTAAACTTTCGTGAATTTTATACCATTAGTACTTATGATACATCGATCTTGTTGGAAAGGAAAACCCCAAAACACAATTATCAATTTTTAATATTAAAAAGTAAAGTATTTGTTAGACACTTTAGCTGTATTACTCAAAAACGTTTCATTTACCGTAAAAATGGAAATTTAAAAATTCAAACAGCTGTTTTTAAGATAAATCCAGTTTTGTAGTCATCATAAATTTTGGCACCGGTCTTTTTGCCATTTTTTGCCAAATGTTTTATAAATCTACCCATAATCAAAATTTTGTAAAGACAAAAAATAAAATCTTACGTCCAATTGGAAAGTCTTCGTGATCAAAAGTATGTGCTAAGTTAGCAGGTCCATTTAAACTCTCTATAATTGTAAGATTAAAAACCGATGCCAATAATTGCACAAATAATATATTTTTATGCTATCTTGTACCTTTGAAAAATTATTTAAAGCTAGTGACCCTATAGATTACCTTAATTGAAATAACAGTGCGTAAAGCATTGATTTTATTATCATTTTCATATCAATTGCGCAGCCGCTTTCTTCGCATAATTAAATCTTTAACAGCCGTTAATTAGAAAGTTAGGGTTTTTTTGATTTTACTCCTAGCCCACAATTAGTACACGGTCATTTATTTTACTTTTTTTATTAATTTTATTTTTTTATTAATTTTATGTTAGAAAAAAATAGAAATTATGAACGATACACCTTCTATCAAACGAATTATAATTAATTTCATCTACATCAGAGAGCAATTAAAAATTTTATTTAAAGATAAAATAGAATACTAACCCATAATGCACTTCCTACTTGCCAATGATG
>Ga0105045_10006327_pt1 | contig 10479 bp, 7 predicted proteins | sample MAT02_FD_78089 | JGI IMG/M metagenome (GOLD analysis project Ga0105045, IMG submission 78089) | Freshwater microbial communities from Lake Fryxell liftoff mats and glacier meltwater in Antarctica - MAT-02 (megahit assembly) | ecosystem: Environmental > Aquatic > Freshwater > Ice > Liftoff... | reverse complement strand
TTTCCATTTGCTCAGCGCCGCGGCATGCTGCTCGACCTGCGCCGAAGAAGCGCCCGCGACTGGCTGGGTGGGCTCGGCCGCTGCCGTGGTCTTCATCGCTTCCCAGGCCTTTTTATAACCAGTGAAGGCTGTGTTCGCCGTCTCCAGCCGCTTCGCCTCGTCGGTCGCCTTCTGAGTCGGATCAAAAGCCGAGCGAAACTCGGCGACGGCAGTCCGGGCCAACGTAGCTTTGCTCGCTACGAGGGAGTCCTCGACCCACTTCGCGAAAAGTCCGGGCTTGGTAGTCTCAACAATTGTGGCGCGGACGTTGAAGGGTAGGTAGCGACTCGCACTGCCCGGCGCCGCACCACTCGCCAGGGCCATTGGCACGGGTGGCATCGGCAACCAATGCAGGTCGTATCCCGCGTACAGCGCATCCTGCAACTCGTCGAGCGTCACGGCGGGAAACGCTTGCTCGACAAACGCGGCGCGCAAGCCCAACCCTGCAGAGCCCGGCGTTAGAAACTCGATGCGTAGCACCCAGTCGCGTTCCGAGGTCTGACCGAGCGCGTTAGGCTTAGGGTTTAGGTACCGTTTGATATTCCAAAGGTATACCCGGAGGCGAAAGGCCGTACGGTCAGGCGCCACGACGACGACGAAGCTGAGGTTGAACGACGCATCACCCGCCGTACGATCTACTCCATTGTGCAGGACCAGAGTGGCACCGTCGACGTCATTGATGCCACCGGCTTTATAGAACCCGTCGACCGGGATCGTCACGTCTAATGTGGTCGCTTCCGCCCGCATGCGCATAGCGACGGCGTCGACGAGGCTTGAGACGCCGGTCTCGACGAATTTAGATGCAACGTCAAACATCGCCGACGTGCCCGCAACTGTCAGCGCGACTGGCAGAACGTTCGCGGCGGCGGGGCTAAGGGCCGCCGGCAACGGAGGGCAGAACCGAGCAAGTGGATGACCAGCCTGTTCGCCGCGATAGACGAACGCCATCTTTAGCGTGCCTGGGCCCGGCATGGCTTCGTCCCTGGAGTTCATGGCAGTCCTCTGTCCGTGCAAAGCTGTCGTAGTCTTACCGGATGGACAGCAGTGGCACGCTGGGCCTCACTCCAACGGGCTGTCTAGGCAGCTGCGGCAAAGCAGCTGACGCGGGCGCAGGCAAGGCGGCGCCCGCCGCGCTAGCGGGCGCCGGTATTGGCAGGAGCGACTTTACCGCTGCGCTCCAGCGGTCCGGCACTGGCGAGCCAGCGAGAGAGATGGGAAGGAAGGCCTGCGCCAGTTGGCGCTGCAGCACCACTGCATCCCGGTTCTTAAGCAGGCCGGGCAGTGGACCTTGTGCAGAGAGATTGGCCCCGCTGTCGCGTTGGCCCGGGTTCTTGAACCACGCGTACAGGACGATGGCGTCAACCTCGGACACCGACGCGCCGAGCGTGGCCTGCAGCGACTGAAGCACGGCACCGACGTCTGCGTCGGAAGTGCGAACGCGCTCGGCCACGACGGTGCCCCTGGCGATCGATTGGTCGATCAAGGCACGGATCTGCGCGGGACGGCAGATGCGCTCGTAGTCGGCGAGCAGCCGGATCGCGTCGGCACTGCCCATGTCGGCGAGGTTACCGGGTGTGGTGACACTGTCCAGCCACGCCTTTTGCGCTTCGCGCACGATCTTCGTTACCGCCGAGGCCACATCTGAGAAGAGATAGGCCGTCGTGAACGATTCCATGCTTGATCCGGTGAAGCTGAACGCGGTGGCGACACCTGCGATCTCCTTCGCCGCACTGCCGGCCAGCCCCATCACCGCCGACACGAAGCCGCCCACCAAACTGACCTGTCTCCGCTCGTTCGAGGCCGACTGGTTGCCCATGCCTACGGCGTCGAGGTAGCGGCTGCATTGCAGGTCCAGTACCGAAAGGCCAGAGCGAAGGGCCTTCTGGGCTTTTGGCGGATCTTCTGGCGTAACGGCACTGGCGGTCAAGTCTTTGCCGAAGACTTCCAGGGCATGCTCAAAAGCGGTCTTGCCTCCTGCGTCGACCTTAGTGTCAGCGAGCGGCGCGTTAGGAGCGACGCGCGCTGTCGCGCAGCCCGCCAGCGCGGCGACAGCGACAAGAAAGAAGAATCCGCCTGCCAGTCGACAACCGGCCAAGCGCTGCGGCGCATTCCAAAACATGATGCCTAAGCTCTCGTTTATGAAAAACTAATTCTCATGCAGTGTATGCAGGATCTCACACCTTCAAAATCCTAAATGGTTGGGATTGACTTTTTTCAGGATCGTCGCAGATAAAGCCGTCAACGCAAACGAAGCGAAGGCCACCTATGTCAGCTTCATACGTCTCTCCCAGGCACTGGAATCACTGGAGCCGTGCGGCCGCAATAGGGTTTACCTTAACGCAGGTCCTTGCGGCCGACGTCCCGGCGTCGCCCTCGGAGGTCTGTCAGATGCAGCATAAATTGAAGGTCAGTGGGTTGGAGCGAATCCAGAATCCGACGCTCTTGGATAGCTCGCAACACGCGGCCGGTGGCGGCGGACTTTGCGGTGCTGTCCTTTACGAGGTTAAGAAACCTATAACGGTCTACCGAGTGTCCGCCTGGTCCCAGGACAAGTCGCCGGACTATTACAACTGGTGGTCCTTCGAGAATCCGTTGGGTTCGTCCGAGCGTTACCGCAAGGACAACGTCATGTGCAATGAGTGAGGAGTCGAGATGAAAACCGTCTGTAAGCTCCGAGTAGGCACACAGATCGCCGTCGGCTTCGGGCAGAGCTATGAACTCTGTGACGGGGGCAAGGTGCTCAGCGCCTCCCCCGCGCTTCAGGTCTATGTCACGGTTACGCGGAACGACATAAAGAAACAGGTTAAGGACTGCAAGGTCGAGCGCGGATTAAACGAACGATGATAAACGATGCGTACTTAGGTACTTTTGATTACCCTGCACGCAAGCATGCTCACCGTTGAACGTCATATGGAGCAATGTAAATGACTACAAAGCAGCCTCTGGCGGGCGACAGGAAATGGCCGGAACCGGCTTTAGCCCAAGGCAACCGTTAGCTGACCTTGGCATGGCCAGCACGCGCATCGAAGGTCAGCTTCCTGGCGTCCGCTTGGCTTACTGGTCCCGGCCACTTCCTGACGGCGACGACCGGCGGCTTGCTGACATCTCATCTCGCTATCCTCGCGCCGCGGGCAACTGCCAGGTCGCCACCAGAAGGTGGCCGCACACAGGTAGGCACCCACAGGTACCCACCGCATCGCATGCGGCCGCAGGCCAGCCGGGGGGCGCCGATGCTGCGAGGCGCATTGCCGTGGGACACGGACTTCAATCAGACCCGAGGCGTCGCCGTGCGGTGTTCTCAGCCTGCACGCCCCTGTGCCCAGCGTGCTGGAGACTTCGACACAGTAGCTGCGCTCTTACGCGGACCATCCGAAGAAGCCAACACCAAGGTCGACCGATGCTTCGGGCACCCGCATGCCAACGGCTTGATCGCGAAGATTCGGCGCACGCGCCGATGGCGGGTGACCAAACACAGCCGCAACGTCATGGGTACTTCGTTGTACCCTGCACCAGCCCTACTTCCACAACGTCCGCTCCAGCGTTTGCGCGAGCCATTTTCGCGAGAAACAAAACAGTCACGTAAAGAGAATCTATCCTTATCTGCGATCGGTAGATGACGGCTTGACACCGGTGCGCCGGTGCGGCTAACCTGAAACGTATTCAGCAGGCGCGGCAAGGTGCCGCGGGCGTTGGAGTGGGTCGCCGGAGGGCCGCATGCCAATAGTCTATGTACACGGGGTTGCCACGCGTGACGCCGAGCATCCGTTCCTGGAAATCGAAGCCTACCTTCGACGTTATGTCGCGCCGGCCATCTGCGCCGACCCCAATACGATGCCGATCTTCCACGCCTACTGGGGCGAGTTGGGCGCGCGCCTGGCTTACGGCGGCATATCGCTTCCGCGCTCGCTGCTGTTGGGCCAGGGTACCGAGACCATCGCGGCCGGCGACATTCAGCGAGCACTGCTGGCGAGCAGTCTGGGAGCGGCGCTGCCGGCTGGCGCTGGCGCTGAGGTGCCCGGGGGAGACAACCTGGCGACAGGATTGATCAGCGGCCGCGCCGGCATGCCGGCCATGAACCCACTGCGCTTGAAAGACCTAACGCAAGACCAGCTCAGCAACCTGCTGGTCGAGTTGGTCGCCAGTGCCGAGCCCGACGCTCAACGCCGCATCGCACTGACACTGGCCGCCGACGCGGCGGCGCGCGACGCCGCCTTGACGCTGGCCCTCGCCAGCGCGCCCGACATGGCCACCGAGTGCCAGCGGGTGGCCCAAGCCCTGGCTGCCGCCAGTGGCGACGGGTTGGTGGCCCAGGGCGGCGGCTGGCTTCAACGCATGGCCGATATGCTAAAGGAAACCCTCGGCCGCGCTGCCAGCGTGCCCGGCGCCGCAGCCACGCTGGTAGCGGCTGAATTGCGCCGTCCACTGAACGATTTCGTCAGTCGCTTCCTGGGTGATGCCTTCGTTTATCTGGAGAACCGGCAGATGCCGGGCAGCGAAGCGCCTGGTCCCATCCAGCAGGTGTTCTTGGATCGCATGGCCAAGGCGGCAGACGCTCAGCGGCAGCGCGCAGACGAGGCCATCGTCGTGCTCAGCCACAGCATGGGCGGTCAGATCGTCTATGACGCCGTCACCCACTTCATGCCGCGCGACCCGCGCTTCGCCGGCGTGCGAATCGCGCTGTGGTGCGCCACTGCCAGCCAGGTGGGTTATTTCGAAGAACTGAAGCTGTTTTGCGCCAGCGACCCGCAATACCATGGCGAGGCACCGGCACCGTTCCCGGCCGCCCACATCGACTCTTGGTGGAACGTCTGGGACCCCAACGACTTCATCAGTTACAGCGCGCGCGGCATCTTCGACCGAGTTGACGACATGGCCTACCTCAGCGGCATGTCGTTGCTGGGCGCGCATAGTAGTTACTTGCGCCACCCGAGCTTCTTCCGCCAGTTGCGCTGTCGCGTCGAGGAGGCGTTGAAGTGAGTACGGCCGCTGGCGCACTGGCGCCAAGCGGGCATGGCGGGCACTGGCTGGCGTCCGGTCGCGCGCCGGGCACACCTGGCTTATTCGCGTTGATCATCGGGGTCAGCGAATACCCCCACCTGGCAGGCGGCATCGGCCCGCCGGCACAGCTCAACTACGGCCTGGGCCAGCTCAGCGTCTCGGCCCTGACTGGCCTGCGCTTCTTTGACTGGCTGCGCGAGGGCTACCGCATCGACGATTGCCCGTTGGCCGAGGCCTGGTGCCTGCTGGCCCCGACCGCCAAGGAGATGGCTTTCGAGCCGCGTGTGGCCGAGCATGCGTGCGCACCCACACTGGCCGCCTGCAGCGCGGCGCTGGCCCAATGGTATGGCGCCTTGCGCACACTGCCGCGCGCCGCGGCCGAACGCAGCAGGGCGGTCTTCTTCTTCAGCGGCCACGGCATTGAGGTCTATCAAGGCCAGCAAATCCTTTTACCCCGCGACTGGTTGAGCCCGCCGGCCGAAGGCGTCAACGGCGCGCTATCGACGCAGAACCTCGTGCGCGGCCTGGCCGCTTTGCAGGTGCCGCGCCAGTTCTTTTTCATCGATGCTTGCCGCAACGACAACCAGGACTTGCGCAGCCAGCGCGTCGAAGGCGCGCTGATCCTCAACGAGCCGGGTGCTGCGCAATGCAACCCGGATGTCATCGCGCCGATCCTGTATGCCACCGCGTCTGGTCAGGAGTCGTACCAGCAGCCGGATCCGGGCAAGGGGCTGTCGCTGTACGGCACCGCGTTGATCGAAGGCCTGAAGGCGACGCCAGACATCGAACTTCGCCAGGTCGATGCACATTGGGCGGTCACGCTCTTTCCGCTGCAGGCTTACGTCAAGGCTCGGATTGCTGCGCAGCTGCGCGCCAGCCCGCTGCTGCGCCAGCCGGTCAAACTCGGCGGCACAAGTGACGACCAGACCGTCACGCTTGCGCCGCCGCCGGTGCCGGGCGGAAAGCCGCGGCTGGCCGGTGGCATGATCAGCGGATTGATGGGCAAGCGCGTCGAGACCGCGCGCGCAGCGCCGCTGACCCGCACCCTCGAGTTGCGCGGCGACCAGCAGGCCGGCTGGGTCGCTGATGACGGTATCGGCCACAGTGTGTTCGGCGCCGAAACCGTGACCGAGCTGTTGCGCGGCGCGCGTGTCACGGCTTTGGGAAGCGGCGAGAGCCACGGCGCCGACGCGCTGGAGATCCTGCGCCTGTCGAGCTCGCCAGACACGCGGCTATACCGGATTGAGTTCAACATCGCGGCGAACGACAGCGGTGGCTATCTCCTGGAGCTGCACGACGGCACGCAAACGACCGGCGTTGTGCTGCCGCCCGACCCCGGGCCGCGGGGCTATCGAATCGAGTTCGCCTTTGCCTACGCCCCCGCCGACGGCAGCGCGCGGCGCCAGGTCACCCGGCTGGAAGCAGATTTCGCGCTTGGCCGCCTCTCGCTGGCGCAGCCCGCGGCCACGCTGTGGAACGCCTACGCCAACGGCGACGCGCAAAGTGCCATGGCGCTGCTGGACGATCAGGGCTTCAGGGATCATCTGTTCGATGCGATGCGGCACCATCAGAGTTTGAGCGAGCCAATCCTGGCCCTTGTGGCCCTGCGCGCCGGCGAGTGGGACCGGGTCCAAACCCTCTTCGGTCAGGTGCCTGGCGGAGACGCCGACACGGCGATCTGCAATGCCGCGCATGCGTTGCTGTCCAAGCCGCGGCGCGACGTGGCGCTTGCCGTACACAAAATGCTAGCCCGGCTAGACCAGGGCCCGCCGCCGCTGCTATCGGAAACCATCGGTCTGGTGGCCCAGTATGCGAGCCAGTGGATGGAGCTCGGCGATGAAGGCGATATGCCGCGGCTGCATAGGCTCAAGCAGCGCGCCGATGACGCGCTGGTCTATCTCCGGCCCGACGGCCTGTTTGCGGTCTATCGCGGCTACTCTGATCCGACCGTGCAGCTGGCCTGGCACGCCCTGCTTGAAGATGGGTTGGTGGGCGGCAGCGCGGCAACTGGCGGCGCAACGAGGAAAGTCTAGAGGTGGACGCGCCTGCCGTCGCACTGGCCTTCGGGGGCAACTTCGACACGCTGTGGTCGTGGGCCCGGTTGCGGACCGCGAACGACACTGCGGCCACTGACGCGGCGCTGGGCGCGATGGCTCAGGCCTGGTCCGCGGCATTAAGTACCGCTGCCGGCCTGGCGGCCGCGCCGGTCCAACTGTGCATCGCGCCCCTGGACGATATGGCGACTGACGAAGCCTGGTGCGTCGGCGCAAACGAGGTCCACATTGGCGCGGCACTTCTGCGTCGGCTTGACGAGGGCTGCTTGCAGATGGCCGGCCGGTTGATGATGAACTTCTACAACCAGCACCTCAGCCTCGGGCCGACGCTGCCTTTGCCTATGCTAGTGCCAGCGGAGCGCTTCGCGCAGGCCGCCTTACAGCTGGCCCCAGGCAACATGCTGGCACGCGCCGTCAACCCGCTGGGCGAGCTTCCAAGCGACTTCGAAGCATTGATGGCCGCGCTGCTCGCCCAGCCCCAAGGCGCGCAATTGTCTGCCAACCAACTGCGGGCGGCCAGCGGCCGGCTGGCCAAGCCGTTGATGTGGGCCAGCGACGGCGTGGACCCCTTGCCGATGCTGGACGGCGAGCCTCTGCCGCACCTGCTGTTCCTGTACGGACAGGTGCTGTCCGACGCAATCGGTCTGGCGGTCGCGCACGAGATCGGCCATCTGGTGTTGCAACACACCGCAGCTATCGCTAGCAGCGAGCTGGCATCGCGTGAGCAAGAAGTGGCCGCCGATGCGCAAGCCGTGATCCTGCTGTCCACAGTGCCGGGTTTCAACCTGCGCTCGTCGGCATTGCTGTTCAGCTTCCTGGCTGGCGATGAGAGCGACTTGGTGGCGTCGGCGCGGCTGTCGCACCCCTTTGCAAGGGACCGCCTGGGCCTGCTGGCAGCGGCGGTGGGCGGCATCACAGCGACAGCGGATGGCCAGGGCGGGCAAAGCATGGTTCAGGAACTGAATGCCGCCTTGCAACTGGTTCGCAAGGCGGTGCCGGTGGAAGGCCCCGCGGCGGTCGGTGCGACGGCTTGGGCCAGCGCCGACCTTGAGCACGTCCTACACCTGGACCTGACGTTGCCAGACCCAACAACAGGCTTGGCCACCAAGGCGGACGCGGGCGAAGGCACCATCCCACCAACCGGGGCCACGTTACGGTCACCCGGAACTTCCGTCATAAGCCTTGCAACTCGGCCCGTGTTATGGACCTTTCAGGTCGATTTCCAGTTGTACGATCGGGTTCATCCGGGTAGCGTCTTTCGCCGCGGCCTGATCGTCGTGCAAAGCGACGACCCAGAGCGGCTGGATTTGGCGCTGCCGCCTTCATGGTGGTTAGACGTGCCGGCCAGCGGAGTGGCTGTTGAACGGGTGCGGCTGTCGCGTGCGGCGGCGGGCGCTGCCGCGCCGCGCTTTGAAGGGGAGGGCCGACTGTCAGACACCGCCGTCCTGCAGCGGGCCGGCCAGTGCGCCGCTGCGGTGGCCGTGCGGGCGGCTTACCGCAGCATAGGCACCGAGAGTGATCAACTGACCGCCGCGCTGCTGGCCCAGGTGCGCACCCAGCACGCCGACCGTCAGCCGCGTGGCGCACTGTGGCTGGCCCAGCATGCCTGGGCGCAGGGCGATCCGGCGGAAGTCGTGGCGCTGCTGGAGCCGCTGGTGCAGGGCCAGCCCTTCGTTCCCACCGATGTGCGCGGCTTGCTAGGACAGGCCCTGGGTGCGGCGTGGCCGGCTCACATGCCCAGCGCGATGAAGTTTTGGGCGAGCGTGCCTGCGCAGGCCATCCGCATGCACGATCGCGGCCTGGATTTGATGATGCGAGAACGCGTCCTCGGCGAAGCGGGCGCGACCAAGGATATGCTCTCTGAGCGCATTTCGGAGCAGTTTCGGCGCGGCACGTTTTCACCCGTCACGCAGGCGATAGCCCAAATCACCGTGGCGTTTGGTCAAGGCCCAGCACGGCTGCGGCAGGCCACCCAGGCACTGGCCGATGCGCTGAAAGTTGCCGATGCCGGGCTGGTCTTTCCACGCCAACTGCTGGCTGAAGGCTTGCTCGCGCTGACCGAGGAGGGAGCCGCGAGCTTCGCCTACGTCACTTCGGCCTTTGAAGACGTGCTTGCCCGCGATGCGTCATTTCTCCCCGCGCTGACCGAACTGGCAAAGTTCGCGCTGGAGCGCGACGACCTTGCCGGTGCCGCGGCGCTGCTAGCCCGTGCTGAGCGTATCGCGCCCGCCCATCCTTTCTTGCATTACGTACGCAACGAATGCCGGCGGCGCGTGCAGGAGCGATCACAGGCACTGATGGCGCAGGCGGGCTCAGCGTTGGACGAGCATGACCTCACGCGCTTGCGACAAGCCGCCGAGGTGCTGTTACAGATCGACGCCGAGGCCGGCAACGGGCTTTATTTGCGCGGCGGAGCCGAACTATCCGTTGGCAACTACGCTGAGGCGTACGAGGACTTCGCGATGGCCATCGAGCGCGAGCCCGGGCGCTTCGACTGGCAGGCCCTGCTGGGCCAAGCAGCCGTCGAAGCCGGGCGCCTTCGCGAAGCCTTTGAAGGCTTGTCGATCGTCATCGGCGCCGGCGAAAAGCTGTTGAAAGAAGACGATATTGTCGGTCCGTCCACGCCGTCCTTGCCTTATGCCAGCAACAAGGGGCTGGCGTTTGCCAACTCGGCTCGTGCATGGGCGCTGTGCCAGCTTGGGCAGCCCCTGCGCGCCACACAAGAAGCCGCCGCAGCGGTAGCCGCCTTCGGCGGCGGCATGGTGCTGCTCAATGCGGCGCGGGTGCGCTCCCTGTGCGGCGACGCCGATGGCGCAAGCGGGCTGGCTGCGGCGGCGCTGACAGCCGAAGAGTTGCCACTCGTTCCGCCGCAGCGTCAACAGGCCCGACTGTTCTTGCGGGCATAGCCCGCATCGAGTTGGATCACGCGCATACAGTGCACGGCACGATGCCTTAACGGACTTCAATCAGTTCCTGTTCACCGAAAACCAAGGGATTGAGCCTGCACGCCGCCGTGCGCTGCGTGGCGGAAAGCCGCCAGGCGCCGTACCAACTGTGCCTCTACAATACCCCCCGCACGGCGTCAGACGCCCTGGCGCGATGGCACATCGCACCTGGTGATGCCAGCAATAAAAGTCACGCCGTGGCCACGGCTGGTTGCAAGTGCCAGTCGCACCGCTCACCCGAAAGCACTCCCGTGCGCGCAGCTTTCGCCGTTGAAGGACGGCTATCCCGACTCGAATCGCGCAGCTTGCAAGACCGCCACGGGTCGATAGGGATAGTTCGCTGCGTGCAGGATCGGTCGCTGGCCAGGCAACGCCGCTGGCTGTTCAAAGTGCGACCAGTTGCGCGCCAAGGCAGCGTCAGCTTTAGAGTGAAGCTGACGTTC
>Ga0105045_10006326_pt1 | contig 10479 bp, 4 predicted proteins | sample MAT02_FD_78089 | JGI IMG/M metagenome (GOLD analysis project Ga0105045, IMG submission 78089) | Freshwater microbial communities from Lake Fryxell liftoff mats and glacier meltwater in Antarctica - MAT-02 (megahit assembly) | ecosystem: Environmental > Aquatic > Freshwater > Ice > Liftoff... | reverse complement strand
GTCGATCAGGCAATCAATACGCTGTCGCAAAGTTTGTTCGCTATGCGGTTATGGGCTCGATGATAATGTTGATATTTGGGATTGTCGCTTGGCTTTTGGTGCCATCAGCACAGCGAGCGTTCGAGGAACGTCGTCGGCTCGCAACACTCTCCAACATTCAACAGATCGCTAAGGCACTCAACGCGTATAATCGAGAATTTGGTTCGTATCCGACGCCAACGGTGAACGACGCCAACGGGCTCCCCTTGTATTCGTGGCGAGTCTTGATTCTGCCGTATCTGGGTTACAAGGATCTTTACCGCCGTTTCGAGAAGGATCAGGCTTGGGACAGCCCGTCAAACATGCTGTTAGCATCGGAGATGCCATCTGTGTTTGTCGTCGCTGGCAATGAAATGGCGAGGAGCTTATACGAGTCCAACTACTCTTTGGTAGTTGGGCCTGGAACATTGTTTCCGACAGCTTCGTCGGCCAGTATTGAGCATGGGTTCGACAATCCTGCAGAAACGATTCTGGTGGTAGAGACCAAAGAAGGAGGTTTTTCCTGGACGCAGCCTGGCAATCTCGATAACACAACGGGAGTTAGAATTGGCTCCAGACCAGCAGTTGATATAGGCGGTAACTTTAGCGAATTTGCCCTGGTTGCGATGGTTGATGGGAACGGAGTCGCGCTGAATTCCCAGACTCCGCCGGCAACGATTCAGGCTTTATTATCACCCGATGGAGGTGAATCCGTCGCGATTGAGACTGTAGACGTAAATCCCCGCCTGCCCTAGCTCAATAAAAATGTTTCGATGTCAATACTGACCTGAAAGTGATGAAGAGAAAATAGATAATTGCAAAGTGCAAAATGCGTGCATTTATTCAGGCCAAACTAGTGCTTTATTACATCTAGTTTTAGGGTAGCGAAACTCGTCAAGTGTTTTGGATCGCTTGGCAATCGCCGAAAGTCTTGACGACTTTCGCTACAAAGCAATAACTACACAGGCAACCATAATTCTTAGCGGTAAAAAATCACTAGACCGGCTTGACTATCGAACTGAAAAAGCCTTGCTTTTCAGATATCTTTAGGGGATCGGCAGGCTGTAAGATACCAGCGGTAGTTTGGGACCATTGTCCCGAACGAATAAACGGACGGGACAATGACCCCATCCTACGGTACATTTCATTCTGCCGCTCGCCTTACCGAACACTTTTCAGTTTTCTAGTCACCCAACTAGCTAAAAACCCAACCAACGGTGCATCTAAATTGTCAGTTCTCAATAATACAAATCCATCCGAACAGCCTGAATCGCAAGTCACAAAAGCGATCGAAGACTTTCAATCGGGGCATATTACTTCGGTAGAGCTCAGCGAGCGGATTTTACAATCGGTTGCCATAAGCCAAGGCGGAGTGACCGCAGATACAGACAGGACGCGTCGTACTGGTTTTCCCGAAGTCATTTATGCCGAGGGGAAGCCGATCGACAGTTTGCTCGTAGCAATCGACCGAATTTTGGGATCTCTTTCGGCGGGACAGCATCAAGAAGTCCTCGTTACTAGAGTAAATGTTGAGCAAGCGAGGGCTATTGGAGACCAGTTTGCGCACGTTCGTTGGAATTCGCGGTCGAGAACGATTCGTATTCACGTGTCCAAAGAGCCAGTAGCTTGGGATTCGTTAGGTCATTCCGCAGGCGATATGAATTCCACGGATACCGTGGTCGTTGTGACGGCTGGAACGACGGATTCCAATGTCGCGGAAGAAGCCCTTGAGACATTAGCTTGGATGGGTGTCCGAGCCAGCTGGATTCAGGATGTCGGAGTTGCCGGCCCATTCCGAATACTCAGTCGGCTTACCCAGCTTCGCGAGGCAAAGTCGATCGTTGTTATCGCCGGGATGGAGGGAGCGTTGGCGAGTGTAGTTGCTGGCTACGTTGGCGTTCCTATATTCGGAGTTCCTACCAGCGTCGGGTACGGTGCCAATTTCGGAGGCCTCTCCGCGCTTCTTACCATGCTGAACAGCTGTGCATCGAACGTTGCGGCAGTTAACATCGACGGCGGCTTTCGCGGAGGTTTTTTGGCAGGATTAGTTGCGGCGCCCCGAAAGAAATAAAGACACCTTCCGATGATGGCCAACACTGTTACCCTTCCAAAACTACGTTTTGGGAGGGGTTACAGGTATCTGTTGAGATGGCGTTGAACGCGACGTCTCCAAAATGCCTCGCTATATCGGCAGGCACATTCAGCCACCTTTAACGAATTTTCCGATTTTCAGGGAACTTCCGACAGCACGCTCGTCTCCAACGGTGCCTAGGTGGATTTCTTTTCTCAAAAATGCGGGTTGTTCGGCCTACGGTGGGGTGAAGGGTTGGAGAATTAGCGTAAGCTGGGTAGAGAAATCGATTGAAATGCAATCGTGCGGTGATTAATCTCAGGACTTACCGCTTTTACATCTCGAGAATTTGATAGTTTCGTTTTTGCGCAAAGGCGAGCTAATCAGTTTCGGGATTTGTGTTTTTTTATCTCTGGATGGATTTATCGATGAGTGGATCGAACGGCCGCCAAATGTTGAACTCAAGCTTGGTGAGTTCTACGCACGCCTCTACGGCTTCGGCATTAACTGCAGGAGGAAAGTCGGTTGGAAGATCGCTCGACCGAAAGCATCGGAAGGTCTCAGCAAATAGTCGTATTGCAAACAATAGACGGCTGCTCGTAGAGAACCTCGAACGTCGCGAGATGATGGCTAGCGATACTGCGGCTTACTATAATCCACTCATTTCGACGGATGTGAACGGCGACTTTAGCGTCACACCGCTGGACGCGCTTTTAGACATCAATGCGTTGAATTCTCAAGCCATGAGCGGCGTTGATCTTGGGAACGGTGTTGCAACACCTGCGACTGGTGCCTCCTCGCAAATGATCGACGTCAATGGTGATGGTAATGTATCGGCCATTGATGCTCTTTTGGTGATTAACCAGCTGAACCAAGGTGAAGGCGAGATCGGGATACTTGTTGGCGTTCAAACGCAAATTTTATCTAGAACGGGTGTGGTTCAGACTCCAGATTCCAGTGGCAACTATACACTCAGCGCGGGCGAGGAATTCACCTTGCGAGTCCGAGGACAGGATCGTCGACCGCCACCACCTCCAAGCAATGCGGACACTGCAAAAGGTATTTTTAGCTTCTTTGTTGATATCGATTACTCTACCGTCGGAAGTCCCGATACCGAGCTAGCTCAAGTCCTTTGGGGCGAGACTCAGCGGCTTTCCTTCTCGGACAATCTTACCGGTGGTTCCTTCACCCTGGATTTCGGCGGTCAATCCACGGGGCCGATTGCCATCGGATTGACTTCATTAGGTGGAGTGAGTTCAAACGGTACCATTAACAATATTCGTAATGCTGTTGGTGCCTTGTCTTTCGTTGGTGGTGTAAACAACATTGACGTTACGGATGTAACTTCATCGAGCACCCCAGGTCAGCGTGTTTTCCAGATTCGATATATAGGTCCGGAGAGACGCATTGATCAAGCAAATCCAGTTTTTGTAGCCTCTGGGACGAATCTGACTTCTACATCAGGCATCGTAGTAACTAGCGTTACAACGTCTACGGATCCATCGCAATCCGTGGTTTTTGCGCCTGCAGTATCGTATCCGTCCAATGCGGTTGTTGCTGGCTCGGGTGATCCGGTCGTTTATCGAAATAGCCCTTCGGGTCGATTGGTTGCGGCTCCCGGAGTTGGATTCATATTAGATGATGTTGGCGGTATTGGTACGACAGGTCTTCCGAACTTCCTTGGCGACGATGGACCTAACACGGTTGTAAACATTTTTGATACGGCATTTCGCTCTAGCCCTTCGGCTTCCGGCTCAGTAGAGTTTACCTTTGACGTATCCGGAACCCCTGGAAAAGATATCCTATTGCTTGGATCGGGTGCTGCTATTCCGGCGGCAAACATTGCCTTCCCTGCGCCGTTTCGTGTCCAGTTTGTTCAAAGCATCCAAGCAAACAATGTTAGCTCGACCGTCAATGAAGACAGTGGAGCGAATAACATTCCCGTTACCGCGACACTTGTAACGGGCACTGGGTTCACTGTCGAAAGTGTTACACAACCTCTTCCCGCCGCTGGCACAGCAAGTTTCCTTCCAAGCAGTCGCACGGTCGTCTTTACACCGGCTGCGAACTATTCTGGACCGGCGAGTTTTACGTACACCGTCATAAGTAATCTAGGTGATCGCAGCACGGCTAACGTTTCTGTTTCGGTGACGGCAGTAAACGATTTACCGACGATAGTACCGGGTGTAAACTTATCAGTCGTCGAAGATGCGATCGTTCCGTTGGTGATCACTCCAAGCCAAATCTTTTCACCTGGACCACTTGAGTCGACTCAAGCAGTAACGTTTGGTGTCCCGGCATTGGTTTCCGGACAAACGGGTGCAACGGTTGCGCGAGATGGCAGTGGGAATATAACCGTCACACCGGTTCCCAACTATTTTGGCCCAGTCGTCTTCACCGTAACCGGTACTGACAACGGCATCAACCCAGCCAATCTATCAACGACGGCTACGATAACCGTCAATGTGACTGGAGTAAACGATAAACCCGAGGCGAACGTTCTTACTTACGCAGTGGATGAAGACCCAACGACTCCCTTTAGCATCCCTGCCTCGCAACTCTACCGACCTGGTCCAACTGGTGTCGGTGCCGAGACAACTCAAACGGTCGTGCTGTCCAATGTTACGGCGATTACAGCCGCTAGCGCTGGAACGATTTCACTAGGTTCTGGTGGGACCTCTGCGGTCTTTAATCCGACGAGCAATTTCTTCGGCCAGTTCTTGTTTACGGCCGTAGCTCTGGACAACGGAGCTCCACCTGAAACGAGCATTGTTTCAACTTTCACCATCAATGTGCGGCCAATCAATGACGCACCGACTGCCGTAAATGATACGAATACGGCTGGTTTTACGATCTCCAATATTCCTGGCGTTGTGCAGCAGCTTGACGTAATGCGAAACGATAGTGCAGGACCTAGCGAAACTACTGACACTATTCGAATCGTGGCCCTTGGAGCGTTAACCGGAACTGGAGCTTCTACAAGCAGCATCTCCATTAGCACAGACGGCAGTCGTGTTCTCTACACGCCAGCGCCTGGCTTGTTCAATGTAACACAGACCTTTACCTACACGATCGAAGATGGTGGCGGATTGCGTGCCACTGCGACAGCCTCCGTGTTCGTGGCACCTCCAACGCTGCCGTTCGCCGTCTCGGATTCCTTGCCTCTTGCAGAAGGTGCTGGAGCAACACCGATAGATGTATTGTTTAACGATTTGTTCAATCCAGGCGAAACAAAGCGATTAATTAGCTTTATGCAACCAACCATAGCATCAGATGGAGTCGTAGCGTTGCTAGACAATGGTACTCCAGCAAACCTAGCCGACGATCGATTATCGTTCACGCCAGGCGTGAACTTCTCGGGATCGACTTCGTTCACTTATCGAATGAATGATTCACGGACAGGTAGCGTGGAATCGGTTGGCACGGTAAATGTGAGTGTCAATGAAGTGAATGACCCGCCTACCGTTGTTAATCAGAGTGTCACCAATGGAGTTGAAGATATTCAACTCGTCGTCAATTCTTCGATTTTACTTGCCGGTTCATCGGCAGGGCCAAATGAATCGACTCAATCACTTACGATTACAAATGTCACTGTGACGACTGCAAACGCAGGTACGGTTGCGGTTGTAAGTGGAAATGTTGTTTACACACCAGCCAAAGACTTTAATGGCCAAGTGTTGGTTACGTTTACTGCAACGGATTCAGGGACCCCTGCCCTATCGGCGAGTGCAACCTTGACGATTACGGTGGCTCCTGTCAACGATGCACCAATAGCCAGTGGGCCTTCCGCAACATCAACGACAGCCGAGGGTGTTCCGTTAACTATTGTTGGTTCCACTGTAGTAATCAATGATCGCCCAGGTCCGTCCACAGCGGTTGACGAGATAACTGGCGTCAATGCCCAGACGGTCTTGCTGACTAATGTTTCTTTGGCCGATGCCAACGCAGGGACAGTCAGCCTCGTAAGCGGTAACGTTATCTACACACCTGCGAGTTTCTTTAATGGTGAAGCGGTTATTGCTTATACCATTGCAGATTCAGGAACTCCGGCATTGACTGCTCAAGGACAGCTGCGAGTTCGTGTTACAGAAGTGAATAACGCTCCCGTTCCATTGAATGCCGCTCGAGATGCGTTCGCGTCGCTACCCGTTTCTGTAAATCTCTCATCTGAACTTGCGTCAGCATCACGAGGGGCTCCAAACGAGTCGGCTCAAACCCTGACGATTACCCGCGTGATTCGCAACACAAATACTAATCCTGGTAGTACGATTGTTTTGAACTCAGACGGTACGATCAGCTACACGGCTCCTGCTGGTTTTTCTGGTCAAGATACGTTTAGCTATGAAGTACGCGATAACGGTACAACTAATGGCGTAGCCGATTCGAAGCTTGGGATTGCGACTGTGACGATGAACATCGCCCCGTTCCAACCGAGCCAATTGACTGGGACTGTTTGGATTGATGATGATACGGATGGAATTATTGATACAGACGAACAACGCGTAAGCGGTGTAGAAGTACGTCTTACAGGACGTTCACTCGATGCTAACAGCGATATCGCGCCTCGCACGACTCGGACACTTTCTACGGGTTTGTATTCTTTTGAGCAATTACCACCGGGCACTTACAAAGTTTTTTACGTAATGCCGACGTTGCTGAACGACGCAGTTGGTGCCAACGAAGTGACTCGAGTTATTGTTTCGCCAGGCGGCGCGAATTTTGTCTCTAACTTTGCGTCTGTTGGAATTGACTACAATCAGTTTGCGGCTGGCCAGATTCGGAACGGTGCGTCAGTTGTTGAGAATCTTGCTTCATCGTTCTATGGCACCTATCCGAACATCAAGCAAAAGGGTGTTGTGGGACTTGTTCGGGCCGATGGAACTTCTGCCTGGACTAGCCGACGAGATGGCGACATGGGTGATTATGCTTCATCGATCTTTACCGAAATCGTCCTTGCTGATGATAAGAAGACAGCATTCTTAACGACTGTCGATGCTACTGGAAAAGTGATGACTGCACCGGTACCGCGAAAGTACCTCTCGGTTTCTGAAGACATTCATGGAAACTCTTTGGTATATGTCCTTGCAAGAGCAAGCGAGTTGAGCTTTGTCCAAGTTCAGGATCGAGGTTCGGGTTCCAACGGTGTTCCGAGAGTTGCGGCTCGCGGGTATCTTCAGTCGGTCGACCAAGCCTTGGCCGACTATGACTTCTAGGAACATGATCATTCATCAATGCTTCGGACGCTGCTAGCGATCTGTTACGGCTAAGAAATTTGGTTAATTACGTAGCGAAAGTCGTTAAGACTTTCGGCTATTGCCAAGCGATCCGAAACTCTTGACGAGTTTCGCTACTATAAAAGTTAGATGTAATAAAGCACGAGATCAATTTGTGGCAATGTGGTTTGAAATTCGTTAAATTCTATGCCTATGGTAAAGACAATCCACTATTAACTTCGCAAAGCGGTTTTTTGGTACATTTAGGAGGCTTTTAAAATCGCTTTGTGAATGTCAAGAAAGATCGGATAAGCTGCATGGACCATTTGGACTCAAACGTCGTGACGTTGAGCGGCTGTTTGGCGAAATACCACCGGACGCCCCTTTACATCCGAATTCTTGTCGCATTAGTGATCGGCGTGGTCATTGGACTGGTCTTTGGCGGCAACGCAGCGGGGCTCGAGATCTTCAGCAAGATCATCCTTCGGCTGTTAGGGGCGATCGCACCACCGTTGATTTTGGTCGCAGTGGTTCACGTCCTGATGAACTCCGATATTCCGGCGAAGTCTGCGGGACGACTCGTTTGGTTGTTGTGGCTTAACACAACGGTCGCCATTCTTATTGGTCTAACGGTCGCCAACGTAATGAAACCCGGTAAGTGGTCCAGTATGCCTGCTGAGGCACCAGAAAACATCACAAAAGTAGAGAAAGGTCCGAACCCTGTTGAGATCATCGTTAACAACATACCCAAGAGCTTGCTCGGGCCGTTAGGCGATCAACAGAATGTGATCGGGGTCATAATAATTGCAGTCGCATTTGGTGTAGCGCTGCGTAAGTCAAAAAACCGTCCAATTTCTGCGTTACACGATTTGGTACAGATTGCCTACGATGCAATTTTGGTGGTGCTCCATTGGGTAATTCACTTGGTACCTCTAGGTGTGTTGTGTATTGTCGCAAGTGTTGTCGGGACGCAAGGCTTTGGTCCATTTAAAGCTATGGCAGCTTTCGTAGCCACCGTGTTGGTTGCCTTGCTTCTGCAAGCAACGTGGTACCTAACTCGTATTCGGATTCTTTCGTGGGCTAGACCTTTATATGTTTTACGAGGAATGCGCGACTCTTTGGTCATGGCGTTCTCTACCGGTAGCTCGACTGCAACCATGCCCGTTACCTATGCGTGCTTGCGAGATAAAGTCGGATTAAGAGAGAGGTCGGCGAGTTTGGGAGGACTAGTTGGAGCGAATTTTAATAATGACGGAACGGCTCTCTATGAAGCAATCGCTGCTTTGTTTATCGCTCAGTTGATCGGAGTTGATCTGAGCACCTACCAGCAAGTTCTTGTCATCTTGACGTCAATTGTCGCGTCCGTGGGGGCGGCTGGAATTCCCGAGGCGGGGTTGGTGACGATGACGCTAGTGTTTACAGCTGTTGGATTACCCACCGAGATGATCGCCTTACTGCTAACAGTCGATTGGTTTTTAGACCGATGTCGAACAACTATTAACGTCCTGGGCGATGTAAACGTGGCTTGTATCCTGGACGGGAAAACGCGAGAGGAACCACATGTCGCGAGTAGCTGAAGTCGAAAGCCAACGCTTGTGGTTTATACATGGCCGTTGGCCAAAATACGACTGATATAGTGCAACTTCAAAAGTCGCTAACTTCGGGTTCCTCTGTTAAACATGCAAACACAAAACATCCAATCAAGACAATCGCTGCGCGTCACCCGTGGCTAGCGCCATCGGCTCAGTTTTTATCAAGTGGCCCACAAAAGTGAGACTCAAAACAAAAAAAGCCTTCGTAGTAATACGAAGGCTTTCTGGATTCACTGAGTTAATACTTTTGAGGAAAATTTACTCAGGAAGAATTATTTGCTGGTGAAATCTAAGTACCATAGTCCGTCATCCCACTCAAGTGCGACTCGACGCCATCCAAGCGGAACTTGTGGGTACGGATAGAATGGTCCAATGTAAGGCCACGCCGACGCACTGTATTGCTTTGGATAGGTTACGGCGGCATAGTTTGGGTAGGCTGCATAGCTAGGCCAAGCGTATCCAGGCATTTGCGGCTGGTCGTATCGAGGGACTCCAGCTCCATGGGATGGACCCATATTCATTGGCATTGGAGACTGCCCGCCGCCCATTCCGCCGCCCATTCCGCCACCTATTCCGCCGCCCATTCCGACTTGCGGGGCAGCCACGGGGATACCAGGAATAGGAGTGTCGCTTTGAAAGTTAGCGACCATGCTCGGAGCGAATGCCTGCGGACCGCCTGAAACAACTGGTCCCATCGTCGGCATGCTTGCGGCTTGCGGAGGAGCTGGAATCGGTTGATTGTTGGATGCAGGTTGAACCGCGTTTCTTCCGGAAACTACTATGTCATCTATAACACGCGTCACACCAGGAACATTCTGGACCGTTTGCAGGACATGTTGTTTTTGTTGTGCATTTGCTACATAACCTCTGACCCAAACTTCGCCGTTAACGGTCGAAAGGTCTAAATCAAAGTTTCGCAGAAATCCTACTGCCTTGTCTTTGCCGAGCGTGCTGAGGACCGTATCTGTTATGGCTGCGTCAGCCGGCGAGACGGTCTCTTCTGTCGAGGACATCTTCGGTGGCTCAAAGCTTGAGGCAACATTTAGGCCATCCGACTCAGCCGACGAATCGTCTGAGCTCGACGCCTGCTGTACTTCGTTATCTGCATTCAACGATTGAGCGGCAAAGGCAAGCGTCGAAGCTGTTTTGGATACAGCAACACTATTCTTGACGGTGATTTCGTTGACGATGCTTTTTACACCTGCTGCTAATTGAGCCGCAGCGATGACTGACTCAGCTTGCGAAGCGTTTGAAACGGTTCCAGTCAATATGACTAGTCCAGCCTCCACGCTTAGATCAATATCAAAGCCCTTCAAGCTACCATCTGCCTGATGGCTCTTTAGTGTTGAAATGATGTTGTCGGCAATCTCGCGATCACCACCTAACGCCACAACAGGCGCCGAGGCTGTCAGCGAACTAATCGCTAGCCCCAAAAAAAATCGTCGCATGGAAACCCTCCTAAGGTTGTAAATCCACCGTTTTTTGTCGGCGTGCCTGTCGACTCGAAAGCCCAATGTAGATGTCCGAAGTGTCGGTCAGCCTTCTTGGGAAGTATTTCGGCGATTGTCAACGCTGGCTTTCGGTC
>Ga0105045_10006324_pt1 | contig 10480 bp, 10 predicted proteins | sample MAT02_FD_78089 | JGI IMG/M metagenome (GOLD analysis project Ga0105045, IMG submission 78089) | Freshwater microbial communities from Lake Fryxell liftoff mats and glacier meltwater in Antarctica - MAT-02 (megahit assembly) | ecosystem: Environmental > Aquatic > Freshwater > Ice > Liftoff... | reverse complement strand
GAGGAAGTCGACCTGACCATTGACCCGCCTCCGGACCTGGTGATCGAAGTGGAAATCACCTCCTCTGCCATTCACAAGCTGAAACTTTTTGCGGCCATGGGCGTCCCGGAAGTCTGGCGTTACGATGGTGAAAAACTGCAGATGTTCGAACTGGCCGAAGCCGAATACGCGCCATGCGAACGCAGCCGATCTCTTCCTGAACTGACCGCGATAACCATCAACGGCATCCTGGAACGACGGTTCGAAATGGGCGAAACCGCCATCATTCGTGAGTTCCGACTCTCTCTGCAGGTATGACTAAAATTCGGTCGATGAACAGGATCTACACTGGCACTCCTGGGATTTTCTGGAGTATGCTTTGAGAGTTCCGCCCTCCGGCAGTTTTCCCTGCCTTCATACCCGCCTTCCTCGTTCCAGGGCTCCAGCCCTGGAACGCACCGCCAGGAGGCTCTCGCCTCCTGAATACTTTATCGAAACTCTCGCGTCTTGAATCCTTTATCGCGCCGCTCAAGTGCACGACGCATGAGGAGGCTGGAGCCTCCTGGCAGTGCGTTCCGAGGCGAGAGCCTCGGAACGAGGGTATGAGGGTTTCTTCTGCAGCGTGGCAAAAGTTGCCGCAATTGTTCTACAATCTGCAGCTCAGAACGCTCTCTGACTAAACAACCGACTTTGACCGTCAAATGCAGGCTCTCACCTGTAAAATCCATATCAAGCAAGACCTGTCCACAGGGTTTCCTTATGTCTAACAACGACACTTCGCTCCCGGCCGACTTTATCCAGTGGCTTCAGAAACTCCCCGAAAGTCATGTGGTAAAGTTCCAGACAAACGACTGGCAATTCTGGAGCTCCGAAGAACTGCACTCGCCCACGCGCATTAATAAGATCACGACAACCCATCTTGCGATCATCAAGGGCTTCATCGCCACGTATCGAGCCACGGGGCTGACGGCCGCGAAGGGTGCTGCAGGCAAGCCTTTTCCTTACGAACGTCTGGAGCATTGCCTGACCCTGGCCACCGACAACGAATACTATTTGATCGTTGATCCGGAAGACGGCTATTCGGTCTGGAAGTTCTGCCCGGACTACGCGAAGTGCGGAGAAGTGAAGCCCGTCGCTGCCAGCTTGTCCACGTTTCTCGAAGGAGCGACGATTGAAGAAGCGGAAGAGGACGAATGGAACAACGAAGAGGATTCCTGAAGAAATGGAGATCATAAACAGTTGACAGATTGCTCCTTGCTTTGCGATTCACAGGGCCTTCGGATAGCTTGTGAATGAAATTCGCCCCACCTCTTCCGCAAGGAGAACTGTTCATGAGATCCCTGATTGTCGCCAGTGCTGCTGTGGCTTTTCTTGTTGCTGCCGGGTCATGCCTGCACGCCGCCGAACCGATGAAAGCGCTCATTGTCGATGGGCAGAACAATCACGCGGTCTGGCCAACAACCACAAAGATGATGAAGGCCTATCTGGAGCAGACCAAACTCTTCACTGTCGATGTCGCCACTGCAGCGCCTCAGGGAAGCGATCCGAACTTCAAGCCCGATTTCAACAAGTACTCAGTCGTCATCAGCAACTTTGGTCACGGTGCCGCTCCATGGCCTGAAGAAACTCAGAAAGCCTTCGAGGCCTACGTCAGCAATGGAGGTGGTTTCGTTGTTGTCCATGCGGCTGATAACTCGTTTCCCGAATGGCCAGCTTACAACGAAATGATCGGACTCGGTGGCTGGGGCGGACGCACAGAGAAGGATGGGCCCTATGTTTATGTAAACGCAGATGGCAAAGTGGTTCGTGACGAGACGCCCGGCAACGGCGGGAACCATGGGGCACAATGGGAATTTCCAGTTGTGGTTCGCGATAAAGAACATCCGATCGTCAAGGGCATGCCTGTCGAATGGATGCACGCTCAGGATGAACTGTATGACAAGCTGCGAGGCCCCGCGAAGAACATGCAGATTCTGGCCACTGCTGAATCTCAGGTCACCGGCCGCCATGAACCCATGCTCTTCACGATCAACTATGGCAAAGGCCGAGTCTTCCACACGCCGATGGGCCACGCCGAATATTCCCAGGAATGCGTTGGTTTCATCACGACGCTGCAACGCGGCACCGAATGGGCCGCCACAGGAAAAGTGACGCTTCCGATTCCGGCAGACTTTCCAACAGCCGACAAAATCAGCAGCCGCAAGTTTGCCGAGTGATCGTGAATCTAAAGCAGATCCCTTTCCGCAAAGTCGACCTGACACTGGTCGACCTGACACTGGTCGACCTGACACTGGTCGACTTTGTGTACCTCTTACGTGAGTCCCCGACATGCGACGATTTGGGTCGTTGATCACGATTTTGATTCTGCATGTGGCTTCGGTGGTTCTTGCACAATCAAACGTTCCCGCCATCAGGCCGAGCGCATTGCCGGATAATGAAACCGACTCTCAGGCACTGCAGGCACGAATCTCCTCGTTAACTGTGAAGCGGCCATCTGGTTACCCAACATCGCCGCTGGCTGACAAGATCATAGGCCAGTGGTTTGAGTTCGCAACCAACGATCTCGACATCAAAGCAATCTCATTAGATCTTCAGACTGACGATTCCAAACTTATTGTTCGCACATCCAAAGGCGACATCACAACGCCGTTTGGATTCACGAACTGGAAAACATCTACCGAGGCATTTGCCATCGGAATGAATCAATTTGTCAGCGTCCCCGCGAAACCACTCATTGCCACCTGCGGAGCCTGGACGGAAGACAATGTCCTGACTCTCAAACTGGTGGCTTATGAGACCCCGTTCTACACAACGCTGAATATGCGATTCGACGATAAGCGTCTTCTCATCGACGCAGAACACAACGCCGCGTTTGGACCAACAAAGCTGCCCGAGTTGATCGGGGAACGATGAAGGCTGTCAGCGAAACCGACAACGATGAACAAATGACCTGCGTTGCTAATCGCGCAGCTTTGCAAGGGCGCTACGGATGTGGATTTTCGCAGCCTTTGACACGGCTGAAGTAACGAGTTCCGGTGGGAAAAGCCGTGCGGCTTCCTTCTTCTTCACCAAGTCGTCAATATCGAGCTATTCGCGCGAACTATCCAAAATCTGACGAACACCCTGCACGTTTGCATGTGCTGACTTCATGTTTCACACCATCCATCCGTAAGGGCCGCTTTGGTAATAAGGCTTCGAACGGGACACAGCATCTCGCGACTATGTGAATATCCAATTTCACCTCGATGCTGAAGTTGCCCAACCACAATCCCGGGATGCACTCCTACCGCCTTACTGAACCTCTCAATGGCAACTTTCGAATACTTCGGACCCTGCCGTAAAATGAACTCGCTCATTACTTTCGAAGAAATCAGGAATGTGGCTGCCATTTCATCGGCTTTACGCTCAAACGCGGGCTTATCTTTCGTTGGCTGAGCGTTTGCGCCAACCAACTCAGCATCAACACTCTTGTCGGCGTTTTTGATATGAGCCAACTCATGCCCCAGGACAAACCAGAAGTTGTCAATTCGATCATATCGCATTGACATAGCAATCACTGGTGATCTTTCATCAAGCCAAAATGCTGCACCATCAATTTTTGTAGATTTTAAGTGTTCAACAATCACGAATCGAACCCCTAGATCTGCAAGTACATTAGGAACACTCCGAATGCCCTCCACACTGCCTGATAACACCCGGAGTCGTTTGATGGCGTCTGATAAACCAACTTCATCAAAAGCCCTTACGTCCTGCGTCTCCGCCATTTTTTTTGCCCGATAACACCACGCAATCTGCGACACAGAGGTGGAGTCGTAATGCTGCTTCTTTGCGGCAAAAGTAAACGACGGGCTATGATCGATTGACGGCAGATCGAAAAAGCTGATCAAAGAAGCTTCCAGATCATCCAGGTTGCTGGAATCCTCGATCCAGTTTCGACGCACCAACTCTCGGATTGGTGCCTTCCCAAACAATCTCGCTCGCCGTGCAACCGCCCTATCATCGGTGGAAACCGCCGAAAGACGATAGGCTGCTTCCAGATTCAGCCAAAGCGACGCACCTGTCCCAAACGCATCTCCCAGCTCGCGGGCCGTTTCCGGAGTGATCGATTTTTTTCCTGCAATGATCTCATTCACTGCTTGAATCGGACGACCAAGAATCTCAGCGAGGTCAGCCTGACTCCAGCCACGAGCTTCAATCTCATCCTTAATGAACTCGCCAGGCGGAAAGACTTCTGCGGCTCGATGTATTGTCATGCCATCCCCTTACTTAGTGGTAGTCCTCGATCGAGACAATTACAACAACCTTGCTGTCGGCCTCAATAATCTGCAAAACCAACCGCCACTGAATATTTAATCGCATTGATCTCTGGTGGGAGCGCTTTCCTTTCAATTTCTCGTAGTGCAACGACTTCAAGGCATAGAACACTCGTTCATCCGATGCACTACGAATGATCTGCATGACCTTTCGGTAACTTCGCACAACCACATGATCGAGCCCTGCATTGAATGACGAATCGGCCTCAAGTCGCTCAAGATCATCATCTGCAAATGAAACATCCATACGACTCAGTTCCTGCACGCCCCCCGGTCCGAGTACTTTAGACTTCTTTCCGATTGCGTCAACATGAACAATTCACCTTTGGGGTGAATTGTTCATAAATTTCGAGGATGCTAACCAAATGAACCACTGCCAAACAACTGCTCGAAACAATTTCTGTAGAGACTCAAAACAACTAACCCATACTCATCGACACTGTATTTCGCAGATCTGCCAAGTTCCTTACCATTCCTCAGCCGCGCCAAGACAGTCTGCTTTGACAAATTTGTCGTGATTTTGTTCAGACCCGCCGGTTGATCCCGAACTCACACTTTTGGCCACACACTCCCATGACCGACATCGAAAAACTGGGCCAGTTCTATCTTGGAAGAACTCACGACCTGAAAACCGGAGTTACTTCGCCCGATCAGCCTGTGATGTACAACTCCAAAGATCTCACAACTCATGCGGTCTGCGTAGGGATGACAGGCAGCGGCAAGACGGGTCTCTGCCTCGCCCTTCTGGAAGAAGCAGCCATCGACGGTACGCCGGCGATCTGTATTGATCCGAAGGGAGATCTCGGGAACCTGATGCTCACATTTCCACGTCTGGCGTCTGAAGATTTCCAGCCGTGGGTCGACCCCCAGGAAGCCAGCCGCAACGGAATGACTGTCCCGGAGTTTGCACAGAAAACGGCGGAGACCTGGCGGAATGGGCTTGCCGAATGGGGCCAGACGCCCGAACGGATCCAGCGATTTCGTGATGCGGCTGAAGTGGCAATCTATACGCCGGCCAGCAATGCCGGTCGACCCATCACCGTTCTGAAATCGTTCGATGCGCCGAATGATCAGGTACGATCCGACTCGGACGCTCTGCGGGGCCGAATCATGTCGGCAGTCTCCGGTCTGCTGGCACTGCTGCAGATCAATGCGGACCCCATCAGCAGTCGCGAACATATTCTGCTGTCCAATATTCTGGACTACTACTGGCGAAGCGGACAGAACGTTGACATGGCTTCGCTGATCCGCAGCATTCAGGCGCCACCCTTCAACAAGGTTGGTTTTCTGGATCTGGAATCCTTCTATCCGTCCGGTGAACGGTTCAAGCTGGCGATGACGCTGAACAATCTGCTGGCGTCACCCAGCTTTGCGGCGTGGCTGGAAGGAGAGCCGCTGGATATTCAGCAATTGCTGTGGACGCCTGAAGGAAAGCCTCGGCTGGCCATTATTTCCATCGCCCATCTTTCCGATCAGGAGAGAATGTTTTTCGTCACGATCCTGCTGAATGAAGTGCTGACATGGATGCGAGGCCAGACGGGCACCTCCAGTCTGCGCGCAATTCTGTACATGGATGAAGTGTTCGGCTATTTTCCTCCGACAGCCAATCCTCCGTCGAAGCTTCCGATGTTGACACTGCTGAAACAAGCGCGTGCCTTCGGGCTGGGTTGCATGCTGGCCACTCAGAATCCGGTCGACCTGGATTACAAAGGGCTATCGAACTGCGGTACATGGTTCCTTGGTCGGCTGCAGACCGAACGCGACAAAATGCGTGTCCTCGAAGGACTGGAAGGTGCGGCGGCGACGACAGGATCCACATTTGATCGTCAGCAGATGGAACAGACTCTGGCCGGTCTGGGAAGTCGCGTGTTCCTGATGAACAATGTCCATGAAGATGCTCCGACGGTCTTTCGCAGTCGCTGGGCGTTGTCTTATCTGCGAGGCCCGGTGAGCCGTCAGCAGATCGAAGTCCTCATGGCGCCGTTGAAGGTCGGAAGGTCTCCGGCAACGTCATCCGTGATCGCATCATCTGCGGCCATTGCTCCAAGATTTGCGGCCCCCCAGGCTGAACTTCCCTGCCAGCCAACAAGGCCTGTACTTCCGCCCGGCATTCCCGAATTCTTCCTGCCATCGCATGTGCAGGCCGATCGATTTGTCTATCGCCCGGCGTTGCTCGGTCAGGCCCGCATTCATTTCATTGATGCAAAGAACGGCATTGATCTGTGGGACCCGGTCACGTTGATTCGCCTGGCCGCCGATTCGATTCCTGCAGATCCGTGGATGGAAGCGGACGAATGGGACGAAGCCGATATCCCGCAGTTGCTGCCTGAACCGGAAATCCCCAGCGCAACGTTTCGTGAGATGCCAGCTGATCTGACTCAAAAAAAGCCGTATACAGTCTGGACGACGACACTGAAGAACCACCTGTATCGGGATCGCAAACTTGTTGTGTTCACCTGCGAGGAATTGAAACAAACATCGCAGCCTGGGGAATCAGAATCGGATTTCCGAATTCGCCTGCGACATTCTGCACGCGAGGAACGCGATCGACTGGTGGAAAAACTGCGCCGGAAACATGCAACAAAGTTTTCGACGCTGGATGACAAAATTCGCCGAGCCGAGCAGAAGATTGAGAAAGAGAAGCAGCAGAAATCTTCAAAGACGCTTTCAACGGCCGTAAATTTTGGAACAAGCGTCCTGGGAGCACTCTTCGGACGCAAACTGGGATCTGCCGCAAATATCACACGAGCAGGTTCCGTCATTAAATCAGTCACGAGTGCTGCAGCAGAGTCGACCGACATCCGGATCGCCGAAGAACAGTACGCCTCATTAATTGAGGAACGTGATGCACTTAACTCCACAGTTGAAAGTGAAGCCAATGAGATTGTCAGTCAGTTTGATACGGAGGTGATGAAGTTTGACAGTCTGGAAATCACGCCTCGAAAAACCGACACAGCCGTTGACCGCGTCGCTCTACTCTGGCTGCCGTACGTCGACGATGGAGCAGGAAATATTCATCGAGCATTCTGAAGCCAAATTCGCGCGATGTTGAAGCCAACTCTCAGCAGCAACTTATGAAGGTGCGTGATTTCTATCATCCCAACCCGAAACGTAAGTGAGGGATTGAGCTTCAGCGGTTCGCCAGTGTTTCCCAAAATCCCTCGCTGACGCGTCGGGTTGGGATAATTTCCCTTCGTTTCCGACCATTGATACCCATTGGCCGCGAATGGCGCAACTTCAAAAGCAGCAGCTAAGGGTCTGCCGGTCACTTCAAATGTGAGCCGCTGAACTGCGTCCGCCATAAGCATGGTTGCCCGGTCAGACTCATCGGAGTTGGAGGTCCCGCGTTGTCTGGTGTGCCCCCGAAGTCCGCTCACAAAAGTCCAAGGGCTTTGATACACTGCCCACACAGTGAAGGGGCTTGAATCCCGGATCCTGATTCCGGTTCGTTGAACTCCGCGGTTCCGTGCAATGACACTTCTCAAGGCCCGTCATCTTGTCGAATATGCGATCTTCCAGGCGATCCTTTTCGTCGTGAAATGCCTGCCAATCAGTGCCTCCATTGCGATGGCAAATACATTGGCATGGTTCATCCATCATGTGGTGCCTCGCAAAATCACTCGATATCAGGTCGCTCGCGAAAATCTTCAGATTGCGTTTGGCGATTCGCTGTCCGATCCGGAAGCTGATCACATCATTCACGGAATGTGGAAACATCTTTTTCGCATGGTCTGTGAGATGGTTCAACTGCCCCGTCGCTTTCGACTGGCAACATGCTCGGAAGTGCTGGCATTCGAAAGACGCGACGACTGCGTCAGAACACTCTGCTCAGGACGTCCGGTCCTGTTTCTCGGAGGCCACTTTGGCAACTGGGAGATCAGCGTCAACACATTCGGCCACTTTGGTTTTCCGATGGGCGTGATTGCCCGACCACTCGACAATCCTTATCTCCATGAGTGGTTCAAGCAGTTTCGGGAGTCCACTGGCAACACCCTGATTCTGAAACAGGGTGCTGGTTCTGAGCTGGCTGAAATCATGGAGCAAGGCGGCATGGCATCACTGCTCTGTGATCAGGATGCTGGCCGATCGGGCGTCTTCGTCGACTTCTTCGGCCGCCCCGCTTCCACCTTCAAGTCGATCGCCCTGATGGCGCTGCATTACAATGCTCTGATAGTTGTGGGCGGCGCTTTTCGGCTGCCCGAGTCCAGACAAAAGGATGCACACTGGGTCCGTTTCAGCCTTACAACGCAGGATGTCATTGATCCGGCCGACTATCAGGGGTCTGACGGGATTACTGAGCTGACACAACGATTTACTGCGGCACTTGAGGCCTTGATTCGCAAAGCGCCCGAGCAATCATTCTGGGTTCACCGTCGGTGGAAAACTCCGCCAACCGCTCGACGTCGCAACAAAGAAACCGCCGCCTGATGACCAGACATTTTTACTCTTCCTGAAACCAGTGAGCAGCGAAGCCCAGTGACTTTTTCCCCGGCTCAAAATGGAGACAGCCTGTGACTGTTCCAGGTGATACCAGTAAATTGGTCGCATCAGCAAATCTATTTCCGTTGCGGCTATCGGACTTTGAATACTACATGCTGACCGACGACCGACCATCCCATCCGATGGTATTTGTCACGGTCGTCCATGTCCGCGGTTCTCTGCTGGAACTCCCCTTTCGGCAGTCTCTAATCGAACTTGTCGGCGCTCACCCGCTGCTCGGCTGTCAGGTCCGCAGGATTCCAGGCAAAGACTGGTGCTGGATGCCACTCGATCTTACCGTCGAGGGATTTGCAAAAATCCTCGACTGGGAAATCGTAATGGAAGCGACAGCCACCGAATTTGTCCCGGAAGTGCTCGCGCTCGACATCCAAAAGCAGCCGGGAATCAGAGTCCGCGTTCGTGCTGCGGACAATAAAGCTCAGGTCGTATTGTATCTGCATCACGCCTGTTGTGATGGTATTGGTGCCGCGCATTTGATCGGTGAGTTGTTTGCAAGGTATGGCCAAAAAACGGCGACGTCTGATGCCAAACGTCCCGAATTCGAGCCGACGGAGCCTTCACTTCTTCTGCAAAGGGAGAATTACAGCGCGGGAGAATCGTCGGCCCAGCGTCAGAAAAAATCGGTCCGTAAGGTAGTCGGAAAGATTTCGCGTCTCCTGCTGCGAGCCCCAGTGGTGCTGGCCGGTTCAACTGATTTTTCCGCATCGAAGACAACAGCCGAACTTTTGCAGAAACAGAAGCCCACGGATTCAAACTCTCACGCCATTCAAAGCCGCGTGCTTCCAAATTCTCTGCATCGAATGCTGCGTGCCGTCGCGGCTCAGCTGAAGGTTTCCATCAACGATCTGTTTATTCGGGAAATGACACTTCAGATTCGTGACTGGAATCGTCGGGCTGGCCGGCCGTTTGGTCGTCGCTGGATTCGACTGGCCATCCCGCTCAGCATGCGCACCAGTATGCATGACAGAATGCCGGCGGCGAATGTGGTGAGTTATGCGCTGGTCACCCGTCGCGAAGCGGATTGTGAGGATCCTCAGGAACTGCTCAGCTCCATTCACCGCCAGACAAGCGACGTTCTGTTCAACCGGGAAGGAATCGTCTGTCTGAAACTGTTTCGAGTGCTCCGCAGGATCCCTTATGCAATGAAGATGTTCCTCAGCTTCAAGACCGTTCTGAGCACAATGGTTCTGGCCAATGTGGGTGACGTTCGACGCCGCTTCAGCGGCCGCTTTCCTCTGGAGAAGGGTCGCTGGATCGCCGGAAATGTGGTGCTGGAACAGATTCACGGCGTCGCACCCGTGCGTCCCAACACGCGAGCTGCCATGTCGATTGGTGACTACGCCGGGGACCTATCGATTAGCCTCAGAACCGATGGCCTGGTGCTTAATGCTGAGGATTCCCTGAGCTTTCTGAACGAATTCTTACAGCGACTGCAGACTCTGGCCGAGCAAAGCAATGTGCCGGACAACGACGTCTCTGAACAGGCTGCGGGGATTGACTAATCTCAAGCCGTATCTGCCTGGCTTAATTTTAAATTTCAGATAATCAGCTGCATGCTGTGAGTTCCCTTTAAATTTGAAATCTCAAATCTCAAATTCGGCGCAGGCACGCCACGACGGGAACAACGGGGTCTCCTTAATTGTCTTTCTTTGGTCGTAAAAAAAACTTTCTGCCCATCAGTGTCAGTC
>Ga0105045_10006323_pt1 | contig 10482 bp, 6 predicted proteins | sample MAT02_FD_78089 | JGI IMG/M metagenome (GOLD analysis project Ga0105045, IMG submission 78089) | Freshwater microbial communities from Lake Fryxell liftoff mats and glacier meltwater in Antarctica - MAT-02 (megahit assembly) | ecosystem: Environmental > Aquatic > Freshwater > Ice > Liftoff... | reverse complement strand
AGTGCGCACGCAGACGTCCTGCAGCCCAACTTCGAGGTAGCCGTCAAAGCGCAAACTCAACACCTCCGGCGCGGGCGATGGCCCGCCCCAACAGACGATTTGATCTCCTGCAGCAACGCAACTTCGAAGGTCACCCACGGCGAGCGGTCGGTACGAGGTCGATGCCCCGAGATAGACGCGTTGATTGATCCGGGTAAGCGGCGCGATCTCAGTTGGAACACGCCAGTCCGACTGACCTACTTCGTTCGCGCCCCAACAGACCACCTCGGCCTCGGAGCCCACCACCGCACACGTATGTCGCGCACCCGTGGCGGCCGTCCAGACTGCGCAGTTCGCCTCGCTGCAGCCCGGCATAGCCGCATCCGTCATCGCCCGCGGAGGGCTGCTCCAGGAGGGGCTTGGGTCACAGCGAAGGCTTGTTCCTCCACAGCCGATCATCGAGGCGAAGAGTGCCAGTGTGAAGCGTTGGCGGAGCATGTCAGTCATCACAAACGCCCTGTGTTGAATGCTGATGCGAGATCGATACGGATTGGCGTGGTGCTCATCTCCATCACGCTTGGGTCTACGCCTAACTGACCATCACGGTTGTCGCCCCAGCAGTAGAACTCCGTGTCCGTGCTGGCGCAGGTGTGCTCGCCGCCGCAATAGACTTGGCGCACACCCTCATTCGGGATGCCTACAACGCGCGTGAAAGTGTTCGTGTCGACGTCGAGGCCGATCCCAAGCTGTCCGCGATCGTTCGCGCCCATGCAGTAAACCCCTGCGACGCTTGGAACGTAGTCTTCGGAAAACCGGAGACACGTATGGCCACCAATGGGCCCTGCCGTCGCGATGCCGTCCGGCGTCCAGCGGGCGCCGAGATGCCCCCCGACGCATACCGTATCGGTTGATCCGATGCTGGTTGGAGTGCGCGTCCCTTCGGGCGCTTCGGTGGCGACGTAGCGCATGCCGAGTTGCCCCCGCTCGCCCCGGCCGACGCATTGCGCGCCCTGAAAATAATCGGTGGCGCAGCTGTGCAGCGCCCCCACGGCGAGCCGATTGCGGCGGTCGATACCAAGCGTGAGCCGAAACTCGGTGGGGATGTCCATCTCGAAAGTAGGCCTCTCGCGTAACAGTCCCGCACCGGGCACCACGCCTTGAATGCGCCACGCGCCATCGCGCCATCGCGCATGTGTGGCGCCCCCCAAGATCATCGGATCTTCGTTTGAATCCGTGATGGGACCACTCAGACAGGCGTTGCCCGTCGGCGTCTGCGCGCAGACATCGTCGAGACCCACTTCGAGGTAGCCCTGGAACGCAAATGGAAGGATCTCGGGCGCGGGCGAGGGACCTCCCCAGCAGACGATTCGATCCAACGGCGCTGCACAGGTACGCAACTCACCTGCGGCGAGCGGTCGATAGGACCTCGACGATCCAGGGTAAACGCGCTGATTGATGCTGATGGGTAGCGATATCTCACTGGGAGCGCGCCAGTCCGACTGGCCGACTTCATTCGCGCCCCAACAGACAACCTCGGCCTCGGAGCCCACCACCGCACACGTATGTCGCGCGCCCGCCGCGGTGGTCAAGACTGGACAAGACACCTCAATACAGGTCGGCATTGCAGCATCAGTCATCGCCCGCGATGGGCTGCTCCAGGAGGGGCTTGGGTCGCAGCGAAGGCTTGTTCCTCCACAGCCGATCATCGAGGCGAAGAGTGCCAGTCTCAGGTGCTGCCAACTGGCATGCTTCCAAGCAGTCATAGCTGCACCCGGAAGCCGAGGTTGGGGATGAAGATCGCCGGGCCCATCACTTGTCGGCAGGTTGCAGCTGATGGCGTATCGACCCCTGGGTTGGGGCAATCGAGGCCGAAGGGCTCGGCGCTCATCGTCAGATTGACCCACTCGAGCGACACGCGAAGACGCGACCAACCTGCATCCCAGCCGTAGGCCACACTGGCATCCAGGCGGTAGTAGGCATCGAGTTCGCGCGTATAGCGGCCGAGTGAGAGCGAGCCTGTTGATGCGCCTGAGACGAAGAAGACGCCCTGCGCAGCGCCACTCCGCACAAAGGCGCGCACGCCCGCGGTGAAGCCATTGCCCGGGTTCCACATCACGGCCAGCTGGAGGATATGCCGGATGTCGTAGCTCGATCGGTATGGAAGGCCGAGCACAGGCTCCAGGTCATTCCAAGCGAGCGTGTAGCTCAACGTGCCCGAGAGCGGCTCCGTAGGTGCCAGTTGCATCATCAGCTCAGCGCCGTACGAGAGCCCATCCGTGGTCGGGCGTGGGCTGACCGCGATGCAATCGCCTAGGGGGCGCGCGCAGATCGCGTTCGAGGCATCGGCCAAGAGGAAGGCATCGGCGAGCGCGACACCCTCGTAGCGCTGCACGTAGACCTGCGCGTTCACATCGATGATGCCCAGTTGCAATCGCCCGCCAAGCTCAGCCTGCATGGCAGTCTGAAGGCCTTGCTGAATGGGTACATCCGAGAGGCCGGGGAATGGCAGATAGAAGACAAGGGGCTGCCGACTGACACCTACGGCGGCGTGCAATTCCAGCTCAGGCAGAGCACGCCAGTCGAGCGAGAGACGCGGATCGAGCGCGCCTTGATAAGCATGTCCGACAATCCACTGATCGAAGCGAAGGCCAGTGTGTAACTGCCAGTCTGGGTGAAGCCGAAAGGTCAGATCGACGAACGCTCCAGCCACGCTGCGTGATGCGGAATTGGCGAAGAGCGCATCGGCGCGTAGCGGCAAGCCCGGCAGTGTTTGAAGGCGTGCGTCGGGCCTTCCGATGCTGCCATTCACGTCCAGGCCTAGATGGCCTGTCACGATGCCCTCGCGGAATCTTCCCCACCCTCGAAAGCCGACGGAGCCTGCGTCCACGCTGATCGTCAGAGGGTTGTCGACATCGCCCGTGGTGGAGCTTCCGATGACGACGGTGCGGTCGTAGCCACCGCGCAGCGCGAGGCCTACTTCACCGCGAGGTGAACCCGTGAACGCGCCGCCTTGATCGAGCGTGTGAATGATCCTCATCTCAGCGCGCTGAAAGGCGATCTCGGTCGTTGATCGCGTTCCGTCGGGGAGCGTGAACACCAGTCGATCGGCGGAGCCAAGGAGCACCAACTCGAAGCGATCTCGGTCGCTCAATGGCAGCGACGCGCGCACTTGGTAGTCGCCGTAGAAGAGCTCTGCGCCTGGGATCACAGCGCCAATCAGAAGCGCGGGCCAGCCAAGACGAATGGCGCCTTGGAAGGTGCCATTGCCGACGGGGGTCTCGACATAGCCATTTACGTCGAGCGCACGCAGCTCAAGCTCGGCGCGGGGTGCACGAATGTCGCGCGAGCCTGGGTCGATCTCGATGACGGCACCGATGTAGCGACCGAAGCGCGCAGGCGCCGCACCCGTGTGAAGCCGCAGCTCTCCGAGCATGCGTGGGTGAATCACGCTGGGCCCAAGCCCAAGATGAAAGAGCGCAGGCAGCGTGATGCCGTCGTAGACGTAGAGCGTCCCTGAAGGAGGCGCGCCGCGGACGTAGTAGAAGGGCACGCCGCTCGCGACCGGGAGGATGCCCGGCGCGATGTCGATGCCGCGAATCGGGTCTCCAAGCGAGCCTGGTTGATCCCGCAGTCGCTGCGCGTCGAGGGCGATCACATCGGGGGCAAGCCGCGTGGTGCGTGCCGTCGCCGAGAAGGTCGGGAGCGCATCCTCCGCAATCGACTCCAACTCTGAATCCGCACTCTCTTCCTGGCTTTGCGCTCGCGAACTCGACGCGAGCGAGAGGTAGAGAGCCCAGCAAGTGAGCCCTCTACCAATCATCGCGAGACACTTCGTTACGTCAGCCAACATCGCCCACGCTCCCCAAGAAAGAGTCACCCCATCACGTCATCCCGCGTCGCCCCACGCCGAATAAGCCTGCGGCAAAAGCAGCTCATGCGCATCGTCCAGATCCGCCAGCGTAGGGATCTTGGCGCGCATCCGCGTCTCCGCCTCCTCGGTCAGCAGATCCTCGATGCGAAGCCCCAGGCTCACGTTGGCGAAGGCCGCCGCGTGCTGGGAGAGCACGGCCACGAGGTCATCCTCTTCCGTGTTCGTACCGCCGCCGAGCATCAAGCTGCGCAGCGCCGGCGGCACACCACGCTCACCGAGCTGACGCAGAAACGCGGCGAGGTCACGCAGGCCATCGACGAAGACCTCCTTCGCGCCGCTATGCACCACCGCATCGGCCGCCTCTGCATCTGTGCATAGCGAGGTCGACTCGCCGGCAAGCCCCAGCGTGAGCCGCTCAAGCTTCGGGAGATGTGCGGTGTGCAGCATCGTGACGACGCCTGGGTTGAGCGGGCTCCCCTGGAGCGTGATCTCTTCCAGATTCTCGCATCGAAGACGCCGAGTGAATTGCAGATCACCCGACAGAAAGGCGCGCTTGAGGTTCGGCATCGCCTCGAAGGTTGGGCTGAGATCCCCCAGGCTGTTCTCCGCTTGGCGCGTAACGGTCTGGAAATCCGTGTCGAAGACAAAGCACGCCACCGAGGGCAACGCACGACCAGCAATGCCCTCTGCCCAGAGCAGGCCTGGGCTTTGGATGTCGCAGCGAATCACTACGGCTCTCGGCGCTGCGCGTTCCAGCTCAGAGATCGCATGCGCACATGACGCAGCGGCCACCTCTGTTCCCGACTTGAACGTGAGCTGCCACATGCCGTTCTCGCTCGGACGAATCTCCACCGTCTTGTCCTCGGGCGGCGGGCCTTTGAGCTCGTCCTCCGTCGCGAGGCCCTTCTCTAGCACGCGATAGCCATCGCGAAGGCGCAGCGAGGTCACGCGCGAGAGGTGCTCTTTCGCATCACTCGCCGAGTCGAAAGATTGCGTCACGCGCTGGGTCGCCACCACGGTGATCAGGTCTTGGCCCGCGAGTAAGTAGATGAACGTGCTGTCCGTCTCACCGCGCGCGAGCACAGTCTTGCTGGGCGGCTCATCGACTGGCTCCACAGGCGCCTTCTTCGGTGCGGCCTTCACGGGCAGAGGCGCAGCGCCCGCCTCCGCATAGCCCAGCGCGCGCTTGGTCCAGATGCGCTTCTCGGCCTCGGCTTCGGCGAGCTTGGGCGTCGCGTACGTCTTTCGTTCTTCGCCCGCAGAGGTGCGCGCCGAGACCACGTTTCCGAGGACATCGATCTCCCACCACATGCGGCCTTTTTCGAATCGTCTCTTCATTCGGCTTTCTTCGATGCGCGCTTCTTCTTGGCCGGCGCTTCTGTTGCTGCTGCCTCACCCGCGGATGAGTCAGTCGACTGGGTCACAGCTTTCGCGGCGCCTTCTGACTCACCCACAAGCGGCGCGCTCGCGATCGTGATCGAGCCTGCTTGCGACCAGCCCTTCTTCACGTTCTCGACAAGCCACGTATCCACGTGACGCTGCACGTCGGTCTCGGAGGCGCCGGTGCGAAGCCCCGTCTGAAGTGGCTCTTTGCGGCCTGGGGAGAAGTCCGAGAAGAACACGACGTAGGGCGGATGCGTGCCCTCGCCTTCTTTGTTCGTGCGGATGACAGCGTATTTGCGTACCGCGATCAAACCCTTCGTCTCCTTCGTGAACACCGCGCGCGCGATCACCTCGGCGGAGGCACCTGCGGTCGCGAGGATCGGGTCCACCCCCGACTCATCGAGGTAGCCGGCGATCTGGTTCATGCCAACGTCGATCGCGTCGGCTTTTTTGTCCGTACGTTCACGCAAGAGCACCGGATGAAGCGGCACCGCTGTGCGCAATTCGGCGACCGCCGCGTAGCCCTTCTCCGCGTCGTACGAGAGCGCCATGCGACGCAGCGGCGCATCCCAGGCGTCGCTCACGAGCAGGTCGGAGACGCGCATCTCAACGACGATCTGTGGCTTCACGAAGCGACACAGGGTGCCTTCGCGGTTGGCCAATCGGAACACGCTCTTGCTCTCTATCGCCGCGAGCTTTGTATGCCAGCGCGCGCGATCATCCTCGGAGAGACCGTTGCCGATCGAGCCCACAAGCTGGATCGATCCGTCGTCGCGAAAGAGCCCGACCTGCAGCTCACGCACTTGCCTCACGTCGCCTGTGATGCGCTCGCCGAAGGCTACGACGACCACATCGATCGTCATCGTTGGCTTGATCTTGAAGGTGAGGCCGCGCTGGCTGCGCACGACAACGCCCTCGAAGCGATTGCCCAGCACCCACTCGCGGTAGCGCTGCGCGACAAGCTTCGGGTCGCCACGCTCGGTGAGCACGACGCGAATCTTGCTCGTCTCAGGGAGGCTTCCGAGGTGCTTGTCGAGCCATTCGTGGCGCGTCTCGTAGGGGACGCCGAGCCGGTCTTCACCGTTCTCGCTCACGAGATCAAAGGCGTGAAAGGAGAGCGACTTCTCGCCCTGCGGATCGTTGAGCGAGGTGCCCACATGGAAGCTGCGCGGACGCTCATTGCCCATGGTCGCGACGAGCTCTCCGGCGACGACGAAGTCATGCAGTTTGGCGAACTCACTCTTCAAGAAGTGCTCTTTGACGCCCTTGAGCGGCGCGACATCCACCAGCACGCGACCGTTGTAGGCGGCGAGCGCGATATGCTCGCCCTTCTTGAGCAAGAACCAGAGCTCACCGTCGAGCTTGGGTGAGAGGAAGAGATCTTCCGAGGGGAGGATCTGCTCGATGATGTCGGGCTCGACGACGCGATATCGCTTGGCGACCTGGCGTTTGTAGCGCTGCAAGGTCTCAAGCAACGCCTCATCTCGCAGCGCGCCGAGCCCCGCCTTCATCCCTGAGCCCCAGGGCTCCGCACCACTGACCCAGACTTCTGCGTGAGGGGCTGTGCTCATGCTGCACCTGCTTCGCCGACGCGCTTGAGCTCAAGGTTCGAGAGGTGGAGTACGAGCTTGTATCCGTCCCCTTCCACGCGACCTTCAAGGAAGCCGCGGAAGGGCGTGCCGTTGGTCTGGAAGATGAGCGGCGCTTGGCCTTTGGGCCCGGCTCCCACGAGCAGCATCTTCTTTTCATCAAAGAGGGATTTCGCCATCTCGTGGAGGAAGTCGAAGGTGAGGCCGTTCACGTGGCGGAGTTGCACTTTGCGCACGAAGACAAATTTGCGAACGACGTCAACGGCGGGCATCAAGCGGCCCGTCCAGAGCACGGGTGGAAGCTCCTCGCCGACGGTCGCTTCGACATCAATGAAGTCACCGCGGCTCTTCTCGGTTCCATCCGCCGCGAGCACCACTTGGAGCACACGCGCCGCGTAGAGGATCTGCCCTTCAGGGCCGACGTGAACACGCGTCGCGTGCCCCAGGCGCCTTCCCACCTGCTCCATGTCGATCTCGGGATCGCCATCAATGAGGAGCTGCCCGAGCTTCTCGCCGTGCTGCTTGCTCAGCACCTCGAAGGAGGTGCGATCGGTGGTCTTGATGAGCCGCTCGAGATGAATCGGCGCACCACGCTTGGCATCGACATAGCGAACGGCATCGCCCTTCTTCGGCGTGTCGAGCTGGATCTGCGCATCGCGCTTCTTCGCATCTGCAATCGTGATCAGTCTGGGCATAACGTCCTCGGAGCAAAGTCCAGTCGGATGCAGCGCAGTCCGATTGGAACGGCGCTCCTGGTTGGCGGGGAGGCTCCGTCGGATTGACTCCGATGGAGCGGAGGGATGCCTTCATCCCTCCCGGAAACAGCAATGACAGCGCGCTCGAAGCGCGATGTCACATCATGGAGAAGTCGAGATCGTCACCGAGTTCGTCTTCGCTCTCAGCGGTCTCGGGTTCAGGGAGCGACTCGCGCACGATCATCTGAAAGCCCGTGGGCTTTCCGATCAGCGCGAAGGGTCCGTCGTCGTTCTGCACGAGGAACATCACGTCGGCGGTGAGCCCATCGCGGTATTGAAATGGCGCCTCGAAGATCTCGCCCTTCTTCAGCGCATCTTTGAGTCCGTCATCGAACGACTCAGGGTCAAGCTGGTAGACGACGGCCGTCGTGTGATCGAGCAGGCGCTCGACGGTGGATGGCTTGAGTTCTTGCAGCACGCCGAGCGTGGAGGGCGTCACCTCAAGCGGCTTTCCCACCAAGTCCACCGCGCGGCGCTCGTCAGTCTCGAATGCGCTCCAGCGCTCATCGACATAGACGTGCGCGGTACCTCCTGAGAGGACGAGCGCGCTGCCGTCGGCAGTCAGCCAGGCTGAGCTGCATTTCTGGCCCTTCTCGTCGACGACGACGCGCTCTTTCTTGCCGTACATTTTCTCGCGCTCGACCTTCGAGAACGAGAAGGTGCTGTCTTCACCTTTGAACTGAACCACGATGGTTTTCGCCATGCGGGGCATGGTGCCATACCGAGCGCAGTCGCTGGCACCTCACGCGCGTGGGGCGTCAGCGCGCAGTCCGTGAGAAAAAGACAGCGCATCCTGCATTGCGCGAGCACACCCCTCGTCTTCGATGTCCGCATATGGTTAGTAGCCCGATGAACAAGACCGCGCCGACTCCTGTGGCTGAGGGAGGCCTTGATTCGAGCGAGGCTGCACTGCGCCTCGCCGCCGATGGGCCCAACGCGCTGCCCAAGGACAACACACGCCAGCTCCCGAAGCTGATCCTCGAGCTCGTCACCGAGCCAATGATTGGCCTCTTGCTCGCGCTCGTCGTCATCTACCTCGTGCTGGGCGAGCCTCGTGAGGCCATCGCCATGGGCGTCTCGGTGTTCGCGATCATCACGCTCACGCTCTTTCAAGAGTGGCGTACCGAGCGCGCGGTCGACGCCTTGAAAGACCTGGCGAGCCCCAAGGCCGTGGCGATTCGCAGTGGTGCCGCCGTGCGCATCGAGGGCGCTGAGGTGGTGCGCGGAGACCGACTCCTGCTTGAGGAAGGCGACCGCGTTCCCGCCGATGGGCGGCTCATTCTCTCGAAGGCGGGCGCGCCGGAAGAGAGCCTTCATGTCGATGAGTCGCTGCTCACAGGTGAGTCTGTTTCGGTCACGAAGGGTGTTGGCGATCTCGTCTTCTCCAGCACGCTCGTCGTCGGTGGACGCGCCCACGTTGAGGTCACCGAGACAGGTGCCGAGACACGCGTCGGCAAGCTTGGCAGTGCGCTCAGCAAGCTCACGCCCCAGGTCTCTCCGCTGCGCAAGCAGGTCAACAAGCTCGTCGCGATCTTCGGAGCGATCGGCATCACCGCCTGCGTGCTCTTTGGGCTCGGCCTATGGCTCTCGGGTCGAGGCTTCGTCCCCTCGCTGCTCTCTGGCATCGGCCTCGCGATCGGCTTGATCCCCGAGGAATACCCCGTTGTGCTGACCGTCTTTCTCGCGATGGGCGCGTGGCGCATGGCCAAGGAGCACGTGCTGATCCGTCGCCTGCCTGCGATCGAGGCGCTCGGCTCGGCGACCGTTCTCTCTTGCGACAAGACCGGCACGCTCACCGAGAACCAGATGCACATCACGTCCATCTGGGTGCCCGGCCAGCGCATCGAGGCCATCACCAGCGACACTGAAGCGAGCTCCGAGGCACAGCGCGTCCTGCGCGCGGGCGCGCTCGCCAGCCGTCGTGAGACAGCCGAGCCGATGGATGTCGCCTTCTGGCGAACGATGAAGGCGCTGCGCGATGAGACCTCCTCCTGGGTGCTCGTGCGCGACTATCCCTTCGGTCGCGATGTCGTCACCGGCACGCGTGAGCTGAGCGCTGCGCGTGCCTTTCGTGCGCCCGGCAGCGAGACGACCGCCATCTCGCTCAAGGGTGCGGCCGAGGCCGTGCTCGACCTCTGCAAGGCCGATGAAGCGATGCGCACGCAGGTGCTCGCCACCATCCGCGAGCTCGCGGCGCAGGGCCTGCGTGTGCTGGCCGTCGGAGAGGCCGTCCATGAGGGCGAGGCTCCGGCGGATCGGCACAAGCTCGCGTTTGAATTGCTCGGCTTGGTGGGCATTGAAGACCCGGTGCGCGCCGATGTCCCTGCGGCCATCGCAGCGATCGAGCGCGCGGGCATTCGCATCCTGATCATCACGGGCGATGACCCGGACACCGCGCAGGCAATCGCCAAGAAGGCCGGCCTTCAAGCGACCAACGTGGTTCGAGGCGATGCGATCGACGCGCTCTCCGACGACGAACTTCAGAAGGCGCTGCCGACGATTCAAGTGATCGCGCGCGCGCAGCCCGAGCAGAAGCTCCGCGTGGTGCAGGCGCTGGCAGCGCGCGGCGATGTCGTCGCGATGACGGGCGATGGCGTGAACGACTCGCTGGCGCTCAAGGCCTCGGCGATCGGCATCGCGATGGGTGGACGCGGCACCGACGTAGCGCGTGAGGCCGCCTCGATCGTGCTCACCGATGACCGCTTCGCCTCCATCGTCAGCGGGCTCTCACGCGGACGCCGCATCTTTGAGAACCTCACGCGCGCATCGGCGTTCATCTTGGTCGTGCACATCGTCGTCGCCGGGCTCGTGCTCGTGCCCGCGGCGATGGGTCTTCCGGCGGCGCTCTTGCCCCTTCACATCGTCGCGCTCGAGCTCTTGATCGACCCGGCCTGCTCGATCGTCT
>Ga0105045_10006322_pt1 | contig 10483 bp, 6 predicted proteins | sample MAT02_FD_78089 | JGI IMG/M metagenome (GOLD analysis project Ga0105045, IMG submission 78089) | Freshwater microbial communities from Lake Fryxell liftoff mats and glacier meltwater in Antarctica - MAT-02 (megahit assembly) | ecosystem: Environmental > Aquatic > Freshwater > Ice > Liftoff... | reverse complement strand
TCGCCATCTTGCATGAGAAACGCTCCATAACGCCTTGATCAGCCGCGTCGGGGCAGGCGCCGCGCTCCACCGCTAGCTGCATTGACGCTTCCTCCACTTGGCCTTTGATGCGCTTAAACATCTTCAAATTCCACTGCTTTGCCATCGCCCCCTCAAACGGGAGCCCGCGCGCTTGTAGAAAGCTGTGATAGCCCATGACGCCAAGACCCACTGAGCGCTCGCGCATCGCAGAATAAGCCGCGCGCGCCATGCCGGGTTCGGCGCGGTCGATGTAATCCTGCAGCACATTGTCAAGGAAACGCATCACATCCTCGATAAAGCCCTTTTGGTCCTTCCACTCGTCCCACGTCTCGAGATTGAGCGAGGACAGGCAGCAAACGGCGGTGCGATCATTGCCGAGATGGTCCTTGCCCGTTGGCAAGGTGATTTCGCTGCATAGGTTGGAGGTGGAAACCTTCAGCCCGACATCGCGGTGATGCTTGGGCATCGCCTTGTTCACATGATCGCTGAAAACGATATAGGGTTCGCCCGTTGCCAGTCGGGTCTCGACGAGCTTTTGGAACAGTGCGCGCGCATCAACCGTGGCGCGGACAGAGCCATCCTTGGGGCTGGTGAGATGCCATTCCGCCCCGGCGCGCACGGCCTCCATAAATGCATCGGGGATCAGCACACCGTGATGCAGGTTCAACGCCTTGCGGTTGAAATCGCCGCTGGGCTTGCGGATTTCCAGAAACTCCTCGATCTCGGGATGGCTGACATCGAGATAGCAAGCCGCCGACCCGCGCCGCAACGACCCTTGCGAAATCGCGAGCGTCAGTGAATCCATCACCCGTACGAAAGGAATGATGCCGCTGGTCTTGCCGTTTAGGCCGACGGGCTCGCCAATGCCGCGCACCGCGCCCCAATACGTGCCGATCCCGCCGCCGCGTGACGCGAGCCAGACATTCTCGTTCCAGGTGTCGACAATCCCCTCAAGGCTGTCCGGCACTGAATTCAGATAGCAGCTGATTGGCAGGCCGCGACCCGTGCCGCCATTCGAGAGTACCGGGGTGGCCGGCATAAACCACAACTTGGAAATATAATCATAAATGCGTTGGGCATGAAAGGCATCGTCAGCATAGGCGGATGCCACGCGGACAAACATGTCCTGAAAGGATTCACCCGGCAGCAGATAGCGATCAGTCAAGGTTTCCTTGCCGAAATCAGTCAGCAAGACGTCCCGGCTGTGATCGACCTCAACGGGATAGGGCTGGGGCCGCACCGTCTTGCTGCTAATTTTGGCCGCCGTCTTCGCTTCTGCGATTCCTGCGGCGATCCCGGCGGTTGCCGCCTCGATCATGTCGGTTGTCACCTGAGTCATCGCGCTCTCACTTGCTTCCTGGCTGTCTCTGAAATCCACCGAATCTTCTCCTCTTGCGCGAATCGGCCCATCGCCGACTCGCGCGAATCGGGGGCGAACCCCCAAGCTATACCTCTGGCGACCGGTAACCGAGAACAAAAAGTGTCCATCGGCTTGCCAAGGGCAGATACAGGACCGTCCTGTGAAAATGATCCACAGGCGTCTTTTTACCAGTGATTGGGTCGCCCCCCAAATTCAACCACAACAACTTGTGCCCAACCGGGGGAACAAGCAAGACGGTAAATGACAGATCAGGGACTCGGTTCGTCGCTATTTTGAGTCGGTTCGTGGCGTCAAAAAATTGACGCGGCGCAGCGACGCGTGGACTTGCCAATAGTTCCTGAAAGGCAAGTGAACGAACAGCGAACAAAAAAATATTGGAAAGGGTCAATCTGCCCGGAGTGGCGCACCCCGATTATCCCTGATCCGATCGGACCAGTCAGAGTCAAAGCAAAGTCAGGGTCTCTTATGACGCCGCAGACTGGCGCGTTCAGCCAAATCTGCGCATGCTTTGGGGGTCTTCCGCCGTTGGAAGGCGTTCCATATCGAAGCTTTCGGCGAATTCCAGGCCGACCTGTCCGTTCTTGCTCCATTTCACCTTGGCGCTAAACATTTGACCCTCGATCAGTTCGATCAACAGATCGAGGTTGGCGGCATTGTCAGGGAATCGGATTCCCTCAATCATGGCGCCCTTGCTGGAAATGTTGCGGATCCGCACTTCACCGTGTGCGTCCTCGACCTCGAGCCTCGCGGACCGCGTGACCGACGTGCGGGGCGCGCGCTTTGATTGCTGTGCGCTTGGCATAACCTGGCCATTTGCCTCAAGCGCCTTTAATACTCCTTCGGCGCGGGCGGGCTGACCATAGACAAAGCCCTGAATATGAGTGCAGCCTAGCTCCTGGACGAGGACAATCTCGTCAACCGTTTCCACGCCTACCGCCGTTGTTTCCATTTTGAGCGTTTTGGCGAGCGACACAATCGCGCTGATAATTGCCGCATTGCGGCTGTCGGATATCGCTGCACCGCGGAAGAAGCTGTGATCGATCTTGATTTTGTCGAACGGCGCTCTTTGTAAATATCCCAGCGAGGAATGGCCCGTGCCAAAGTCATCCAGCGCCAACCGAACTCCAATGCCCTTCAGGCTTTTGAACATCTGATCGGTTGAGGACTTGTCACCCAGGAATACGCCTTGTGTGATCTCGAGCTCAAGCCGGTCCGCTGCAATTCCGGCTTGGGCGATGGCGTTGGTCACAATCGACGGAAGTGCAGGATTGGCGAACTGTATCCGCGATACATTGACCGCTACCCGTATATGCTTCGGCCACATCGCGGCGTCCAGGCAAGCCGTTCGCAGCGCCCACACGCCGATTGACTCGATCAAGCCGCACTCCTCGGCCACTTGCACAAAATCGGCCGGCGAAATATTGCCTCGGATCGGGTGGTCCCAACGCAAAAGCGCTTCGTAACCGACAATTCGGGTGGTCTGCGCGCAAACGACCGGCTGGTAGACAAGATAGAGTTGGTTGAGCAGCAGCGCCTGGCGCAAATCATCTTCCAACTGTTTCCGGTTCTCGGCACCTTGCAGCAAATCTTCACTGTAAAACCGGTGAACGCCGCGTCCATCCGCTTTCGCGGCGTAGAGCGCGAGGTCTGCATTACGAATCAGCGTTTCCGAATCGGCCCGTTCAATGGCTGCGATCGCGACGCCAATCGAGCAACCAATCGTTACGGATGTATCATCGATGAAATAGGGTTGCGATAGCGAACTGATGATCGTTCGTGCCAGTTCGGACAACCGTTCGACATTGGCTTCTCCCGGCAGCACAACCTGAAACTCGTCGCCGCCAGGGCGTCCTACTAGACCAGCATCACCAACACTGTGCAACAAACGCTGCGCGACCTGTTTGAGCAGCGCATCGCCGGCTTGATGTCCTAGCGTGTCATTGACGACCTTGAATCGATCAAGGTCGAGCAGGAATAATGCGGTTGGCCGGTAGGGGCCGGTTGATTGATTGAGCGTTTGATCAAGCGAGGCGCGCATGCGCTGGCGATTGGCGAGGCCGGTCAGACCGTCAAACAGCGCGAGCCGGATAATTTCTGCCTCAGAGCGCCGTTTGTCGGTGAGATCGGTACCGCTGCCGATAAAGCCTTGGAAGCAACCTGTCGCATCGATGACAGGACGCCCCGAGATTGACCACCGGTCGTCGATCCGCCCAAGCTTTACCTGGCGGACAGGATAATCTGCAAAGCCAGTCCGGGATGAAAGGTGGAAGTTCAAAGTCCTTTCCGTGCCTGACGCAGAGCTGTCGACCTGGAATAACGCTGACAAAGCGCGTCCTATTGGCGGCAGGCCATGCTCGGCCACCTCTTTGGCAACTTTTGGCGACAGGTAAGTCAGGATGCCATCGCGGTCGGTCTGCCAGAACCAACCTGTTCCTTGCGTTTCAAATTCGCGAACGAATCTGGCGGCAAGAACACCATCGCCGTTTCCAGAAATGATCCGCCGCGCTTCGGCCACATCATAATATGCCAGCCGACGCATCGCGATTCCGAGGCACAGTAAGCATCCGAAACCCATGCCGGCCCCAATCGTCGGGCCGGTCATTACAAGCACCATGATGGCAATTGCCATCGCAAAGCTGAATAGCGCGGCGCGGATCGCGTGGAGCGCCATGGCGGTCATTGCCATCGCCCCGACAATGACGACGGAACAGGCAAGCTGGTTCCGGTCGGCGGGCAAATGGCTGGCTTCGATCAGAAGCCCCATCAGGCCGATTCCGATGCCGATGCCACAAAGGATTGCGATCCCGATATGCCGTTGCGGCAGCCACCGACTCATCGGCGGCACCTTCAGCACAACCAGCAAAGAAAGGCCAATCAGCATCATGCCCGTGCTCTCGGCAATGACGCGCCACAACATGTTGCTATCTTGGCTGAAGGTTGCAGCGGCGATCATGCCGGCCGCTGCTACCAACAATACGACAAAGCTGAACGGCCATACGGTTGCAACTTGGCGAACCTGCCCGACAAAATTGACCGAGTCAGCCGCGCTTCCTGCTTCGCCAAACCCGAGGGCTTGAGTCAAACGGACGTGCGCTCCGTTCGCGTTTATCTGATCCGGATCATTCGTATCCATAGTGTCACATTACATTGCTGATCTTTCGATCTTAGTATCCGAAGAGGCTTAATGTTTCCCTTCTCTGACTGGAATTCGTGCTCGGTCTTGGCTGTTGCAACAGACCAACCTATGGCGGCTTGGCATCAAAATCGCACAGGAACGCCGATGACCGTCACCATCCGTGAAGCCGATCTCGTCAGCAGTATTGCCGATACGCTTCAGTTCATCAGCTACTACCACCCGATGGATTACATTCGCGCGCTTGGCGCCGCCTATGCAGCGGAGCAAGGTCCGGCTGCCAAGGATGCGATTGCGCAAATTCTGACCAATTCACGGATGTGTGCCGAAGGACACCGGCCGATCTGCCAGGATACCGGCATTGTGACTGTCTTTGTCAAATGGGGGCAGGATTGTCGGCTTGAGAGCAAGTTCAGCTTGCAGGAAGTCGTCGATGAAGGCGTCCGGCGCGCTTATCTGAATCCGGAGAACAAGCTGCGCGCCTCGATCCTCGCCGATCCCGCCTTCACCCGCCGCAACACAAAGGATAACACACCGAGCGTGCTCCATGTTGAGATGGTGCCAGGGGCCAAGGTCTCGATCGACGTTGCCGCCAAGGGTGGCGGCAGCGAAAATAAGAGCAAATTCAAGATGATGAACCCCTCCGATTCGATCGTCGATTGGGTGCTGGAAATGCTGCCGCAAATGGGTGCTGGCTGGTGCCCTCCGGGGATGCTCGGCATTGGCATCGGCGGCACGGCGGAAAAGGCGATGCTGCTCGCCAAGCAATCGCTGATGGGGCCGATTGACATGGCGCAACTCAAGGTGCGCGGTCCAAAGGACGATATCGAGGCGTTGCGGATTGAGATTTATGACAAGGTCAATGCGCTTGGCATCGGTGCGCAGGGGCTTGGCGGGTTGTCGACTATCCTCGACGTCAAGATAGCCGATTGGCCAACGCATGCCGCCTCCAAGCCAGTGGCGATGATCCCCAATTGTGCAGCGACGCGCCACGCGCATTTCACGCTAGACGGATCGGGTCCGGCCTATCTTGAACCGCCCAAACTGAGCGAGTGGCCCCAAGTCAACTGGACCCCCGACGCGTCGGCGATCCGGGTCGATCTCGACACTTTGACGCCTGAAATCGTGCAGGGCTGGAAGCAGGGCGACCGGTTGTTGCTGAACGGCAAGATGCTGACCGGGCGCGATGCCGCGCACAAGCGGATCAAGGATATGCTTGACCGGGGCGAGCCGCTACCGGTCGATTTTGCCGGACGCGTCATTTACTATGTTGGCCCGGTCGATCCTGTCGGCGACGAGGTGGTTGGCCCGGCTGGTCCCACCACCGCGACGCGGATGGACAAGTTTACCAGGATGATGCTGGGCCAGGGGCTGCTGGCGATGGTCGGCAAGGCAGAGCGCGGGCCGGATGCGACACAGGCAATCGCGGAAGGCAAAAGCGCTTATCTGATGGCGGTGGGGGGCGCTGCTTATCTGGTTGCCCGGGCGATCAAGGGGTCGAAGATCGTCGGCTTTGAGGACCTTGGGATGGAGGCAATTTACGAATTTGAGGTCAGCGATTTTCCGGTGACGGTTGCGGTCGATTCGTCGGGGGCCAATGTTCATCAGCTCGCACCTTTGGTCTGGAAAGAACGGATTGCCCGCGAAGGGTTGCTCAGCGCTTAGTCGCCTTTGGCCAGATGCTCTTCAATCTGGGTGAAGGCCGATTTTCCGGTGGGCGCATCGTCGGCCACGCCCGTTGCGAAAAAGGCAACGCCAGTGCCACGGCGGGGATCAATCCATAGTCCTGACCGCAGGCCATAAGCCTCTCCGGGATGACCAATCCTTGTCTGACCGTCGCCGATTGGGTCGTCTCGGCAACCTTCTTCACGTGTCGCGAGCGTCTGCACGGCGAGCGCATAGCGGCAGAAAAAGCCGCTCTCGCTATCGCCATTGGTCCCATTGAAGCGCCAGGCTGGGGTGATGAGGGTGCGGAACGAGGCGGGTTTGAGAAATCCCCGGCCTCGCGCCAGCAGCAATTGTCCAAGTGCTGCAAGCCCATTGGCTGAAATCCGTGCGCCACCCTGCGGGCTGAACAACGCGCCGTTGCTGCCAGGGATGACAGCAGACAGGTCGCAGGGACCGGTGGCAGCGACGGGGCATTCGGGCCGGTTGCCCTTTAAATCATCGCGGCGGATGCTGCCGTCGGTGCCATAAAGCACGATCGCACGGGCGACGCTTGCATCGCTGCAGGTCGTCCAGTTGAAACAGGCGTCTATCTTGAGCGGGGTGAAGACAAGGCGCGCCATCAGCCGGTCAAATCTTTCCCCGGTTGCCGCCTCCATCACGCTTGCCACCACCGGAAAGTTGAGGTTGGTGTAGTGGAACCAACTGCCGGGTTTATGTGCTGCGTCCCAGGCCTTTGGATCAGCGAGCGTTGTCCGCAGAGTGACCGGAAGCGGAATCGCATAGCCCGCATCATCGCTCAGGCCAGATTGGTGCGACAACAACATCCGCAGGGAGATCGGTACATCGGCGAAGGCCGGGTTGCGCAGCCGCCAGCCGAGCTGCAAAGACACATCGGCATCAAGATCAAGCACGCCCTGATCAACCAGCCGCATCACCGCCAGCGCCACGATCAGTTTGGAGATTGAGGCGATCCGCACCGGATCATCCGCCGTCACTGCCCGGTTGGCCGCCCGGTCGGCGAGACCGGTGACGGCGACCGACGTGACGTGCTGGCGATCAAACGACACCCTCACCGTCGCCATGCCGGGGGTGCTTGCCGCTGCTATCAACAATGCTATCGCGCTCATGTTGGTGAAGGTGGACGCAAAAGCATGGCACGCGCAATCAGGATTTTGGGTCGGGCGCTGCTGGGCCTGGTGATTGTGCTGAGTCTTGCCGCTGCGATTGGGCCACACTTCCTTGATGCGCTGTACTATCGCGGTCCCAAAAGCGCGCATTTTGATGGCCAGCGTTTTTTCAATCCCGACGGAGAGGATACGTTCCGGCCACCGACGGGGCGCAATCGCAGCAGTTTCCTGTTCAGTTACCTGACTGGCGCTGAATCCCGGCCTGAATGGCCTGAGAGCGTTCCCGTCACCCCGTCGCCCGTTGCCTCCCGGGTTGAAGGACAGGCGATGGTCGCGACTTGGGTTGGGCATGCGACGATGCTTATCCAGACGCAGGGCCTTAACATCCTCACCGATCCGATCTGGTCTGAGCGGTCTGGACCGCTGGATATCGGCCCGGCGCGCGTTGCGCCCCCGGGCATTGCGCTCGACAAGCTGCCCAAGATCGACCTGATCGTCGTCAGTCACAACCATTATGACCATATGGACCTGACCACGTTGAAGAAATTGTGGGACCGCGACAAGCCGTTAATCGTCACCAGCCTGGGCAATGACAGCGTGATTGGTCAGGCCGGGGTCCCGGCCAGGGCGCTGGATTGGGGCGGGCGGCTGACCATCAAGCGCGGCGTTGAGCTGATCGTCACCAGAAACCACCATTGGGGCAGCCGCTGGTTTGCTGATCGGAACCGCGCCTTGTGGTCGAGCTTTGTCGTGCGCTTGCCCGGCGGCAATGTCTTTTTTGCAGGAGACACCGGCGCTGGTGATCTGAAATGGGCGGATGAGGCGGCGGCTTATGGTCCGGTTCGGTTGGCGATGATTCCAATTGGTGCCTTTCGTTTTGAGGGCGGGCAGATGGGCATTGGCAGCCATTTGGGGCCCGTTGATGCGATTGAAATTGCCAGGAGGCTGGGGGCAGCGCGAGCAATTGGGGTGCATTGGGGCACGTTCCGGCTAAGCTATGAGGCTTATGACACGCCGCCCAAACTGCTTGCAGCGGCGATGCAATGCACTGGGCAAGGTCGGGGGCAGGGCGGGCGGTTTGACACCGTCACGCTGGGTCGGGCCGAGCCGATCGCACCGTATGTTGCGCCCAAAACAGGTCCCGTCATGGCGCGTGATGCCTTGCTCCGCTGTCTTGATACGCCTGCCGTCCGGGCAATGCGATAACCCGGGTCTTGGGGCAGCAGATTGGCCATGCTAGCGTCTCCGCCTGAGGGGATAAGGGGTTGATGGCAGAGCTTCGATTAAAGCTTGATTATGCGACGACGCTTGATCGGGCCGGGCTGGCGCTCGGTGCGGGGGCGCTGGCGGGGGGTGTGCTCACCGCTTTGCTGCGCTTTGCCCATGGCGGTGTCGGGCCGATCGGGCTTGCCTCCGCTTTTGTCTTGGGCGTGCTGATCAGTGCCGCGCTGATCTCCGCGCTTGGCGGGCCGATCTGGCTGCTCTTCCAACGCAGCGGCCGCCGCCGTGTGTCCCATGCCGCGCTTGCCGGGGCGCTCGCGGGTTTTTTCCTTTTTCTGTTCGGACAGACCTATGGGTTTGGCCTGTTTCCTGCCCCACCCAGTGACGATCAGACGATGCTCTTTCGCTGGATCAGCGCGGCGGCGACCAGCAGTCTGATGGCGATCTTCACCGCCGCTATCGCCGTGATCATGTGGCGGGTGGCCTACCGACCCCGGTGAGGGGTGCGGTGCCGTGCATGCCCGATCAGCAGCCGCCGATCCGGCGACCGGTTGTGCGGGAGGTGGTCGTCATGGACATCTGCCCGGTCATCACCCCCTTGCTGATCACGGCATAGCGATCCGCGCTGTAGCTGCCGCTGGAGACGACGCGCTGCGCGCCGCCCGGGCGGGTGCAGACGAATTCGGACGAAATCTTGCCCGCCGCTGCCTGATAGCGCACGACACGGCAGCCCTTGTTAGCCTTGAACAGGGATTTCGGTCCCATCGTCGCCTGTGCCGGGGTGATGCACGATGTGACGACAATCGGCTTTCCCATAATGGCCTTGGCCAGCCCCGGTGGCCCGCCCTCAAGCTTGACATCAATGATATCAATCCGGTTTTCCCACTTGCCCGGCGTGACGACACTGGCAGGGCCGACCGCGATCAGCAGCGGGGTCAACAAGGCAACACCGGCGAACATACGCGGCAACATCGGCAAATCCTTCGCTTGGTGCGCACCCGGACCGACTTAGCCGATGCGCGTTGTCAGGGCAGATCTTAGAGCAAAAATGCCGGTGTTGGAATTGGCAAACCCCCGTCCCTCATACCAGGTCTTATTGGGTCCAACCTGTAAAGCCCCCCCGAGAGGGCCGGGGAGGAGCGTTGCCATCGATGCAATCTGATATCAGCGCGCTTCGTCGCCGCAGACCTGTTCCTGTGTCCTCACGCAGCCCGCCCTCCATTCCCGCATTGCTTCTGCTGCGCAATTCCCCATATGTTCCGCAATGGCCATCCAGATCCGCACGAGTCTTGCCGAGCCTGATACGGGGCAGAGCTTTGTCCCGCATCGCCCCGTCCGCCCGCCCAAGGTGGAAGGGGGCAAGGCGTTTGTGCTCGAATCCGAATATACGCCGGCGGGCGATCAGCCGACCGCGATTGCCGAGCTGGTCGAGCAGACACAAATCGGGGAGCGCGATCAGGTGCTGCTGGGCGTCACCGGCTCGGGCAAGACCTTTACGATGGCCAAGGTGATTGAGGCGGTGCAGCGGCCCGCGCTGATCCTCGCGCCTAATAAAATCCTGGCGGCGCAGCTTTACGGCGAGTTTAAAAGCTTCTTTCCAAACAATGCGGTCGAATATTTCGTCAGTTACTACGATTATTACCAGCCCGAGGCCTATGTCGCGCGGTCCGACACCTATATTGAGAAGGAATCGTCGGTAAACGAGGCGATTGACCGGATGCGGCACTCAGCGACGCGGTCGCTGCTGGAACGCGATGATGTGATTATTGTGGCGTCGGTATCGTGCCTTTACGGGATTGGTTCGGTTGAAACCTATTCGGCGATGATCTTTGACCTGAAAAAGGGTCAGGTGGTTGATCAGCGCGAGATTGTGAGGAAGCTCGTCGCGCTGCAATATAAACGCAATGATGCAGGTTTTGGACGCGGCAATTT
>Ga0105045_10006321_pt1 | contig 10484 bp, 7 predicted proteins | sample MAT02_FD_78089 | JGI IMG/M metagenome (GOLD analysis project Ga0105045, IMG submission 78089) | Freshwater microbial communities from Lake Fryxell liftoff mats and glacier meltwater in Antarctica - MAT-02 (megahit assembly) | ecosystem: Environmental > Aquatic > Freshwater > Ice > Liftoff... | reverse complement strand
TCGATCCCCAAGGGTAACCTCGGCGAGGGCCTGAGCCGCGTCGATGGCTGCAACTTCTACATCGGCGGCGAGTACATCTATCGTCAGTCCGAGAACTTCGACATCGTGCCCGCGGTCGCCTACCACCGGATCAAGGCCCCCGACGGCCTGTGGCTCGACGACGGCGAGAAGGACCCGATCACTGGCGCGCCCAACCTGGGCTCCGCCGACTACACGCAGGTCAACTTCAGCCACGTCGCCTTGCAGGTCGACTTCATCGGCCGCGGCAACCTCATCAAGACCCCCGACTTCGCCTGGCAGCTCGGCGGCGGCGGCGGCATCGGCCTCGGCATCATCACCGGCACCGGCTTCCGGCAGACCCCGCTCGGCAACCCGCCCGGCAGCCCGAACGGCAACACCTGCAACTCGGTCGCCGACTTCGCGGATTTCACGAAGTGCTCGCCGCACTACCAGGGCCCCTCCAGCGACGACAATGGCCTCCCCCCGCCCCCGCAGGGCGGCCTCTCGCTCGACGACGACGGCGCCAACCCGCTGCGCTACGCCAAGTGCACCAAGGACAGTTGCCTCAGCAGCGACCTTGACGCGCTCGGCCGCAAGAAGGGCCTCAACCTCCCGGTCATCCCGATCATCAACATCCTGGTGACGACCCGCTTCCTCATCAAGGACCAGTTCGGCATCAACATCACCGGCGGCTGGCAGACCGGCTTCTACTTCGGCGGCAGCCTGCAATACTTCTTCGGCAACAAGTAGGCCGGGGCATCAGGGCGTCACTCGTTCATACACGACGAAAGGGACAGGTCCGTAAGGCCCTGTCCCTTCGCGCATGTCCGGAGAGCCATCCGGAGAAAATATAGGTGCCCCGAGCACCCGTTCTCTCGTTACCGTTGCTACCTTCCGGTCCTGGCGGGGTTGGCGAGAGCGCCGTCGCTCGGGGCATAGTTCCGGTCGTTGATTACCGGAGCGGAGAGGGAGGGATTCGAACCCTCGGTGACTTTCGCCACACATGATTTCCAATCATGCACCTTCGACCACTCGGACACCTCTCCCTTGGTGGTGGTCTCATAAAACACTTTGGACCTCTGAAAAAGGTCCTGACTTCTCAAAATGCGGGCTATGCGATTGACAGGAAGCGGTAGCGGAGAGGAAGGGATTCGAACCCCCGGTGACTTTCGCCACACCTGATTTCGAGTCAGGCACCTTCGACCACTCGGACACCTCTCCAGGGGTCGAGCCTTGCGGCCCGACCGAGCGGGGCGCGGAACATACCAGAAAACCCTCGGCACCCAGACACCAGTCCTGAGCGGAGACTCACGCTTCCGGGCGCACAAACTCGGGGAGGACACGGGCCCCATAACCGGCCATAACCGGCCAGGCCGCGCCCCTTCGGAGGAGAGCACGTGAACCGACTGCGCGAGACCACGAGCCCCTACCTCCACCAGCACGCCGACAACCCGGTCGACTGGTACCCGTGGGGCGAGGAGGCGCTGGCCCGCGCGCGCGCCGAGGACCGCCCGATCTTGCTCTCGGTCGGCTACGCCGCGTGTCACTGGTGTCACGTCATGGCCCACGAGTCCTTCGAGGACCCGGAGGTCGCCGCGCTGATGAACGAGCGCTTCATCAACATCAAGGTCGACCGCGAGGAGCGCCCCGACATCGACGCGATCTACCAAAAGGTCGTGCAACTGATGGGGCAGGGCGGCGGCTGGCCGCTGACCGTGTTCCTGACGCCGGACCAGCGACCGTTCTACGGCGGCACCTACTTCCCGCCGACACCAAACCACGGCCGCCCCTCGTTTCGCCAGGTCCTGCTCGCGCTCGGCGACCTCTGGCAGCAGCGCCGCGGCGAGCTCGACGAGCAGGTCAAGAACTTCGCCGAGGGCATGGCCGACATGACCCGCCTCGTCGACGAGGACAGCCGCCAGGTCTCGGTCCAGACCAGCCTGTCCGACGCCCGCACCCTCGACGAGGTCGTCCGTCGCCTGCTGCCCAAGGTCGACCAGGAGTGGGGCGGCTTCGGTCGCCAGCCCAAGTTCCCGAGCCCGACCAACCTCAAGCTGCTGCTCCAAGCCACCCGCTCGCCGGCGATCGACGTCGCCCAGAAGGCCGGCGCCGCGCTGCTGCTGACCCTGGAGAAGATGTGGCGCGGCGGCCTCTACGACCACCTGCGCGGCGGCTTCGCCCGCTACAGCACCGACCGCGTGTGGCTCGTGCCGCACTTCGAGAAGATGCTCTACGACAACGCCCAGTTGCTCGGCGTCTACGCCGAGGCCAGCCGCGTGTGGCCGGACCACAGCTTCCTGCGCGAGGTGGTCCGCGAGACCGCGGCTTACCTCGCCGCCGACATGCGCGACCCCTGCGGCGGATTTTATGCCGCCACCGACGCCGACAGTGAGGGCGTCGAGGGCAAGTTCTTCTGCTGGACCCCGGCGCAACTGCGCGAGCAGCTCGAGCACGACGAGGCCGCCGAGCGCTTCGCCCAGGTCTACGGCGTGACCGCGGCCGGCAACTTCGAACACGGCATGTCGATCCTGCACCTGCCGCGAAGTTACGCCGAGACCGCGGCGACCCTCGGCACCAGCGAGCAGGCCCTGCGCGACCAGCTCCGACCCATGCGCCAGCGCCTGCTCGAGCACCGCTACACCCGCGTCCCGCCGCTGCGCGACGAGAAGCTGCTGACCTCCTGGAACGCCCTCGCGATCTCCGGCCTCGTGCGCGCCGCCGAGGCCGCCGAGACCTGGGGCGAGCCCGACCTCGCACGCGAGTGGCTCGCGCTCGCCGAGACCGCCGGACAGTACCTGCTCGCCGAGCACGTCACCGTCGATGGCCGCGTACTTCGGGCCGCGTTCGCCGGCCAGGCCCACACCCGCGGCTACGCCGAGGACCTCGGCGCCCTCGCCCGCGCCTGCCTCGACCTCCACGAGGCCACCCTCGCCCCGCGCTGGCTGCACGCCGCCCAGGGCCTCGCCCGCCACGCGCTCATGCACCACGCCAGCCCGGGCGGCGTCGGCTTCTACATGACCGCCGACGACGCCGAGCAGCTCATCGAGCGCAGCGAGTGTGAACACGACTCGGCGCTGCCGAGCGGCCTGGGCCTGCTGGTGGAGGTGCTGCTGCGCCTGGACGCCAGCGACGCCGGCCCGCCGGGGGGACGCGCGACGGCCGAGGCGGTGATGCACCGCTACCGCGGCGCGGTCGCCCAGCCGTTCGCCTATGCCAGCCTGGTGGCGGCGGCCCGGTACGGCTCGCCGGAGGCCGTACACGTCAAGCTGCTGGCCGAGACCCCGGACGCGGCGGCCGATCTCGCGCGTCGCGTGCGGGCCGAGCGGGCGCTGCTGCCCGCGCCGCTGAGCCTGCACTGGGCCGAGGCTGAGGGTCCGCCGACGGCGATCGTCTGCCGGGCGCAGGCCTGCAGCGCCCCGCTGCGCGACCCGGCCGCGCTCGCACCGGAGCTGCACGGCGCCGAGGGCTTTCGCTACACTGACCGCTGACCATGCCTTTCGTCGAGTACGCCTGCGAAGGTCGGCTCCTGTTTCGCACCGAGACCAGCGAGGACGTCCAGTTCGTCCCGCGGATCCACGAGGTCGTGGTCATCGACGACGCCCCGTATCAGGTCGTCGACGTCGAGTACTGGGCGCGGCGCCTCGGCTCGAGTGACCGCCGCCTGGTGTCCCCGACCGTCTACGTGATCCCCGTCGGCGCCGCCGAGTGGGAGCAACGCCTCGAGCGCCGCACGCCGCGGGCCCGCGAGGGCAAACCGCCGACCCGTTACTGAGGCGCCCAAAGCACCCTGAGGATCGGCTGTCCTTCCGGACAGGTTAGTGCGCGAGCGACCCGCGCAGCACCAGCGCCGCGGCCCACAGCAGCACCAGCAGGTGGGCCGCGCCCGCGGTCGTCATCACGAAGCGCTCGCACTCGGCCCGGTTCTCGGCGTCGGCGCTGCCGAGCAGCGGGACCGCCGTCGCCGCGACGCCGAGCACCGGTCCGGCCAACGCCACCGCGGCCCACAACGGCAACCCCGGCAGCACCCAGCCGCTCATCGCCGCGGCGATCGCCAGCAGCTCGAGCGCGTGCCTGCGCGCGAGCCATTGCCCGCGCCGCACCGGATACGTGCGCTTGCCGCTCGCGCGATCGGAGGGCACGTCGGGCAGCGCGGACAAAATGTTCCCCGCATAGCCGAGCAACACCAGCGGGACCAGGGCCGGCCAGTGAAACCCCGCGAGCGTGCCGGCTTGCATGTAGTAGCCGACCAGCGGCAACACCACGCCGGTGCCGAGCCCCTGGACCAGCTCGCCGTGACCGCGGTACGCCAGGCGCAGCGGCGGATGGTCGTAGGCCCATACCAGCAGCACCGCCGCCGCCGCGAAGGCCGGCATCCACGGCCAGCCCGCGAGCGCGAGCGTGAGACTGAAGACTCCGAGCGCCACGACGATCACCCGCGCCGCGCCGCGCAGCATCGCGGGCGAGAGCTTGCCCTCGGGCAGCACGCGCGAGCCGCCGGACACGCGCGCGCGGGTGAGGTTGGCGCGGTCGGTCTCGTGATCGCTGACATCGTTGACGAACACGATCACGAGCTGGACCAGCAGGCCAAACCAGCCCGCCACGACCATGAGGCCGAAGCCAAAGCGTCCGAGCGCGGCGAAGGCCAGCGCCTGGCCGAGCACCAGCGGCACCACGATGTTGATCTGCGCCAGCGGACGCGCCGCTTGGACCCACGCCGCCAGGTCGAACATGCCGCCGAGGCTAGATCAGCCCGCGCCGATCGTTCGTGTCACGCGACGTGAGCTACCCGCGAAACTCGTCCTTGGCCTGGCGTCGCTCCGCCAGGACCTCGGCCGACGCGGCGCGCACGAAGGGGTTGGTCGCCAGCTCGAGCGCGACAGTCGTCGGGGTCGTGCAAATGCGACGGTCCGCGGCGCGGGCGGTCACCGCCGCGTTGTCCGGCTCGATGGCGGCGGCGAAGCGCAGGTTGGCCTCGGTGTACTCGTGCCCGAACCACAAACGGGTCTCCGGAGGCAGCGCGACCAGGCGTTGCAGGCTGGTGTGCATCTGGGTCGGCGAGCCCTCGAACAGGCGGCCACAGCCGGCGGCGAACAGCGTGTCGCCGGTGAACACGTCGCCCGCGAGCGCCCCCTCGTTGGGCAGATACCAGGCGATCGCGCCCAGAGTGTGTCCAGGGATGTACATCGCCTGCAACTCGGCCCGACCGAGCTTGATCTCGGTGGTGACGAAGTTCTCGGCCGGTGCGTCGACGAGGATCGTCTGTCGGGGGATCCTCCCGCTGTCACGGGCGTGCCCGGCCACCCACACGTTGCGATGTTGGTCGAGCAGCGTCGAGATCCCGCCGACGTGGTCCAGATGATGATGGGTGGCGAGGATCCCCCGCAGCCGCAGGCCACGACGGCGCAGCACGGCCCCCGGCGGCCCCGGCTCCGACGGGTCGACCAGCCAGGCGTCGCCCGTGTCCTCGTCGCTGATGAGGTAAGCGTAGTTGTCGCGCAGACAGGGGATCGGCTCGATGCTCAGCGTCGGCGTCGGCATGAACGCAGAGCATACCCGCGCACAGACGCGCCGGGCAGGGGCGGCGTACCCCAACCCGGCGTCATCCATGCCGATCTTCCCAGCATCGTGCCGGTAATCCACGCGACTCGACCTGGCACGAAGGCCAGGTCGAGTCCGCGTCGCGCTCATCACGGTGAGCTGGTCTGAAAGCACAGCTCGTCAAGAAGCTTCAGCGCCCGCGACCACCACCACCACCACCGCCGCGACTACCACCACCACCGCCACCGCCGCCACTGAAGCCGCCGCCACCGCCACCGCGACTACCACCGCCGCCGCCGCCGCTACTAAAGCCGCCGCCGCCGCCGCGACCACCACCACCACCGCCGCCGCTGAAACCACCGCCGCTCCGACCGCCGCTAAAGCCGCCCGAGCTACCGCTGTGACCGCCGCCGCTGTAGCTGCCACCGCTGCCGCGGAAGCTGCCGCTGCTGGAGCCGCTGTCCGAGGGCACGTAGCTGCCGCGTCCCGACGACATCGACCCCCGCGAGCCTCCCCCCGCGGTGTATGTGCTCGGACGGTGGCTCGAACCACCTCCGGCGCTCATGGTGCCGCCGCGCGAACCGCCGCTGGGATAGGCCATCGCCGAGGGCGCGTAGGTCGGACGATACGAGGCAGAGGCCCCCGTGGCGCCCGACGCCCGCGCGCCGCCACCGGCACTAAAGGCCCCGGTCGTGCCCGGCGCGGCGTAACCGCGACCTTGCCCACCACCCGCGGGTGCGGCCGCGAGGGTCGGCGCGCTGGCACCGGCGACGCGCCTGGTACCTGCCCCAGCGGACAGGTTGCCGGGCGCCCCGGGGCGAGCACCTGAGGGTGCCCCGGCGAGGCCTTGCGGGCGACTCGACCCGGGGGCCATCCCGGCGCCGGGCCGCTTGCTGTCGAACCCACCAGCCCCGTTGCCATTGCCGCCGCTCGAACCACCCTGCGAGGCGTTCATCGAGTGACGGTCGCCGCCGGACGGCCCACCGCGGCTCGGCGTGCTCGGGCGGTTGAGCGGCTGGTAGTTCGAGGGCGCAGCGCCGTAGGCGTGCCAGCCGTAGTACCCGGCGCCGCCCCAGTAGTAGCCGCGCCCGTAGTAGCCGAAGCCGTAGGCGTAGGGCGCCCACGGGTAGTAACCGTTCCACGCGTAGACCAGCGGGTCGGGGGGGCCCCAGTAGTAGGTCCAGCCGCCGTAGTACGGGCTGTAGAACACGAAGTTGCCGTTGACGTTGTAGTACCAACGCTCCGACCAGTAGACCTTCGGGTAGCTCTCGATCGGCTCGGAATAGGTGTGCACGTAAGTGACGACCTTGACCTTGCTGCCGTCGCTGAGGGTCTCGTAGCCGACCATATCCGTGGGGTCCGCGACGACCTCACCGGCCGGCGCGTTCGGATCGACCGCGACCGCGGCTGCCGCGACGCTCGGATCGGCCGCGACGACCTCGCCCTCGCCGGGAGCCGCGTAGCCGTGCGGCTGCGGCGCGCCGGTCGGGATCGCGTACATCTGACTCTCCACCCGCACCGGCTGGTACGACGCCGGGGGCGCGGCGACCTGTTGCTGATACAGCGGGTCCACAGCGTCGGGATCTTGCAGGGCCGGGTCGTGGATCGTGCCGCGGGTGCAGCCGCTGCCACCGAGCACTGCCAGACCGAGCGCGACGACCTTCAGGGACTGAAACCAGGGAAGCTTGGGCATGGGGACCACCGTGGGCGTTCGAGACTGCCGGGCGTACACACGTGTTCACCACGAGGGATCTCGGCCAGCTTCGCTCGCGTTCCGAGCCTAACCCGTTTAGGCGGCAGCGGCCATGGAATACCCAGCGGTTGACGACCTCGCCGCTTGGCACCTATGCTGCCCAGGGCCCCCATGAGTGCGGAAATTCACGTGTTGAAGTTCCTGACCGGCAAGTACAAGGGCGAGGAATTTCCCCTCGGCCCGGACGGCCGTCACTTCATCGTCGGGCGCAGCAGCGAGGCCGACCTCGTGCTCGCCGATGACGCCGTCAGCCGCAAGCACGCCCGATTCTTCATCGAGCGTCGACGCACCTGGGTGCGTGACCTCGGCTCGCGCAACGGCACGCTGATCAACGGCGTCCCGGTCAAGCACCACTGCCTGCGCCCCGGTGACCGCGTGGCCATCGGCGCGAGCCTGATGAGCGTGCAACTCGCCAAGCCGAGCCAAGTCGGCGCCGCGCCACGAGCCGGCGAGAAGAAGCAGTCCCGTGCCCGCCCCACCCTCGACTTCTCCAACCGGTCCATGGCCGGCAGCATCGAGGAGATCCCGCTCGCGGGGGTGCTCCAGTTCCTCGCCGCCAGCCGCAAGTCCGGCAACCTCAATGTCCGCGACGGCGAGACCAATCGCGTCGGCCGCGTGTGCATGCGCGACGGCTTCATCACGAACGCCAACCTCGAGGGCAGCGCCCCGGGCCTGCGGCCGGAGAAGGCCGTCATGCGGATGCTCGGCTGGACCAAGGGCACCTTCTCGCTCGAAGCCGTCAGCGCCGAGACCGGTGAGGAACCCGTCGTCGCGTCGATCGAGCACGTGTTGATGGAGTCGGCCCGCCAGCAGGACGAGATCGTCCACCTCGCCGAGCGGACCCCGGTCCCGCGCTACACCACCGAGGTCACGCTCGTCTCGCCTGGCTCGGTCCGCTGGCACACCCTCAAGCCCGAGCAGATCGACGTCGTTCAGGATCTCGCCGAGGGCCGCGGCTGGGCCTACGTGCTCGACACCTACGCCGGCGACGACCTCGAGCTCACCCGCATGATCGTCGAGCTGCGCAAGAAGCGGGTCGTCGAGTACGAGTAGCCGCGGACCTGTCCGTGAGGACAGGTCCACAGGTCCGATGCATTGGGGGCCAGTGATGCCGGGCGCGCGGACGCGCCGGTGCATGCTCCGATCCGCGATCGTGACAGTGTGCATGCGTGGCGCTATCGCCCGCGCCGAGCCGCTATGATGCGATCCCCATGTTGACCCTATCGCATCGCCTGTCTTGCCCCTGTCTCGCGCTGCTGTTCGTCCTCACCGCCTGCGGCGACGACGGTCGGGTCGCCAGCGACACCGCCGCAACCACAGGCTCGCTCACCACGAGCATCTCGGGCACCGCGACCGCGACCACCAGCGACGGCACCCCGACCACTGGGGGTGGCACGCTGACCGGCGATACGACCCAGGGCACCAACCCGACCACCGGTGAGTCGGCCACCAGCGAGACCACCGCGGGCACCACCGGCGGCGTGTGCAGCGAAGAGACCAAGTGCGCCGGCAAGTGCTGCGGCGCGGGCGAGCAGTGTGACAACGGCGAGTGTGTGCCCGACTGCGGCGGCCCGCCGCCGTGCGGCGAGGCCAAGGAGTGCTGCGGCGTGGGCGACCTGTGTTACCTCGGCGAGTGCGTGACGCCGGGGCCCGCCTGCGACGGGGAGGTGTGCGCGACCAAGCCGCTGCAAAACGCCTGCGATGACGGCTTCGTGTGCGACTCGCAGCAGAAGCTGTGCTTGCCCTCGAAGGCCGACCCGACCTGTCAGTATGTTCCGCCGGTCAACGTGTTCAAGCCCGAGCCGCTGTTCACGTGGGGCAAGCGCAAGGTGTTTGCGTGCGCGATGGACACCGATTGTCAGGTCGCGGAGGTGTGCACGGCCAAGGTGTGTACGCCGACCTGGAAGCACTGGCCCTCGGACGACGAGGTGATGCCGACTCACTATCAGGTCTCGTCGATCCCGATCGTCGTCGACCTCGACGACAACTGCGTGCCCGACGTCATCTTCAACACCTACAAGGACCTGGTGGCCGCGAGCGATGGCGTGGTCCGTGCGGTGCGCGGCGACACCGGCGAGAAGCTGTGGGCGGTGACCGACCCGCTGTATCGCAGCAACAGCACCTCGAACCTCGCCGTCGGCGACATCGACGGCGACGGTCTGCCGGAGGTCATCGCGGACGGTGAAGGCAAGCGCATCCTCGCGTTCAAGGGCAGCGACGGCACCCCGCTGTGGAAGTCCGACCCCTACACCGGCGCGGACGTCAGCGGGTCCGTGGCGATCGCCAACATGGACAACGACGGCGACCCGGAGATCATCTTCGGCGCCGCGATCTTCGACAACACCGGCAAGAAGCTGTACGAGGGCCAGCCGGGCATCGGCCTCAATGGTCAGGGCCCGATCTCCTGCATGGCCGACCTCGACGGCGATGGCCGGCCCGAGCTGGTCGGCGGTCGCACGGCCTACAAGACCACCGGCACGGTCGCCGGTGCCAACTTCGCGGGCGCGGTGCTGTGGACCAGCGCGGCCACCGATGGCTTCTGCGGCATCGCCGACTTCGACGCCGACGACAAGCCCGAGGTCGTGCTCGTGACGGCTACCAAGGTCCACGTCCTCAACGGTCAGACCGGCATGATCCGCGCGACCGCCACCATCGCCGGCACTGGCGGCCCGCCCAACGTCGCCGACTTCGACGGCGACGGCCTGCGTGACATCGGCGTCGCCGGCTCGACCAACTACACCGTGTTCACCTTCGACGCCCAGGCCAACATGATGACCGTGCTGTGGAAGGCCGAGACCGAGGACGACTCCTCGCAGGTCACCGGCTCCTCGGTGTTTGACTTCGACGGCGACGGCCGCAACGAGGTCGTCTACAACGACGAGGCCTACATTCGCATTTACCCCGGCACCGAGCCCGACTGCGCCTTGAACCCGCCTGGCCCCGGCTGCGACAAGAACATGACCGACGCGGAGGTGCTGTTTCGCGACCGCAACTCCTCGCGCACGCGCACCGAGTACCCGGTGATCGCCGACGTGAACGGCGACTTCAAGGCCGACATCGTGTTCTCGACCAACAACGACACGAACGTGTCGCTGGTGACCGACGCCGGCATCGAGGTCTTTAAAGACAGCCTCGATAACTGGGTGTCGACGCGCCCGGTGTGGAACCAACACACCTATCACATCACGAATGT
>Ga0105045_10006316_pt1 | contig 10488 bp, 11 predicted proteins | sample MAT02_FD_78089 | JGI IMG/M metagenome (GOLD analysis project Ga0105045, IMG submission 78089) | Freshwater microbial communities from Lake Fryxell liftoff mats and glacier meltwater in Antarctica - MAT-02 (megahit assembly) | ecosystem: Environmental > Aquatic > Freshwater > Ice > Liftoff... | reverse complement strand
GGATAGAGTTTTTTTAGGCAGACTTGTCGAATCAGCTGTAGGAGCACACTTACTTAATAGCATTCGAGGAACACAGATAGAACTTTTCTATTGGAGAGAAGGAGATAAAGAGGTCGATTTTGTTCTTCAATTAGGAGATAAGCTTATTGTTATAGAGGTTAAAAGCAATCAAGAATCTATTCAACATTCAGGAATAGATTCTTTTGTAAAACAATTTAATCCCGATAGAATTTTGTTAGTCGGAGATCAAGGAATTCCACTAAAGTCATTTTTATTAACAGCTCCGAGTTCCTTATTTGAATAAAGTCAAACTATGTAGGAGAATGTGACTATAATACTGCACTACGACAATACACAATGCACCTAGGAGTTTCAATACAGTCTATTCATGACCAGTTTTCCTTCTTAGAAATTTAAATCCATCAATAATCACATTTAAAGAAAATAAGAAAACATTGTTTTACATTAAATCTTGTAATTCAATAGGTTGGTTAGCTGGTTTACCAGCCATACATTTGTTTTTTCAACTTCACGGACAAATGTTTGTAAATTTTTATAGTAATATGATTGGTTGGTCAGTTTAAAGGGAAGTCAGAAAGCTTCTTTACATAAATTTATTCTTAAATTACATTCAGGAGAAATGGAAATTAACCAAAAGAATAAATATGCATAAAATAGCCATTTCTAATCAAAAAGGCGGATGTGGTAAAACAACTTCTAGTATTAATCTAGCAGCAGGTCTTGCCTATGAAGGTAAAAAAGTATTACTTGTGGATTTAGATCCTCAAGGAAATTCTACAATTGGACTTGGAGTTTCAACTGAAAATCGCCAGACTATTGCAGAACTTCTATGCCAAGAAGATTGTGAAGTTGCAGATATCGTCCAAGATACGTACATTGAAGGACTGCATATTCTTCCTGCAGACATTTCATTAGCTGTAGCTGATATCAAATTAGCTCAAATACAAGCTAAAGAATTTGCATTAAGATCCAAACTTTCTGGAATTAATTATGATTATGTCATTATTGATACCTCACCTACTTTTGGAACACTGCTCACAAATGCAGTTTTATTTGCTGAACATATTATCTTACCTGTTGGACTTGATTATTTTAACTTAGCTGGTATGCAAAACTTTATGGATACTATTAACCGTACAAATAAAAAAGTAGGACAGCTTGTTAATCATAAAGCAGAAATTCTTGGGGTCCTTTTTACTTTTTTTAAGATGTCAACAAATCATTCAAAAAGAATATTTGGAGCTATTAATGATTTATTTGCTGATAAAATTTTTAATACACGTATTCCTGAAAATGTGAAGCTAAAAGAATCGCAAGAGGAAGCAAAATCTATTTTTGATTTTGCACCAAATAGTCCTAGTGCTGTCGCTTATAAAAATTTAGCAAAAGAAGTTGAAGAGAGGTTAAGTTATGTCAGGAATTGATGAAATTAAAAAGAAAGCAAAATTGTCTATAGATGAAATGTATGATAATCAATCGGTTGGGAAACTGGATAACCAGACAACCAGACATACAGATTCTCATAAAGATGTTCCACCAACTTTGCGATCAAACAGCAATACATCTGAACATATTAATGATGATATGTTAAAAAAACAAAATGAACAACTTGTTAGTCAGAAATATACATCAGCAGAAACTCAAAAAATAACTGAAACGGAGAAACTTATGTATCGTCCAAAAATGAGACCTCAAATGATTATAGAACCTACCTTTAAAATGACTTTTAATCTTCCTGCAGAAATATATAAGGCATTTAATGATTTATATGCTCATCGCATGCTGAATGGATATAAAACGGAAAAGTCAGAACTTATTTGCGAAGCTATAAAATTACTCATTGATGCAGAAAATAATTAATTAAAGGTTTATTAAAAGAGGTTAAATGGCAATTGTAGAAAAAGTTAACTCTCCTAAAAAGTGTTTGTTTCTGATTAATCGAGGAGCTAATTTTAAACTTATTCATGAACATGTGAAAAAGCTTAATGGTTTTTATAATGGAACTGGTTGGTATGTAGAAAGTAAATATCAGCAAGCTGTTGAGCAGATTTGTGAAAATACTAGTATTTTTCACCTTGATTTTCCGTTAATAGATCACAGTTTTGAAGATTTAAAAAGGCAGCATAAGGCTGCTTTTTATTATGAAAAATCGATCAAAATTTATTTAGAAATTAATAAATTACGAGAAATTCTAAATCTTCCACAGGGAGACATTGATGAAATTCTTAAAGATGAAGAATTAAAAAAATTAGAATTTATACCTGAGGGTGAGCAATTAATAAATTTAATAAGTGAATATGATGTTTTACAAAAAAGAATTAAAAGCTCAGAAGAAGAAGAAAAGTTAGCTAATCTGAAGCTAGATACTAGCGAAACATTTGCTTATCTACTTAATTCCACGACCGAAGAGGAAATATCTCAGGAAATTAAAAATGTTTCTCCCGGAGTTTATGTAGGTTATAAAATTGGCTCAATTGATGTAAAAATTCCAGGAGGAGCCATCTCTATAATAGCAGGACCTACGTCACATGGTAAAACTACTCAGCTAATCAATTTTACTTTAGGTGCTTTGAGTCATACGGGTCAAGAAGACCAATGCATTTATTTTTTTAGTTATGAAGAAAGCCGGGCTGCAATTATGTCTTTATTTTTAAATACGTATATTGGGACAAACCTGTCTGCTAATAATAGAGAATCTATAAAAAGTTATTTTAGATGTGGAGATATGCGATATCTTACCTCAGAAGGAAATTCAAGAAATATTTTTTTGAAAAAGAAAAAAGAATTTTTTGAGAATTATATTGAAAATGGACGCCTTAATATCTTTTATTCCGAATTATCTACTCAAGAGTTAGTAACTGCTATTAGATATCTTAAAAAAAATAAAAAAAATCTAGGAATGATATGTATTGATTATATGCAACTTCTAAAACTTAAGGGAACTTTTACAGGAAGCCGACAAGAAGAGCTAAAGCAAGTTTGTTTACTTTTGAAAGACTGCGCCGTTGAAACAGGAGTTCCTATATTGCTTGCTGCACAATTTAACCGTCAAGTAACTTGTGAAGCAGACTTGAGTCCTATTTATATAAGTGAAGCAGGAGATATCGAGAGGGTAGCTAACTTAATACTTGGTTTTTGGAATAGAAATTTTGAAGGGTTTACGAGTGAAGGCAATAAAACAAAAAGTGGTAAGAAGTTATCCAAAGAGTCTACTATTTACATAGAAATTCTAAAAGGGCGTGAAATAGGTTCTGGACAATCAGAGGTTTTCGATTTCGATGGAAATTCTGGAAAATTAAGAAATCAAATCAATAAAAATTCTACACTTTTTAGGTAGGCCATGACTCGCAAGTGTGAAGACATATTAAATGAAAATGAAAATGATTTAATGAATTGGACATCTAATGAAATTAAAGTTTGGTGCGACGAGGGACTCATACCTGAAGATCTTTTACATGCAGCTAACGAATTTGAGCTCATCTTTTTTCTCATAAAAAATAAAGAAAAACTCCAAAAACATTATAGACATAATACAAAAACAAATCGTTATCAAGTTTTACCTTATCCTAGTAATGACGATAAGGCTTATGAACTTCACATTATTGAAATGAAATCAAATAAAACTTTCAAAATTTTAGAAAAAAAAATAGATTTTGAAATTTTTGGAACAATTAAAATTGAAATAAAAGCTAAAGAATTTGCTGATTGGATAAAAGAGCCTTTATTTAAAAAGAAACTATCTAATGAAAAAATTCGTGAAGTAAAAGAATTTATTTCAAATAATTCTTCTTTTTCACCACAAGATCTAATAGATTTTATTGAAAATTCTAAAAAAGAAAAGAAAACTCAAAAATATCGACAGTCAGGACACTTAGTTGACGAAAAATTAAAATATTTTAAAGAAAACCAAATGAGTCTATTTGATTTATTGACTCCCGAAACCAAAAGAAAAATTGAAGAATCACAACTTGAAGTAAAAGCGGAAGGAATAAAACTAACGACTGCTGAAAATAAATTAATCCATGCTCTTAATCTCATTCTTCATGAAAAAAGTGATAAAAATCCTAAATCTGAAAATTTTTATTCGGGAAATGTTCCATCACAAATTGTTGAGTATGGGCAAAACAAACACAAAGCGGCAGTTTTGAAGTTTAAACCTTGTGAGCTATATAAAGCATACATGGGAAAGGAAGAATACTCAGGAGCTGATATTGCTTATATTAACAATATTTTGTATCAACTTGAATCCAAAAGAATGCTTATTAAGTATGATAGAATAAAAAAAGTAAAAAATGGAAATAAAACTGAAACCTTGATTGATAGGATAGAGGATTTTCAATCGCTAATAAAGATTATTTTATTTATTCCTGATTTGACTGAAGAAGAAAGAGATTTATTAGATAGTGGAAAAAATGAAATCCGAGAAAACAAAGGTGAATTTGTCATAGCATTAAATCCAATCTTTACAGACCAGATTGATACAAAATTTATTGAATTTCCTCTTGATACAAATCGAAGATTAATTATTGCAGCAGGTGGACACAACAAAGTTACTAGCAGTATGCATACTTTAATGGAGTGGATGCTTAGAGACCTTAGTGCAAAACGTTATAAAACCGAAATGAACAATGAAAATCTTCCTCATATGCTAGGTTTAGAAAATTGTTTAAAACAAGGTCGAAAAAAAAGGCTTCAAGAAAGAATAGAAAAAGATGTTCAAGCAATGATTAATTTAGGCCTTGTTACACAAGTAGAAAAAAAGCCAAATACTACAGGTGGACTAAAATGGGTTTTTCATCTTAATAAAGATTACGAATAAAAATTTCAAGATCGACTTTGCCTGGTTTCAAGAGAATGTATCTATTCTTCTACAATTTTGAGATAAGGTGCAAAAGCAAATCTTCTACTTCGCTTTTGCCCTGTAAGTTCTTCCAAAATACCTAATCCTAACAAGAGTTTCGCTTGTTCGGAAGCTGCTTGAAATGAGATATCTAACTTCTCCGCAATGTCATTTATTGTCGTAAGAGGCGAAGTAAAAAGAATATCAAGTAATTGAATACTGCGCAGAGATGCTTTTTTCTCTTTTAAGATTTTCTGTTTTAATCTTTCCTGAAGCAATAAGATTTGTTTGATTTTTTCTATAGCATGTTCAGCAGACCAAAGCATGCTCTTTACAAAAAATTCTACCCATTGCTCGAAGTTTCCACTTGTTCGAATCATCATCAAACGATCGAAGTACTCTTGCCGATTTTGCTTAAAGAATAAACTTGTGTATATCAAAGGTTTATGTAAAAGACCTTTCCAGTGAATAAATAGGTCTATCAATAATCGACCAATGCGTCCATTCCCATCTAAAAATGGGTGGATTGTTTCAAATTGATAGTGAATCAAAGCACTTTTTATCAAAAGAGGAAGGGAATCCTCTTGGTTAATAAACTTCTCTAAGCTACCTATCATTTCTGGAACTTGCGTATGAGGCGGAGGCACAAAAATGGCATTTTTTAGAGACTGTCCAATCCAATTTTGAGATTTTCGAAATTCTCCAGAAGTTTTTTCCTGTCCTCGCACAGAATTTAAAAGAATTTCATGGCATTCTTTAATGATTCTCATACATAAAGAAAGTTTATCGAGCCTAGCAATTCCATGATGAAGAGCTTTTATATAATTCACTACTTCTTGGACATCGTCAAGATTATCTACTTCTGCCCAAGTTTCATAAGTTAAAACATCTATAATTGTCGCTTGCGTGCCTTCGATTTGTGAACTTAATAAAGCCTCTTTTCTTATCGCCATCATGATGAATAAGTCAGGATTGGGAAGAGAAAATCCAATACCATTTAGCTCAGCGAGTTTTTGCTCTGCCAAGACTAATAATTTCTTCAAGCAATCTCCTATCACTAAAGCGGGTTGCGGCGGTAAATTTTGAGGAATAAAAGCTTTATAGCTTGTGGGTTGAGTCTGATAGTAGCCTGCTCTTTCATTCATTATTTTACGCCTGTTTCTTAGATTATTTCTGTCTACTTGAATAATATAGCAAACTCACCTTTTTATTCAAGTACACTTGATTAATTTTCTAACATTTTCTATTTATTTCCAACCAGTTGAATAGCGAACTGATATTTAGGTTTTATTCAGAAAAAGTTGAATAGAGATGAAGCTTTAAATCATTAAACCGCAAAAGAAAGCAATTCCTCAAGAAGGATGCCGAACTCACGCCAGAGAAAAGTTCGAAGACCATCCCATGTCTTCCATCATATAGCTCCCCTGAAGGTAGTCTGATTAATACATGATCACATTCATTTTTAGACTTTGTCAAAATGAAACAAATATGAACCTTATTTTTGAAAAGTTTGTTCCATTTTTTGAAGAAAATTGAGCAAAAACGCCACAGGTCCATAGTTGATACGAAGAATTCCATCATGAAAGCTATATTCATTATTAATTTCATTTGTGATTTTTTGCAGAATTTCTTTCCTTTTTTTAGCAATCATACTTCTATGCTAGTTTTAATCTTTTTTCAGGGTCATTCTTTGGAGCAAAGATGATTTGATAGCCAACAGCATCCAAAATCCTTGAGAGAGTATCTATCGTTATATTTGTCTTTGAGCCTGATTTTAAACTGTTTCTAACCCTGAATAATTGTCGGAAATACGCCTGTAGCTGAGGCTAATTTTCTTATTGAAATATGATCATGTTCCATTGCTGCAATGAGTAGTTCAGATAAAAATTTGATATTTTTTTAATATTCTATAAGCAAGAAATTATATTTGGCAATTTTACCGTTATACTTGGCAGTGTTTACCGTTATACTTGGCAATTTTACCGTTATACTTGGCAGTGTTTACCGTTATACTTGGCAGTGTTTACCGTTATACTTGGCAATTTTACCGTTATACTTGGCAATTTTACCGTTATACTTGGCAATTTTACCGTTATACTTGGCAATTTTACCGTTATACTTGGCAGTATTTACCGTTATACTTGGCAATTTTACCGTTATACTTGGCAGTAAATTCATATATTACCTTTTTCCATATAAATAGACAGATCAATATTATTTTTTAACAGACTAAGGATAAATACATTAGTAGATTAGGTATTTTTTTTAACCTTACTGGTTAAATATTAGTTTTACAAGTAGCCATTAGTATTACCGTTATACTTGGCAGTATTTACCGTTATACTTGGCAGTATTCACCGTTATACTTGGCAGTGTTCACCGTTATACTTGGCAGTATTCACCGTTACACTTGGCAGTTTTTTCTCTCTTAAAAGACTGTCGGGAGAGTTAATGAGATCTTATGAGAATCATAAGAGATCTTTAAGATGAAAATAAACCGCCCCATTTTAAATGGGCGGTTTTGAGATATGATATAAATTGTTTACATAATTTTATAGATTGGGCTTTGTTATAAGCAAAAATAATCAGATCATGCCATATCTTGGGATTAATTGCGTGTAATCTACGTTTAACTGACCTCTGCTAATCGGCTTTGAAATATATTTGTTGTCCGTTAATGTCGTATAAGCTTTTTCCATATTGCCATAAAAAAATCTAGTTGCCACAATGTAGATAAGCATAATTTCTGCAAGACTCATTTTTATATTAGGCCAATCTTTGTAGGCTTTGCTCTTCAAAAAATCGTCGCAGAAACAATCAATGGCTATCACTTGAACTTCTGTCATGGCTTCTCTCTTATAAATATTTTTGTCGTTAAAAACATTTTAAAGTTGAGAGACCTTTTTATTAACAAATAATTTCCTTGATTTTAACTGAGTAATACCGAGCTTGAGTTAGTTATTCCGAACTTATATTAATTAATTTTCCAAATTGATACATTAATTTTCCTGTTTTTTTTATTTTATTTAATTTATATTTTTATGATAGTATTACTATCAAAAACAAATATTCGAAGGAAAAATTATATGGTACAATTTTTAAAAAATAATTATTTTTCTACAAATAATAAAATAATTCAAAAGGAAGAAAAAGAATTAAATAGCGAAGAAGCTATTATATCAATTCATTGTCTTCCTAACGAAATGATAGCACATATTTGGAGTTATTTATCTGATGATGAAATGTATTCTACTCTATATGTTAGTAAAACATGGAAAGATATTACTATTATGGCAGCCAAATCAAAACATGATTTAAATATAAGAAAATTTGCGCAGTTTTTAATTGACAATTTAAAAGAGAAAATAACTTGCCAAAAAATAGAAGAGCTTACACAAATAACTTTAAATGGTTTAGATATAAATAAATTAAATAATCTTGACTTTGTTAGTCAAAGATTTATTCCAGGTATTTCTGACATTTTAGCAACAATAGAATCTAAAGATTTAAGTTTCATAAAGGAACGTAGTATATCATATGAACTATTTGATGAAAATTCATATAAAGGTTCTTTTAAGAAGATATTCGAAATGGCTATTATTAAAAAAAGATATAATGAAATTGTGCCGGGTGAAAAAGTTTATTATGGACCTCAGCCTCTATGTGAGTTCATAACAAGAGCCTTAGAAATACACGAAGTTAAATTAGCTTTAGACATGGCTGAAAAAATAGAAGAGCCAACTTGTAGGGACGGATTTATTAGACGGATTCTTGGATATTTTGAAAGACAGAACGATATAAAACATATGTTACAAATTACATCGTACTGCTCAACACAAAGTCTTAAAAATTGTTGTTATAGTTTTATTGCGCAGAGTTTAAAAGAAAAAAATGATATTCCTCAAGCACTTGAAATAGTTAATCTTATATCTACTGAAGGTTTTAGAGAATTTATTAGAAAACAAATTGTAAAATAGTTTAAATCTCGTGCTTTAATCCCTATTAGCAATATGAACAGATTTTAGAAGATGGATTATTCTAAAATCTGTTCTAAAATCAGCGATTCCCGCTAACGACTAAGTAATTGATTAAAAGTTAGTTAAAATATAATGTTTTCGTAAACTATTTTTCATTAAAATGTTTAATATCAGTTAGTTACTTCTTTTTTTAGCGGGAACTACTGTTCTAAAATAGACAAAAAAAATTAAAAATAAATTTATATTTAATCCAAGTTCGGTATTACTAAGTTAAAATAAAATTAATTGATTGAGCAATAACAAAACCTATCAATTAACTTTATTTTAAGTTAGGAATACCGAACTTGGGTTCTCTATTTGATGTAAGTAGGTACAAGTTTACTGATCGCTTCAATAGTGAGTTCAACTCCTTCTTTTTCATTGCATAAATTGTTTTGAATAATTTTTGCATTTTCTTTGTATTTTGGATTAGTAAGTAGCAGATCTAATCTTTGCTCAAAAGCTTCCTTGGTAAATGAAAAAACAGATAGAGGTTTTGGACCAAGTAACCGCTCTTCAATGAATTCTCCCCATTGAGGCTGATCAACAAGAAATGGAATAATCAAGGTTGGTTTTCCTGCATAAAGTCTAGCTGCCAATGTGCCTACTCCTCCATGATGAACTACGGCAGACACTTTTGTTTATTTTTTTTTGGATTTCACCAGCTTAGATCTGGTTGATTTAGAAAAATGGAACTTGTGGGACTTTTGTGAAAAATATTTTATTTTTCTGTGTTTTAAATGTCCGCTAAATTGTAACAAGATCATACATTTGTTCAAGCTGGTGTTGCTGCTAATATTCGATTTAAAATACATCCTCACGTACTACGTGCTTCTGCCATAACAGAATATAAAAGGTTAGGTTATTCAGATAGTGATATTTCTAAAATATCTGGCCATGCGGCTCTCGAAATACTTAATGCATATGATAAATCTTCTAAGAAAGATAATGTGAGTAAGAGAGTTTCTTTGGTAAGTTAGCAAAGAAGGGGATCTAAAAACGAAATATCAAAAACAAAAAATAAGGACTTACAAGCATGATTAATACAATAGAGTTTATTAAATATTTTATGCGTCTTTGTTTAGTTGATGTGAGCTCTATACCCAGCTCTTTGATAATTTCCTTAACTTTTTACCAGACGAAAAACTCTACAGAAAGAAATAAAATTAAAACACAAGCTGACCGGATGCCTTCGTACCAATATTCGTTCATTTCAATCCCTTTATAATTTAAAAGATAACCTCAGTGATTTAAATTTTATTATTTAGTAATTTTTTTGCTTCGCTTATTTTCGACTGGCTTTTGAAAAATAATAAAATATTTAGAGAGCTTATATTTTCGTTGAACAATTAAAACTGTGAATACTCCCCAACTTAAGCAGGGGACTTCTCCAAACCTCAGTTTTCACTGGTGGTTAGGTTCCTGCATTGAGACTAGCAAAATTACATAGTCAGGGGCTTTTAAGGATTGATTACCTAGGCTATCTAATCCGAGAGCCGTAACACGGTGACGATTTGTTTAGAGGAACTTGTCTCAGAATGTTTCGTCAACACTGGCCAAAGTATAGCTTACGACATGAGTTAAAAACAAGGCGAATTTCATCTCGGGCAT
>Ga0105045_10006315_pt1 | contig 10489 bp, 9 predicted proteins | sample MAT02_FD_78089 | JGI IMG/M metagenome (GOLD analysis project Ga0105045, IMG submission 78089) | Freshwater microbial communities from Lake Fryxell liftoff mats and glacier meltwater in Antarctica - MAT-02 (megahit assembly) | ecosystem: Environmental > Aquatic > Freshwater > Ice > Liftoff... | reverse complement strand
CGGTGACCGCCGACTTCCTCCTCGTCACCCGCGGTGGAGCGGATCGCGCCGCCGGCAACCAGCGGTTCGCGGACGCGCTGGCCACGGCGGGTGTCTCTGCCGACGTGGTCGACGCGCAGCCCCTCAGCCACCTCGAGGTCAACGCCGCTGTCGGCGTCGAAAGCGACCAGATCGTCACCCCGCCGCTGATGGAGTTCCTCGACGCCTGTTTTGCCGCGCCGTAGCGTGCTCCCGACGATGTTGTGCACCTCGGGGTCGTCGGGGACACCACTGTCTGGACCGTGGCCGGTCCGGTCGGGGCCCGCGGTATGCCGGGCACGCTGGCTACGGTGCGGCACCATGTCCACCCCGCCGGGCGCGGTCCTCCTCGGGACCGTGGCCCTCGAACCGAACCGCTGGGCCACCGTCGACGCCTCGGGCGCGCCGATGATGGCGATGACCGACTGGTCGTCGGCCATCGGGTCCGCCGGCTTCGACGGTCTCGAGCTCTGGGAGCGCCACGCCACCGACGCCGCGGACGGCGCTGTCGCGTTGCTCGACGGCCCGGTGCCGATCGTGGTGCTGAGCTCCTACGTGTCGCTGGACGATCCCGATCCGGCGCCGCGTGCCGCGGTGGCCGACTGGGCGGTGCGCCTCGGCGCCGGTGCCGTGAAGGTGAACGTCGGCCGGGACCCGAGCGCCAGCGAGGCTTACTCGGCCCGGTTGGCCGAGCTGGCCGATGCCCTGCCCGCCGAGGTCGTGGTGCTGTGCGAGTGCCACGCCGGGACCATCGCCGAGGATCCGATCGTGGCCGCGGCCATCCTGGGTGCGGCCGGTTCCCCCCAGCGAGTCCAGGCCATTGTCCACACCCATGAGTCGATCGACCACCTGCGGACCCGCTTCGCCGCCTACGGCGACCGGATCACCCATGTGCACGTGAACCACCTCGATCCCGCCACCCTGGCGGCACCCCCGCTGGTCGACGTGCGGGCCGACCTGGCGGCCAAGGTGGCCGCTCTTGGCGACCTCGGCTTCCGGGGCTCGTGGACGATCGAGTTCGTGCACGGCGTGCTCGGCCCCGATGATCGGCCGGAGGTAACCCTCCCGCAGGCGGTGGCGGACCTGGCCGTCCTGCGCGACGTTCTCGGCGAGGCACAGCCGTGACCGGCCTGCGCCGGCCCAAGGCCCTCCTCGCCCACTACGGCCCGGGCCTTCACTTCTTCGGTGACCGGGACCTGGCGGTGCTGTCCGAGGTGGTCGAGGTCCTCGACCCGGAAGCGATCGGCGCCTGGGACGACGCACGCGCCGCCGCCCTGCTCGCCGAGGCCGAGGTCATCATCGGCCACTGGGGCTGCCCGCCCCTCGATGGCGACGTCCTGGACCGGGCACCGAACCTCGGCCTGTTCGCCTACGCGGCCGGCACGGTGAAGCAGATCGTGGCCCCGGAGGTGTTCGACCGCATCCGGGTCACGTCCGGCGCGCGGGCCAACGCCGAGCCGGTGGCCGAGTTCACCCTCGGCGCCGTCCTGCTGGCCAACAAGGCCGTGTTCTGGCGACGACTGGGCGTCGGCGCCGGCCCGCCCGGCCCGCCACCGGAGACCCTGGGCAACTGGGGTCGGACCATCGGGATCGTGGGTGCGTCGCTGGTGGGCCGCCGGGTCATCGAGCTGCTGGAGCCGTTCCCCGCCCTCGCCGTCGCCCTCTATGACCCCTTCGTGACGCCGGCCCAGGCCGAGGAGTTGGGCGTGGCCAAGCTCGACCTCGACGAGCTGTGCTCGGCGGCCGACGTGTTGTCGATCCACGCCCCGGAGCTACCCGCCACTCGGGGCATGATCGGCGCCACCCAGCTCGCCGGCCTGCGCGACGGTGCCACCGTCATCAACACGGCCCGGGGCGCGCTGGTGGATCACGACGCCCTGTTCGCCGAGCTGGCGTCGGGTCGGCTCACGGCGATCTTGGATGTGACCGACCCCGAGCCCCTTCCCGACGACCACCCGCTGCGGGCCCTGCCGAACGCCTACCTCACGCCGCACCTGGCCGGCAGCGAGGGCACGGAACTGGCCCGCATGGCGCTGGACGTGGCCGAGGAGGTCCGCCGCTGGCAGGCGGGCCGGCCCGCCCTGAACCAGGTTCACGCCCACCAGCTCGACCGACTGGCCTGATCTCGGCCCCGCCACCGGTGGGGTGGCGCTCTGCGCACACCGACCGAGACCGCCTGGATGGTCCTGAACCACTCCCGGAACGACGAAGCCCCTGGTCAGTTGCCCTTTTCAGGGCACTCACCAGGGGCTTCGCTCGTGGCACCCCCAACGGGATTCGAACCCGTGCCGCCACCTTGAGAGCGACCCGTGGGCCGACTTCTACGAATGGTGACGGACCGAGACGACTGCAATTGCAGCGATCTTGCGGTCGGCCGGGCAGTAGCGAACAGGGGCGAATCGGAGCGGCCGCGGGTTTTTTGCGGGGCGCAACCGGCGGCCGAGCCCCGACCACTGAACTGACGAAGCCGCCAGTTGGGGTGTATCCGAACGGACCACTGCGGGTGACCCGCCTGCTGGGCTGGCGGTCCGGGACACAGTCCCCGACGGCGGAACAAGCAGTCGCCGCCCGTCCGAGGGGTCGGACCTGTTGTCTTCTCGCCTGACAGTGACGATGACGCTGGCACAGCAGCTCCTTCGCTGGTGCACCTGCTCGCGCCGGCACGGCCGGCCAATCTCGAGATCCGTTGTGTTCATCGGGATTCGATGGACGGTCCACCCGGATCGACTGATCCTCGTCCGCAGCTCACGGTTGTCGTCTCAGACCATTCCGCAACTTCCCGGGTGCGATAGGACCGTTGACCCGGCGCGCACCCATCGAGCTGCTCAGCGCAGTGGAACTACACGATCTCGCCTCGAGCCTGATCTCTTCTGAGGGCCTGTTCCGCCATGTGAGTTGGCTACCTGCAGATCGAGGGCGCCCACCCGGGGCGGCGACGGGCGAGACGTCCGAGGCCCGTTGACATAAATGACACGCAACAGGACTAATCTCTAGCCGGAGCGTGTACGCACAACCACAGAAAAGCCCTAATCCACACGGCACCCGAGCGGACACGGGCGCAGCACACCCTGATGTCCAACGCCTTTCGTTCGTCGTTGCGCAGGCACGTGTGTCGTTTCCTGCCACTCGATCGGCGCTCAGTCCGAGGCCTGCGAAACGACAGCAAGGAGAACACAACGTGAGTTCGAACCGGTCATGGGCCATTCGTGATGCGCATCCAGGAGATCTCGATGGCGTCGTGCGTCTCGTCGAGTTGGCCAAGGGGCAGGTGGACACTCGTCCCGTCGATCTTGTGGAAACCCTTGTTCACCTTCGTTCGGGCGGGCCGGCGATGGTTGCATCCGTTGGCGCTGACATCGTCGGGGTGGTTGTCGCATCGGTGAGCGGCGATGTCGCTTGGATCGGAGCCCTCGCGATCGCACCAGCGTGGAGGAATCAAGGAATGGGTTCGGCGTTGATTCGTGCGATCGAAGAGCGGGTGCTGCACCTGGGGGGGCGCAAGATCTCGACGATCCTCGGAGTCGGCCAGGTCGGCGAGGAAGCGTTGAGGAACCGAGGATTCGTCGCAACGCACGGGCTGGTCCTGTACGAAAAGCTCGAGGCGCTGATGCCCTCGGAGGTCGGAGTGCTCGACGAATGGGGTGGCGAGTTGCTCAGTTCGGACAACTGGGAATCGGTTGCCGGGATGTCGACCGAGAAGTCGTTGATCGAGACACGCATCGTCGCTCCGCTCGCAGATCCGGTCACCACCCGAAAGATCGGCCTGTTGGCGCCGGCGACCGTGATGCTCTTCGGGCCGCCCGGAACCGGCAAGACGACCTTCGCCCGCGGAATCGCCGGTCTTCTCGGGTGGCCATTCGTCGAGCTTCTGCCCTCAAAGCTTGCATCGGCTCCCGCTGGGCTGGCGTCGGAGTTGCGACGAGCGTTCACTGAGCTGGTCGGGTTGGAGCACGTCGTCGTGTTCATCGACGAGTTCGACGAAATCGCATCGCGCCGCCAGAGCCGCCCCGAGATGCAGTCAGTGGTGAACGAGCTGCTGAAGGCGATTCCACCATTTCGCGCTCAGCCCGGGAGGCTGCTCGTTTGTGCGACCAACTTCATCGACAACATCGACCCGGCTGTGATCCGGCCCGGGCGATTCGATCTGATCTTTCCCATCGGCCCCCCCGACGAGCATGCCCGCGAGGCACTGTGGCTCGCCGCGGCGGAGCGACTCGATCATCGGGACGTCGACGTTGGTCAGCTCGCGGCCGAGTCGGTCGGCTTCACACCCGGAGACATCGCGCTCGCTGCCCAGCGCGCAGCCGCAGCGGCGTTCAATCGGGTCCGGGCCAGTGAGGACCCGCAATGGGTCACCAACGACGACCTGTTCACCGCACTGCAGCGAACAGCGGCATCGGTCAGCAGCGCTGACCAAGACCACTTCGCCGAGGAGAGCCTGCGCCACTCGCGCGTCTGAGGTCGTGCCATGGCGTGAGATCCGGCTCTCCTCAGTCCCTGTTGGGGTCGAGCTGGCGTCCTGATCGAACGCCGGAACAGCTCGACGGGGCTTTCGCTCAGTACCCCTGATCACCTCTCTTTCGAACACCGTGACCAGGGGTGTCTTGGACAGACTGATGACTCTCGGTTGATTCCTGTCATTTCAGACGTAGTACGGGCGTTACGCGCCGAGGATTTGCCGGACCTGGATAGCCAGAGCTGGATCCACAGATTCAAGGTGGGGCAGTGTGCTGCGCACCACGCTCCCGACTTCGTCAGCCTGGTCCTGAGCAAGTGCAGGCAGTCCATGAGCGAGCCATTCTCCTCGTGGGCCGATTGCCCGTCGAAGAACGGATACGGCCATGTCGTGGGCAGCGGTTGGGCTACCGACCTTGCGGACGAGTGATGCCGTCACCTTGAACGAATCGAGCGCCTCGCTTCGGCGGACAATCTTGGAGCCGTCAGATGTGGCTCGACTGGTCAACCGCCGCCCACGTCTACGCTCACCACGTCGCCATGACGGGTTGAACTCGCCCTCCCCTGTCCTCGATTGGGCTCGGTGCGCTCGAAGTGTGTGAGGCACGTCGAGGGCTGACAGTGCCCGAAGATCGATTAGCTTGCTGGGCATAGTAAGCATCGCTCGGTCTCGGCTCGCTCTGCGTGGGGCTTGTGTGGCGGTTTCGGTCGGCTCACTAGCACTCTCGGCAGGATGTGGAAGCAGGCCGCAGACCTCCGATATCGACTTCTCCCAGGTCAAGCCAGAATCGGTTGCTGAGGCCGATGCTGGACCTTACGCGTTTGCCTCCGTTGCGGAGATGGCAGCGACATCACAAGTGATTGTGGAGGGTCGCGTGGTTGGGATTGAACGGGGCCGGCAGGCAGGTGCAGAGGACAACGACCCAGGCTTGGGTCTCCGGGACGCGCGGATCGTGGTTGAGAACGTCCTGAAGGGCGACCCTGCAACCGAAATATGGATCGAGGAGTACGGGTTTGATCGAAAGGAACAAGCTTTCGAGATAGCCCACCAGCCATGGAGCATCGTAGGGGATGAGGGCATCTACTTTCTGATTGGGGTCGGCGGCAATCAGCCTCCCGATCATTATCAGATGGTGAACGCTGACGGTCGTGTTCTGCTGGACGGCGACAAGACGCTCACCTTCGCACCATCGCGGATGGCTGCTGAGCTGAGATCGCTACCACCCGATAGGGCTCGGGAGGCGGTCCTCGCGGGGGTGAGAGAAGCGGAGGACCTCGGCATGCGGCCCCAGCAGCCGTACTCGGTGAGAGTGCGCGATGTGGTGGATGATGCACCGGAAGCACGCGGGGGCCAGGCACCGGTGTCCGAGGAGCCCGGTGAACCCACTCCCGAGGGCTACTCTCCGTGTGAGCGCGGCACCGAATGTGAGGAGAACTGATGGCGAGGTACCGTCGCAGGTCGAGGGCACTGGCGGTCGCAGTGGGAGCTACGTCAGTGGTCGTAGGCGCGACCCCGTTGCCAGCGTCCGCGGACCACGGTGACGGTGGGGCCCCAGGTTCTATGACAGATCCGGACAATACGGATCAGAAGTTGAGTCAATATCGTTGACCGCAGGAGGGGCCCAGGCGGTCTCCTGGGGCCGCTCCGAACTTGATCGTAGCGATAGCAGGAGCAGGCCAAGATCAAGCGGCAACTGACCGCCGCAGACAACGCCCTCGCCACCAGTCGCATCCGCTGGCAGGACATCGAAACCAGCCTCGAACGTGCCCTGGTGATCGCCTCGCAGTGCGACCGGATCTACTCCGAGGGCACCATGTCAGTGCGACGCGTGTTCAACCAAGGCATCTTCGACCGGATCTACGTCGACGCTGAGCAAGACAGCGAGGGCGACTTCACGCCACCCTTCGCCGTGCTCCTCAACACCGACGTTCACGCCCAACTGCAAGGGTCCCATTCGAACCCCACGGACCCGAAGGCAGCACGGTGTTCGAATGAGACCCTTTTGGCACCCCCAACGGGATTCGAACCCGTGCCGCCACCTTGAGAGGGTGGTGTCCTAGGCCGCTAGACGATGGGGGCTAGCTGGTTGGACTCGTCGACCGGAGCCGACGAGGCAACTTGTTTACCACCTCTACCTCATCGGGGACCAAGTGGTTCGTCGCCACGCGACCCGCCCGCCTCACCACATGATGCCGGTTGAACTCGGGTGGTAGGCAATGGCCGTCGAGGCAAACGTGGTGGGATCGAGGGCTTCCAGCGTCTGGTCGGTGAACAGGATCGGCCGTCCGGAAACCACGAGCACCCGGGCCACCTGGGGCAGCGGTGCAGGCGAGCAGCTGAAGTACGCGGCATTGCGCTGGCCCTCGGGCGTGAACCGGGCCACCGTCGCGCCATCCACGCGGTAGCACTGGTAGCGGGGCCACTCGAGTTCCTTCGTCTCCTTGTCGTCGCACCGCAGCACGATGCCGTTGGAGCCGATCATGTCTTGGGCCTCGGCCGGCACCTCCACGCTGGGGCACGGAGGCGCCACTTCATCGGGCTGGTTGGCCACGGGCACGGCGACCTCGTCGACGCCGTCCGAAACATCGAGCACGACCGCGTGGTTCGGGCGGGGCGCGCGCTGGTTCCACTGGGTGTCGAACACCCCCCACATCGCCAACTGCCGATCGGGCCAGTAGGTGAAGGTGTGGTGGTCGGCCCCGACGTTGTCGGCGGACCACGGCCGCTCCCAGGAGCTCACCACCTTGGGGGCGTCCGCATCGCTGACATCGAGGAGGTGGGCCTGCACCCAGCTGCGGCTCTGGCGGTCGTCGCCCTCGCCGACGGTGTCGGAGCGGCTTCCCACCACCAGGGCCTTGCCGTCGGGAAGGGGGTGGAAGTAGCCGACGTCGCCGGGGACCATCACGCTCCCGGCCCGGCGGGGCTCAGCGGCGTTCGTCACGTCGATGACGTATACCTCCCGGCCGAAGAAGCCGGTCGAGATCAGCACGCGGCCCTCGACGAAGCGCACTGCAGTCACGTCGCCCTTGCCGTTCGAAAGGTCATCGATCTTCGCGGTCTGGTCGAGGCTGCCCTCGCCGTCGGGAGTCAGCACGGTGAGGTCGACGCCCACCTTCGGGTCCTGGGACCACGGCGTGCCCTCGGTGGTGACCACGGCCAGCGAGTCGCCGATCTCGCCGTAGGCGAACTGGCCGATGGTGGACCCGTCGACGATGCCCGAGCCCTCGTAGCCCGGCGCCTCATCACCGCTGAAGCTGAACTCGTGGATCGCCGTCTGCCAATCGTCGAACTTCAGGCGGTCTCGATCGATCGGATCGACCCACACTTCGGAGCTGATGGCCACCTTCTCGAGGCCGGCGTACAGCGTGGTGCCCGGGGCCAGGATCGAGGTGCCGGCGGGCTCGAAGCTCCCTGAGGCCACCGGGAAGGTGACCATCGACGTCATGGCCACGCCCGAGAACGTGTCGGGAACGTGCACCCGCTCGCACGGTACGAGTGGCTCGGGGTCAGCGCCGGCGCGCTGCCAGTCGGGAATCCAATCGGCGGCGGTGGACGATGCCACCGAGCGACGGTTCTGCTCCAGCGCCTTGGCCACCGAGGTGGGGGTGGTGGGCATGACGAACCCCAAGTCCGCCATGTTCGACGTGGTCACGAGCCGAACCTCCCCCTCCACGAGGCGGGCGGACACGAGCGTGCCCTCGATGCGCACCCGGTCGGTGAGCGTCGGGTTGGCGGCATCGGCGGCGTCGACGAAGGCAACGGTGAGGTAGCTCGTGGCTGCCCGCGTGGCCGATGGATCACCCTCGACTGGCTTGGAGATCACGGTTTCGTTGCCGAACACCACGACCTGGTCGCCCACCACCAGGATCTCGCTGATCGTGGTGGGATCGGGGAACTCGCCGTCTTCGCCGCCGTCGGACGGGGTGATCGGTTTGGGGGTGACATCGAGCGTTGCGACCACCTCGAGCGTGGCTGCATCGGTGATGCGCAGGTTGCCCTTGCCGTCGAGGTCGTAGATCCGGCTGCCGGCCGCCTTGACCGAATCGAGTTCGTCGACGCCGACCACCTGCACATTGGTCCCCAGCGTCTCGTCGGCAGCGGCGGTGCCCGCACTCGAATGGTCGAGGGTTTTAGCGAATCCTTCCTCCCCCCCCAATCCCCTCGACCAGAGACCGACCTCGCCGTTGTAGCCGCCAAAGCCGCGACTGCCCACGTGTTCGGCGCCCACGGTGCGCAGGTCGCCGATGAGCGCGTCGCAGTCAGCGAAGGTCGACACGGTGCTCACGAGCTGCACCGTGGTGGGGTCGACTGGCGGCTTCTTGGCGAGACGGGCCACGAGTTGCTCCACCTCCTCGCGCGCTGCGGGCGTCGCGGGGGCCACATCTGCGGCCAGGTCCGGCCCTTGGTTGCCTTGGTTGGCACTGCGCAGCGCCAGCGCCCCAGCGCCCAGCGCCGCTACCGCCATGACGGCCATCGCCGCCACGAGCAAGGTGGCCAGGCGACGGCTGCGACGGTCGAGCACCGCAACCTGGATGGCGTTGGGTGAGAGGGGGTGAGCCTCGGCCCGCAGGCGGGCGCCGGCGGCTTCGAGGACCAGGTCGCGGTCGTCGTCGGCATCGTGGCCGGAGCCGTGTTGGCCGTGTTGGTCGGGGCGGTCAGGTGCGTTCATGGTGATGCTGCTTTCACTCGGCGTAGGACCGGAGGGTGGGCGAGACGCGCAGGGCGGCCCGACCGCGATGGAGGAGAGACTTGGCTGCGGAGGCGGAGATCTCGAGGGTGGCCGCCACCTCGTCGATGCTCAGATCGGCGCCGTAGCGCAACGCGATGGCCGAGGCCTGATCGCTGGGAAGCGATCGGACCACCGCCCACACGCCCGCGTCTTCGAGCGATCTCAGCGGGTCGCCTGGCGAACTCGTGGTCGACGCCGGGGGCGGGTGCGCTCCGAGCCGTTCGATCGCCCGCCGTTCACTCGACGTGCGCCGCGTTGTGGAGATGGCGGCGTTGATGGCCACCCGTCGTACCCATGCACCGGGCTTGTCGAGCCCCGAGACGCGCCTCCAGCGTCGATAGCAACGCTCGAAGGCATCCTGGACGATCTCCTCGGCCCGATGCCGATCGCCGACGATCGCGGTGACGGCCGCCACCAACCCCCGGCTCTCAGCTTCCACGAGTTGTGCGAAGTCGACCATCCCCACCTGCTTCCGAGACACACACGCACGAGCAGGCCGTCTGGTCGCGCCGATTGTGCGATTCCTCAGACGGCCAGGCGGACCTGGTGGTTCCCGGTGGGATGAAGCAGGTGCCCGGCCCGTTGGCCGGGGCGCCTTCTCGCGCTGGCCCGCTCCGATTGCATCCCCCGACGAGTACCTCGGCGATGAGGTCGACGCGGGTGCTGCGCTGCGCTCGACGTTCGGTGCCGCCCCTGACGCTGCTGCGCCTTCTCGGGAGGACTGGCAGCGTGGCTGACGTCCTCGTCGACACCGATATCTTCATCGATCACCTCAGGGGCGCCGCAGAACTCAAGCCGGGGCGCAACTGAATCCACTACTCGGTGGTGACGCGCGCCGAGCTCCTGGCGGGCATCAGCGCCACGGACCTCGTATCTCGAGTGCTCGCACCGTTCCGGGAGATCGCCGTCGATCGCGCCGTCGCCGAGCGTGCTGGCCGACTAGTACGAGAATTCCAGCTCCGGATGCCCGACGTACTCATCGCCGCCACAGCACTGGAGAACCGCCTCACCCTGACGACGAGAAATCGGAAGGAACACCCTGATGCGCTGAGCGGACCGCACCCGTCCCGAGGTTGGGGCCTCCGGTCCGAAAAGAAGAAGGCGCCCGGCCGGGTGACCGGGGCGCCTTCTCACGGTTTGGCTCGGGGGGGAGGACTCGAACCCCCAAAGGCAGCACCAGAAGCTGCTGTGTTACCGATTACACCACCCCCGAACGGGCGAGCATCGACTCTAGAGCACGGTCAGCGCCGAGCGACAACCCGATCCTCGGAGCCCAGACGAGCAGG
>Ga0105045_10006314_pt1 | contig 10489 bp, 8 predicted proteins | sample MAT02_FD_78089 | JGI IMG/M metagenome (GOLD analysis project Ga0105045, IMG submission 78089) | Freshwater microbial communities from Lake Fryxell liftoff mats and glacier meltwater in Antarctica - MAT-02 (megahit assembly) | ecosystem: Environmental > Aquatic > Freshwater > Ice > Liftoff... | reverse complement strand
GGGATGTTTAACCGTACAAAGTTATGGTCGTCGTCCTCGAGTTCCTGCCCCTCAGCCACGGCAAACCCCAGCCGGGCGAATACATCGACGAGCTCATCGCGCACGCGGCTAAGAATGTGCCTTCGCCCGACCGCTTGGCTAAACAACACCCCGGGCTCGGTGACATCAACCCCCGGCGCTGCGCCCGTCGCCGGCTTGCCGGCCAGGCCCGACGACTCGATCTTGGCCGCGAGGGCATCGTCGAGCATCTTGCCCAACGCATTCACCGCCGCGCCAAAGCCGGCCCGCTGATCGCCCGGCACCGATTTAATCTGACCCATGAGCGCCTTGGCCTTGCCCTTAGGGCCGACATAGGCGGCCTTCCACGCATCGATCGCCGGGCTGTCGGCGCAGTCTGCCAGCGCGGCTAAAGCCTGGGTTTGCAAAGCGGAAATAGTCAGTTGAGCATCCATCGCGGCGAGGTTAGCCGTTCGGCCGTCGGCCATCACGCCGGTTCAAAGCCAAACCGGTGAATCGTCTGGTTTACGCCCGCCGTGCCACTGTTACCACCGACTGCCCGGCTACTTCATCGGTGGTTCCCAGATCGCCGGCGAGGTGTTTTTGGTTGATCGCTCGCGCTCGAAGTTGAGCAAATACTTGTTCTCCTGCTCGATAGTTACCTTGGCCTTGCCCAAGGTTTGCTTAATATCCCCCTCGATAAAGCCGACGAGACTCAGCCAATCAAACTTCCACGAGCCGCCCTCCTCAACAAACTCAACCTTGTAGTCGTTGATCCGCACATCGTTCACGAAATACTCCGCGCGAGCCGAGTTTCTCGTGATCGTGATCTCGCCGAGTTGGTACCGATTCATCTCTCCGTCGGTGTAGTCGGTTTCGAAGTACCACTGGGCAAGTTCCCGGCCGGATTTCATCCGCCGCAGCGCGGCCGGGTCCATCCGGTTGCGGACCACCAGCACCATCGAACGGTCAAAGAAACTCAATGTGTTGAGCTTGGACGGGCCGCTCCGCTGCACGTGGTTAAGCAGCGAGTCGAAGTACTCGATCGTGCGCGGGGCCAGCAGGTCGATCGCCTTGGCACCGTTCTTAGCGGCGATCTCCGACCAGAACGCCGCATTCACCAGCCGAATCTTGTTGCGGTCCTTGGAAAGTTTGTTTGAGCAGCCCCCCGCGGCGACTACCGCCACCATCGAGAGACATACCACAAATAGCATCACAACGTTTCGGACCTGATGCCAACGGCCCCGCACTGCATAGTTCTCCATACCGACAGTATAAACTAAAACAGCCGCTGCGACAATCGCAGCGGCTGTTTGTTTGAGTTAATTTTTCCCCGGGGGTTGCACGGGGTTTACCACGGCCTTCGGAGGACTGGTAAGAAATCGAACCTCTCCGCCACCGACTAGATTCTGGTGGCGAAGGGCGACTTAGTTAACGATCTTCTTGCTTCCGCAAACCTTGGCGCAGTCATCAGACTTGACCTTGACCTTGGCGTTGTCGGTGCACTCGGACTTGGCCTTGTCGCCGCACTCGCTCTTGACCTTATCGCCGCACTCGCTTTTGGCCTTCATCTCTGAGCAGCAGCCCTTGCCCGCGCTGCAGGTCTTGCCCTCGCCACAGGCCTTCTCGCCTGAGCAGGCCTTGGCGGTCATCTCTTTGCCGGCCGTCTCTGTGCGGCTGGCGGTGCAGCCGGTGTTCAGGGCGAACGCGGCGATGGCGGACAGGGCGGCGATGCGGAGGAAGTTCTTCATGTCAGTGTCCCTTGTGGTTATAAAACTCTCGAATGCGAATCAGCGTCGATCAGCCGAACGTACGCGGCGATCTACGCTTGGCACCGGCCTGCTAAGGCCCAGTGCCGGACGGCTCGGAACACCCGAATCGCCCAAATCCATGATACCACCAAGCCCGAGATCGGAGGTGGTAAAAATAAATACGAAGTGTCGATGATCACGGTTCAAACAAACCATCGGACCAACGACGATCCCAGCAAATCAAGGGTTATCGGACGGCGCGGCCGTTTCAGCCTTGGGAGCCTCAGTATTTGTAGAATCGGCCTTGCCAGCCTCAATCTTACCAGCCTTGCGAATCTTGGCGGCAAAGGCAGTGCGGCGGTCGGCGATCTTGCGACGCGTCGAGGGGTTGTTGCTCATCTCGGGGCCCTCTTCGGCACCCACGAACTGAATGACACACAACTCGCCGCCGTCACCGATGCGGTGGCGACCGAGTTTGATCACGCGGGTATAGCCGCCCGCACGATCGCGGAACTTCGGCACCACGTTCTCAAACAAGTGCTTAACAAGCTTGGGGGCCTTGCGAAGCTCGCCGTAGCGGTTGCGCTCAACTTCTGAGCCGCTGGGGATGTCGAAATACTTGCTGGCCCGGTCGGCCAGTGCCTGCACGGCTGCCTTCTCTTCATCGCTGGCGCCCTTGGCGGTGTAGAGCCACTCGAAGCCGTGGCGGTCCCAGCCGAGTTTGGCGATGACCTGACGACGGGCGTGCAGCGTGCCCTTCTTCGCGGAAGTTATGAGCTTCTCGACGAAGGGCTGGACAGCCTTGGCGCGGGGGATGGTGGTGGTGATCTGGCCGTGCTCTAGCAAGGAGGCGGCGAGGTTGCGGATGGTGGCGGTACGGTGGGCCGTTGTACGACCCAGCTTAAAGCCGGCTTTGCCGTGACGCATAAGTGATTCTCCGATATGGCTCGGGGTGCCAAGTGATAAGTTGTCTCCTGCCTCCACGCGGAGACAGGTGAGGATTATAGCGAGCTGCGAGCCAAAGGCCAAGGGGCTGCAAAACACCACCCCAGAGCCAGCTTTTTGCAATCGGGGCCAAATCCTGTGCCCAACTGACCTCTCGAATGTACGCCCGGCGGGCATACCAGACGGTGACTATCGGGCGTAACCTCGCGCAACGAGGTTACACCTCGCCGGGGCGATTCTCAGTTGGCACGTTGGCGAGAGAGCCGCAAGACGTACCTTCCGTTTCCGGTGCATTTTATTGGAGAACCCCGCATGTCACGTTTGATCGAAGGCGCTGCAATCATCGGCCAATCCGGCGGACCGACCGCGGTTATCAATCAATCACTCGTCGGCGTCATCGAAGGTCTCCGCGGCTACAAGCACGTCAAAAAAATCTACGGCATGCGCCATGGCGTCGACGGGCTCATCAAGCACTTGCCCATGGTTGACTTGACCGACTACACCTCCGAGGCCCTCGAGCGCCTCGGCAAGACCCCCTCGGCCTTTCTGGGCTCATCGCGCATCAAGCCCACCGAGGCCGACGGCCCCAAGATTTTCGAAGCCTGCAAGCAGGCCGACATCCGCTACTTTTTCTACATCGGCGGCAACGACTCATCTGACACCTGCCGCATCGTCTTTGGGCTGGCCCAGAAGAACAACTACGACATGCGCTGCTTCCACGTGCCCAAGACCGTCGACAACGACCTGATGATGAGCGACCACACGCCCGGCTATGCCTCGGCCGCGCGCTTTGTGGCCATGGCCTTCATGGCCGACGACCGCGACAACGCCTCGCTGCCCGGCATCAAGATCAACGTGGTCATGGGCCGCAACGCCGGCTTCCTCACCGCGGCCAGCGCCCTGGCCCGCCACAGCGAGGGCGACGGCCCGCACCTGATCTACCTGCCCGAGGTGCCCTTTGACAACGACAAGTTTATCGAGGATGTCAAGGGCATGGTCGCCAAGCACGGGCGTTGCCAGATTGCCGTCTCTGAGGGCATCAAAAACGCTCAGGGCCAGGACGTCGCCGCGACGCTGATCCAGAACGCCCAGACCGACTCCCACGGCAATGCCCAGCTCTCAGGCTCGGGCGCGCTCGGCGACATGCTCTCAAACCTGATCAAGGACAAGTTCAAATCACCCACGGGCAAGCCGCCGCGGGTGCGTGCCGACACGCTGGGCTACCTGCAACGCTGCTGGCCCGAGCCCTCGCCCGTCGATTCAGCCGAGGCCCGCCAGGTGGGTGTGAAGGCCGCTCAGGAAGCCATGAGCGGCCAGACCGACGGCTCGATCGCCATCGTGCGCATGAGCAACCACCCCTACCGCATCGAGAAGCGCGTGGTCAAACTTTCCGAGGTGGCCGCCAAGACCAAGATCATGCCCCCGGAGTTCATCCACGAGAACAAGCACGATGTGACCCGCCAGTTTATCGAGTACGCCAAGCCGCTGGTGGGCGAGTTGCCACACTTTGTGAAGCTGTAGCGCGTTGCGCGCACCACGCGTACCCATCGCGGTTAACGCCAAGAAAAACAGATGAGGCCCGCAAACGCGGGCCTCATCTGTTTTTAGACTTTTGAAGTCGTTGCGGTCAACCCTCACACCGCCACAAGCTGCTCAGCAGTCTGCGGCATGCCCGTGTCCCACGTAATCAAGCCCGGCACAAACGGCGAGACCATGCGGTCGTCGTTGGGCACGATGCGCACCGAATAGCCGTATTGGCCCGTGCCCTCGGGGGCAAAGTTTCCGGTGAAGACCGAGACCGCGCCGCCGCTCTCGCCCGCGGCCAGAGCCGCCGCGGAGGCTTTGGCGTCGTGGACCATGTCTACTGCGATGGCGTTGATCAGCTCGCCCACGGCGTTGATCTGGCCGTAGTACAACTGCACCTTGACCTCAATAGGCAGCAGCTCGCCGAGGCGCACGTTGGCCGTGACCTTGACCTTTTGCCGAACCGTAACAGCCCGCTGGCCGTCGCTGGCGGCCTTGACCGATGCCACGCTGACCTCATGCCAGTGCTGCTGGTACCGCTGCACGTGGTGGGCCAGGTCGATCGACTCTTTGTAGTTGCCGGCGATCAGACGCGAGGCCGCGGCGTGGGCCGGGAAGTAATACTGCGTGGCGTAGTCTGAGACCATGCGATGGGTGTTAAAGGCCGGGGAGAGCACCTTGATGCAGCGACGCATACGGGCCACCCACTTGCGCGGCAGGCCGTTGCCGCCTCGGTCGTAGAACTCGGGCACGACCTGCGACTCGATGGTCTGATACAAGGCCCGGCTCTCGAGATCGTCGCGCTCCTCGGCGCTAGCGCCGTCATAATCCTCGCCGCGCCCGATAGCAAAGCCGAGCTCAGGGCCAAAGCCCTCGTCCCACCAGCCGTCGAGGATCGAGCAGTTCAGCACGCCGTTGAGGGCGGCTTTCATGCCGGAGGTGCCCGAGGCCTCGAGCCCGCGGATGGGCGTGTTGAGCCAGATGTCGCAGCCCTGAATCATCCGCCGCGCGATCTGGATGTCGTAGTCCTCAAGGAAGACGACGCGGTGGCCCAGGTTGTTCTGGCGAACGATGTTGATGATGTCGCGGATGAGCGACTTGCCGCCGCCGTCGGCGGGGTGGCTCTTGCCGGCGATGATGACTTGCACCGGCATGTCGGCCTTGGCGATAATGCGCTTGAGGCGCTCAAGATCGCGGAACAGCAGCGTGCCGCGCTTGTAAGTGGCAAAGCGCCGGGCAAAGCCGATGGTCAGTGCGCTGGCATCCAGCGCGCCGCGGGCCCGCTCGATCTCGGCGGCGGGCGCCCCGCGCCCCTTGAGCTGCTCGGCGAGGCGCTCGCGGACATAGTCAACAAGCTTGACGCGCCGGGCGACGTGGGCGTCCCACAGTTCCTGATCGGGGATGCTGTCGAGGTTGTCCCAGGTCTTGACCTCGTGGGGGCTGTTGCGCCAAGAGTCAGACAAATAGCGGTCAAAGAGGCGGATCATCTCGGGGCTGGTCCACGAGCGGCCGTGCACGCCGTTAGTTACGTGCCCGATGGGGACATCGGGCGTCGGGGTGTTGGGCCACATGTGCTTCCACATATCGCGCGAGACCACGCCATGCAGGGCCGAAACACCGTTGCACGAGCGGCTGGTGCGGATGGCCAGCACCGCCATGCTGAAGCGCTCGTTAACATCAAAGACATTCTCACGGCCCAAGGCGAGTATGCCCTCCATGTTTAAGCCGAGATCGCTTAGGTAGGGCGGCAGGTACGACTCAATGAGCTTGGTGTCAAAGCGATCAATACCGGCTGGCACAGGCGTGTGGGTGGTGAAAATCTGCGAGGCGGCGATGGCCTCGCGTGCCTCGTCAAAGGTCATGGTGGGGTTCTTACGGCGGATCTCGCCGATGCGCTCGATGGAGATAAATGCGGCGTGGCCCTCGTTGATATGGCAGACCGAGGGGTCCTCGCCCAAGGCCCGCAGCGCTCGCACGCCGCCGATGCCAAGGATGATCTCCTGCTTGATGCGCATCTCGTGGTCGCCGCCGTAAAGCCGCTGGGTGATGGCCCGGTCCTCGCGTGAGTTTAACTCGACGTTGGTATCGAGCAGGTAGAGCGGCACCTGCCCGACGCGGCAGCGCCATATGCGGGCGTAGACCGTGCGGTTCTGCATCGTCACACTGACCATCAGCGGCTTGTTGCCCTCAGTGCGGATGAGCTCGATGGGCTGGTTGTGCGGGTCTAGGTCGGGGTAGGTCTCTTGCTGCCAGCCGTCCTGGTTGAGGTACTGGTGGAAATAGCCCTGCTGGTACATCAGCCCGACGGCCACCAGCGGAATGCCCAACTCACTAGCGCTCTTGAGGTGGTCGCCGGCCAGACAGCCAAGGCCGCCCGAGTAGATCTGGAAACACTCGGTAATGCCGAACTCTGCGCAGAAATATGCCACGCGGAAAGGACGCTCACGCCCCGCGGCCGACTTGAGCAGCGTGGCCGAGTTTTCGCTGTACCACGAACGCGGACGCTGGATGTCCTCCATCATCTGGGCGTGGACGGCCGAGACGGCGTGAAGGTACGAGCGATCGGCCGCGGCCCGGTCGAGCTTCTCCTGGCTGATCACTCCGAGCATCTTGACGGGGTTATGGTGCGTTGATTCCCAGGTCTCTCTATCGAGCTTAGAAAAGAGATTTACGGCCTCGTAGTTCCAACACCACCACATATTTCGGCCGATATCGAGGAGTTTACGGAGCGACTCGGGGATCGAAGGATCCACCTGAACTCGCTGGATAAAGGCCTGACTGGGGCTGAGCATGGGGATATTGCCAATCTTGGGTTGAGCGTCGGTCATGGTGCGAGGGTGATCGGGCCAACGCGGCTACAAAGTAAGCACAAACGGACGATGTCGCGTTCAAATCTATACGCACCGCAGCGAAATGGGTATTGCCACCAGCGAGCCGACCGGCAGAAGTTGCGCGGCCGAGCCACGAAGGGCTGGCCGAACGACGGCCCGAACCCCATCATGGGAACGTTACACACCTGAGGATATGGTCAGCACGCCCGACGGGCAGGAGTTGGTTTGAAACCGGTTCCAAGTTCCCGGGTACCAGCGATAACCGGGGATCAGCGGGGATCGGGAAGTCCATCAATGATCGGGCTGAAGGTGCCGCCGGCAAGGTCGGTCAGGTCTGCCCGAGGGTCGGCCAGTGTCTCGCCGCCGTAATGAGTATCGGCCGATTCGCCCTCGGCTGAGGTGTGTGCGTCAGTGTCGTCGTCGGCAGCACCACCCGCGGGGCGGTCGCCGAAGATTGATGACCCAACGCGCACGAGGTTTGAGCCTTCGGAAATGGCCACCTCAAAGTCGTGGCTCATGCCCATCGAAAGAATATTGAAATGCGGGCCGGCGACGCCGTCGCGCCGAACATCCTCAAAGACCTCGCGCAGCCTTGCGAAGGTGGGCCGGGCATCCTCGGGCCGCTCACTATGCGGGGCCATGGTCATCAGCCCGCGCACCCGCACGCTGCTCATAGTCTCGATCTGCTCGATGAGATACGGTACCGCGGGCATGGCGCAGCCGCTCTTGGTGCCCTCGCCCGAGGCGTTGACCTGAATGAGGATCTCGACAGTGCCATCACGCACCACGCTGAGTTCGTGGAGGTCCTCGGCCATCCGCAGATCCTTGATGGAGTGGATCAGCCGGCAGACCTCGATCGCCTTTTTCGCCTTGTTGCGCTGCAACTGGCCGATCATGTGCCAGCGCACGCAGCCGATTTCTAACTTGCCCGTGACGGCCAACGACGCCGAGGGATTGACCGCGTAAGGCGCGATGGCCTTCTGGCGGGCGATCCACTCGTCGATCATGGCCGACCGCTGGAGCATCTGCTGGATCTGGTTCTCTCCGAAATCACGCTGGCCTAAGACGACCAGCTCGCGGATCTGGTCGAGCCCGGCGTACTTGCTCACGGCCACCAGCAACACCGAGTCGGCGGCCCGGCCAGCGCTAATGGCCGCCGCGGCAATGCGGGCCTTCACTTCGCGGAAGCGGGATTGGAGAGTTTCGGTTTCGGTCACGGGTGGCATCGGGTGCGGGCCAGTTTGCTTAAGGGTTGGGCGATTTTCCGAAGAGCATAATAATAGTCGAACGCCGCGTCTAAAGTGCGACGACCAAACCGGGCATTGACACCGGACCGGCCTTTGTCGCGGCAACCGACCCGGCCGAGCGACCAACCCCCCACACACACGGCCATCCGCCTAACTGGCGGCGTTAAACCCGTTTTCGCCGTCGATAAGGCCGATTAACCCTTTATCGACGTTGCGGATCATGCCGCTCATAGTCCCCTGAATCGCGCTGATGAAATGCCGCAGGGCCTCGTGTTCGCCTTGGGCGTGAAGAAGCACCGAGCCGTCGGGCTCGTTGCGGACCCACCCGGTAATCGGGTAACCCGCGGCCAGCGACCGGGCCGTAGCCCGAAAGCCAACCCCCTGAACATGGCCTGTAAAGCGGACCTGCCAGCGAACAACAGTGGTCATCTGCGAATATAGCGACGTCGCGGCAACCCGTGGCAGCACTTGACGCAGCTTTACTCCGCCGCGTCGGTGAGATGGTTTATACTGAGCCCATGAGTACCCGCTTACTGCTGGCGTCAATGCTGCTGTTGTCTGGTTCGGTCGGTGCTGTTGGTGCTGTTGGTGCTGTTGGTGTGGTCAGTGCGGACGAACCGCCGGCCCCAGCGAGCACAGCGAGCGCGGGCAGACCGTGGCAGACCGTCGCCGCTGATTTGAAATTCAAGGCCATCACCTTCCTGCGGTCGCAACAAGATGCGACCTCCGGCGGCTGGTCAGTGCCCAAGCCCGGCACGCCGGCCCCCCACTTGCCGGCCATCACGGGCTTGATACTCAGCGGGATGCTTGCTGAACAATCGCTCGGCGCCGACGACCCGACTATCAAAAAAGGCTTGGCCTATGCCATGGGCTTCATCAAGCCCGACGGCGGCATCTACGACACCATCCTACCGACGTACAACACCGCCATCGTGCTCAGCGCTTTGGCCAAGGTGGACACACCCGAAGCACGTCAGGCCATCAAGCCCGCCCAAGAGTTCCTCAAGCGTTCGCAGTGGGGCACCACCGAGCCGGTGGGCGTGGGCGGCGCGGGCGGCAAGGAGTCTCCGGCCATCGTCGATAAATCGCACCCAAACTATGGCGGCATCGGCTACGGCAACCGCGGCCGGCCTGACATCTCGAACACCGGCTTTGCCCTTGAGGCGTGGCGGACCAGCGGCCTGCCCAGCGAAGACCCCGCGTATCAACGCGCGTTGGTGTTTCTACAGCGCCTGCAGATGCTCGAGAAGACCGCCGACGGCAAGCCGATCAACACCATGCCGTACGCCAAGGGCAGCCGCCAGGGCGGCTTCATCTATGCCACTGGCGAGAACGATAAGACCGTCGGCCAAGGCAACAGCTTTGCCGGAGTGATCGACGAAACGCTCTCGACTGGCGAGACTAAGAGCATGCTGCGGTCCTATGGCTCGGTGACCTACCTCGGCTTTAAATCGTATCTCTACGCCGGGCTGCGGGCCGACGACCCGCGCGTTGTGGCCGCTGTAAACTGGGCCAAGGCTAACTGGTCGCTCGATGAGAACCCGGGCATCGGCACCGACGGGTACTACTACTACATCGTGATGATGTCACGGGCGCTGGCCGCCTTGGGCGTCGACACGCTGGCAGTCGCGCCGCTCGATACCTTCCGCACGACGGTGGTCGTCAAGGGCCTCAAGGCCAGCACCACCGAGGCCGACGTGCGGGCTGCGGTCGCTGCGCTCGATGCCGCCGCCAAGGTCAGCCACGTTGAACTCGATGCCAAAGCGAGATTGGCGATGGTGATTTTCGCAGAAGAGGCTAACGCGAAGAAGCTCGAAGCCCTGCTCGGCGGCACGGCGATCGACGGCGCGAAAGTGACCGCGAGCATGAAGCCCTCGGTCGCGGCCCCGGGCACCACGCAGAGCGTCGCCTGGCGCGAGGCTCTTGTGAGCAAACTCGCCAAACTCCAACGCGATGACGGCTCGTTTGCCACCGTCGACGACCGCTGGATGGAAAACAACCCCGTGCTCACGACCGCGTACGTGCTCATCGCGTTGCAGGAAGCGACCGCCAGTAGAGGCCGCTGATCGCGGGCGATCGCTCATCGAGGTGTGCGGATCGGACTCAAAACAATCAGGGAGGCGGGCGTGCGAATATCGAACTTGATTTATTCCGCGGGATGGATGCTGTGCCTGGCGGCGTCGTGCGCAGCGTC
>Ga0105045_10006311_pt1 | contig 10491 bp, 10 predicted proteins | sample MAT02_FD_78089 | JGI IMG/M metagenome (GOLD analysis project Ga0105045, IMG submission 78089) | Freshwater microbial communities from Lake Fryxell liftoff mats and glacier meltwater in Antarctica - MAT-02 (megahit assembly) | ecosystem: Environmental > Aquatic > Freshwater > Ice > Liftoff... | reverse complement strand
GTCGCCAGTCTGGCAAGTGAGGCGGATCATGACGTGAAAAGGCGCTGCAATGGTGCGCAGGCCTTTTTTTCCTGTTTTTGCCGCCATTGTGATGCGCGCACAAAGGACTTGTCTGGCCTGCGGTGGCGGAACGGCGGGGTCGCGTCGGCGGCGCGGTTTCAAAGTCCCCATTTGGCAGCGGGCGCTGCTGACCGACCCGGTCGCAAACACGGTTGAGCGACGATAGTCCGGGGCCCGGCAAGACGACCCCGCTTCAGCGCATCGCCCGCAACAGCGCCAAGGCGGTTGCACCGGGAGAGGTTGCTGCGTTGCTTGCAGCCTCGGAACGGATAAGGAAGAGGCGAATCAGGCGTTCCTGCAGCGCGGGATCAGCGAAATCGGCCACCTTGTCAGTACCGAACGTGGCCATGGCGCGGTCCTGAAAGGCCTCACGCTGCTGATCAATGTCGATTCTGCCGAAACTGGATGAAAAACCCAGCGCCTTTTCGAACACGCTGCGCAACGGCGGGTTGCCCATCACGCCGAACCATTGGGTCGCGGGATTGGGGATTTCGGCAGTCACCTCGGCCAATGCGGTTTCCAGGTTCAGCGCCAGCCGCAAGTCGCCGTTCTGGTTGCCCACCGCGCGTTCGAACTGGCGCGTTTCGAAGCGCGCCACGATATCGTTGGCGAAAAAGAACAATCCGGTGCGCGCGCCCAGATCTCCAAAACCGAATTCACGCGACAGGGCGGCATAGCGTTTGTCCGACAATCGGTTGGCAAAGGCATCCTCGGACAGGGTGCCTTCGGACAGGACTTTGGCGATAAAGGCGGTGTTGCCAACGTCGTCGTCCAGTCCGAAGGCACCCAATGCCACCGTCAACAGCCGCCGGTCGGCCATCAGGTCATCCACGGTTCGCACAGTGCCGATATTGTCGCGAAAGTAGGTTGCGGCATTGGCCACGACCGGACTTTCCCGGAATGCCTGCTGTTGTGCGGGCAGGGTCTGGGTCAGGAACCGCCACCCGGCATAGCCCGTTCCCGCGATGACCGGCTGGAAAGTCATGCCAGTCGCGGCGATGCCGCCAGCAGACGTTCCTCGCGCGGAAGCAGCGCTCGAAGCCGTTTCAAGGCACGGTAGAAATCGCCGCTGGCCACGGCCTCGGTTGCCTCTGTCAGCACGGCGCGGCTGTCGATATCGGTCAGCGCCTGGCTAAGCTGCTCGATTCCGCGCAGCAGTTGATGGCGGGCCTGATCCTCGGGCGCATCGCCCGACAAGACCAATTGCGCGATGTAGCAGACCCTGCGCACGGGGGTGTTCACCTCGTCCGGGCGGATGGCGTCGCGCAGGCGCAGGATATTGGCATTGGGCGTCAGGATCGACAGGCGCGACCGGCGGTCGCCGTTTTCGATGACCGCACCGTTGACCAAAACACGCTCCTTGGGGCCCAGCTTAAGGACAAGTCCGCTCATGACAGGCCCCGCACCGGCTGGACGTCGGTGCCGGTCTGGCCCGCCAGCCCCAGCATCACCGCCTTGTTGATGTCGATCAGGGCCGCGGCCCCGGCCTCGCCGCGCAGGACCTTGCGGCTGTGGGCATCGGTGAACTCGGCCAGGTAGAAAATCTGCGCGCGCAGCATCCGGGGCAGGCTGTTGCCCTGATCGGCCACATCGGCGGCCAGACGCGTCCAGAGACGGCGGTTGTCGTGCAGGGCCGCGGCAAGGCGGGCAAAGCCGGTGGGGCCGGCATCGGCAGCCGCGCTGAGGCGCGAGGTGACGTCGGAAAACACCTCGTGTTCGGCGGATCGGCCGCTTCGCAAAGGGGATCGTGCCGCGCCATAGGCCTGGCGGGCTTGTTCGATGGCATTCATGGATCGGTCCTTTCGGGACGAAGATGTGCCGGGCAACAGGCTTTGCCTGCGTCATGCGGAAGGGATCAGAAAACCGGCGGGGCAAGCACGAGGCCGCCCCGCCGCATCACCACTTACCGGAACAGCGACAGGATCGACTGCGGCGCCTGGTTGGCGATCGACAGCGACTGGATGCCCAGCTGCTGTTGCACCTGCAGCGCCTGCAGCCGGGCCGAGGTCTCTTCCATGTCGGCATCGACCAGTGCGCCGATCCCCGCTTTCAGCGACTTGGTCAGGCCGTCCATGAATTCGGCCTGAATCCCGATCCGATTTTCGACCGAACCCAGCGACGCAGCCGCGTCGATCGCGGTCTGGATCAGGCCCTCGATCGTGCCCAGCGCGGTTTGCGCTCCTGCTGCGGTGGACACGTCGATGCCTGCGATGGCACCCAGACCGCCCGAACCGGCATTCTTGAACTGGCCGGTCACGCTCAGGTCGACAGTGCCGTTGTTGGTGAAGTTCAGTTCACCCGGCGTGCCGCTGTCATAGCCGACATCCAGGCCTGCAATGCCAAGGCCGTCGATGGCGTTCTTGAGTCCGATCGCAATCAGGTCGGGGATCGAGCTGTCGGGGTTGCCGTCAGCGTCGCCGTCGGCCAGGTCGCTGGCGCTGATGGTATAGTTCACCGTCTTGTCGCCGATGGTCAGCGAGATCCGGTCGCCCTCTGCCCAGGCGGTGGCACCGTCCTGAAAGCCGATGCTTTCGGCACCGCCGGCCTTGTCCATGGTCAGAATGAAGGTATCGCCATCGGTCGAGACGGTGGCACTGCCGGCGCCGACGGTAAACACGTCATTGGCGACATAGCCGCCCACCGACAGGTCCTGCGCACTGAAAGAGATCGTGGACACCGACACGCCGCCTGCGGAGTCGCGGTCGAGCGAGGACAGCACTTCCACCGTCGTGTTGGTGCCGTTCACCAGGTTCAGCCCGTTGAACTGCGCTGCGCCGACGATCGTTTCGATGGTGCTGCGCAGGGCGGCAATGTCGGTCTGCAGCTTGTCACGGTCGACGTTCGATTCCTGTGCCGCGACGATCTTGCCCTGCATCTCGGTCAACAGCTTGGTCACGGTTTCAGCCGCCTTGCGGCCCACTGCAACCGTTGTTTCGCCCAGTGACAGGCTGTCCTGGATCCCCTTGAAGCCCTTGACGTCGGCCTCCATCACCTTGGAAATCGCCCAGACGGCAGAGTTGTCGCGTGCGTTTGCTACCATCTTGCCGGTCGAGATCATCGACTGGGTCTTTGCCAGGTCACTGTTGATGGATTTCAGTGTGGTCAGCGCCACCATGGCGCTGGTGTTGGTCAGAATGCTGGACATGCGTCGGTCCTGATATTGGCGGCGCCTTTTGCGCCTGGGTTTCGGGACGCCGGGCAGGGGCCCGGCATGGATGTGCCATTCTGACATGGTCCGGGCTGGTTCCCGGCTATGCGTTCATGTGTCGGGACGCAGGGATCAAATTGCCGACAGATCGTTAAGTCGCCCCTAATTGCGACCGATCCGGATGCGGCGGATTTGACTCAAGCGCGACGTTCGAACCCGGGGGGATGCGCCGACATCGCGGCGCGGCGACCGTCTTCGCCATAGGACTGGAACCCGGTCGCCAGGAAATGCGGGCCGACCCCGCGCAATCCGCTGAGCGCCGCGCTGACCAGAGCCTGGTTGTGTCGCATCCGCGCCAGGACGCTTTCCGCGCGCTGTCGGGTCGCGGTGGTCTGGGGCATCCGGGCGATCAGCCGGGCCTTGTCCTGGCCGATCTGGCCCAGCGTGTCATAGCGGGCCCCCAGCAACGCGGCCCGTTCGGTGTCCAGCACCGTTTCCAGTTGGGTCAGAAGATCGTCATCCATGTTCGGCATGTCCTTTCAATGCCTCGAACAGCGATTCGGCCAAGCCGATGCCCCCGGCGCGGACAAGGGCCTGTGCCTGCGCGTCGATCAGGAACGACGCATAGTGTTCTTCGCCGGCGCCGCCCCCAAAACCGCCTTCTGCTGGTCGGTCAAGGCCTGCGGCCTTGAGCATTTCGGCCAGAAAACCTGACTCGAGCTGTTCGGCGGCGATGCGCAGGCGCGACAGGTCGGCCGGGGTGATGGTCGCCGGGGTGATCGTGGTCGGGGGGCTGCCGGAAAGGGTTGTGATCATGATCGCTCCGATTTCTGCGGGTCCCGGCAGATTGGCGCCCAAGCGGTAAACATCCGGTAAGCATCTTGCGGCATGGTGTGTGCGAAGGGCGCAGAATGCCCTGTTTGATCAAGGTTGCCATGACCGTCACCCTGTCGCCACTGATTCGAACCGAGATGGCACATCCTGCGGTTGCAGCGACGCAGGTGGCGTCGTCGCGGTCGCAGGCGGGCGAATTTGCCATGGTGCTGGCGCAGGCGGACGCGGCCCGCACGGTGCCCGCAGGGCCGGGCGGGCGCCCACCGGCGGCGGCCATGGCGCAGGCACCGGAAGCTGCGGCTGTTTCGGGCCGGGGCGCCGACGGCCGGCCAGGTGACCCCGATGACGCTGCCGACGACGACGACGACAGGCCGGCCGGACAGGCGCAGGCCGGCACGGTGTTCGATGTCGAATCGGAACGCAGGTCGGGGGGTGTCGCCTTGGCCATGGCTGCGTCGCCGTCCCCGCCGATATCTGTCCCCGATGGCCGGGATCCTGGTGACGGTGATGCGCCGGAAGGGGTCGCGGGCAATACCGGAGACGGCAGGTTCTGGGTATCGGGGGCTGGATCGTGGGGTGCCGCGATGAAGGAGCCTGTGATCGTTGCCGCATATGGGCCGGTGGCAGGGCAAGCTGATGCACCTCGGACGGCTGATTCCCGGCCGGCCGGTGTGGTGGAGGCGAGCTTGCCGGCCACCCCTTCCGATACCGACCGCAAAGGTGCAGAACCGACGCTGGCCTGGCCGGGTCGGCCGGGGCCATGGGCGGGGTCATTGACGGGGCTGGGACAGGGGGGGGGCAATTCGGCACCGACGTTCAGTGCAATACCCCGACTCTCGGCCTTGGCTGCGCTGGCACCTGCGGCCCTGAGTGGCAATGGTGCGCCAAAGGATCCGTTGACCGACAACGCGGGACACGCATTTGCCGCGCGGCAGGACGCCGTGCGACTGTCCGGCGGATTGTCCGGCGCGAACCCTGCACCGCCTGCGCCCGGGATTGGGCCGTCGGACCCGGGGATACCCAAGGCGGTGACGGGTCCAGACCGTGAAACCGCGCAGAACCTGCAGGCAGCGGGCCGGTCCTTTGCTGCTGGCAGCCCTGCCGTTGGCGGGTCGGCGGCCGGGCCGTTGACGGCCCCTTACCTGACCGACCCTTCGTCACCAGATGACGCACCCCGTCCGACCGTGCAGATCGCGCCGGGACCGGGCAGAGTTCTCGTCATCCAGAACGTTGCAGAAAGGGTGCCAGACCCGTTGTCGCCGTCTGTCGCCGTCACCCCGGCACCGATGGGCGGGGCGTCGGCGAACGGGCCGGTACCTGTTGGCGATCCAGCCACCCCCGGGCGTTCCGGTCCAGAAGGTCCGGTTGCCCGCCTGGCGCAGGAAGGCACGGATCACGCCGTTGCCCTGCCGCGACAGGCCGCCCTGCTATCGGGCAGCGCAATCCGCCCGGGATGGCCGTGGCATGCGGCGGTGGCGGAAGGCCCGGTTGTCCGCCTGGCGCAGGAAGGCCCGGATCACGCCGTTGCCCTGCCGCGACAGGCCGCCCTGCTATCGGGCAGCGAAATCCGCCCGGGATGGCCGTGGCATCCGGCGGGGGCGGAAGGTCCGGTTGCCCGCCTGGTGCAGGAAGGCACGGATCACGCCGTTGCCCTGCCGCGACAGGCCGCCCTGCTATCTGGCAGCGAAACCCGCCCGGAATGGCCGTGGCATGCGGCGGGGGTGGAAGGCCCGGTTGCCCGCCTGGCGCAGGAAGGCCCGGATCACGCCGTTGCCCTGCCGCGACAGGCCGCCCTGCTATCGGGCAGCGAAATCCGCCCGGGATGGCCGTGGCATGCGGCGGGGGCGGAAGGCCCGGTTGCTCGCCTGGCGCAGGAAGGCACGGATCACGCCGTTGCCCTGCCGCGACAGGCCGCCCTGTTATCTGGCAGCGAAACCCGCCCGGGATGGCAGTGGCATGCGGCGGGGGCGGTGCCTCAGGCCGCGCTGTCGACACAGGTGCCGGTCGACCGCCCGCCCGCCATGGCTGCCCAGATCTTGGGTGCATTGCGGTTGGATCACTACCCTGCCGACACGATGCGGTCAGGCGTTGCGCATCCGGACCGGGACATGTCCCGGCATTCCGCTGAACTGCAATCCGGCCGGCCGACGGTGGCGAATCATCCGATTCCGGCAATTGCATACTCGTTACAGGCCCTGCCGCGACCGGCATCCGGCGATCATCCCGCCGTCCTGCCTGCCACCCCGGCATCCGGGGTCCTGCTGGGATCCGAATCGCCGCACGGGCTGATGTCGGGGGCCGAACAGGCGATTACGGTCACCAGATCGGCCGACGCGGCGATGACCACACAGCCCGCCCACCGGTCCGACGCCGCGCTGGCGCACAGCATGGCCCAGCAGATCGCCCGTGCGGCCACGCTGACCCCAGCCGCGTCGAATCAGGGCACGGAACTGCGGCTTGATCCGCAGGAACTGGGCAGGCTGCGGCTGACCCTGCACATGAGCGACAGCGCGATCCTGCTGCAGGTTCAGGCCGACCGGCCCGAAACGGCCGACCTGATCCGCCGACATATCGGCGAACTCGTGCAGGAATTGCGCAGCCTGGGCTATGCCGATGTGAACGTGTCGGTGGGCCAGGGCGGCGGCGACCGGTCCTCGGCGGGCGGCCATATGGCCGATCATGACGGAACCGGTACCAGGGATCCGGCACCCGCAGCCGTGCCTGCCCCGGAAAACCCCCTTGCCCCCGCCATGCAGCGCCCTTCCGGTTCGACAGCGACCGGCGGGCTTGACCTTCGTCTTTGAGGAGCAGACCCGATGGAAATCACCGCCGCCACCGCCCCGACCACCACGCCACAGGCCATGTCCAACCGCGCCATCAGCTCGGACTTCGAGACGTTTCTCAAGATGCTGACGGTTCAGATGCAGAATCAGGATCCGTTGAACCCCGTCGATTCGGCCGATTACGCCGTGCAACTGGCCACGTTCAGCAGCGTCGAACAGCAGGTGCAGACGAACGAACTGCTCAAGGCGCTGAGTTCGCAGATCCAGCTGTCCGGCATGGCCGAATTTGCCGCCTGGGTCGGACGCGAGGTGCGGGCGCCCGTTGCCGCCGCCTTTGACGGCGCGCCGGTGACGGTGGTGCCCAATTTCGCGAGCGGCGCCACCGGGGCCGAACTGATCGTGCGCAATTCCAGTGGGGTCGAGGTGCAGCGGATGCCGTTGGCGCCGGGCACGTCATCGGTTGAATGGGCCGGCGTCGATGCCAATGGCAACCCGTTCCCCCAGGGCAACTACCGGTTCGAGGTGGCCAGCCTGAACGGTACATCGGTCATGCAGACCACGCCGGCCGAGGTCTATTCCCGCGTGCAGGAAGTGCAGGGCCGCAACGGGCAACTGATCCTGCTGCTGGAAGGCGGGGTCGAAGTGGCCACTGAAATGGTCAGCGCCGTCCGGACCTGACATTGCGACGGACGCGAGGCCCCCCTGCTGATCCGTCAGCCGCCATTCCCGGCCGCCGTCACCCCTGACGACCCGATCAGAACAGCAGCCAGACCGCCGCTGCACCCGCTGCCACGCCGATTCCGGCGGCGGCGGCAATCGGCCAGCGGGGCTGGGGCGGCGGGGGTGGCGGCGGGGCGGACAGGCGCACCAGCGCCGCCTCGGCCAGAACCGGCAGGCGCGGGCCGAACCGGCTCAGCACCCGCACGGTCTGCACCAGATCGCGCAACAGCGCCTTGGGGCCGATCTGGTTGGCGATGTAATCCTCGACCACCGGACGCGCGACCTGCCAGATGTTGATATGGGGGTCCAGCGTGCGGGCCACGCCTTCGACCACCACCATGGTCCGCTGCAACAGGATCAGTTCCGTCCGGGTTTCCATCCCGAACCGTTCCGTCACCTCGAACAGATAGGCCAGAAGCCGCGCCATCGAGATGCGGCTGGCATCCATGCCGAAGATCGGCTCGCCCACCGCCCGCAGCGCACGGGCGAATTCGTCCACGTCGCGGTCGGGCGGGACATAGCCGGCCTCGAAATGCACCTGCGCCACGCGTAGATAATCCTTGCGGATGAAACCGATCAGAATTTCGGCATAGACGCGGCGGGTATAAGCATCCATCCGCCCCATGATGCCGAAATCATAGGCGATGATCTGGCCATCCGCCCCGATCTTCAGATTGCCCTGATGCATGTCGCCGTGAAAGAATCCGTCGCGCAGCGCATGGCGCAGGAACAACTGCAATACCCGCGCGGCCAGCGCCGGGCGGTCGTGCCCTGCGGCGTCGATTGCGGCCACATCCGCCGCCCCGACCCCCTCGGCCCAGCCCAGCGTCATCACCCGGCGGCCCGACAGCGCCCATTTTACCGCAGGTACGGCAAACCCTTCGTCGCGGGCGGTGTTGGCGGCAAATTCGGCGGCGGCAGATGCTTCGAGCCGCAGGTCAAGCTCTCCGGTGACCACGCCGTCAAAATGGGTGATCACGTCCATCGGGCGCAGACGGCGCGACCCTGGTACCAGCAGTTCGATCACGCGGGCTGCAAAGTAGAAGGCGTCGATATCGCGGCGGAACGCCCGCTCGATCCCGGGACGCAGGACCTTGACCGCCACATCCTCGCCCGTCTCTGCGATGCGGGCGCGGTGCACCTGCGCGATGGACGCGGCGGCGACCGGTTCGGAAAAGGTCGAAAACACCGCGTCCACCGGCACGCCCAGATCGCGCGACACCTGGTCCTTGGCCACGGCCACGGGGAACGGCGGCAGGCGGTCCTGCAACACGCGCAACTGCACCGCCAGCACATCCCCCACCACATCGGGGCGGGTCGACAGGATCTGTCCGAACTTGATGTAGGCGGGGCCCAGGGCGGTCAGCGCGCGGGTCGCGGGCGGCATCGTCGGGTCGCCGCGAATGCCCAGCCACTGGAACGGCCAGACAAGGCCCCGGATCACCGCGCGCAGCAGGGGCGGTGCGGCAAAGGCATCCAGCACGACCGCCATCGCGCCGGTGCGCTCAAACGTGGCCCCCGTACGGATCAGGCGGATGATGTTATGGGGGCCACGCAAGTCGTTACAGCTTCCATCCCGCATGCAGGCAGGCCACGCCCAGCGACAGGTTGCGATAGCTGGCCCGTTCGAACCCGGCGGCGCGGATCATGCCCAGGAACGTTTCCTGGTCGGGAAAGCGGCGGATCGATTCCACCAGATATTGATAGGACGCACGGTCGCCCGTCACCATCTGGCCCATCGTCGGAATCACATTGAACGAATAGGCGTCATAGGCGCGCTGCATCAGCGGGTTGGGCAATTGGCTGAACTCCAGCACCATCAGCCGCCCGCCGGGACGCAGCACGCGGAATGCTTCGGCCAGGGCATCCTGCGGGCGGGTGACGTTGCGGATGCCGAAGCTGATCGTGTAGACGTCGAAACTGTTGTCGGGAAAGGGAAGGGCCATCGCATCGCCCACCACCCAGTCCAGTTGCGATTCCAGCCGCGCCGCCTCGGCCCGCTGGCGGCCGGCGGTCAGCATGGATGCGGTCAGGTCCAGCACGGTGGCATGGGCCTGTCCTGCCCGCGCCAGAAACCGGAACGCGATATCGCCGGTCCCGCCCGCCACGTCCAGCAGGCGCTGCCCGGACCGGGGGGCCAGCCAGTCCATCATCGCGTCTTTCCACAGGCGGTGGATGCCCGCGCTCATCAGATCGTTCATGATGTCGTACCGGCTGGCGACCGAGGTGAAAACGCCCTGCACGCGCGCGGATTTTTCATCCTCGGGCACGGTGCTGAAACCGAAATGGGTCGTCTTGTGCGTCATCACCTTGCCCCTGTGCCACCCGAACGCTTATACCCTGATGCCCGAGGAAGGAAGCGCACATGCCCGAACTGCCCGAGGTCGAGACAGTCCGTCGCGGACTGGCCCCGGTGATGGAAGGCGACATGATCGCGCAGGCGCAGGTGAACCGCCCCGATCTGCGCTGGCCCCTGCCCGACCGGATGGCAGAACGGCTGACCGGGGCGCGCGTCATGGCGCTGCGACGGCGGTCGAAATACATCCTGGCCGATCTGGACCGGGGCGAGACGCTGTTGATCCATCTGGGCATGTCCGGGCGGATGCTGGTGTCGGGCAGCCCTGTGCCGCCCGGCGACACTGGGGGCGACAGGGTGATGCAGGGTCAGTTCCACCATGACCACCCCGCGCCGGAAAAACATGACCATGTCGTGCTGCAGATGGCGGGCGGCGCGCGCGTGACGTTCAATGATGCGCGACGGTTCGGGGCGATGGACCTGATGCCGACATGCAGCGCCGAATCCCATTGGCTGCTGCGCGATCTGGGGCCGGAACCGCTGGGCAACGGGTTCGACGAATCCTATCTGGTCGCGCGGCTGGCCGGTCGTCGCACGCCGATCAAGGCCGCGCTGCTGGACCAGACCGTGCTGGCCGGTCTGGGCAACAT
>Ga0105045_10006310_pt1 | contig 10492 bp, 10 predicted proteins | sample MAT02_FD_78089 | JGI IMG/M metagenome (GOLD analysis project Ga0105045, IMG submission 78089) | Freshwater microbial communities from Lake Fryxell liftoff mats and glacier meltwater in Antarctica - MAT-02 (megahit assembly) | ecosystem: Environmental > Aquatic > Freshwater > Ice > Liftoff... | reverse complement strand
GGCGATGGAGATTTGTATATTGCCTGCGGTGTAGAAAGTATGACGAGGGCACCGTTTGTGATGCCCAAATCTGCCACCGCATTTGCAAGAGACCCACAGATTTATGACACCACCATGGGATGGCGTTTTACCAATAAGGAATTAGCGATTCATTATTATCCTTACAATATGGGCGAAACTGCCGAGAATGTTGCTAAGCAATGGGATATCAGCCGTCTTGCTCAGGATGGGTTTGCAGTGGAAAGTCAGCGAAAATATTTTAAAGCATTGGCAGAAAATAAATTTGCATCGGAGATTGTGCCAGTGCCGGTTCAGGTAGGAAAAGATCGGTTTGATTTTGATAAAGATGAACACCCCAGGGAAACTTCGCTGGAAAAGCTGGGCTTGCTGAAACCTGCTTTCATGAAAGATGGTACGGTTACGGCGGGTAACAGCAGCGGTATCAATGATGGGGCCGCTGCAGTGTTATTGGCAAGCGAAGCTGCGGTTAAAAAATACAACCTGCAGCCAATCGCTAAAATTGTAAGTATGGCCGTGGCCGGCGTTGATCCGGCGGTAATGGGGATTGGTCCTGTACCAGCTACACAGAAAGCATTGCTACGGGCAGGCATAAATGCGGCTGATCTTGATTTGGTGGAATTGAATGAGGCATTCGCTTCTCAGACCATTGCTTGTATTCATGAGTTGGGGCTCGACCTGGAAAAAGTAAACGTAAACGGAGGCGCCATTGCGCTTGGTCATCCGCTTGGTTGCAGTGGTGTGCGTATTTCAACCACGTTGTTACACGAATTAAAACGGCGGAAAGGGAAGTATGCGTTGGCTGCAATGTGCGTAGGAGTAGGGCAGGGGGCTGCCATTATTTTTGAGGGAGTTTAAGTCCTTTTAAAAACTACGCCGTTATAAAGCTGGTTAACAAAACCTTTATAATTGATCGAAATTAAATGCCATTCTTCTTCCAGACTGGTGAATTGTTCTGAAAGCCATGTAGGATGATCGGTTTGTCTGGTGAAAACCTCGATCCATATTTTTTGCGAATCAATTAATACGTATTGTAGTAATGAAGGGATATTTTTATAAAAGTCAAATTTAATGGTACGATCGTATTCTTCTGTCGATGGAGAAAGAATTTCAAATAAAATTGTAGGGTTGATAATGGTATCAAAAGCTTTGTCAACAAAAGAAGGTTCCCCACAAATGACCACTGCATCAGGATAAGTGTAAAAAGATTGAAATTGAGTGTGTACTCTTAAATCACTTCCAAAGATATTGCACCTGTCATTTTCAAGATGCACTCCTATATCTTTTATTAGGGCAGACGCAATTTGATTGTGCTGAAAGGAGGCTCCCGACATTGCAAAAATTTCGCCGCGATAATATTCATTCTTTATTTTTGACATTCTTTCCAATGTCAAAAAATCTTCTTCGCTGTAATATTTTCTTACTGCTACTGGCATTTTTTATTTTAAAATTACATTTTTTCGCCCAGCCGGTATAATAATTTTTTGATCAAACTGTAATTGGTGAGGATAGACAAAAGCAATAAAATCAGAGCAACTACAATAACGATCCAGTCTGGCAGTGGCGATAACTCTTCCCGTTCGTACATCGCAAAATGCTGAAAACTAAATTGGAATAAACCGGTAAATAATAAGGCAGCCAATACGATGCTAATATAAACGGGGATCCAGTTTTTTGCAACGGTTCTGCTAAGCCATTTGGGCGAATAGCCCAGTGTTAACAATAGTTGCAGGTTGTCTTTGCTTTTGGCAATCATCAACTGCAGATAAAAAGAAAAAAGCAGCATGGCCAGTAAAATCACCAACACACCAAAGCCTGCTATGCCGCTTACAATGACTTGTAAAATTTGTTTTACCCTTCCAAATTTTGTTTTGTCTTTATTTACCCGGTAATCTTTTTGTTCCAGAAAATTGAGTAATTGAGGGTTGTTGGCATCGATTGTTTTAACATAAATCCGGGAAGCATTCACCGATGTTACTCCTCCAAAGTTTTTATTGGCAAACTGCATAAAAGACTTGGGAACCAATACCGAGTTGATCCGGTCGCTGAGTGCCACAATACGTGCCTTGTAATTTTGTACACCGGTAGGTGTGTAACATTCTAAAATGATATTTACTGACGACATGGTTTTGTCTGACAACTGGGGTAAATCCTGGCTGGGTGCAAACACATTGTACATCTCCATAAAATCGGATGAGAAAATGATGGGCACATCGTTCTGCCCTTCTTTCCAGCTAAATGAGGGCGGTACGGTATCAAGAAATTTTTCATCCAGTGATTCCAGAAACAGATCGGTGCTAAAAGGGATAATACTTCCGGCACTTGCTTTTACCCGAAACTGATTAGAGATCAATGGAGCCGCATCTGAAATGAATGGCTGTGATTTTATTTCCTTCAGATCGGACTCTGTAAAGCGGTTGTCCATTCCCATGTTTTCGTTGGTGATGGTTTTTGTAACCGATATAAAATCTGCCCCATCCTTACGGCTGCTTTTCTCTTTTAGCAATTGATTGATGTTGATGAACATCTGGATGGAACAGAGTAGTAACAACACGCCAACGCCAAGCCCCACATAGCTAAACCATCTTGACCATTTATTTTGACCAGCAGATAAAAAAGGGGCGATGTGTTTGAAGGATGGCATTGAATGGTTTATTATAATTGATGGTTTGTGATGTGATGCTTTAAGTGTGGATTCCAAATTGTCGCTCCTGATTTCGGTCGGTGAGGACACCGACCGAGGCTCAACCGTGGTCGGTGTCCTCACCGACCACTTGTTGCTGGGACATCCGATAACTATCGGATTTGGGATGCACACTGCTTCAATCTTTTGTAATCTACAAATGCACTGTTCTCTCCGCTTTAAAATATTCAATCTCCCTCAGATCTGCTAAAATGATGGTAGCATTTCGTTTGCTACTTTCCTCCTCTATCAACTCCATTGCTTTTCTTCTGTTTGCTTCGTCCAAATGACTAAAAGGTTCATCAAGCAATAAAAAATCAAAAGGTTGCTGCAATGCACGGATAATGGCAATTCTTTGCTGCTCTCCATAACTGCAGGTTTTGCAAAGCTTGTTCAGCTTCGTTTCGATGCCAAGCCTTTTTGCCATTGCTACAATATTGTCTTCCGGGTGATACGGCGAAAGCAATCTTTTTATTTCCAGGTTTTGTAGCACCGTTTGTTCTGTAAATAAACGAAGGTCTTGAAAAACAATGCTGATATGTTGTTGACGCCAAACAGAAAATTTTTCGGCATCAAAATTTTTAATGTCTGAAGAGTCATAGCTGATCCGGCCATTGTAATCGTTCCGCAAACCGTAAAGAAAGTGGATTAAAGATGTTTTACCACTGCCACTCGGTGCTATAATATGAATGTTTTCGCATCTACTAAAGGTGATGGTTTTATCCCAAACCTGTGACTGTAGCACCTTGCCTGGTTCAAAAAATACCGGTAAAACTTTATCCAATAATATTTGCATGTTCCCTATTAAAAAGCTGCCAATCCTAAAAAAGAATTGGCAGCATATTATCAACAATTTTTATTTTGTTTTGGCAGAAGGTGGTGGTGGAGGAATGGTATCCATCAATTTAAAATCTTCAAAGGCCATTTCATCCTGTTTTTGTTTTGCACGTTGTGTTTTATAAATGTCATTGAATTTTGACAAATATTGATTTAACTGCTTCAAGCTATTGGTTGTTTTATCTACCAGGTTAATTTCACCGCTTTGCATAATGCCGCCATCGCTATAGTTGCCGCCCTTCCATAAAATATTGTCCCACATTTTTAGCGATGCATCGTACATTATTTTTGCTGAACTGTCTTTAATTGCCTCGCTTTCAAATGCTTTCAAAAGTGTCTGGATATTCACATAAGCACCAATTGGTTCACCATTTATTTTACTGATAAAATCAAAATTAGCGCTGGCCGAGCCGAGGTATTGATCCACATTTTGCCGGCTATTGCTCATTACAAAATAATTGCCATTTGAGTTAAATGCGAGCGGAAATTTGCTGCTGTCACTTTTATATTCATCACCCATTTTCTTGCCGGCATTTATAATCTTATTAAATGCGTCTTTATCGCCAATAGAGGCGGCGAATACAAAATTAAAAGATGGTTTTTGCGACATCGTAAAGGCTTGCTCGTCATTTTTAAAATTATTAGCCGTTGTGTCCGGCTTTAGAAACAGGTCGGAAATTCCGAAAAAGACGTCGCCGTTGTTGGCTTTAATAAATTCATCCATGCTGAAACCTATTTTCTGAACGCCCATATTGATCAAGCCGTCCAATCCGGTCATTTTAATTAAATCCCGTATTGCTTCGGGTTTAAAATTCAACGCCATAATGGCCACCACATCTTTACCAGGCATTCTTTTCATCATTTCCTCATTCACCTTGCCGCCACTGTATTTTTTAAACAGTTTAATCATTTCTTCGCTGGCATAAGTTTTTGCTTTTACCATTATTTTACCGGCATCAAAATCCATACTGGCGGTGGTGATATTGCCTTTGTAAAATTTCTCCAGATTAACCATTGCTAATGCAGCTGTAGAAGATCCGTCTTTGCTTAGTTCTTCTGCATTCATCCAAAATTGCACATCTGCTTTTTCTTTCATCAAGCCCGTAAATTTCTCATCTTTTGCCAGGCTATTACTTTCTTTTAAGGCAAAAATCGATTTACAGGTTGCCCCGACATCCCTGGTTGTACGTGGGCTAATATCTATTGAATCCCGGATCATCCTTTTAGAAAGTTCATCCATTTGCGATATTTGCGGGGCATCAAAAACGTACACAAATTTTTCTTTCGTAAAGCCAACGCAGGCAGGAGATTTACTAATAAATTGCACGCCGTCATTCTCGCTCTTTGTGCCATTTTCGGTAATCGTTTGGTTGAAGGTCTTAAAGATTTTTTCATCTTTTATAGTTCCTTCAAAACCTACGTATCCACCGAGGCTATCTTTAATAGCGAAAAATAACAGGTCAGATTTGGTGTCGATACCTGCGCTCTCCAGGTCGTTCAATAAACTTTTTAAAGTTGCGGGGAGGCTGGAGTCTCCATAGATCTCGTTGAACAAAGGGTTCTGTTTGATTTCTTCCCAGGGTAATTTGGCCGATAGAGATTTGCCATCTACCCTAACTACAATGGCGGCTTCTTTTGGAATCAATTTGCCTTGTGTATTTGTTTTGGTGCAGGATGCCAATAAGGCAATTGCTGCTACAATAAAACCGAATTTAAAAACATGGCTTGTTTGCATAATTTTATTTTTAGATTGATCGTCAATGAAATTTTTATTTATTGAAATAGTCAAATAGATTCTCGAAAATAATCACTTCCTGCAGCCCGGTTGAAAGGTCTTTTGCCAGACAATAATTTTGTTCAATCTCTTTACTGCCAATAATAATGGCATGGCCAATTTTCTTTTTCTCTGCGTAGCTAAACTGTTTATTAATCTTTACAAACTCATGGTATATTTCGCACGAAACGCCCTTCTCTCTCAGTTGCTGCATGATGCCAAATGCAAAACGGCTTTCAGTTTCGCCCATGTTAAAAAAGATGGCTTTGGTACCGGCGTGTACCTCATTGGGGAACAATTTTAATTCCTCCAAAACATCATAGATCCTGTCTACTCCAAAGCTTACACCAACACCCGCTATACCGGGTACATCGAATAACCCGGTAAGGTCATCATATCTGCCACCACCGCCAATGCTGCCCATTTGAACTTCGGGCGGTGCTTTCGCTTCAAATATAATTCCTGTATAATAATTTAATCCTCTTGCCAAAGTAAAATCAATGTCAACATTGATATTGCTGGTTTCATTTAACAAGAATGCAACCTCATTAATTCCTTCCTTGCCGGATTTAATATGCCCGATCAATAATTTTATCTGATCTAATTTTTCATCATTGCTGCCTGTAATGGATAAATATTTTTCTATGATGATGATCTGTTTTGCTGTAAGTTCCCGAAGCAATAATTCCTCTTTTACTTTTTCAAGTCCAATCTTATCCAGTTTATCGATGGCTATGGTGATGTCCATCATTTTAGATGCCCCTCCACAAAGCTCGGCCAGTGCGGTTAAAATTTTACGACTGTTAATTTTTAACTGGTAACCGGTAAGTCCGAGTTTATTAAAAACCTGGTGATAAATATTGGCCAGCTCTACTTCATTGATCAGCGAAGTACTTCCCACCACATCTGCATCGCATTGAGTAAACTCACGATAACGACCCTTTTGCGGACGGTCGGCCCTCCATACTGGTTGAACCTGGTAGCGTCTGAAAGGAAACGTTAGTCTGCCCTGGTTCATGGCTACATATCTTGCAAAGGGAATGGTAAGATCATATTTTAAAGCCCTTTCAGTTAACTCACTGCTGCTTTTTCCAAGCAGTGCTTTTTCAAATCCGGCTTTTGCTTTATCTGTATTTTTAGGATTGCTGATGCCATTGTTTAAAATTTTAAATATCAGTTTATCTCCTTCTTCTCCGTATTTGCCCATTAGGGTTTCCAGGTTCTCCATTGCAGGAGTTTCGAGTGGTTCAAATCCATATATTTCAAAAACCGCTTTAATCGTTGTTAAAATATAGTTGCGTTTACGTATTACATCTGCCGAAAAGTCTCTTGTTCCCTGTGGAATACTTGGTTTAGCCATAATTATTGTTAATTAAATTGTTTTAAATATCGGTACGGAATAATGCTAAAAAGGAAATGCCTTTTTCTGGTCGTACTTTTTTATAATTGCATCGCAAGCCCCCTCTAATAAATTAAACACGATATGATATCCGGGCTCTTTGCCATACCAGGGATCCGGGATTTCACGGTTTTCGCCTGGGAAAGATTCATTTAGTAAGAGTTTTACTTTGCTGCTATCGTACTGCTCTTTGCCAATCCATTTCATTTCTTCTAGGATGTCGGAGGCCATTGCATAAATAATATCAAATCGGCTAAAATCTTCTTTTAGAAAACGTGTGCATTGTTGATGGCTGATGTCAATTCCGTGCAGTCTGGCTACTTTTTGAGAAAGTCGGTGAGGTGATTCTCCAACATGAAATCCATTGGTACCAGCGCTTTCCACTTTCCAGTTCAATTCCTTTTCATTTATTTTCTGTTGTAAAATACCTTCTGCAAGCGGGCTACGGCAAATATTACCGAGGCAAACCATCAAAATTTTCATGTAGCAAATATAAGATGTTAGCAGGAAGAATGCCTTAATAGGCCGACCGTTCATGGAATAAAGACATGCAGATTTTTTGATGCGAATTTGTAGTAACATCTCCTGATTGCTGCGTTTTCTGAATTTTAGTTTGATGAAGGGGCAAATGTTTTTGTGGATTAATAAGGTAAATGCATCTTATTGCAAACGGCGCCGGTTTTGATTTATATTCTCTCATAACAAAACCAACTAAGATGAACAGCGAAATAATAATGAAGAGTGATGTATTGGACATTCTTTTCGAAAAAAGGAACAAGTCCTATGGAGCGTACACGCTTCGTAAATTTCACAATGCACGTTTATTGAAATCTATTGGGATCATGATGTTGGCAGTGGTCGCTTTTTCTGCTTTCACTTTTCTACCCAATGCTGAGACTGAGCAGGAGGGATATGTAATTCAGGATGCGGGTTTTGGACAGGTGCCTCCACTTGTGACGGCACCGGAAGTAAAGCCTAAGCTTAAAAAGCCTTTGGTAAGCAAACCTTTTTCTACTATAAAGTTGTCAAACCAGATTTTAATTGTAAATAATAATGATTCAGCGGATATTATGGTTGATTTAAACAATAGGGCAATTGGGAGTAATACCAACATTGTTTTAGACGGAGGGGGTCAACCAATTAGAGAAACTGTTGCCGGTAATAATATTGATGAATCTATAAAACCTGCTGAACCGTTGGTTGATATTATTACTCCATCGGAAATCCTGAAATGATGCCCTCTTATCCGGTGGCACAGCGGCACTTAGGAAATTTCTGGAAAGAAACTTACGTAACCCAAGGGATTTTGAAACCGGGGATTTGATGGCTGTAAAAATAAAAGTGGTGGTTGGGTATGATGGTAAATTGAAAATTTTCGAGCTGGTGAAGGATGGCGGTACTGAATTCAACAATGAGGTAATACGGGTATTAAAGAAAATGCCAGCTTGGTTGCCGGGTAAATCAAGAGGGCAAAATGTGTCCGTCTATTACACTATTCCTGTAAAGTTTATTGGTGAAGATTAAATTCCGTGATTAATTAGTAAATTGCTGTTCCTCACAAATAGCGTGAAGCCTTAATAGTTACACTAGCAGGTAAAAAAATTATAACATGGCATTAGAAGAATTTGAAAAAGAACAACCCTCCACAAGAGAAAAAGGTTTAATTCGCATGAGGAGCATTACCAATTACGGAATGGGGGGGTTTTTGATTGTAGCAGGTTTCTTTTTTATGTTTCCTATTAAGATGACAAGTCATTTTCTGAATCAATATGATCCTGTATTAATTAAATTCTTCGCCTTTATATGCTGGCTTTATGGGGCTTTCAGGATGTATCGTGGTTACCAGAAAAATTATTTTAGAAACTGATGATGATAGATAAAAAGAAAATTAAATTTTTAGTCATAGGGTTGTTGTTTTTTGTAGGTGCTGGCATCATCGGCTGTAGCGAAGAGAAGCAAATTGAGATGCCTGATTCACTTACCAGTGGTACTATCCACCTTAGTGTAGACGAATCTTTTAAGCCTGTGATGGATGAACAGATCAAGGTATTTGAGTCATCAAATCCGGATGCTAAAATCATTGCACACTACAAGCCAGAAGCGGATTGTTTGAGAGATCTTTTAAGAGATTCAGCTACGAGAATGGTAATTGTAACCCGTGGACTAAGCCGAAAGGAAGAAAAGTTTTTTAAAGATTCGCTGAATTATTTTCCTCGCTGGGATGAGCTGGCAACAGATGCCATTGCCATCGTTGTAAATGCAAAAAGTAACGATACCCTATTCACTTTTGAAAGACTGCAGAAGCAGTTATCAGGCTTGATGGGTGACCAGCAGCAAATAATCTTTGACGGATTGAATGCCACCAGTACCGTTCGTTTTGCAATTGATAGTATTTTGAAAGGAAGAAAGTTTGATACAGGAGTGGTAAGAGCGGTCAATGGAAGCAAAGCAGTGTTGGATTATGTGGCCGCCAATGAAAATTCAATAGGGCTGGTAGGCATAAGCTGGATTGGTAATCCCGAAGACACGGCGCAGGTTATTATGTTAAAGAAAGTAAAAATGGTATACGTAAAATGTGATATTTGCATTGATTCGCCGTACTCGAAGCCAAACCAATATAATATAATGACAAGAAGATATCCTTTGGTACGTGGTTTGTATTTTATTTTAAAAGAGAATTATTCAGGTCTTGGTTCAGGTTTTTTAAATTTTTTGCAATATGAAAGAGGGCAGCTAATTTTCCGAAGGGCATATTTGGGCTCAAGTAAAATGGGATTTGCAATTCGTAGTGTGAAGATCAACGAAAAATTAGAAAAAGAATAATCCGTATTTGTACCAGTTTCCATTTTAATTTAATAACATTGTAAAGTCTTAAACGTAAATGAAATGAAGAAGATCAAATTTGGAGTATTGGTTTTAAGTGCCTTGTTTCTTTCAAACACCATGAAAGCGCAAACCATAGAAGAAGGCAAAAAATTTATGTATTATGAGCGATACCAAAGCGCCAAAGATGTGTTTCATAAAATGATTGCCGCAGATCCCAATAACACCCAGGCTATATATTGGTTGGGGATCGCTATCATACACGAAGCCGAATTTGGACCTAAAGAATTGGAAGAAGCAAAGGAATTGTATCGCAAAGCACTGGAGAAGACACCTAATAATCCGTTATTAATTGTTGGGATGGGACATGTAGAGTCGCACCTTGGAAACACACAGGATGCCCGTAACCGTTTTGAAACAGCTCTTTCACTCACCCAAAATAAAGATCAGGAGATATTGATAGCTGTAGGAATGGCCAATTCCGATTTTGATAATAAAAATGGCGATCCTAACTATGGCATTGAAAAATTAAAGATAGTCACCAGTCAAAAGAAATTCAAGGACCCGTCTGCTTACTTGTTTATGGGAGATGCCTACAGAATGTTGATGGATGGTGGGAATGCTCAAACATCTTATCAAAAGGCTCTGGAGATAGATCCAAACTATGCAAGGGCATCCTATAGAATAGGAAAAATTTATCAAACGCAGGGAGTTGGTCAAGAAGAGATTTATATGAAATATTATAATGAAGCGATGGCAAAAGATACTGCCTTTGCACCAGTATATAAAAATCTGTCCGATTTATATTATACAACTGATGTAACTAAATCTGCTATGTATCTTGACAAATACCTGTCTACAACAGATGATGATCCGAAAAATTGTTATTACAGGGCATCTATGAAATATGCACAAGGGTTGTTTCAAGAAGCAATTGTAATGGCTGAGCAATGTATCG
>Ga0105045_10006307_pt1 | contig 10493 bp, 11 predicted proteins | sample MAT02_FD_78089 | JGI IMG/M metagenome (GOLD analysis project Ga0105045, IMG submission 78089) | Freshwater microbial communities from Lake Fryxell liftoff mats and glacier meltwater in Antarctica - MAT-02 (megahit assembly) | ecosystem: Environmental > Aquatic > Freshwater > Ice > Liftoff... | reverse complement strand
GGATTCATGGCCCGCCCGCCAGCTCCAGCGCACGCGCATAGACGCGCTTGCGCGGCAGGCCGGTCGCTTCGGCCACCGTGGCCGCCGCATCGCGCAGCGAGAGCTTCGCCATGGCCGCCCGCAGTGCCGCATCCAGCGCATCGCCCGTGGGCTCGGCCGGGGGTGGAGCGGGGCCGACGCACAGCACGACCTCGCCGCGCGCCTCGTGTTCGGCGTAGTGCGCGGCGAGTTGAGCGAGGGGGCCCCGCCGCACCTCCTCGAAGCGCTTGGTGAGCTCCCGCGCCACGGCCGCGGGGCGATCCGCACCCAGGCCTTCGGCAAGTGCGGCCAACGCCTCGGCCACGCGGTGCGGCGCCTCGTAGAAGATCAGCGTAGCGGCCAGGCCGGCCGCCTCCATCCCTGCGATGCGTGCGATCTCGGCCGCGCGGGCCGCCTGCTTTGGCGGGAGGAAGCCGTGAAACAGGAAAGGATGCGGCGGCAGGCCCGACAGCGTCAGCGCCATCACCGCCGCATTTGGCCCCGGAATTGCGGAGACCGACACGCCAGCCGCGATCGCCGCACGCACCAGCCGAAAGCCAGGGTCAGAGACCAGCGGCGTGCCCGCATCGCTCACCAGCGCCAGGTTTTCACCGGCCAAAAGCCGGGCCACCAGCCGGGGGGCCTCGCTTTCCTCATTGTGGTCGTGCAAAGCAAGTAGTGTCGCGGAAATGCTATGCCGTGCGAGCAGCTTGGAGGTTACTCTGGTATCCTCGCACAGAATCGTCCTGGCCTCGGCCAGGGCCTTTTGGGCGCGGGGGGAGAAATCCGCCAGATTGCCGATGGGTGTGGCCACGAGCATGAGACCGGCGGGAGAAGGGGTAGGGGATGAATCGTCGCTTTCCATGGGGCCTTGCCCTGACCATGGCGTGTCTTGTGCTCATCGGCTGCGCCCCGCAACCCCTGACGGGCGAGTTCCGCCGCCCGCAGGCGGGCATCCAGCCCTGGACTGCCGCCCCTGCCACCCAAGGTCCAACGGTCCGCGTCGGCCTGTTGCTGCCGCTCACCGGCGGCAATGCGCCGCTCGGGCAAGCGATGCTCAACGCCGCCCAGCTCGCTTTGTTCGACCAGGGTGACAGGCGGGTCGAAATGCTCCCGCGCGACACTCGCGGAACGCCGGCTGGCGCTGCCCAGGCCGCCCAGGCCCTTCTCTCCGAGGGCGCGGTTGCCATCGCCGGGCCGCTCACCTTGAACGAGACCGCCTCAGCCGTCAGCGTGACGCGCGGGCGGGCCCCCGTCTATGCCTTCACCTCGGATGAGGCCCAGGCTGGCGGGGCGGTCTGGGTGCTGGGCATCACCCCCTCGCAGCAGGTGCGGCGCATCGTCGCGGCCGCAGCTGAAGGCGGGGCGCGACGCTTTGCCTTGCTTGCGCCTGATGACCCCTTCGGCCAGCGTCTTGCCGCAGCGTTGCGTGTGGCCGCCGGCGATATGGGCGCGCCACCGCCGCAAATCCTACTCTCCAATGCTCGTGGTGATTTTACCGCCACCGCGCAGCTTCTCGCCACCAATCCGCCCGACGCGGTGCTGATCGGCTATGGTGGCGCCGGGGCACGTGCCGCCGCTGCCGCCATCGCCGCTTCCTTCCCCGGAGGCACGCCACGCCTGCTAGGGACCGCGATCTGGGCCGTTGATGGCAGCCTTGCGAATGAACCTGCGCTGACGGGCGCCTGGTTTCCGGCGCCAGATCCTGCCGGGCGCGCGCGCTTCGACTCGCAATATGACGCCGCCTTCAACGAACGCGCGCCACGCTTGGCGGGCGTCGCCTACGATGCATTTGCACTCGCTGCACGAACCGCGCGCGAGGGCGCGCCGCCGATCGGCGCGGCCTTCATGGGCGCCGACGGCCCAGTGCGGCTGTTGGAAGGCGGTGCCATCGCGCGTGGCCTGGCCGTCTTCGCCATCCGACTGGGCGGTGAGCCCAGCCTGGTCCAGCCCGCGCCCCTGCCCGGAGGCCCCGGCAGCTGAGGCCTACCCGCCTTTTCGCCACCGCCGCGCTGATCGGCGGGATGCCAGTGCTGATCCTGACAGTGCTGATGGTGCGAGGTGACCTGGCGGGCGGGCCGGGACTGCTGGCGCTTCTGCTCTGTCTGGCTGCGGCCTTGGGCTTGGCCGCCTATTGGCTGGCGGCCGTGATGCGGCTGAACGCCGCACTGCGCCGCGCCGCCGAGGAGGAAGGGCCATACAGCGCCCCCCTCCCCGCCCCGCGCCTGCCTGCCATCGGCGAAATCGAGGAGGGGCTGGCGCGTCTGACCCGCTCGCTCCAGGCGCGTGCTGCGCTGGTCCTGCAACTGCGCGCCGCGGACGAGGCCATTGTCGAGGCCCTGCCCGACCCCTTGCTGGTCCTTGCCGCCGACCGCTCGCCTCTGCGCGCCAACCGAGCCGCACGTCGGCTTTTCGGGCTTTCCGGTGAGGGGCTGGCGCGCGGCGATGTCGCTTCCCTGCTGCGCCACCCCACCATGGCCGCCGCATTGGACCGCGTGCTGGCCGAGGGCACGCCCCAGCCGGTGGAACTCGTGCTGCCAGGTGCCGTCACGCGTGATCTCTCGGGGCAGGTGGTGCCCATGCAGCCGCCGCTGGCCGATGGCGGAAAACTCGTCGTCATGCTGAGCGACCGCACAGCGGCGCGAGCGGTGGAGCGCATGCGTGTGGATTTCGTCACCAATGCCAGCCACGAACTGCGCACACCGCTCGCCAGCGTCATCGGCTTCATCGAGACGTTGCGCGGCCCGGCGCGCAATGACACCGCCGCGCAGGAACGCTTCCTTGGCATCATGGCGGAGCAATCCGAGCGCATGCGCCGCCTGATTGACGACCTGCTGGGCCTCTCACGCGTTGAGACAACAGAGCACCAGCCGCCAGTGGGCGAGGTGGATTTGTTGCAACTGCTGCGCGCAGAGGCGGCAGCGATGGAGCCCATCTTTGCCTCGCGCAAACGCCATCTGGAACTGGACTTGCCTGATGACGTACTGATCGCGGCACCGGCCGATACGGATCAGCTTGCCCAAGTGGCGCGCAACCTGCTCGACAATGCGTTGCGGCACTCCACAGGCGAAGTGCGGCTCTTGGCCCAAGCCGCACGCCAAGGCACGCGCGAAGGCGTTGCCTTTACCGTGACTGATGACGGCCAGGGCATCCCGCGCGAGCACATTCCGCGCCTGACCGAGCGCTTCTATCGCGTGGACAAGGGGCGCGGGCGGGGCGAGGGGAATACGGGGCTCGGGTTGGCCATCGTGAAACATATTCTCACGCGACATCGTGGGCAGCTGACCATTGAAAGTGAGGTCGGCCAGGGCTCGCAGTTTAGGGTCTGGCTGCCGGGACGGGGCTAGCTACTCCGCCACCACGCCTTCCAGCATGTGGCTCCCCGCCCCGTAGCGATGCGTCGAGGCACCGAAGGCCACCAGCGCGCCAGCTTCGTCATGCACCTCGCCGCGCGCAAAAAAAATGTTGCGCCCTGCACTGACCAGCTTGCCCTCCGCGATCAGCCGATGCCCCAATTTGCCCGGACCAGTAAAGCGGGTGTCGAGGTCCAGAGTCACCGCATGGCGTTTATGCCCAGGCGTGGCGCAAAACAACCCTGCGAAAGCATTGGCCTGGTCGAGCAGCGCGAGCATCACGCCGCCATGTACGATGCCGGAGCGATTCGCATGCTGCGGCCCAGGGGTGCAGACCAGTCGAACCAGGCCCTCCTCCCAATGCAGCATCTCTATGCCGAGAAGCCCATGAAAGGGCGAAAGGGATTGCGCGCGGATGTGGTCGGGCAAGGTCATGGCGCGGACCATGCCTGCCGCTTCAGGCGATGGAAAGCTCCTGCAGGGCGGTTTCGGTTTCGGCGAAGCTTGGCATGAGGAAGGAGGGCGCAACCTTGCGGCCGGTCTCGACCGAGACCTGTGGGGCATTGCCATGCAGATGCGCGACAACAACAGCGCGGATCACTTCGTAGTAAAGCGCCTCCTCCTCAACGATGCCTTTCAGTCGCGCGGCCAGCGGCCCCATCAGCCCATAGGCCAGCAGCACGCCCAGGAAGGTGCCCACCAGCGCGCCGCCGATCATCGCACCCAGCACGGCCGGCGGCTGGTCAATGGAGGCCATGGTCTTGATGACGCCCAGCACGGCGGCAACGATGCCCAGCGCCGGCAGCGCATCGGCAGTGTTCTGCATGGCGTGCGAGGGGTGGAGCTCCTCCTCTTTGAGCTTCTTCAACTCCCGCGCCATCGTGTCCTCGATCTGGTGGGGATCATCGGCGTTCATGCCGACCATGCGCAGATAGTCGCAGATGAGGTCAGTCGCGTGGTGGTCCTTTTGGATCTTGGGAAATTTGCCGAAAGCGGGGCTTTCATCCGGCTTTTCGATATGCGGCTCCAGTGCCATCGCGCCCTTGGTCTGTGCGAGCCGTACGAAATAATAGAGCAATGAGAGAAGGTCCGTGTAGTCGTCCTTCTTGAAGCGCGGCCCCTTCACGATTTTCCCGAAGCCTGCCAGCGTGTGCTTCACGTCATGGATCGAATTGGCCATCACGAAGGCTCCGATGGCCGCACCGCCGATCATCATCATCTCGTAAGGCAGCGCCTTCATGATGATTCCGAACTTGCCGCCGGCGATCATGTAGCCGCCGAAGACCATAACAAGCAGAAAGACGAAACCGGCAATCGAGTTCATGGGTGCAAGCTCATTGGGTTGGCACTGGGGGATAGTTTGCTCATGGACGGCTATCCGCTTCGCGAAGGAGGGTGATGGCCACGCGGCGATTGCCTGCGGCTTGCGGCTGCGCAGGCAGCAGCGGTTCCCGGTCGGCCATGCCGGTCACGCCGCGCATGCGCGATTCGGCCACACCCGCGTCGCTGAGCATGCGGCGGGTAGCATTCGCGCGTTCGGTTGAAAGGTCCCAATTGCTGCGCCCGCTCCCCCGGAAGGGGGTGGAATCGGTGTGGCCCGTCACCTGGATGGGATTGGGAAGGCGCGCGGCAGCCTGCGCGACGCGTTGGATCATTACCCGCGCGCGCTCCGTGGGAGCGATGCCGCCAGTGGCGAACATGGGTTGGCCATCGGCCTCCAGCAGCTGCACGCGCAGGCCCTCGGGCGTGATCTCCACCAACACCTGCCGGGCGAGTTCGGCAAGCGCGGGATCAGCCAGGAAGGTGGCGCGCAGCGCATCGGCCATGTCCTCGAACCGCTCCTGCTCGGCGCGGGCAGCTTCTCGACGGCGCGTGGCCTCCGCAGTGGGGGGAGGTGCTTCGGCAGCGGGCCGCTCGGCCGGAGCGGGCTGCGACACCTCCGCTGCAACAGGCGCGCCCACGCCATCGGGCCGAGGTGTGGCCAGGCTGTCCACCCGCTCCGAACGGGCATCCTCGTCACCGGGAGGGCCGGGGACACGGCGGGTGGGCTGGGCGGGGCGGTCACTGTCATCCTCCTCCATTTCCTGGTCGGTCGGGCGGGGGCCGCGTTCGATGCGGATGGCGCCCGTGTCCGAGGCCATGTTGCCTGCGCTGTGGGGAGTCCGCCCGCCAAAGGGCTGCCCCGTGCCTGAAGCGCCGGCAGACAGATCGTTGGCGGGATTGAAGAAATCGGCGATGCCCCGGCGCTGGTCCTCGGAGGTGGCGTTCAGAAGCCACATGAGCAGGAAGAAGGCCATCATGGCAGTTACGAAATCGGCGTAGGCGACCTTCCAGGCGCCACCATGGTGTGCATGGCCGCCCGCTTCGATCCGCTTGATGACGGTGATCCCGCCATCCCCCTTGCCACGCTTGGCCAAGCTCAGTCCCCAAAGCGGCCTTCTGCCGCCGTAGCAGTCTGGAGAAACGAGGTTAACCGGCGGCTAAAGCCAGCAATTGAAGGCCTGTAATTTTCTGAAGCGGGATGTGAACATGGCTGGCACCTCAAAATGCAGGCCAGAGGGGGTCGAGATCGTCATAAATCGTATGTTGCGGGCTTGCCACACGGCGCGGAGCAGCCTAGTGCCGCCCGGACGATCATGATAACCGTCCCGGCAGCGGAATTACGGTCCATCGCCAGGGTCAAACCCGGATTGACCCAAGGGGCTGACCCTGCGGGCAGCCCGCATCAGGAGAGCAAGTAAATGAGCGAGACCGCCGACAAGGTAAAGAAGATTGTGGTGGAGCATCTCGGCGTGGATGAGGCGAAAGTCACCCCCGAGGCTTCGTTCATCGACGATCTCGGCGCGGACAGCCTCGATACGGTCGAGCTGGTCATGGCGTTTGAAGAATCATTCGGCGTTGAAATTCCCGATGATGCGGCTGAGAAGATCCAGACCGTCAAGGATGCTATCGAGTTCATCGAGAAGCAGCAGGCTGCGGCCTGACACTTCGACTGGGATAGGAACGCCACGTGTTTGCGCAGGGCTTCGCGCCGCGCCGCGTCGTTGTCACAGGCATGGGAATCGCGAGTCCTCTAGGGCTCGGGGTCGAGCATGTTTGGCGGCGGCTGCTGAACGGCGATAGCGGTATTACGGCCATTCAAGCCTTTGACGTAAAGGATTTACCCGCGCGGATCGCGGGACAGATCCCAAGCGGCACGAAGGCAGACAATCGGCTCGACCTCAATGAGTGGATGCCCTTCAAAGACCAGAAGAAGATGGGCCGCTTCATCCAGCTTGCCCTTGTGGCGGCAGTTGAAGCAGTTGAGGCTTCTGGCTGGCTGCCCGAAGACGAGGCAGGCCGCTGCGCCACGGGTGTGATGATCGGCTCAGGTATTGGCGGACTGGAGACAATCCAGGAATCAGCCATTCTGGTAGCGTCTGGCCGGACGCGCCGTCTCTCACCCTTCTTCATCCCCTCCGCACTGGTCAATCTCGCCTCCGGCCACGTCTCCATTCGCTATGGCTTCAAGGGGCCGAACCATTCGGCGGTCACCGCCTGTGCCACGGGCGTGCATGCCATCGGCGACGCAGCGCGACTGATCGCGCTTGGCGATGCCGATGTGATGGTCGCTGGTGGCGCTGAAGCAGCCGTTTGCGAACTGGGCATTGGTGGCTTTTGCGCTTCGCGGGCACTCTCAACCGGCTTCAACGACACGCCCGCTCAAGCCTCACGCCCTTGGGATTCCGATAGGGACGGCTTTGTAATGGGCGAAGGCGCGGGTGTTTTGGTCCTGGAAGAATATGAACACGCCAAGGCGCGCGGTGCCACGATCCACGCCGAGGTCATCGGCTATGGCATGAGCGGCGATGCCCACCACATCACCTCCCCTGCCGAGGACGGCAATGGCGGCTTTCGCGCCATGACAGCGGCGCTGCGCGATGCCGGCCTTACCCCTGCCCAAGTCCAATATGTCAATGCGCATGGCACCAGCACACCAATGGGCGATGATATCGAGCTTTCGGCCGTGGAGCGCCTGTGGGGCGATGATGCGAAGTCGCTCGCCATGTCTTCCACCAAATCCTCGACCGGGCATTTGCTTGGCGCGGCGGGCGCGGTGGAGGCGATCTTCTCCATCCTGGCCATCCGGGACAATGTGGCTCCGCCCACGCTGAACCTGGAAAAACCTTCTCGCGAGAGTGCGATCGACCGGGTTGCCAAGGTTGCGCAAGCGCGCAGGATTGACGTGGCGCTGTCCAACAGCTTCGGCTTTGGCGGCACCAATGCGTCCGTGGTGTTTCGCGGCGCGCCCTAGCTGAAGATGGGCAAGGCCTTGAGGCTCATCGGCGCGGCCTTCGTCGGACTGATCCTGGCGCTAGGCGTTGTGGCTTCGGTGAACTGGAACGTTTTCACCAGTCCGGGGCCGCTGGCGGAATCCAAGGCCTTGACCATTCCCCGCGGCGGAACCGAGGCCATTGCCGCGACTTTGAATGTGGCAGGTGTCATCTCGGATGCGCGGCTTCTCGCCATTGGCGCGTGGTGGACCCGCGGCGAGGGCCCCTTGCGCGCAGCGGAATTCCAGTTCCCCGCAGGCGCCTCAATCCGCGATGTGCTTACTATTTTACGCGACGCTCGGCCTATACAGCGTCGCCTGACCATCCCCGAAGGCTTTACCGCCCGGCAGATTCAGGCGCTACTGGAGCGCACCGATGGCCTGACCGGTGATGTCCCGGCACTGGCTGAGGGCGCAGCCCTGCCCGAAACCTACGCTTTCAGTTGGGGCGACACACGCGCATCGGTGCTGCGCCGCGCCATGACCGCCATGGATCAGGTCCTGGCCGACGCCTGGGCCGCACGCGCACCCAACCTGCCGCTCACCGCCCCGCGTGAGGCGCTGATTCTTGCCTCCATCATCGAGCGTGAGACCGGGGTCGCGGGGGAACGCGCACTTGTCGGCGGGGTTTTCGTGAACCGGTTGCGGCGGGGGATGATGCTGCAATCCGACCCCACCGTGGCCTATGTGCCCGGCCAGGGCATGCCGCTGGACCGGCCACTGACACGCGCCGATCTCGACCAGGCGCATCCCTTCAACACCTACAGGATTCGCGGCCTGCCTCCTGGCCCCATTGCCTCGCCAGGGCGCGAGGCGCTGCGTGCCGCAACGCGCCCAATCGAGACCGAGTTTCTGTATTTCGTTGCGGATGGCACGGGGGGCCACGCCTTCGCGCGCACACTTGATGAGCATAATCGTAACGTCGCGCGATGGCGCGCGCTGGGGAGATAAGCGCGATGGCGCGCGCTGGGGAGATAAGCCTCAGCGCCTACGCTGATCATTCCACGCCCCAGCCGCCGCGCCGATGAGCGCCCCCGCCAGCACTGGCCAGGGCTGGCTCAGATGCAGCAGATGCGACGCCGTCAGCGCCGCCACGGCCGCCACCCCCCAGGGAAACACCTCCGAACGCCCCCGCCAGAGCGGCACCATAAGTGCGATGAGTGTGGCCAGACTGGCAAAGAAGATCGGATGGCCCGGCGGCAGCGCCACCAGGCCGGAGAAGCCATGGCCCAGGGCGCAGGCGATGATCCAAAAGACCCAGAACGTCAGTCCCACGCCCAGCAGCAAAGCCGCATCCTTGCCGCCCTGGCGTTGATCAGCGATGGCAATGGCGAAGCTGTTGTCCACCAGCGTCGCCAACGTGCCCCACAGCCGCAATCCGCGCAGCCGATCAAGCCAGGGAGAGAGGGCTGCGCCCATGGGGGCAAGGCGCAGATTGATGACGATGGCGGCCAGCGTTGCCCCCAAAATGGGCGCCGGGTCGGTCCAGAGTTCCAACGCCACAAGTTGGCTGGTGCCGGCGAAGACCAGGGCCGACATCAGCACAGTCTCCAGCCAGGAGAGGCCGCGCGAATCGGCCAGAACACCCACGATCAGCCCAAAAGGTGCCATGGCCGGAACCATGGGCAATGAGATGCGCACGCCGCGCCAAAATCCGCGGCGGGTAAAGACGACGCTCGAACCGCTCATGGCGCTTGGGCCAGATTGGCCTCGGCCTCGGCGCGGGTAAGCCGGACGGCATGGCGGGCGACCTCGCCGGCGAAGCCTGCACGGGCCAGGCTGGCGAGCCATTTCTTGCGCATCGCTGGCTCCGGATCGGACGGCGCGAAGGGTCCGAAGCGACGCTTTCGACAAAGGATCAGCGCGGCAGTCAACTCGTCGGGCATTTCCTCCTGGCAGAGTGCGGCGCGCGCCACCTCGCCCGCCACACCCTTGATGGCCAAGTGCGCGAGCGTGGCGCGAGCGGAGCGCCCGGAGCGACGCAGCCGCCGCGCGCGCGCCTGCGCAAAGAGCGCATCATCCACCACGCCCGCCTGCACCAGCCGTGCCGCGATGGCAGCGGCCTGCTGTGTGGCGGTCAGCGTAGCATGGGCGATGGCCTCGTTATCCTGGCCTTCCTGCGCGGCGGCACGGGCCCAGCGGCGGATGCGGTTGCCCAGCACACGGCGCAGTCCGGCCTCGGTAGCGGCGAAGCGGGCGAGGTGGGCCAGGGCGGCGTCGCGCAGGGCAGCTTCGGTGATTTTGCTCACAGAAAGGTTTTGCTCACAGGGCCGGTTGCTTGCAACAGGGCCGGCTGACCTGTCGCTTCAACTTAATGCCTTTGCACTGACGGCGCTGCCATCAGGTATTGTTGTTCGGTAGGCGTCAGTTTCGTCACCAAGCTTGGGCTGGCGTCCCTTAGCTTCAGACCTCTTCAGGTTTCCCACGAGACTACCCGCCGCTTCCGATGCGCCGAAAGATCGGCGCTGCTTGCGAAGGCATGCCCGGATATTGTGCGTCCCCCATGTCAGAGCTGAAGGGGTTTGTCCCGCCCAGAGCATTGGGATCGCCGGAACTTTGCGGCCGGTTGGGATCAATCGCGTTCAACTGGTCGCGGCGCTGATCCTGACGCATTCCCTGTTGCAGGGTGAACGCAGCCTGCTGCTCCGGCGGCAATGCCGTGGCGGGATTGCCCGGCAGCAGGCGTGGCTGAATGGGGTTGGGCGTGTAGATCGGTGCGACGGCCGTCGGCGCTGGGCTGGCCGGCGGCGGCCCGGGCTGCGCGCAGGCCGTGATGAAAAGAAGAAGTGTCAGAGGGGAACTGCACCTCC
>Ga0105045_10006306_pt1 | contig 10495 bp, 10 predicted proteins | sample MAT02_FD_78089 | JGI IMG/M metagenome (GOLD analysis project Ga0105045, IMG submission 78089) | Freshwater microbial communities from Lake Fryxell liftoff mats and glacier meltwater in Antarctica - MAT-02 (megahit assembly) | ecosystem: Environmental > Aquatic > Freshwater > Ice > Liftoff... | reverse complement strand
GTGCAGGCCCAGCAGGTCCTTGGCGGGCATGGTTATATCGAGGAATGGGGCATGTCCCAGTTCGCCCGCGATGCCCGGATTGCGATGATCTACGAAGGCGCCAACGGTGTGCAGGCGCTGGATCTGGTGGGGCGCAAGCTGGCACTGGATGGCGGCAGGCATGTGATGGCGTTCTTTGATCTCGTGAAGGCCGAGATCAAGGCGCATGAGGGCGACGGCCGGATGACAGGTCTGGTCGAGCCGTTGAAGGTCGCGTCAAAGCAGCTGCAGGCGGCCGGGATGTATTTCATGCAGAACGGCATGAAGACCCCCAATGCTGCTCTGGCCGGGTCCAATGATTTCATGCACATGATGGGGCATGTCTGCCTTGGCCTAATGTGGGTGCGGATGGCCGGCGCAGCCTATGCGGCGCTTGACGCAGGGACGGGCGACCGGTCGTTCTACGAGGCGAAGATTGCCACCGGGCGGTTCTACATGGCCCGCCAGTTGCCGGCATGCGGAATGCACCTGGCACGGATCGAAACCGGGTCCGAGTCGGTGATGGCGCTGGCGGCTGAGGCGTTCTGACATCTTGCAGGAGGGATTATGCCACGCAAGTTTCGCCTGACCCGCCGGTTCCCGGCCGCGATGACTGAAGAAGGCTATCGCGCACTGCGGCGGTTTTCAGCCGACACCGGGCTGGAGCAGGGAGAGGCGCTGTCCTTCCTATTCGAGAACCTGATTGCTGTGGTGGATGCCGAGGAACTTGCCGCGCGCCTGCGGCAATTCCGTACCGACCTTGAGGCGCGCAAGCCATGATAACGACCGGCCCGGGGAGGGGCGTAATCTATGAAGCTTTATTGCTTAGGTGAAAGCGGCAACGCCTACAAATGTGCTCTGGCGCTGACCTTGGCCGATCTGGAATGGGAGCCTGTCTTCGTCGATTTGTTCAAGGGCGAGACACGGTCGCCGGAGTTTCGCAAGATCAACGAGATGGGTGAAGTGCCAGTTCTCATCGACGGTGATGCAACCTTGTCCCAGTCTGGGGTCATCCTGGACTATATCTCGTCCAAGACCGGCAAGATGGGCGGCCGCTCTGCCGCTGAACGGCGTGAGGTGCTGCGCTGGCTTTTTTGGGACAATCACAAGTTGTCAACCCAGATCGGTACGACGCGGTTCCTTATGAACTTCTTGCCCGCAGACAAGCGCCCCGAAGGCGTCATCCCCTTTCTGCAAGGCCGCCTCAAGCCTGCCTATACCGTGCTGAACGATCATCTGGCTGATCGAAGCTGGATCGTGGGCGATGCCCATACTATCGCCGACCTGTCCTGTTGCGGCTATCTTTTCTATCCCGAACCCTTCGGCTTTGACCGCGCCGACTGGCCACATATCGACCGCTGGCTGGACCGCGTCGCATCCCTTCCCGGCTGGAAGCATCCCTATGACATGTTGCAGCGGGCCCTGCCGCCTGCCGCTGCCTGAGGAGGCCGCACGATGACTGATGCCTACATCTACGATGCCGTACGCAGCCCCCGTGGCAAGGGGCGGCCTGACGGGTCGCTGCACGAGTTGACGGCGGTGGCCCTGTCGGCCAAGGTGCTGAACGCGGTCAAGGAACGCAATGGGTTGCAGGGTCACGCGGTCGAAGACGTGATCTGGGGCAACGTCACTCAGGTGGGCGAACAGGGTGGCTGCCTTGCCCGCTCGGCCGTCCTCGCCTCGGACCTTGACGAGCGCATTCCCGGCCTCGCGATCAACCGTTTCTGTGCCAGCGGAATGGAGGCGGTCAACCTGGCCGCCAATCAGGTCAAGGCGGGGGCCGGTCACGCCTATATCGCCGGCGGGGTCGAGATGATGGGCCGCGTGGCCATGGGGTCTGACGGCGCGGCGATCGCCGTGGACCCCGGGCTCGCAATGAAGACCTACTTCGTGCCGCAAGGCATTTCGGCCGACATCATCGCCACCGAATACGGCTTTACCCGGGATGACGCCGACGCCCTTGCCGTCGAATCCCAGCGCCGTGCCGTGAAAGCGTGGGAGGAAGGGCGGTTTGCCAAATCCGTGCTGACGATCCGCGACCAGAACGGCCTGACGATCCTCGACCACGATGAATATATTCGCCCAGGCACCGACATGCAGGCGCTTGGCGCGTTGAAGCCCGCGTTCAAGGACATGGGCGAAGGGATGCCCGGCTTCGACAAGGTGGCGATGCTGAAGTATCCGCATCTGGAGCGGATCCATCACATTCACCACGCCGGAAACTCCAGCGGGATCGTCGACGGTGCCGCCGCGCTGCTGATCGGCAACGCCGAGTTCGGCCGTGCGCATGGGCTGACGCCCCGCGCCCGCATCCGGGCGACGGCGAAGATCGGAACTGACCCCACGATCATGCTGACAGGCCCGGTTCCGGGCACAGAAAAGATCCTGCGCGACTCTGGAATGACCGTCGGCGACGTCGACCTTTTCGAGGTGAACGAGGCTTTTGCAAGCGTTGTGCTGCGGTTCCAGCAGGCGTTTGACGTTGACCCCGGTATCGTCAACGTGAACGGCGGGGCTATCGCCATGGGCCACCCGCTTGGGGCGACGGGCGCGATCATCATCGGCACCTTGCTGGACGAGATGGAGCGGCAGGACAAGGCGGTTGGACTTGCAACCCTTTGCATCGCCAGCGGAATGGGCGCCGCCACAATCGTCGAGCGGGTCTGATCCGATGCGCGGGCGTTGCCGTGCAGTATTCTCAAGTGACCTCGCAGATGCGTCGCCAAGCCGAGTGGTTTACGGGCGGCCGGTTGGACGATGTTGGGGGGCAGTTGAAGATCGAGATGATCCATTACCTGCGCCTGGCGATGCCCGAGTTGAAGCCATAGTTCGCAGCGCTAGCCCAGACGGCCTGACACGCTGGCGGTTCTGGTGTGATGCTGCCATCATAGGGGGCTACTATGCCTGTCGTTGACCCCGGGAAAACGCCGCTCAAGACCGGATCAATCTATCCTGAACCCTATGCATCAATGATGGCCGGTCGATCCTCGCTGCGGTTGGGGGAGGCCGGGGGGCTGACGCAGTTCGGTGTCAATCTGGTGACGCTGGAGCCTGGCGCCCTGTCGTCACTGCGCCACTGGCATTTGCACGAAGACGAATTCGTGATGGTGACGGCAGGTGAATGCACGCTGGTGCAGGACGCGGGCGAAACCGTCATGCGCCCGGGGGATTGTGCTGCCTTTCCAGCAGGCCATCCTGACGGCCATCATTTTGTCAACCGCAGCGCCGTTTCTGCGCGGTTCCTTGTCGTCGGCACCAGGGCCCCGTGTGAGGTGGCGACCTATTCCGATGTCGACCTCAAGGTTGAAATTGGGCTCGGAAGTGCCCGCTTCACCTACAAGGACGGCACCGACTGGAGCGGCCCGCGATGAAGCCGCTTTTGATCGGCCAAGCATCTGCGTCGCTATCAACGGTGAAAGGCATGTCTTGCCGCGGTTTTACTCAAAGATTTGGCTCGAGTGCTGTGACGGCATATGGCTGGCCACCAAGATCCGCAACACCACGCAGGACCAACGCTGGCCGATCCTGTTTACCGACATCCAGCCTGCGCAATGGCCGCCAAAGGAGCTTCTTCAATGACCGATTTCACCATGATGACCGATGCAGACGGCGTCGCCACCATCACTTGGGACCTGGAGTCCAAATCCATGAACGTCATGTCGACAGAGGCGTTCAGGGTGCTTTCTGGGCTGGTTGACCAGTCGCTGGCCGATGCTGCAGTCAAGGGAATCATTCTGACCAGCGGAAAGAAGGATTTTGCAGGGGGCATGGATCTGAACGTGATCGCTCAGATGCGCGCCGGCGGCGCGCAGGCGATCTTTGACGGCGTGATGCAGATGCACCAGGTGCTGCGAAAGATTGAGCGTGCGGGGATGGACCCCAAGACGTTGAAGGGGGGCAAGCCGATTGTTGCGGCCTTGCCGGGGACGGCGCTGGGGATCGGTCTGGAACTGCCGCTGGCCTGCCACCGGATCATTGCGGCGGACAATCCCAAGGCCAGGATCGGCCTGCCCGAGATCATGGTCGGCATCTTCCCCGGCGCGGGCGGCACGACGCGACTTTCGCGCAAACTGGGCGCGATGATGGCGGCGCCCTTCCTGCTTGAGGGCAAGCTGTCGGACCCCAAATCCGCCAAGGCAGCGGGTTTGATTGACGAGGTCGTGGCGCCTGACGCGTTGCTTGCACGCGCGAAGGAATGGGTGCTGTCTGCAACCGACGCCGATCTGGTAAAGCCGTGGGACGCAAAGGGCTACAAGATGCCCGGCGGCGCGCCTTACCACCCAGCCGGGTTCATGACCTTCGTGGGGGCCAGTGCGATAGTGCATGGCAAGACGATGGGCGTCTATCCGGCGGCCAAGGCCCTGCTGGCCGCCGTTTACGAAGGCGCACTGGTGCCGTTCGACACGGCGCTGAAGATTGAGGCGCGGCATTTCACGTCTGTACTGCTGAACCCGTCATCCTCGGCGATGATCCGTTCGCTTTTCATCAACAAGGAAGCGTTGGAGAAGGGCGCGAACCGTCCCAGGGCCCCGGATCAGTCGGTCAGGAAGCTGGGGGTCATCGGCGCGGGAATGATGGGGGCGGGCATCGCTTATGTCAGCGCGAACGCGGGGATCGAGGTGGTGCTGATCGACAGCACCCAGGAAGCAGCGGACAAGGGTCGGGCGCATTCCGAAGGCATACTCGACAAGGGCATGAAACGCGGCAAGGTGACGGCCGAGAAGAGGGCCGAGGTGCTGGGTCGGATCACCACAACCACGGATTATGCCGCGCTGGAGGGCTGCGATCTGGTGGTCGAGGCGGTGTTCGAGGACCCTAAAATCAAGGCCGAGGTGACGCGCAAGGTCGAGGCGGCCACTGGGGCGGACTGCATCTATGCCACGAACACATCGACCCTGCCGATCTCGGGCCTTGCGGGGGCAAGCCGGCGACCCGAAGGATTCATCGGCATCCACTTCTTCAGCCCTGTGGACAAGATGAACCTTGTCGAGATCATCCGAGGCGAAAAGACTGGGGATGTGGCTGTGGCCAAGGCGCTGGATTTCGTCCGCCAGATCCGCAAGACCCCGATCGTCGTCAATGACGCGCGGTTCTTCTACGCCAACCGCTGCATCATTCCCTACATCAACGAAGGAATACGCATGCTGGCCGAAGGGGTCGCACCGGCGCTGGTGGAAAACGCGGCCAAACTGGTGGGGATGCCTTTGGGTCCGCTTCAGCTGGTCGATGAGACCTCGATCGACCTTGGGGTGAAGATCGCCAAGGCGACCAAGCAGGCGATGGGCGCAGACTATCCCGATGAGGCGGTGGATAATGTGCTGTTCTGGATGGCCGATCAGGGCCGCCTTGGCCGGAAGTCGAAATCCGGCTTCTACGCCTATGACGACAAGGGCGAAAGGCTGGGCCTGTGGGAGGGACTGGAACAGAAGTACCCGCTGGACAAGATCCAGCCCAGCCTTGCCGACGTTCAGCACCGGTTGCTGTTCGCCCAGGTGCTGGAAGCAGTGCGGGCGCTGGAAGACGGCGTACTGACCGACATCCGTGAAGGCGATGTGGGGGCGATTCTCGGCTGGGGCTTTGCGCCGTGGTCCGGCGGGCCGTTTTCATGGCTTGATATGCTGGGCGCTGCCCGTGCGGTGGCGATATGCCGGGGCCTGACGGCCCAATTTGGTCCGCGCTTCCACACGCCAGCTTTGCTGCGCGAGATGGCCGACAAGGGCGAAACCTTCTACGGCCGGTTCGGTTCGGAAAAACAGGCGGCCTGAAAGGCGGGGCTAGACTGACAGGCTGGCCAGAATTCTTCGTAGAAGAAATCTGGCTGTCGTCAGGGGGCGATAAGGTTCGGCGGGGCCTTGCCGTCGCTGAAGGCAATCAGGTTCGCCACCGCCATCATCCCCATGCTTTCCCGCACCTCAAGGCAAGCGGTGCCCAGATGGGGGAGCAGGGTTACGTTTTCCATGGCAATAAAAGCGGCGGGAACCTTCGGCTCGAACTCGTAGACGTCAAGGCCGGCCCCAGCGATCTGGCCGGCCTGCAGCGTGTCGATCAGGGCGGATTCGTCTACCACGTCGCCCCGGCTGATGTTCACGAAGATGCCGGTGGGCTTCATCATCGCCAGCGTCTTGGCGTTGATCAGGTGATGCGTGGCCTTGCCACCCGGCACGGCGACCACGACGAAATCGGCGGCCATCGCCTCTGCCATTTCGACCTGACGGGCGGGCAGGCCGGGGTCTTCCACGCGTGAGCGGTTGTAGAACACCACCTCCATGTCGAAGCCGAAGTGGCAACGCCTTGCAATTGCCGTGCCGATCCGGCCGAAGCCGATGATGCCAAGACGTTTTCCGGTTACATGTGCGCCGAGCATCTGCACCGGGCCCCAGCCTTCCCAGGTGCCTGCGCGGAGGAGGCGTTCGCCCTCGCCCAGGCGGCGAGCGGTCATCAGGATAAGGCTGACGGCGATGTCGGCGGTGGCGTCGGTGACGGCGCCGGGGGTGTTCGTGACCGCAACGCCGGCGGTGCGTGCAGCCTCGGCGTCAATGTGGTTGTAACCCACGCCGAAGTTCGCAAGGATCTTCGCGCGGGGGGCCGGCACGTCGGCGAAGACATCGGGCTGGAAACGGTCGCCCAGCGTGGGCAGGACGGCGTCATAGTCCCGGAGTGCCGCACGAAGTTCGTCCGGGGTCAGCGGGTCGGTGCGATCACGCAGGGTGACGTCGAACCGGGCGCTGGCGGCTTCCAGCACGCGGTCGGGGAGGCGGCGAGTGATCAGAAGCTTTTGCATCAGAAGAGTTTCCCCCCAAGTGGAACATCATGGCCGGGACCGATGAGCACGACCTGGCCGTCTTCGTCGGGCACGCCCAGGACCAGCACTTCGGACATGACCGGGCCAATCTGGCGGGGCGGGAAGTTTACCACAGCAAGGACCTGCCGCCCGACCAGCCCTTCGGGAGTATAGTGCCGGGTCAGCTGTGCCGAAGAGCGTTTCTCGCCAATCTCGGGCCCGAAGTCGACCCAAAGCTTGATCGCGGGCTTTCGCGCCTGCGGAAAGGGTTCGGCGCGGGTGATGCGGCCCACCCGAATATCGACGGCCTCAAACTCGGCGTAGGTGATCATCTGCCAAGCTCCCGGCCGCGGTCGGCGGCGGCTTTGACGGCGCGGTGCAAAAGGGCGGGGAAGCCGGCTTCTTCGTCCATCAGCACGCCAAGCGCGGCGGCGGTGGTACCCCCCGGCGAGGTGACGTTGACCCGAAGCTGCGCCGCCGTTTCAGGCGACCTGAACGCCAGTTCCCCCGCCCCGCAGACCGTGGTGCGGGCAAGCTGCATGGCGACATCCGGGGGCAGGCCCTCGGCTTCGCCTGCCGCGGCCATCGTTTCAATCAGGAGGAAAACATAAGCGGGGCCCGAACCGGACACAGCCGTCACAGCATCAATCTGGTGTTCGCCGTCAAGATCTACCACTTGGCCCACGGCGGCCATCAGATCGCGCGCCAGCGCCATATCCGCATCATTCACATGCGCGTTGCGGCAAAGTGCCGTGATCCCCCGGCCGACCATCGCAGGTGTGTTGGGCATGGTGCGGACGATCGGGGTTTGCGCGCCCAGGGCCGCCTCGAACGTGGCAATCGTGGTTCCGGCGGCGATGGAGATGAAGAGGGTGGTGCCGTTCCCCAACGCCTGCAGCGCAGGCAGCGCCTTGCCCATCATCTGTGGTTTGACAGCCAGCAGCGCCACCGACGGTGCCTCGGGCAGGCCTTCGTTCAGGTGGACCCCGGTCTGGATCAACCAGTCTGTAGGGTTCGGCTCGACCACCCAGACAGACTCCGCAGGAAGCTCCGCCGCCAGCCAGCCTGCCAGCAGCGCCGAGCCCATGTTTCCGCAGCCAAGAAGTATCAGCCCATCCTGGGCCACCCGATCCAGTGCCATGCCACCCCCCATTTTCCGGACGTGTAGGTTAGGCGCGGCCATAAGCCTCGGCAATGGCGACTTTCATGGCTTCTGCGGGTGTCTGATCCCCCCAGACCGACATCTGGAAGGCGGGATAGAAGCGCTCAGACGCCATCACCGCCGACGCAATCAGCCGGTCAATCTGTTCCGGCCCGACCATCTGCCCCCCCGCAAGCAGCAGACCATAGCGCCAGACCATCAGCTTCTGTTCCGCCCACCAGGTGAAAGCGCCGGTCCAGACCATGTCATTGCAGCGGTTCAGCACGTCATAAAGACCGGAAAGCCTGTCTTCCGGGGGATCCATCTCGAAGGTGCAGATCAGGCGCAGGGTTTCGTCCTGCGGGCTCCATGCGAGGGTAAGGGAGTACGTGCGCCACTGACCCTCGACCGCCATGGCGATCTGGTCTTCAGTGACACGATCAAATTCCCAGGCATGGTGTTCGGCCAAGGTCTCGACGATGTCGATCGGGTGAAGGTCGTCCATCGTTGCGTAGTCTTCGGAAAGCGACATTGCCCGGCCTCATTATAAAGCTTCAGGCGGGGCTAAACCCACAAGAAGCTGGGTGTCTGGCAAGGTCTGCGTCCGCCCGACGTGACCCTTACTAGATATGGTGTGTCCAAAGCGGAAGCCTGTAAAGCTATTTCTTCGCGAAAAGCTGTGGACAACCGGTTTTCTGTGTGTGGCCGGACAGCAGAGTTGGCAGCAACTCAACTTTTGGAGTCCACCAACTAAGCAATCAAGGTGCAGCCTTTAGGACCCGTTAAACGGCCCTTAAAGCGCTCATATCGAGTCCGGGAATTCCGTCCGGTTAGCATGAGCTTGATCGGCCTTCTGAAGCATGGCGGTCCGAACCGAGACCGTCTCCCGGAACTCCTGCGCCTCCACGTCCTTGAAGAAGGAAGCCTCTGGCGCAATGCGGTGGAGAGCCTCCTCGACCTGGTCGAGCGATACCCGGAAGAACTCCTTTCGGAAGTTAATGGCGTTTACGCGCGCTGCCTCGAACTCCTTGTGCAAGGCCCGTTCAATGGTCGGTGCATCGTCGCTGTAGATGATGGCGTGAGTGTCGAAGAGGAACGGTACGCTCGCATCCCCCAGCTCACGGATGCGGTCGGCGGGATCGAGCCTTCTGGTGAGCCCAATCTTCACGAGGTCGGGGCCGAAGGCACCCACGTTGGAGATGACGTAGACGTACCCTGACCGGGTCTTCTCAGCCATAGCTTGAGCGCGTTCAGCTTTCTCGTGCGCTGCCGCAAGGTCGCGTTCGAGAAGAGCGATCTTGGCACTGTAGGCCTCGAGGTCGGCACCGGCCGCGCGTTCGGCATCTGACCGAACTTGGGCCAAAAGACGCGCATACCGCTGCTCCTCGGCCTCGGCAAGTTCGAGGTCCCGGAGAAGCTTCTGCTCCTCGCGGGCCGCCCGTGCCATCTCTGCCCGTTCTTCCCTCTCTGCCTTCAGCTTCTCGCGCATTTCGTGTGTCAGCCTCAGCTCGCGGAGCTTCAGTTCGAGGTAGCTTGCCATGATCTTGACGGTCAGCGGTTCGTTCAGTCGGTTGATCTGCTCATAGGCGGTAGCCAGGCGCTTCTCCATGGCGACGGCATTGTTCCAGCGCACATTTGCGATGGCGGCGTCACCTTCGATGTTGAATGCGCGAAGGGCCATCTTGATGCCCCGGTCGGCCATCGCCTTGCCTTTTGCCTTGCTGCCCTCGACCTGCCATCCCGTCGAGCAAATGACAGCGCTCTTGTCGGAAACCAAGCGCTTCTGCATCTCCCGGTTCGTGAGAACTGCGGCCTTGTAGGTCTCACTGTCGGTGTAGTCGAAGTGCGGGCTATATATCCCGAGCTCGGCAAAGGAGAGGCTTTCCTCGAACACTGCGACCTTGCCCGACAGAGAGTCAAACACGGCCTTCTTCTGTGCATAGTCCGATCGGAGGCGATGCACTTGCGCGGCCAATGAAGTGTTCTCGGCCGCAAGTTCCGCACGAAGGCGGTCCGCTTCCTCCTGAACATTCAGTATGGGCGCATAGCGCGTTCTGATGGCCCCCTCAGCTTCAACAGCAGCGTCCCGGTCGCGTTTTGCAACATGAAGCGCGCTCGTCTCGGCCATCAGATCGGCCGCGATGCGAACGGCCTTGTTCCGCACCATCACCAGCAGAACCAGAAGCAACAGGCCAAGGCCAATCACGCCGAGAAAGGCTGGCGAAGATAAATCCATATCGGGCGCCCGTTTACTGATGATTATCCACCAGGCGATCTGCCAGGCTTTGCTGGGCTTGCAGCTATCGCGAGATTATGGCGGCAATCTGGCTGTCATGGCTCGCCCAATTCCCAATGATCAGCTCCGCGCACCCGGGCGGCGGTGTGGTAAAGGTTGCCCGATTCCGTCACCTGCGATGTGGTGTCATCCCCCAGCTGCGCGGTGACGACACCGGAACGTCCGAAGACGCTGGCGACCGCGTCGGTGGGGGTCAGCAACTCGGCCCAGTTGGCCAGCACGGTCAACGAGTCAAAGACTTGGCGGCTGGCGTCTGTGG